>Ga0209337_1000034_pt1 | contig 165609 bp, 201 predicted proteins | sample LinPmetageLP53_FD_184044 | JGI IMG/M metagenome (GOLD analysis project Ga0209337, IMG submission 184044) | Marine viral communities from the Pacific Ocean - LP-53 (SPAdes) (version 2) | ecosystem: Environmental > Aquatic > Marine > Oceanic | place: Pacific Ocean | collected 2010-02-08
CAAAGGCTATTATTATTAAAAGTGGGGTTTTATCATTCATCATCTTTGGTTTGGTTTAAGTTCTTCTTCAATTATCTTTACCATTTCATCAAATGTAACTCCTTCTTCGTCTGCTCGTTGTTGTATGAATTTTGCTGGTAGATGTATATAATTTGCTTGACCTAATTTTTTCTTGTGAATTTCGTTAGCTGCTTTTAGTAACCTGCTGTTTAATTCCATATCTTCTTCTTTACTCATCTTTGTTTTGCTCCGTGTTGTCATTCGAGTTACGTTTAAGTGCATGCAACTCTTGATTGTTAAATAATGTTAAAAAGGTCCAGAATACGAGTTCATGTAACTCTTCCGGTTGCATTACATAGTTGTACAAAGTCATTCCCATGCACCCCAACACTAATAAGGTATAAAATATTTTCATTTGCTCTTTCTTTTAGTTACCATTCAAAATTCTTAGATTTCTTCGGCGGTGGGAATCTTCCCCAATTACCGTGACCATCATAATCCATACTATCATCTACCTTAATCTTGTACTCCTTTTGCTCTTCCTTTACGCTAAACATAATAGAGAAGACATAGGTACAAAATATAATGAAGCCAATTATAAACATAATCATATCCATTAACTATCTTCTTTGTTTTAGTTTAATGTCATGCAACATGTCTATTCTTTCCACTGCATCAACTAGATTCCTCAACGCCTCCTCTGCATTGTTATAGAAGTCTTGTGTCGAATGATCCCCAATGCCGGCTGGGTGATCTGATAGTAAGTTTAATGTTAGCTCTGCCTTTGACTTGTCTGCCTTAGCAGAGTCCATCAACATATTCCATAATTCAATCTTCATCGTCTAGTGTGTTTGCGTATAGGATAGTTACTCCTATCATTATTATTATTGCTATTACCCAACTTGCTTTTGCTAGTTCCATGTTACCTTTTGTTACTTGACCCAATCGTTGTATGCGTGTATGTACGCGTCTACGATTGACATTTCCCTGCCACCATTTTCAATTTCCTGCGCGACGGATCTTATGACCTCCTCTCGTAAACCATGCGCGTCGGCTTGTTGGAGGATCTCTTCGATTGCCTCCAAGTTGGATTGTTTTCTAACTTTTTTGATTTTGTCGTACAAGGGTTTGTTGACATTGTCCCATGCATCCATCCAGTCCCATTCTCTTCCGCTATTGATCATCTTAATTGTTTTTCTATAAAGTAAATCATACCAATAAGAGTCGCATTACAGCCAGTCATATATTGGCTAGCTTCACCATCGTTTGAATCAATGCATTGATGATTTTCTTTTAGCTGACGTTTTAACTCCTGGAGTATTAGTTTGTGTTTCTTAATCTTTTTCTTCTCACTCATCTTTGTCCTTTTTTAGTTAGCCATGTTAGGGATCGTAACATCTGTGTTGGTATCTCTATTATCTGTCCAGCACAATCATTATACTTTCCCCAGTTCAATCCTTTCCTCTTGCTATGGTTCTTTGTTACTTCAAAGTATCCCCACTTGTCATCATAACCCAAGAAGCGAGCTCTGAATGTTGGTGAGATGTTTGTTGCAGCTCTCTTGCCAATCATTGTGTCTAAGTCTTGCACTACATCTACTCTAGGTGTATTGCGTCTTCTTTGGTCTGGATAACAATTACTCATAGTTTACTTGTTTTAAGCTCTTTGCCCATATTGCTCTAGCTATTCTGAAGTCTGACAATACTCCTAGCTTCAAGTTATATTCCTTAGCAATCTGACTCAACGCTGGTGCTGCTTCTGATAGTTTAGTAGCTTGCTCGTATGCTGCAGGTGAAGGTAGTCCACTATACTCACAACGATTCAACTCTTCCATTGCTTTACCAAACGCCATATCAAATGCGTGGTCTTCCATGTCTTCTAGTTCTTCACTGCTCATATGTTGTGTCTGTTAAACTCATCTCTGCTAAATACGATCCGAGTATTTGATTGTCTTCTGTTAGAAAATCAATCTCTTTATTAATTGTAACAAGTCTATCCATTACCTCTTGCCGCTCATCTTCCAATAGTTTGACGTACTGCTCTAGCTCTTGTATGTATTCATTCTTTGCGTTAGCTAGTACTTTTGAGTATTGTATTAATCCAATACATCCTACCACAACAACAATCATCAAACCATGTCTCCACACGAAGCTCTTGAAGTCATTCCAATATAACTCTTTCCACTTTCTCATAGCAATCCTCCTTCATACAATGCTACTGCCACAAATGACGTTACAATTGCTCCAATAAACATTCCTATGAAAATTCCTCGTAAGAAAAATTTTTGGTGTGAATCTCCTAACGAACCTTGCTCCTCGTCATGCTTTTCAATTGCGAGTTCTACTAGACGTATGAGTGTATCCTTTCGCAATCTTCTGTCCAACTCTACTCCATACTTTCTAGCAAGGATTTCTAATTCTCTTTTACTCAACTTTGAGTAGTCTTTAATTACTGGTGCTTTCATGTTATTTGTTTTTACGTTTTTCATATGCCTTAATGGAAAGTCCTAGTATTAAGACACCCAGCATTGATAATAAAATAATTGTACTAATTGTATTCATATTAACTTATTTAGTGGAGGAGGACTTATCACCACTCTGGTTGCCTCCTTGTTGTTTACTTATTCATTAACTCTTTGTTCAAGTGAGTAGCAATCGCAGCTGCATTACTAGCATCTGGAAGAGCTTTACTCTGCTTCACTCCGTACATCTCTTTGAATTGAAAGAATCCATTTCTATCAGGATCTCCAAAGAAGAAACCTACATGTTTGATTCCCAACTCATTGTTGATTCTCTTTACTTGTTTCTTAGTATGGTAGCGAGCGTTATATCCTCCGTAGTTACCACACCCTGGAGCTCCATCACAGATATTGATTAAGTAGCTATCACACTCTTCGTTAGAAGGAATTAGTAAGTTCTTCTTGATCATAGCTTCTAAACATAATCCCTCTGGAGTCATTGAGTTACAATCGTAGATGTTAAGTAGGTTAGTTAAGTGACCTAGTCTGTTAGTTCTACTATCGTAAATGATAGAGACAACTGGAGTATCATTCTGATCAGTTTCTCTCATACTCACTTGAAGCTCTAATCCATCAATCATGCTAACTGCTTTTCCAATTGCAGCAGCCATCTTGATTGAGTTTTTCCATCTCTCACCTCCCATAGATCCAGATGCATCTATCGTTAAGTGAATGTTAGCTTTCTTGTACTTCTCAATATGAATCTGACTAAAGATATTCTCGATACCATAACCAGCATGAGCAAGTCTCTTGTTATCAATTCTTCCACTTCTTAGTCTAGTAGTCTCTAACGATCTTGACTCTCTACGAGTAAGAAGTTTTCTTCCAAGCATAGCTCCTAACTGAAGACCTTCGTTTACTTGAGTCTCATTCAGCTTAGTTCCTTGACGTGAACCATAACTTAATCTATTCAATCCAGCTGGACCTTCATAGGCGCTAATTACTTTCTGAGCATCTGACTGCTCTTTAGTAATCTTATCACTGTAGGAGCTTTTGAACTCATCTTTAACTCTAAGCTCTGCAAGAAACTCATTAGCTATTGTAACAGTAGCCAACTTAGCAGTCTCTTTGTCTAATCTGTAAATCAAACAATCAGTCTTCTGATTACCATCTCCAACTGGAACAAAGTCTACTTCTGAATCTTGTAGTTGAATGATCTTCTTAGAAACACTCTTAGCGATCTGTTTCTTGTTAGTCTGCTGATTCACTTGTTGTTTAGCTTCTTCAAGAGCTTTCTGAACCTTAGCTTCTTCTTGAGGAGTTAGATCTTGCATTTCTGGACCTTCATTTCCTTCCTCATCATCAGTACCACCCTCTGCTCCAGGAGCTTCTTCATCACCTTCAGATCCTTCACTCTCAGTCTCTTCCTCTTCCTCTTCTTCTTCTTCGTCAGAAGAATCTGGACCTGGACCTGATTGAGTGTCTTGCTCTTCTTGCTCTTCGTTATTCTCACCTGCTCCTGACTGCTCTTCCTCTTCTTGACTCTGTGCCTCTTCGATAATTTCGTTAATCCTAGCGACAACTTTCTTAGCAAGCTCTAAAGCAGCTTCAGTGTCTTTCAAACGACTAATGTTATTAACATCAATCAACTTCGTTATCTCAGTAAGACCGACAATTCTTCTAGAATCATAAGCTGGATTCATCATGTTGATAATGTGAGCGAAGAAGTTCTCCATAGTAGGAGTACAATACTTAGGACTCTTTAACATCTTAGCAATGTCTTTGTTTCTAAAGTAGTGATCATACATCTTATGATAATAGCCTTTGTAACCTGGACAATTCTTAAAGACGATAGTATCAATCCTACGATCTTCAATCCAGTTTAACATATCTTTGATCTCCATTTTATCTCCGTGGCTACCTTCATAGTTACTTATGAAGTCTGTAAGCACTTCTTTCTGAGTATGTTTAAGGTGACTAGCTTCGTGAAGAGCTAGACCAGCAGTAACATCGAAGTTCTTATCGTTGATGTTACCAGCAATAGTTACATGGTTAAAGTCTGTGTAAGACTCAGTACCTTTAAAGTAAACTGGAACATCTTTTTGAGATAGAATCTTTACGAAGTTACCAATAGCTTTCTGATAGTTGCGAAGCTTAATAGCTTTTACAACACTACTAGCCTGACTCCTACCATCGAGAGTAACATTAGCAGCTCCTCTGTCAAGCCAGAAGCCTGCATAGCTGTGATCTTTTTCGACCTTTGCTTTTCTTTTCTTGTTGTTAAATATAATTGCCATATTGTGATTATTTGTTAGTGTTAATTATCTCTCTCTTTACATAGTAAAGAACACCCTTTTTTATCGTCTTTGCAACAGTTTGTCCAATTATTTTTCTCTAATTTTATCAATTAATTGAAAAAAACCTATACCAGCTAATGTAGCAATGACAAGATAACCAAATGCAATGTGTGGATAAATCATTATCATATGCAATGACCACACTAATACCTTTATCGCAAAACTAACTAATACCATGGAAGCAACAATCATAGTAACCCACATGCAACAGTTCTTAAAAAATTCTATATGCTTTTTCATTTTCTTTACTCTTTAATTAAAATCCATAACGTACCTACTCCCATTATGACTAGAAACAAAGCCACTGGGATCCATAGTGGTGAAGTAACCCACCACCATGACCAATCAATATTATCTGTTAGCTTGAGGGTCAGAAACACTAAGAATAGTGCTTCTGCTATACCAATACCTCCGTAGTTGTTTTTCTTTTCCATTATTTTAATCCGATTAGTTCTTGTTCTAACTCTAACTCCATGTCTTCTGCCATCTCTTTCAATCGATAGCTAGCTGCATTTTCAAGCTCGTTAATAACTTCTGCATCAACATCCTTCATTGGATATCCCATTCCGAATCCATAACAAGTAACATACTGTTGAATGCTTCTCAACTCTTCAGTTTGGACATCTGTGTATTCTCTTTCTAAGAAAGGCTCAATCTCGTAGCCATGCTCTTCAGCTTCGATCTCACAAGTATTCTCATCATATTCGAGCTTGGCTTGTTCCATTGCCTCATTCCACTTCTTGAGTATCTGAGTCTTAATATCTTCACCAACCTTCTCATTGTGAGCATACATCTCTTTGCTCCATGGTTTTGTGATCTCGATTCCGTACTTAACTTCTTTTGCTTTTTTCATAACTTTGATTTTACTAGTGAAGATCTTAGAGCTCCCTGCCCCTGCATCTCTATACTAAAGACCACCCTTTTTTTCCAGACTAGCAACAGTTTAGTAAAAAAAATAAAAAAAATTACATCACATTCTTTTGGAATCTAGCTCTCTTCGGCTTTCTATTCTTTTGTGGTCTTCTTTCATCTTTGGTCTTAATACCCATCGATCTTCTCCAATCCTGGAGGCATTGTAATCTTGCTTTAGCGCTCATTTTGCTCATTATTTATTTGTTTTTGTTTTGTAAGTCGTTTGTATTTGTATAGCATCAATCCGTGAAATAATACTAAACACGCTATTGCTAAGATCTCAGCGAATAACATATCATAAAACACAAGTATCGTGCAAGCAAGATAAGGTTTTAAGATCCACTTAAAGTGGTTGGTTGTTGTTAATGGCACAACACACGCTAGGAAGAAACATACAGCCATCCAGTTGTGAATTGCTAAATAATCTTCAACAGAAAAGCCTATTAGCAACACTAAGAATGCTGCAGGGATTTTCCATTTCTCCGAATCAAATAGATAATAAGCTGTTATGATATTTGATAGTATAAATAGTGGTTGGAGTGGTGTGTTCCAGTATTCTGAATACGAATGTTCCCAACCATAAGTAGCTACACACACGAGTGGTGCAACTAGCGCTAATAACAAAGCTGATGTTCTAACAGATAGTTCTCCTTTACTCATAGTTAAAATGGAAGTTTAGTCTGTGCTTCATCTTCCTTCTTAACATCCAATAGGTGTTGATACGTATCTGTTGATATTTGTAATTCTACTTGTCTGTGAGCAAAGTATCCTGATCTGTCTGGATCTGCTTCTCCCAATGTCCATACGACATCCTCAAAATCTCCTTTCATAAATGCATCAAAGTGACTATCTCTGACTTTGATTGTGATTGATTTTATTTCTGGCTTCATAACTTAAATTTATATAACTATACTCTTTCTAATCCAGAAAGTCAACAAGCTCATCGTACTTTCCTACCTCAATATATATTGGTGTTTGATCACCTACATGCGCTCCCCACACATTGTATTCGAGATACTCAATAGCATCTTCGTGAGTCATATCCATATCATAAACTGAAATGGTTATCATCTTTTGTCTGTCGTATACAAACCTCTGCGAATAAGGCTCTAAGCCAATAATCGCTGCATCGTATCCATCTGGTTTCATCATATCATTTCGTTTTGTACTTTGTTCCAATAACCTTTAGTGGAAGCATAGGTCATTCCTCTAGGTCCTCCATTCCAACATCTAGCTATATCTTCAAGATTATTAAGCTTATAAAATCTAGCAAAAATTTTGAGCATCTGTATTGATTCTGAACGTGACCATCTATCTTGAAGTTCATAAGTTTTTTTGATTCCTAACCTCTTACAAATACGATTAACTTCTTTAACCATAATTGGTCGGATCTGTAAACAACCTACAGCATCTTCTGATGCACAATAAGCTGAATCATTATCTCTGCTCTCAACCTGAATCATTGCATAAATCAAACTATCTATAGATGGTGGTGCAGTAACAATTGTAATTTGATCTACAACTTTTACAGTATCAGGTAATACTTCATCTGTCTTGATTGGATTGGAGTGATCATGATTGCAATCTTCATGTTGATTGGGACTACTTTCATGCATTCGACCATACAATGCGATTGCAAAGTAGGAGGTGATTACGATAGGTACTATTACTTTCATTTTCATGTTTTTGTATTTTATTTCCAAAAAACCTGCACTGCCATTAAAGCACACGCAAGCACTAAACTAACTAATGTCTTTGTATTTATACCTTCGTCATTAAACACATACACAAGTGCTGCAAATATTATTACTCCTGTACCAAAGCTGAAAATCCTGCTAGGCCATAGAGCACCATCAAATGCTAAGTATAGGTACTTAGTAGCATATAGGTAAAAAAACGAAATAGGAATTGATGGTATGATAATCATAAACCATTCATGCTTCTTGCACCATTCCCAAAAGAACTGACTATTGAGCTGAAACCATGCTGAAGCTTGTGCTGCTGCCATAAACAGCAATCCAATTATTAGTGATCTAATATCCATTAACAACCTTCTAAATAAGTTTCTAATACATCTCTCATTTCAAAGAACAGCTCTTTGGCATCTCTGTCTGGATTCTCAAACCATATCTGACAATATTTGCCAATCTCATCCAGTGCCATTGTAGAAGAGGTTTGCCAAAATAATTCTGCATCTTGACCGCTTTGCAGCATGGTGTCTAAGAACATAAACACCTTTGTATATGGTGAAATAAACTCATCTGCGATTCCATCTTTACTATAAGGACCAAATTCATCTAGCTGCTTTACGTTGTCTTCTGGTTCATATATCATCTGCCAAACGTAATCAGCATAGAGTTGATCATTCACAAAGTGAATTGAATTCAAATCCTGCTGTCCTTTGAAAGCTTTTACGTTTTTGAGAGCTTCAGGAGAAACCCTCTCTGGATACTCCAACCATTCAGTTATATTTATTGCCATTACTTTTTGTATTTATCAAATTCAAATGTTGGATTACTTTGCTCTAATTCAATCTGACGATCTCTTAGTGTGGTTCCTAAATCCTTGTCATTAGGTGTTGCTTTAATTGTACGACTAATGGTGATAACTCCTGATCTCGTAGGTAACTTAACACCAAATGCAGACTCAACTTCCTTGTCAGATAAAACATCTGCACTCACCACACTTCCTGGTTCTAATTGATTGTAGGGTGATTCTTTTATTACATAGAAGAGACGAACATCTCCATTTGTAAATCCGGTAGGAATAAATTTTAATACTTCATCTGTCTGAAGTAGATTGTAGATTGTTGCTGTGCTTAACTTGTCCATATGTTTAATTTATTTGATTAAATATACGGACTTTATATCGATTTTGCAACTTATGCCTTAACTGTTTTTATTATAATGTCAGGGTATTTGTCTTGAAGCTTGGCGACTGCATCTACATTCTTCTGTGAATCATCAATAAAGAATATCTTGTTGTATCCTTTCTTGATTTCATTTTCAATGTATTGAGCTTTTTTTTGCGGGTTAGCATCGCCTACTGGTATTATGTATGGATCAATGTTGTGCTGTGTCTTGAAGAAGTGTTTCATTGGATATCCTTGTGCACGTGCTGTGAGTATGGTTACTTTGTTTTGTGCATTAGCCATAGCTTTCTTCAACATCTTCATGTTACGATCAATAGTCTGTGGATTCTTTAGCATACTGTTAAAGTCTTTGAAATCAAACTTATCTCCAGGATCCTCTTCATAGGTAGCATATTCAGCTGGATCTAGTTTTAGTTTGGTGCCATCTGATTTTGTCACATATATGAATGCTTCGGATGTAGCTAATGTGTCATCAAAGTCAAATATGACAAGTCGTTTGCCAAGCTGCTTTTCATTTAGTATTTCTGCTAGTTTGATCATTTTAATCTAAAAAATTCTTCTGGTTTAACATTGCCGTCAATTAATGGAGAATACTTCCACGCAATAGACATAGCTTTCTTCAGAGCTGTAAGTTCCTTTTTAACCTTTGGATAGTCAGCTGGGTCACCAATTTTCTTTTTTAGATAGGCATCTTCGAGCCATTCATAAGTTGTATTTACTGTACCAAAGTCTTTTGGATTGTAGTTCGTGCTTTCGTTCAATATATCTTTTAATTTAATCATCCTTTCTTCCAGCCTCCTCCAGCTGCTTTATATTTTTTAGCTGCCCATCCATTAGCATACGCAGATGGATACACATCAAATTTCTTTTTAGCTTGCGACTTGTAGTAGGACCATTTCGACGGATCGGTTGGTATGTTCTTCTCTAAAAACAACTCAAGCTTTTCAGTTACTTTTGTTTTCACGTTTATTGGTTTATTTCCCTGTCCTGGTTGTTTCTTTCCTCCCTTACCAGCTTTGTTTTGTGCTGCTCGCTTTCTACGAGTAGCTGATTCTTTCTCTTTCTTACTCATGCCTCTTGCTTTAGCAGCAGGAACACATTTAGCATATCCTCTCTTCTTACCACTTGTTCCACATTCTGGATGTTTACCGGACTTGTCCTTCTTTCCAATGTTGACCCACTTCTGTTTGAACCACTTACGAAGATCTTCTGATACGTCTTGCTTTTTGAGCTTATCTCTGTTAGCTTTAGCCCAATCCATCCATATACTCTTGATACGTGACCAATCAGCTTTCTCTGTACCTTTTTTGCCAGAGTTTTCAAAGTTCTTAATATTTTCTGTATGCCACTCTTCCATAGCCTGATCGAGTGTTATACTCTTATGCACTGCTCGTGTCACAAGTCCTTGCACATAGGCAGGAATCTCATCAGCTTGTGTGAGATAGTTTTCATATGTGTCGTAGTCTTGATTAGGATCGTGCGCAACAATAAACATATCATCAAAGCTTTGCTGACCGATATGTTCTAATTCATGTCTCAATGTTTCGTATACCTCTGCTTCTAATCCACTTAATGCTTGAGGAAACTCAGTAGGCTTATACTGTACAACTATGTTTAAATCACCTGGCATGTCTACAGTACCACCTTCACCATAGGCTGTTATATCGTAAGCATAATCTAAATTTGGTCGTTCTTTATAGGATATTTCTAAGTCAAATGCTCCTCGCTCTTTTCCACGATCTAGGATATAAAGTTCATCATAGTTTTTGAAAGATCCAATTGTTGGTTTGAGTGCTTTAAACAATCCTTCAGCTGCTTGATCTAGCTCATTTTCTAACAATATATTTTTTAGCTTCATCATTTCTTTTTTCCACTTTTCATGTTAGCACACCAGTGGTACATCTTTCCCTTCTCGCCTCCATGCTTCTTAGCTCTAGCTCGTAGATCAGTTACCGATCCTTTGCAGCTAGCTCCTGCACGTTTAACTCTACCTGGACTACTCTTAGCTTTCTCATTAAGTCCAAGTTTTGATAACACTCTTTGAAAGAAGCTTTTGACTTCTTTTGGTGGTATTGGATCACCATTCCCATCTATAGTGTTGATCTTAATATTCTTCTCTTTGCACAACTTTATGCAATCTTTCATGTCTAAGTAATACAGCTTATCATTAGTCCACTCCTTTTGATCTTTATACTCTATGATAATGTCAAAGCTTATTACATATTTGCTAAGTAGCACATCAAATTTCTTTTTAGACACAATACGCTCTTCTGCTTCAAAATTCTGCTTTCCTGCCTTTGTAAGGCTTCCCTTCTCAAATCCTTTTTGAGCATATGGTTTAATAGAAAATTCATTACTCATCTTATTTCCATCAAAAGTAAACCTACATGGAATATTTGAACCAACCTGTGTTAAGAATCTCGACTCTTTGTGAAAGTTTTTATCACGAGTGAATGATATTGCATAAAAAGGATCATCCAAAGAACCTAATGCTCCACCTTCATCACTTTTAAGTTTCCCTGACTTGACAATGTCTATAGCTCTAGAGTAGCTGGTATAGTGGTATATGATTCCTACTTGCTTAGCTTCAAATAATATGTCTTTAAGCTTAATCATATTCTATTTATTTTCATATAGTAGATGCCATCCTTCTCTCCTAGGACTTCTCCACCTAACTTCTTCCAGAAGCCTATTGCTCCGTCTGGGCCAGCTGTTGTGTATAGTGTTATGTGTTGTGTGTTTGGACTATCTTTGAAGATCTTCTGTATCACTTGTTTTCCTATACCTTGTCTGTATTGCATTATTGCCATCCCGCCATACATGAATATTGAGTTGGGTGATGATGGTCCCTTGCCTTTCTGCTTGATTCGGTCCATCGGATCAAACGGTATAGTTCCTGTGTCTTCTATATGAAATACTCCGACCTTTTGACGTCCTGAGAATACGAAATGAGCTCCAGTACCTAACTCTTTCTTTTTAGTGGTATCGTTCTTGTAGCTGATCGTAGCTTCAAATAATATGTCTTTAAGCTTGATCATTAGGATTCTCAAATTTTGGTTGAATAAGAAAGTAGTCGTTGAATACTCTCACTCCATATGGCTTACTAAGTTTTGGTAGATTCTTTTTAATGAATGCTAGATATAGTTTACCTCTTCTGGTATCCACACCATCTGTTGAATCCACATCATCATCACCACCATCTAATGATTTTATAGGAGCTACTTCTAGGTTATGTATATACCAATGCTCTTGCCATTCTTCTATGAAATCAAACACAATGTCTTTTATTGTTGACATCACTCGGTATTGTTCTCCTAGGTTTGTGTCATCTAAACTAAACCCACCTCCTGGTGTCTTCACATGAAAATCTACTTCTGATTGGATTGTTCCGGGAGTGCGCATCACATCAAGATCAATACTGACGACATACTGAGTTTGTTTATCTGTAGTGAATTCATACTCAATCATGTTAGCATCATATGATTCATACGGCATGTTAGAATCACTACCTTTATACTCTTCTGCAGATTTTCCAAGAGTTCGTTTAAATGCAAATGGCTTTGCAGACGCATCACCTATCTCATATAATATGTCTTTAAGCTTTATCATGGTAAGTGTATTACGTAAGCATCACCTTGAGCTCCAGATGGCTGTCTTTCTACTCTTGCTCCAGGCACTTGTTTTTGTATGTATGCTTTATAGAGATTTGATCTCCTACTATCTTCTTTTTCTGATCTTCCTTCCTCTTTTGTTGTGTTAAACGATATCTTTTTAGGTTCTAAAGCATGCTCCATTTCACCATATAAATCCTTATCGTTTATGTGCATATCGAATGTTGAGTCTAAAAAGTCTTTGACAATCTCTACAACTGTAGCCATTACTCTAAATGCTCCAATTCCTGTCACTACTCCATAGTTTGCTGATTGCGATATGTTGAATGATGAGCTGCTTCCTAATGGTCCAAATGCTAGATCCCACTCATTGGTTCCTGCATGTACGAAGCTTACATAATAATCTCCTTTATCTGTTTTGAATGTATATCCAAAATCCTGACTATCTGCAGCTGGATGCTCTTCGTGATACTGCCATGGGAATGCTTTTGCAGATCCATCACCTATCTCTCTCAACATAGGCATCAGCTTAGCCATATCTGCAGAGTCTGTTGGCATCTCTTCTTTTCCTACTTCCTTTTCATCAGTGGGAATGTCTTCATACATGCTTATGGTATCTCCTGACATCTCCCAAGGACCCCAGTGCTTTGCTTTGAGTATCCATTTTAGTGATTCATCTGTATCGTAGTACTTATTATCTTCCTTACGAACACCTCCGATAGCATAGTATAAATCTTTAGGGATTTCTAACTCTCTTCCATTAGAATGATCTAATACTGTGTCGTTTGTTTCTACCCAAGCATGACCAAATCTCTTACCTTCCAATGCTCCTTGTCCATTCACCATTCCATGTACTAACGTATGACCATCACGTAATTTTGTCATAAGTCTGCCAGCTGCTTGATAGCAATCTCCTTTTGCAACTTCTAGTAATATGTTGTTAAGTTTAATCATTCAAATTTTCTTCTATGCTTTGCACGTTGATCTTCTAACACATATTCAACTACATCTCTTTTACCGCAATGTGGACAATTCAAATGTTCAATATCTTCAGCTTCATTAATCTTCCACTCTCCTTTACAAGAGCTGCATTTATAAATGTATGTGTGTCGGATAAATACTTTGTGACTCATATTGCTGTATCGGGATACCAATCTTCGTCATCCCATTCGTTTGGTTGTTTCATTTTATTGGTCCCCCTCCGACCCAAGCATCACAAGTTCTAGCTCCTGCACACTTAAACCAAAAGAATTCACAAAAACCTATATTTGCATTTTTAACTATTGTCTTACCATCTGTTCCAATGGCTTTTTCAATCTTAGCAAGTGTAGCTTTCTTCTGATCAAATGCTCCACAATTACCACACCTTGATTGTTTAGCAGCCTCTACTGTGGTATTCCATAGCTCAGCTTTGTCTTCCCAAAAAGGTTTAGATCCTTTCTCGTCGTCTGGATTAAGTGGTCCATAGCTGTATTCTTTAACTGTACGATTTCTGTTTAGAGTATTGAGATCTAAATCAGTAATTGAATCCTCAGGCTTGCCATCTTTGTTACCAATCTCCTTTTCTTTTTTTAAAGCAGCAGGAGTATTGTATCCATCATAATCTGATAGCTTTCCTTCAAGGACAATATCTTTTACTATTCCTTTAAGTTTCATCAGAATTTACCTATCATTATTTTAGTTACTGGCTTTCCGTTAATTTGTCTTGTGTACCATCCATTGCCCGGCGCTTTGCCTTTAGGATGTTTTCCATGCCATGTTGTTTCTTGAGACCTTCTATCACCTAATACTTTACGTACTTGTGCTTCATCGTCTACAGTTGGCACTCCACCTTTTCCTACAAATGAATCATATGCAGGTCCTGATACTTCTACATAGTTTCCAGGAGTTTTAAGTTCAGCTGATTTCCTTTGTAGGAGATTCTTGATATTCCCTCGTTCACCATCGTGTCCCATTCCAGTATGTTTAACACCGAATGGAGTCTTTTTTCCAAAGTAAACTACATCAATTTCAGGATCTGCATCTATATCAGCAACTCTCCAGAATTTGAGATTTGGATCTTTCATATCTTCTGGCTTCTTGTACTTGAGATGTCCGCCAATATTAGCATAGGCATTTGCAACAAGATTATAGAGATCTTGTTTGAGATCATCTACATCTGCTGGAGAAGGAGTTACGTATTTACCTTTTGGTAAATCTAATTCCTTTAGAATATCTTTTAACTTCATACTTATAAATAGTCTTCAAAAATCTTTATAGGAGTTCTGTGACCGTGATCTTTCAAGTGGTAACGAAGCTGACCTTTCTTGATGCTCTTTCTGAGTAGCTTAGCTGTCTCAGTAGGATCAATCACATCATCTTCACTTCCATTAATCATCACACCGACCACTTCATTAGGTCCTTCGTAGACTCCCTCAGGCTCAAACTTTCGACTATGGAGAGCAGGATTAAGAAGCACAACTGGTGTCTTTGTAAAAGTAGCAATCATGTAAGCAAAATAGCCTCCCATACTACTACCAATAATAATATCAGGCTCAAATCCTCGAACCAAATCTAACATCTGTTGAAACAACTTAGGATTGTGATAGTCCATTTCTGGAGCAATCACCTCATACTTGCTAGCAAGGAAGTCAACCTTTGGCCCTCCTTGCCCACTCTCTAAACCGTGAAAATAAATTACTTTTTGTTTCATTTCTCTCTCTCTTTACATTGTAAAGATCAGAATAAATATTCGATTTTGCAACAGTTGAAGGGGATTATTTTACCACCATTTGCTTCCTTGAGCTTTCTTATTTTTCCTTCTAGGTGGAGGAGGTGGAGGTTCATTAACAGCACTTGGTGGGGATGGTTCTGGAGTTGGGGCTTTAACCCTCTCGGCTTTACTCTCCTCCTGATTACCATCACCCGCTAGTGCCTTATTGGCTGAGATTAATAGCATGATAGCCAATGGATCAAATACGATAATGAATAATAAGATAAACCAATTTACTACTTTGTCAGTGGGTTGGTTTGTTATACTAGCAACATACTTCAGTGGTCCTATCTCAGCTGCTACATCTGAGTTAGTCTCTAAATCTAATACTCGCAAATCAATTGCTGTTACACTATCATTCAATACATCTTGTTTTATTGCTAAAGTGTCACGTCTTGCTTGTTGTGATTCTAGTTGTTGTTTGATGATCTTTCTTGTAGATGATGATTGTGTTGTGATTACCTGACCCTCTGAATTAGTATATTGCACAACATTGTTTCCTAAACCTTCACTTAGTTGTATGATTTGAGTGTTAATGTCTTGCTGTTCCTTATTGATATCTAAAACCTGCTGTTTGTATCTGTCACGTTTCTTGATTTGCACTTCAACTTGTTTATCAACGGCTTGCATCTTATATGCTGTCTCTTGGTATGCTGATACCAGGAATCCATATATTCCTAATGATGTGATACCCATTAAGACAATCATTGCTGATACAAAGTAGATCTTACGAACCCAATGGATAGTCTTCCAAAAGCGTTCAAGATAGGCAGCTGTAATTACTTTGGATGCTTCTAATATTCCAGCCATTATTATGACAGCTGTTGTCTGAGCTGAAAAGAGTTTGCTTATTCCAAACACACTATAATACGCAGCTGTGGAAGCTAATGATAGTGCAGCTACCAATACAAGAAGTGGTAGTAGTTTATGTTTCATCTTATATAAATAGGGGGGAAAACACAATTAGACACGCTTAACGGTTTGTTAATTATCCTTTGAGCAATTGCTTAGTTGAAACCTTATCGTCCCAACAAGCTTGCACTTTGTTATCTAGTTTATCGAATCGAGAGTCAGTGTGTGAAATTGCCTGCTCAACTCGCTCATCTAAATCCCGACTCAACTGATCACGATCAGTATTGTGTATGTTCATTAGAGTTTGCTCGACCATGGTTATGTCTCTGTGGGTACTTGCAAATTTCTCATCATAGTCTCTGAGTTTCGCGTTTAACTTCGCCACCTTGATAGCAGCCCAAACAGCCATTCCAGCTACTGCCAGAACAACCACAAAAGCTATACCTAAAGTAAAATAAAGTGTTTCCATATTTTCTATTTGTTAGTGGTCAAGCGTGTCATTGTGTTATATATCTAAGCTCCCACTATCGGGATCTAGATCGTCAGCATCTCCGCCAAAGGATCTTAAAGCGGAAAGAAAAGCAAGCATGGCTGACATCTTGCTAGTTTTTTTATTCAGTAAATAATCGACATAATCCTTAACCCAATCATCAACTGGGAATCCTAGATCATATAAGTCGTGAATGGCATGCGATACGGTTTTGTCGTGATATCTATTCATCAAGAACATAAACAATTCACCGTTGTTTTCTTTTCTGTCTACCTCAAGCCTGTAATCCATAAAAGCGCCATATCGTATTTTAAAAGCTGTTCCTTCATCAAAATCTATAGCAATTTCAAAACAACCCTTTCCAGGATTATCTTCATAATCATATATAGGTGTAATCACCTTTACATCATCTGCACTAAACTTTAAAGGATCTTCCATTATGACATTCTATTGTGTTTTACTAAAACTTCTTCCAACACACCTCTTACAGTTGGACGAGGCCATTTGTATTCTGTTTGTAAGGCTAATTCGATAGCATCATATATAATGCTAGCTACATCATGCTTATCTTCAATATTCTCTAACGTCTCTCGGATGTATGTTCTAGTGAACGTCTGACGATATGCTTCGTGTCGATCATCAACTCCCATTACAACTTTATATCTTTTAAACGATCAAACTCGGCTGCTGCTTTTGGGTCTTTAAAGATTGCTATACCCTGCATTGCATCATCTGCTGATGTTCCAGTATGTACTGGTCTTGCAGCATATGCTGATGTTGTTGAGTGTTGGACACACGTTCTTGTGTTGGGTAATATTTTAAGTCTTCCTAAAGGAATTTCAACTCCACAGACTATACATCTTCTTTCCATTTGTTATTTTGATTTTGTTTTCGATTGTATGCTTTTTTGTTTTTGTGCACCTTATGGGTGGGGATCGAGTACATCCCCAACTCCACTAAGGCTTGTCTGTATGCGCCACTGAGGCTCTTGAATTTGTCCGTACTACTCTCTTTATGTTTTTCAACTCGTTTCATAATTATAAATAGTCAAATAATCACAATTGTGGACATTCACAAAACTTCTTGGCTGCTAACTCTTTGCGGATTTTCGTTATGTAAAGGATGAAATCCATTGCTTCTTCTTGAGCGTGTTCTAACCATTGGTCTATGGATAGATCATCACGATCCATTGTAGCGTTATATTTCTCGTAGCCTTTAGCTGCTCTGTCGGCAAACTTCTGGCGTACTTCTTCTACTACAGAATCGGTAGAGAAGCGGTCAAGGTTTATATGGTCTAATGGATCCATATTATACAGACTTTTCTACTACTCCCACAATCCTAGATACTCCTGCTGCAACTATCTCAAAGTCGTGTGTTCCGTCTTTTGATAAAGATTCAGTCATCCTAGCTTCTGCTTCGGTTACTGACATAGCATCTACTAGATACCTTTCTGTCAACTTTTTTACTCCACCTTTTCCGTTGTCGGTAAGGATTTTAACTGTTACTGTAAAATACATATATTTGGTTTTTGGTTTTTAATGTTAAAAAAAGGCAGAGGTGGGCTCCTTAGTCTTCGGCTGATGCCGGTCTTAGCCATACTAGCGTCTGCGTTTTCACGTGCCTTTTATTCTTTAGTGTACAATATAAATCATCTCTTGCCCTTTCTTCTCTCCATCAGTCCATGTGGCAATTCCATGAGCTTTACGAACTCTCTGTAGAATATGTTTAGCATCTAATGCTGTAATATTCTTGAATGATAAAGTGTTTTGAATACACTTGCTCTTCTTAGGCTTCATTTTTGGAGTCTCTTTTGTACCAACATTCACCGGAGTTACCTCTCTAAATATTGGTTGTTCTAAATGGACAGTTAATCTTGTCATATCTTATTGTTTTAATTTAGACTAATATACGCTCTTTATTTCGATATTGCAACACTGCAACCTCTTTTTTCTTACATTCAAACATAATATCTATGTCATGCCCATAAGCATCTACACTCTCGTAGATCATATCTGCATGAGCTTGAGCTTTAACAGAAGAGTCTTCGTTAAGTTTCCTAGATGAAGAATAATGCACTACTGGAGTAATATCTTTTGGCCATGTGCTAATAGCTAATTCCAAAGCTTGTTGATGAGTCATATCACCTGAGTGACATGTGTGGTGATGGTAATCGAATACTAATGGTATGCCACACTCCTCATGAGCTCTCATAAGATCGGCAATCGTATACATAGATTCTTTGTCGTCGTTCTCTAACGTAATACGTTTCTTTGTACCCTCGTCTAATCTGTGAAAGTTCTTGATCCATCTACCTAATGTGATATCCTTCTCACCGTATGTAGCACCTACATGTATGTTGATCTTGTTATATGGACTAGGCTCGAATCCCATAAGATCGAATACTTCTGAGTGATGGTTAAGATCGTAAATTGTACGCTCTACTACTTCTGGTTTGATAGATCCTAGAATATTGAAAGGACCTGGATGAAAGGATAATCGATGTCCATTCTTCTTAGCATAGTTACCTATAGCTTTTAACAACATACAAGCCTTGTCATATTGTGGTAAGTCAGAAAACTTATACTCACTACTCCAAGGAAAGATATCTGAACCTATCCTAAAAAACTTAAAGCCATTACGTTCGTTCCATTGAAGGATCTTGAAAAGATCTCTAAGATTTTGTAAGCCTAACTCGCCTACATATTCTAAGCCACCTTTCTGCCAAGTAGCTTTGCGACAAGTTCTACCTGAGTAGATTCCTTCCTTACGCAACTCCATATTGATACATGCATATCCGTACTCCATAACTAATTAATTTTACTTAAATATCAGGAATTAATATCGATTATGCAACTTTTTTTACCATTTTCCTTGAGGACAGTAGTCGTGCAAGCTTCGTACTTTTGCGCTAAGATTACATCCACAATCTGTACATTTCATGCCTTGGATGTTTGCTGTACGATTATCAACTACTACAGAGTATATTCCTGTTTTTTGTGCTGAAGGGCATTGAGCACATATAGCTGCTCGCTTCATTGCCATCTCTTCTACTTCTTTGCTTGGGAAAGCTAGATTCTTAAATCCTGATACGATGTTTGCTAATACAATAGGTGGCTTATCCTTTCGTGGTATCTTGCTTTTGGTTATCAGTCGTTCTAGAAGGGATACAAGTACAGCAGGCCACAACACAACTAACTTTAACCAGAAATACCATTTAGACTTTCTAGTCTTTTTGCTGAGATGTTGCTTCTCCCAATATACAATATATCCAAAAAACTTTTTCAAAACGAGTCTTTCAAGTCTTTAATCATCTGAAGCTTTTCTTCTTCAGTAAGAATATCCATAGTAGAGAGTGCATCTAAACTATCGTTATTTTCTAACAACTCTTCTGCCTTATCTGGTGCTTCTGTTACATTCACCTTCAATTCTACTTTTCCTAGATTACCAACATTTACAAAATAGCAGTTATAACATAACACTTCTAAATTCTCTAACCGCAAATCTTTTTTATTACCATTAGTTGTGTTTAATACTAAAGGTACTTTAAGATCGGTAGGACGTTTCTGGCAAAAGCCACAATTAGAACACTCTTCCGGAAAGTATCCATTTGCTATCAATCTAGCTAGTAGTTTCTGACGTGGGTAGTTTGGATGTTTACCTAATAAGATTTCATCAAGGCTTGTTCTTTTGCTAGAAGATCCTATTTTTGAAATACCTACACCTGACTTATTGTAGTGTGCATCAAAGAGTGTGATACCTTCCTTGTTCTTATATTGTTTAGCAAACTTGCGATATAATGGATAGCTGACTCTCAAGTATTCTGCAGCTGCTTTGTTGGATCGAGTTACCTTCATTGCTTGCTCAATCTGACTTTGGAGCAGCATGGTAGTTCTCGCTTTTCGATTTCTTCTCTTTGACATAACCAATAAATTTTATAGCTTATCGAGTAGTTGTTTTACATTAGTGCATTTTTCATATTGCTCTACTCCAATATAGTATTTGAGTGCAGTCTTCAGTCCATCTTTCCATCCCGATCTTTCAGCTGTTAGATATGTGCTTGTACCATTCAACTCAAACAATCTCACTTCTGGTAAATTCATATATAATCCTTCTTCCATAGCCTCTATTATTCTATCAAACACAAACCCACTCTTATCATCAAAAAAGTCCTTAGCTTCATCTTCGTCTAGGACTGGAATGTTTGGTATTTCTGAGTACTTAAAATCTGAGGATTGTTCTTTTGCAGACTTTATGTTGATTTCTACAGTATCATATAGATCAGCTAGATTCCATATGATCTTGTCTCGTTCCTTTATGGTACTTGCTACTGATGAATGAACAATCTCTTTACCGTCTACAACATTAATACGATGTTGAGTGCCTTTGCTCGATTCTACTACAGTTACAACTATCTTCATGCTTATAAGTAGTTTCGTTATCGAGATATTGCGTAGATTTTGAGAAATTCTTTTAGTGGTAAGTGTTTAAGTTTGGCAAAGAATAAGGCAGCCTGATATCGATTTGGTGCTCCTATGTTTGCAATTGGTTGTTTTTCTTTATCTAGTCTTGAATAAAAGTAGTGTAAATTTTCCATATGTTATCGTTTGATGTGTAATATACTAATTTTTTCTAAGAATTCCGACACTCCTATCGTTTGATTTTGATCTGTTTTAATTTGCAGAGTAGGTAATGCTTCAGGAGCCTTCTCTACTAAAGTCATCAATATTCTAAGACCAGTTCCAGGCCAAAAGTTTCCTAAAGATTCCTCACCCAATAAATTTGCTTCGTTGAGTGTGTCTGCTTCTGAATCGTTAGGCATTAGTATGTAGTATTGCATTAGTGTATAGTGTAAAGGTGTTCTTGTTTGATAGCTGGATTGTTTACAGAGATTTGTTCTTTAGACCTGTCTATTTTTTTATTTATGTATATTTTGAATGGTCCATATTCATAGACATCTTCATCATAATGTTCAACCATCTCCTGCATGTTCATTAAGAATGTGGCCTCATCTTCTGATTGTGATAACTTGTTAATATCAAACTCGATAAGAACATCGCTAACAATTCTATCTGCTGTGGAAGGCATTTTAACAAAATCGTCAACACTCTCTTTATTGTATATGTATCCATACGTATGCCAATCTTCGTCTGAGATATTGAGTAGTTTGTTTGCAATGCTGTGTGCTTGTGAAAAGTTTTGATCAAATAGTTGATATGTTTCTGACTCTGTCGTATATATGGTATTGAAGAAAGACAGTATGCTAACAGTAAAGTTTGGGTTTGGATGTGTGCCTTTAATTTGAGCATCTATCTTGTAATAAGGTTTGGTTTCAGTTGTGTGTTCAAACTTTCCCCACTTTCTTTGAAATCTACACATCTCTATATAGTCAGCTTGATTTTGAAGTTGTAAGCGTTCTTGTGCTTCTTTATTTTCTTTATTGAACCACTCAGGTCCTCTACTAGATGTGCATGTGAAATGATACACCAATGCTCTCCAGGTTTGTTTAATTTGCACTCCATTCCGTACAAGTCTGGTTAGGATATCTGTATCTTCTCGTGAGCGTCTAAACATAGTATCGTGACCACCAATCTCATTCCACACTGCTTTATACATTGTGAATGGTGCAAAGAAGTATTCTGTAAACCTATCCTCCTTCAAACTCTCAGCTAACTTTGTAAACTTATCTAACTCAAACTTAGTAGGATCTAATCCAAAGTCGTGTGTGTGCTTTTCTCCTGAGCTTGGATGTAGTGGTGGTTCTATTCTAGTAGAACAAAGCACAGTGTTAGGTTCTATAGCCTTCCACACCTCAACGTCATAGTTCTTGCATATCACCATATCAGATTGCAAATAGGAGACGCATGGATTACTAGCTTGCTCAAACATCTCATTGATGTTTCTTGCATACCCATAGCAGATGGGTAGGTTATTTTTTAAGATCTTGAGATTAGGAAAATCAGCTTTTTGTTCTAATAACCATTCAAAAGTACCTTGATTGTCGCTATCAATAAATACCAAAATCTCATGATCTGTGTGTGAGAGGTTTTGCTTTAGAGACTTGAATAATAACTTAGTGTGGTTAAGCTCATTGCGAGCTGTGTTTATGCAGAAGGTTATGTTCATGTTATTTCATTTTATTATATACTTTTTTGATAGCATCTCTCATTGAGTGTGTCTTTACTGGAATATAAAAATGATCTCCAACATAGCTTTTTGTTGTTTTATTTTTCTTAGGAGTGCCGACTTTATAGTCTGAAAGCTCATTGATCATTTCAAGAATATCGCTAAGCCAATACTTTTCAAGGTAGACACAATCAATAGAGTTCATACGCCATTGTTTTGTAGGATATCTTGCAGTGGTCTTTTTTGTTTCAGTACGTTGCGCTTCTAAATGGTACCTAATGAGTGACACTAAATCTTCCATAAAAAAGAAATCCATCATCTTATCTTGATGCAATTCAAAATCCTTATGATCTATATATCGTTGGATATTGTTCTTAATGAATCTAGTATCCAACTCATTATGATCAAACACTCCCCAAAGTCTTAAATTTAAGTAGTTAGGATTGTGTTTCATCAAGTCGCTTATGATTGCCTTACTCAAACCATATGGATCTGTAGGGTTGTTCTTTCCAGCACCTGTTCCAAAATGTATTAATCTTGTGAAGCAATCTTTGTTTGCCATTAAATTGTAATACATTTTTAAGTTGTCAACTAAAACACTATCGTCATCTTCCTTGAATCTACTACCTCCACTAACAGCTGTGTGTATTACACAATCAAACTTTATATTAAGCTCTGTGCATTTATTAAAGAATAAATCACACGCTTCTCTATCTCTAAGATCAAAGTTAACTCGATGTTGTGCTGTAACCTCAAAATCATCCTTCAAGTCTTTGTATAAACTACTCCCTATGTAGCCATTAGCTCCCGTGATTAATATTTTCATGTTTATTTAGTTTTACAATAATCAGCAAACTCTACTAGGATAGTATTTACACCGTCAGTACGGTTCAGTGCTTTTTCATAAGCAGGCACTATGTCTTCTGGTTCAATCAACTCCATTACTTCGGTATTGTTAGTCATTGATCTGAAGGCTTCAGAGAAGTTTCCTTTGTGTTGACATTGAGGGTCAACTGGATGCTCGCTACCAACAGCAACTCTTATTATAACTCTTGGTGTGAGTTTGCCATTTGACATCTGCGAGAACTTATCTAAGTGATTGACAATTTGATCAGTTCCCATTAATAAAAAGTTCCACCTTGGATATGTGGATATAGGAATCATACCCTCTATCGCCATTCCGTTTGCTAATCCGGATTGAAGATACTCAGCTACTGGTAACTCTAACCTTCTTGATTGATCAATATGTTTTAGGGAATCAAACAATCCAGTTCCTTCGTATTCAACAGCTTGCCCTATAAACATAGTAGCAGGATGCTCAGCCAATAAACTCATTGCTTTTTGTATTTCTGTATAGTATTTCATAAACTAAAATTGTACTCTTAATCCAGCACCTGCGTGTGGATATTTGTTGTTATCGTATTGGTAATATATTAAATTCTTTTGTTCAACAATTCCTCCTTCATATTCCTTTTCTAAGAAGTATGGAGTAGTTCGTTGCCAAATTTCTGGAGTAGGTGTGCATACAGACTTTTTATTATCTTCAATTATAAAAGTAATTGGAAGATCTTTATTCAAAGAGTATTTGTAGGCTTCATGAAAATGTCCAGTCTCTGCACTCATGTCACCAACCCAACACCAAACTCTATTCTTTTTCTTTTGTAACTTTATAGCTAATGCTATGCCAGCTGCGATTGAAGGGATCCCACCAACAATCGAACTGCATATGAATTTATATTCCGGTAGATTGGCTACCATAGACTTGCCATCTCTAATATTAGATTCTAGCACTTCAGGCGGTATGCCTTTAAGTAGTCCTTGATAATGATTTCGCCAAGTACAACACACCCAATCGTTTTCAATATCTATTTTTTTGAATATCTCTAAGATTTGATCTTCATTACCGTGATAAAGATGTATGGGTGCAGAAATTTCACCACTATTAAAAGCATCTCCTATTCTTTTTTCAAATGCTATTAGTTCCTTTTTGTCTATCATATCCTAACCTTATCTTTTGTTTTAATACCCTCACCGATTAAGGTGTCTATCGTATACTCTAAGCCTCTTTTTACCATATAAACTTGTGTTTGTAATACTCTACTATACTCTTTATTTCCCATTTAAACAACTTTCTCGGCTTCCAACCGAGTGATCTAAGTTTAGAATCATCTAACGAGTATCGCACATCTTGACCTGGTCTGCTGTAAGAGTAATCTATATATTTATTCTCCTTCTTTCCATCGGAAATATCAACACCCATAGAATCAAAAACGCTACGTACTGTATCGAAGTTTGTTTGCTCAAACCCACCAGCTATATTATATATCTCACCAATCGTTCCTTTTTCAATCAATGCAATAACAGCTTCTGCTGTATCGTCTGCGTGTAACCAGTTCCTATAAGGCTTTCCATAATTATGTAGAGGCACTTTGCGACCGAGATTAGCTAGCTTGACAGTTTTAGGAATCAATTTCTCAACATACTGACCTATGCCATAGTTGTTGGTTGGTCTCAAAATCATATAAGGAATCTTGTGCGTACGACCCCAAGCTGTTATTAACATATCAGCAGCTGCTTTTGTGGCAGAGTATGGATTACTTGGTTTAAGAAGAGCGTCTTCTGTATGACTACCTTCATCAATATCACCATAAACCTCATCTGTACTAAAGTGTATCAGTACTGGTTTCTTATCCTGCTCACCTCTATGATTCTTAATTAATTCTAAAAGGTTGTGTACTCCATCGATATTTGATTTTACAAACTCACTGCTACTTGCTATGCTGTTACCAACATGTGTTTCAGCAGCTGTGTTGATTACATAATCACAATCATACAGAAAGTATAGGTCGTTTATATCACAATCTACAAATGAAAAGTTAGGATCTTTTTTAAACTCTTTAAGTATTGTTTTGTTTGCTGCGTAAGTCATCTTATCAACTCCCTTGACATACCATCCCTTCTCTAAACACTTACGTGTAACATAAGATCCTATAAATCCTAAACATCCAGTTACGTATACTATTTTTTTCATAATTATCCTACTCTATATTTTTTTAACCAATACTCTATCATTTCATCTAACATTGTTTCAAATGTATAGCTGTGTTTCCAACCCAACTCTTTCTCTGCTTTTGAGCAATCACCCTTTAAGAATCGTAACTCTTCTGATCTATAATATTTCTCATCCTGAGTGACATGCTCATTCCAATCCAAATCTAATTTACCAAATACATACTCAACTAAATCTTTTACTGTGTGAGATACTCCAGTTGAGCATACAAAGTCGTCTGGATGGTTGTGTTGAAGCATTAGCCACATTGCATGCACATAATCCTTTGCATGTCCCCAATCTCTACTAGCATCCAAGTTTCCAAGTGCTAATTGGTTTGTTAATCCTAGTTTGATTCTAACGGCTTCCTTTACCACTTTGTTAGTTACAAAGTTTGTACCACGTCTTGGTGATTCGTGATTAAATAATATTCCGTTTGATATGAATAATCCGTAAGCATTTCTATAGTTTCTGCATATGTTATAACCAAACACCTTCGCACAACCGTATGGTGATACTGGATTAAGAGGTGTTGTTTCTCTTTGATATCCATCATCATCTATATTGTTGCCAAACATCTCTGAACTACTAGCTTGATACATTTTTGCTTCTGGACATGTTAAGCGAATCGCTTCTAATAAGTTTAGTGTTCCCATTGCAATAGAATCTGTTGTATATATTGGTTGGTCAAAACTAATCTTTACATGCGATTGTGCAGCAAGGTTGTATATCTCATCAGGTTTACACTTCTGTAATACACGTATAAGTGATGACATATCTGTCATGTCGGCATACTCTAAGTTAATTTGTTTGAATAACTTGTCTGGAATACGAGCTGTTTGATTTTCTGATACAGAGTTGCGTTTTAGTATTCCCCACACCTCATAACCCTTCTCTACCAATAATTCTGTCAGATAGGATCCGTCTTGCCCATTAATTCCAGTTATTAACGCTACTTTACTCATATTTGTTTATTATGTCTATTATTAAATTCATGTCTTTCTTTGTAAGATCTTGATGGTTAGGAATATAAAACCCTTGTGCTTCTAGTAATTCACAGTTTGGTAAAAATGGCTTCCAATGTTTGTTCATCCACATTGGTTTATTTGCCATGTTGCCTGCAATCAATGGTCTTACTTCAACATCTGCAGCTAATAAGTCTCTGATAATATCATCTCGACGAGAATGTACAATTGGTATTGCAAAACTAGAAACATAGTCTCCAGGCTTTTCTTCTAACTCGAGATAGTTAGCTTTCAGTTTTTCTTTGTAGTATTCAAAGTTATTGTTACGTTGTCGTGCATAACGATCTAACTTATCTATAGCTCGCAATCCTATAAATGCTTGGAGGTCTGTAGATCTCAAGTTCATCCCTGGAACATAGAAATTATATAGAGCATCAAAATCAGTACATCCATGCTGTTCTCTCAACTTCTTCTGTTTTTCTCTTGGTAAATCTCGATCCCATCCATGACTTCTCATCATTAATAACAAATGATAAAAATCTTCATCATCTGTATTTATAAAGCCGCCTTCAATTGTTGATAGATGATGACCAAAATACATTGAGAAAAAGGATGCAAGTCCAAACGATCCTAAATGCTGTTGTTGGTACTTAGATCCCATACTCTCACAAACATCCTCTAATAGAATTACACCATATTTAGCACACAACTTTGTTATCTCTAACATATTAGGGACTAACCCTAGTGGTGACACTAAAATAAATGTAGCAGGATTTTCACGTCGAAATATTGCTTCTAACGATTCTAAATCACACGACAAATCACTTAAATTACAATCACACATTGTGACATCGTAACCTAACAACATAGGTGAACTTACATCCGTAGCCCAACTCAACGCAGGCACTACTATTTTATTGTTTTTTAGCTTACCTGATTCTTTTAATGCTGCTAATGTTAATAAGATAGAAGAAGATCCAGAATTAACAAATACTGAATATTTTGTTCCTATTTTTTTTGCCCATTTTTCTTCCAACTGTTTGGTTAATTCACCTTTAGTAAGTCTTGGTATCGGGTCTTGCTGTAACCATTCGACAAGTGCATTGATGTCTTGTCTATCTATTGTATCGCTAACTAATTTTATCATATACTTTTTTTATACCTTCTTCGTATGGAGTAAATTCAAATTCTGGAAATAATGATAACATCTTATCTATGCTAACATCTTTTCTGTATTGACCGTCAAGCTCTGGCTTATCGTACTTAATATAGTAATTTTTACCCAAAGAAGCTAAAGCTTTTTCAGCTAATTCATGAATTGATTGGTTCTCTGGATAAGCTATGTTGAAGTTTTCAGTTATATCATTTTCAATGGTCAACTTAATAATCCTAGCTAGATCTCCTGCATACATGAATTGACGAAGTGGTCTACCAGTTCCTAGCAAATTCAATTGGCTATCACTTGTCTTGATCTTTTTTAAGAGTGCAGTAATGAAATGCATCTTCTTATCGTTTTCAAAATTATCATACTCACTATATAGATTGCATGGTGTGATGTAGTTATACTTTGTATCATATTGCTTGTTGTATGCTTTAATCTGCACCGCTAGAGCTCTTTTGGCATATCCATAACTAAAATTAGTTTCTGCTGGAGGTCCTGAGAATAAGTCCTTTTCTTGCATCGGGTATGATTGCATTTTGTCTGGATAGATGCATGTGCTTAATATTCCTACAAATCTTTTGACACTATACTCGTGACACACCTTAACAATATTAGTATTCATCAATACATTATCGTCAAAATATTCTGCAGGCTTTGCTATGTTATCTTGAATACCACCAACCTTAGCAGCTAAATGAACAACTACATCAGGTGTGTATGAGGATATCAACCATCGAACCTTTCCAATATCTGTAAGATCACAATCCTTACTACCAACGTATATTGCATCAGGAATCACTTCTTTGAGATGCTTACCTACTGTACTCGTACCGCCGGTCACTAATATTCTTTTATTCATAGCGTTTTAAATTCGTTTAAATGTTGTTCAATCTCAATATAATTTACTTCTTCTAAAAACATATTACCAGGTCTTTTTGTCAATACACAATTTAGTTTATCGCTAATATTTTTTTTGTCTTGCTTTAATGCATTAATCATTTGATCAGTATTAGGTACTGACAAATCTTTATATATAGCTTTTAAGGTACTACCAATCTCAGTTAGATCTGCTTTATCTATATATCCTCTTTTGTATGAAATATAATTTGCAATATCCATTCCCAAAGACACAGCTACACCATGTGGCACTTTGTTATTTGTACAAGACTCAATAGCATGTCCAAACGTATGGCCATAGTTTAAGATTAATCTCTCCTTCTTATCAAACTCATCTAATTCAACAAAGCCACGTTTAATCTCCAAACACCTTGCGGTGAGTTTTTTTGGTGAGTTTTTATTAAGTACAAAAAACAAATAATCTTCACGGCTCGATACTAAGAAGAAATGCAACATCTCACCTAATCCGGATAACATATCTGCTTCTGGTAGAGTGTCCAGAAAACTACTACACACAATAACTTTGTTAGGTGGATAAAAATTCCCTAGTTGATTTTTGTATGTATTAAAGTTTATTGAAGTCTTGCCTCCAATACAACTATCACCTTGAGCTAGTAAGGTTGTTGGGTAGAATACCCAATCAACACCTCGAAATATTATTGAAGAGATAAACCCAACTGCATCTTGAGTAATCCCTCCGCCTACTGCAATCAGCTTATTTCTTTTGGTAAACGGTGTCTCAGGCACTTTATATATTAGATCGAGTATATCAGCAATCTTAGAAAACTCTTTAGTCTGCTCAGACACATCTAACAAGATATATGAACCTACATCACTCAGAGCTGATGTAAAAACATTTGAATCAACAATTATGATATCTCCTGGATTGTATACGGTTTTGATAGACTTGATGAAGTCTGTTTCAAATTGTACTTGGTAGTCTCGTATTGATGATTTTATATTCATGTGATTGAAAAGCCTCCGTCTATTATAATATTTTGTCCAGTAATATATGTGTTTAGGTCGCTACATAAAAATATGACAGCATTAGCTATCTCTTGTGGAGTAGCCATTCTTTTCATAGGTACCTTAGATACTAATTCTGATATCTGTGAGTCTGTTAGTATGCTTCTTGTCAGCTTTGTGTCTGTAAAGCCTGGTGAGATTGTATTGACTTGTATGTTGTACTCTGCTAACTCAGCTGCTAATGTCTTGGTCATTCCTATTAATGCAGATTTTGATGTAGTGTAGCATAACCTTTTTGCTACTGTTTTATCTCCCCATATTGAAGCTATGTTTATTATCTTTCCTCCACCACTTCTTTTCATATGTTTAGATACGTGTTGTGATATTATGAATGGAGCTTTAACATTTACTTGCATAATAGTATCAAAGTCGTGCTCCTTAATGTCATGCAAGTTATCAATCTTATTAATGCCAGCACAGTTAATACAGATATCAATGTTAGGTAGATCAGCTAGTAGTTGTTTAATTGACGTGTCTGATCTAAGATCATAATCTTCTGATCCTATGCTCGTAACACTGCCTCGATTGCAGTTGAAGGAATTGACTATAGCTTTGCCAATCCCTCCACTGCCTCCAGTTACTAATATATTTTTATCTGCAAAGTTGAACACTATTTTAGTGGGTTTCTTGCTAATGGTTGAGATGTACCCTTCCTTACTACCTCTTCTTTTATAGAAGGACACTCAGCACCACATGCGTGAATAAGATCGTAGAATAATATTAGCGAAAGAACCTCTACAGTGTGAAAGTATTTACAATCTAAAACCACATTGTTAATTTTATCTCCTAATACACCTCTATCTTGCCCAGCTATCATTGCTGTCTTGTATCCATTCTTCTCAGCCCAATGACAACAAGACACTACATTCTTTGAACCGCCAGAACATGATAAGGCTACAATCATAGCGTCATCCTTCATCTTTCCAGTCTTTCTTTGTAGCTCAAGCCAACTCAAAAAGAGATTGTTATATCCATAATCATTCGCGATGCTTGTCATTAAGCATTGACTCTCAAGCGTTGAGATGCTTTTTTGGATACCTGCCTTTGCAAACAAACGAGTACAATCGTCAGCGGCATGGTTAGCAACAGCCCACAACCCTCCATTTGCAACAAGGTATATGTCACTACTCGAAGCAAAGTCTTTTTCAAACTTCTTCCATTGCTTTGTGATTAATGTTGCTTCTAACTTTTCTTCTATGTTTTCAAAATCAATATTTGCCATTTGTTTTCTTTTTATTTGTAATATACTTATTTTTTATCATTATTCCTACTATAAACTCCTTCTTATTAAAGATAATGCATCTCTAATTGTTCCCCATGTAATATTCAAATTCGGTCTTAATCTAACAGACATCTCTCCAGTTGGATTACATATCATACCATTCTCATACAGCTTCTTAACAAAGCTATCTCTGTATATTTTTCTGTTGAAGTCAAACGCCAACAATAAACCTATTTGTCTCACATTTGTTATTTGAGGCATCTCTCTTAATCCATCAGCTAATAGGTTCCCCATTGTTGTAGCATTATCTAAAAGGTTGTCTTTTTCTATTGCTTTGATAATATACTTACATCTAATCATGTCTAATAAGTCTCCATCAAATGTGACTGATAATCGCTTTGGTACTTCAAAAACCTTATTGTGTGTGTTTTTCACCATTATTCCTGATACTTGTGATTTCTTACCAAAAGCAATAATGTCAGGCTCTATACCTAAATGATCGCAATACCACACCTTACCAGATGCTCCAAAGCCAGTTTGAACTTCATCAAAAATTAATGGAATATCTTTTTCTGTACACAACTCTCTTAGCTGGAGAAGTTGGTGTTGTGGTAAATAATTATCACCATACGTAGATTGTATTGGTTCAATGATAATTCCATGTATGCGTGATGTGTTTCTCCATGGGCTACGAATGTGTTTGATTGCTTGCTTTATAGAATCAACTTGAGGCCATGCTTGTGCGCCAGGTAAACTTCCTTGTCTCACATCTACTCCTTGGAATCTTGTAGTAAGTATGTTTCCTACAGAATTGATACCATGAAAGCTGTTCTTAATTGAAAGTATATATCCTTTGGGGTTAGGTCCTTTGTGCCACATAGCTGCTTTAACAGCTGCTTCGTTGGCTAATGCTCCTGTGCATGTAAAAGCGTAATTTGAGTAACCTTCTCGAGATGTAAAGTTTTTAAAGTGTTCATAGAAGGACTCGTATTCATCAGAAAGCATTTCACAGTTTACGATTTTAAGCTTTGATACTCTCTTCACCTCCTCTTCAAACGACTTATCGAATACTGGATGGTTATATCCTATTGGAAGAGATGAGTACATACCCATGAAGTCGAGGTAGTATTTGTTTGTGGTTTTATCAAACACATAGCTACCTTTGCTTTTGTCAAAGTCAATCTTAATATTAAATGCGCTTGTTTTACTCATATATGTGATCTACGTCATCTCTACTAACTGCTAATCTTATTGCTTGTTCTGATCCTACAGCTGTGATCTTGTGTTTTTTATTTCGCTCTATGAAAACTATATCTCCTTTCTTAACAACCATAGTATCTCCTTCCACAAACCATTCCCACTCTCCTTTTATGATGTACCACCACTCATCCCAATCATTATGATAATGTAATCGATTTCCTTCACCTGGCATCTGTCCAATTAAGGTAGCTCTGTTAGATTTTGAGTTTATTACTGTGTGTGACCAAGACTCATCATCCGGATTATTACCTATGATACTCTGTACTTTTGTGACTTCTTTATTGTAATCGTGTAGGTTATTATTAACAACACCGTCTTGGGTTAGTACACGTTCTACATTGTGATCATAGACCTTTCCTGGTTTGTAATATTGAGGATCTTTTGGCTTTGCTGCTAGAATCGATTCAGCTAGCAGAAAATCATCCTCCTCGTCTATGTCGACTGTAGCATACCCATCTAACTCAAAGAATCCTATATTGCCATCACCTCCATGATATCCGCAACCATACTTCTCCATATTTTTTTTATAATTTTCATATGTCCAAGACATTAAAGAGCAGGCATATGCATAGACTGGTTCTAGTAATTGGCTTGGTGGTGATGGTTTTTTTTGATCAAAGTTGATTGGTTGATTATCATACACTGATTCTATTTTGACTTTTTTGGTAGATACTAGTGTTGTATATTGCTTAGCTTGATTTACAAAATCCTTAACTTGCGACGAAGTGATGAAAGGTGATGTTGCAAGTATCTGTATTAGAGTATCTCCTTCTACACTATTCATAAAGTCTAATGTGAAATCGTCATTTGTTGCTTCATCTGTAGATAGATGGGCTGGTCTTTTGTAGAACTTCACACCATACTCCTCAGCTATCTCTGCAAAAATATCTGACTCTGAATTGATATATATTTCATCAAACACATTTGCTTCTTTAGCAGCTTGTATTGCATAACTAACTAGAGGAACATTACCTAATAGTCTTAGATTCTTATTGGGTATCCGTTTACTTCCCAGTCTAACGGGGATCATTGCTATAACTTTTTTATTCATTATTTGTTGTTTATAAACTCATTCATTAAATAATCATCTAACGTGAGTGTTCCGTAATGCTCATCTACCATTTTTCTAAAATAATCAATCTGTGGTTGTTGATGATGTATATCCATTCGTAGCTGTTCTACAGAGGGTTCTTTATTTTCTGTAGAGCTGAAATTGCCTATTGCTGAAGCTGCATCGTGATATGTATCATTGTACACTTTTCCAAAAGTATTCATATTGAAAAAAGTCATACCGGTGATGAATAGCTCTTTGACATCATAATTTAACAAGGTTATGACACCCATCAACCCTGTGTTAGCAGTTGTTCCGATTTCATTAAAGCATTTGAATAAATAACCATCAGATACATCGTGCCAATCCACTTTTAGATCTTGCATAAAATCATATATCGATTGGATATTCCACATTAACACCATTGGACACACAACATACTTTAGAGATTTTACAAACTCCACATTATTAGACATTGCATTCTGCTTATAGTGATTCAGGCAATTCATAACTATATCCGTTCGTTGTCCATAGTCTTCCCAATCACTCTCTGGCATATCATATGCTTGATTAACCCTCACAACTACATCATAAGAATCTATTAATTTACCTAAACCCTTTCCTTTAAGGTGAGGAGATGGACAGACATATGCTACCCGCTTTCCTTTTACCAACTCGTTAAGCTTTTCATCGAGCTTATAATCTCGAAAGCTATTTACAAAAGGTCCTCGAGAGCCTAAATCAAAAAGCTGATCAGCTGGGGTTGGTGTAGATGATTGCCATTCCGGTGGATTAATGCTAAGAGGTATGTTTGTTATATTGTTCAAAGTGTTTCCCCACCAATTATCATTATCAATTAAACTCACTCTACACTCGATAAGCTCTTTGTGGTGTATCGGTGGTATCTCCCACGGAAAGATAGGAAATCGACCTATACTCTCTCCGTTGAACCATCTTAGATCTGTAGTAAAGGACTCTACATTAATCTTATTGGTATCAATAACTTCGCCTGATAATAATAAGCTGTTTAGATACTCAACACTATACACTTCTTCGTACCTATTCAATGAGTTGTTAGTGTGTATTTGTTTTACTACTTCTGTGTGGTGAAACAAATTATATGTATAGTCTTGGAATATAGGAGATTTTGAACCTGCTATCTCTAGCTCGACTGGTGTGTTGATCTTGTTGTCAGTTTGTATTAATTCTAATACATCTTTCTTTCTGTGAATAACACTACTCGCATTAAAGGGATATTTTAGTGCCAACTCTTCGATAGAGCTAGATCCTTTGGTACTTTTGTTAATAGTGTAATAAGCTTCTTCTTGCTTATCCCACCACTGCTTATTAAATAAAGTAGGGTCAAGTCCAAAACAATACTTACCAGCGCTATTAAGTGTTTTTAAAGACTTATCACACTGATCAAGGTTTAATGATTTAAAGTATATAGTATCATCTACCTCAAGCATTACATTGTCTGATTGTATTTCATTACTTAATATTGCTGTAAGTGTTTGTTGGAAGCCATAAACACTCTCGTCTACAAAAATAACATTGTTAAATATGTTGTTAAGTTTTTGATACCCTTCAAGATACTGTTTATTAGAGTACCCAAACTGGACGTATATATTGTCTACTCCAGTCACATACCTCTCTATCGTCTCAAGTGATGTGTGTAACTGAAAAGCTCTATCTTTTGAAAAAATTAAAATATCCATTAAACTAAATCTTTTAAGTACTTATTGTAAAATTTATCATTATCCTCATACCAATCTAAAGCTCTTTCGTAATTTTCTTGAATTGCAGCTTTTTTGGATTCATAAATAGGAGTTTTTTCAAGGTCTTGGATAATAGTCACCAATTCTTTAGTTGTGTCGAAGGTTATAATACCATCTGGATTAAACCACTGTTGTATATTTGGACAGCCATGATAGATAGGAATAACTCCAGCTAACATACAATCAAGTAGCTTTTCTGTAAAGTAGTTTTTCATCTTAGCATTCTCCATTGCTATTGAAAATTCATAGTCCTTTAATCCTTCTAATTTAGAAGCTATGGGATTAATATCTCGTCCAAAAGCATCAACATTGAGCCTCTGTTTCTGCATCTCTGCTAGACATTCTAATCTAAACTCATGCCCCTTTACCATACTTTTCTTGGAGGTAATGAAGGATGTCTTTTTAGATTTTTTATAAACCTGAAACTGAGTTGTATCTAGTTCTATTGGTAAAAGATTCCATTGTGAAATCTCTGTGATTGGTTTAAATTTAAAGTTTGGTAAATTGTGTAGCGACTCATGCCACCCAAGCACCCTATCAAACTTTCCGTATTCTGTTTGTATTGTATCATACAAAAGCTCTTGATTAAACAGGTGTGGACCTTCAGCTATAACTGCTACAATAGGCTTATCCTCATCAACTTCAATTGATCCATTCAAGTATTTTAGAATACTATCATCTTGCAAAACTGTCAAATCAAACTCACCTTTTGACAGATTGTATGTGTAGGAAAAGTCTTTAGGAATTGTATGTCGCTCTCTATAATCTCCAAAAGCATTTACTTGTGGCAACTTTTCGCCACTCAACTCTTCTCTAACAGCTACTCTCTTGAATTTTTTTCTATTTCGTATTTCTATTTCATACTTTTCATTCTCTTTCGAATCTCTAAAAGAGCCATCCTTTAAAGGCCTTACTCGGTCAGGATCGTTATTAAACATTACAGTAGGATATTGTAGATTCACTATCTTCTCTGAAGGTACCATCTCCATCATAGAGAATTGGAGCTGTAGATCAATTGCATGTTTATATATCTCATTATCGATGTTTGAGATTGCATTTTCAACTTTAAATTGCTTATGTACAAACCATCTAAACGAGTGTAGGTGACCTGCTCTCCACATGTCCTTTCTATATAGAGCATGTTTATGCACAAACGGATCATAATCGCTATTTTGTGGATTAGGCATGACAATCTCTGTGCCACCATTCCATACACGCATACCACCGTAGGTTAGCCAACAATCGGTTTCATTATATGTTTGGTTGAGTTGTTCTAATACTGTTGGAGTAGCAAACCAATCATCACCACAAAGCTCTACTAGGATTTCATTTTCATCCCTACCATCCATAAACTCATAAGGGTGTTTAATGTAGTTTGTTGGAGAGTCTAAGTTTTTTTTATTGTTAATAATGTGAAATCTACTATCATTACCAACTAAATCAGTTACTATCTGTAGGGTGTTGTCTGTAGATGCATCATTAACATATATTACCTCATAATTAGTATATGTTTGTTCTAAAATACTTTCCAAGTGAGTTTCCGCCCACTCCTCATTGTTGTATGAACAACATAAGATTATAAATTTATTTTTCATATGACTTAATTGTCTTTTTTATACCTGATTGTATATCGTGTTTAGCGCACCATCCAGTGAGTTGTAGTTTACTATTATCACCACATAGATGGTTTGTGTAGGAATTCTTTCTGTCCTTGGTAGCGTCAAAAGTAATAGTGTGTTCGAGTCCTAAATAGTCATCGTCAAACTCTTGTTTTATTGTATTGACTACATCCCTAACCACATACTCCTTTCCGGAACATATGTTGAATATACCGGTATGTTTACCTGATAATAGTTGATCAACAGCGCTCGTAAAGTCATCTATATACAAGTAATCTGCTACTGAATTACAAGAATTGAGAGTAAGGTTTTGGCGGTCAATGCATGCTTGAACTGTCATAGGGATTAACCTACTCTGTACGTCACCTGGTCCGTATACATAACAAGGACGCAGCCACAACCATTTAAAATTATTGACCTCACACAAGGTTCTTGTAAACAGTTTAAGAATATTCTTAGATGCACCATAGTAGTTGTTAGCATACTCCGGGTCTTCTTCTGTTATGCTTGTTTTGTTGATTCCATACTCTGCAAACGATCCTACACCTACAAAGTGTAAATTCTTTAGTTGAGAGAATACTCTACCTAATTCGATAGCTATATTAATGTTGCTAAATTGCTCGTAACTATTGACACCGTTAAAGTTGTTACCATCAGACCATCCATTGTATATAAAGATGTCAGGTTGATATTCTAAAATCTCTTCTCCAACTGTAGTTAGGTTGTTATGCCTTATACTGACAGATCGTATGTCATATTTTTTTGATAAATGGATTGCTAGACTCTTTCCTAAGAATCCACTAACCCCACTAATCATTATTTTAAGTTTATCTGACTTCTCCATTCCTTCAAATCGTAGTGTTTTTTATAATTTCTTTTTGCTTTGATTACACAATCTGTGTAAAAATCGTAATCATTGCTTAGCCTTTGTGCTAACTTTCTAGCTGAATCAACGTCTTCTACATCAACACACAAGTCTGGATGACACAATCTTTGTGTATCAACGTGTTTGTTACCTATACAAGGTATGCCAAAGTATGCACAATTTAGGCTAAATGTGCCTGCTGCAATAGTTGGCATAAGATGTACAGCATACTTGAATGTTGATAACTCTTTCATCCAATCGATCCAGCTCAATCTAGGTAGATGTTGTAGGTTTGGTACATATCCTTCACCGTCACGTTTTGCATGAGACTCTTGAGCCCAGATTGGTGCTTTGAATTCATCTGCAACAACGTAGCTTTGAAAGCCTCCATACCATCTTGCAAAGTTTCCTCCAATAATCACCTTGTTTTCTGTCTTAGGCTCTATATTACTAATAAGCTTTTCGATCATTAATGTAGGTATTGTTTGTACCTTTTGACCTGGCACTAACCCTTTATAAAATCTCGTATCATATTCGTTGTGAGCATATATTGTATCGACATCAGTTAGCATATTGTAGAAATTAAACTGATCATGCACTTCTAATTCTGTGAACATCCAAGCCGGTCCTTCTTGTATATAATGGATTTGCTTGTTGTTCTTTTTCAAGACCTCGAGCCAGTTTGAGTTTAAAAGCTCAGAGTGTGGATTAGGTGAGTTAGCTATTTTTGCTCCAACTGCATTTAGATTAAGCTGTCCTTTAGGGAATATAACAAACACATGATCACAATCTTTAATACTTGCATACTCATATATGTTTGTGTGTGTTGCGTCTAATGCATGCATCCATGCAAACTCCGTTCTCATATTAGTATGATCACTAGCAATCTTACCACTAAACCCCATCTCTGTAACGAACGCTATTTTCATTTTGCAAAAAACTCTTTTATTTTATCACACACATAATCAACATCGTCAACTGTCATACCGTGATGAGCACCTAACAAGAATCCATTAGCCATAATGAGGTCTGAATTTGTAAAATCTTGCAAATACTCTCTATAGATTGGATGTCTAGTAACATTACCAGCAAAGGTAACTCTAGTCTGTATATTGTTATCTTCTAAGAATGTTAACAACTCAAGACGTCTATCACACTGTAAAGGTACTGCTAGCCAGTTTGGTTTTATACTATCGTCTGGCAATATAAGCTCTTTAACATCTTTAAGGTTTTCTATATATCTTTCAACATTATCTCTCCTTATCTTTTCAAACTTTTTAAACCTTTCGAGTTGTACTAATCCAAAAGCTGCGTTCATCTCTGAGCATTTCATGTTGTATCCAAGTACGTCATATAGAAATTTGTGATCGTAAGCAATACCATCTACTTCGTGATTAAAGCGATCTGACATTAACTCTGAGTTGTCTCCCATTCTTCCCCAATCACGATATTGTAGAGCTCTGTTTACATGCTTCTTGTCGTTAAACATAACCATACCTCCTTGACCTCCAGCTGTAATGACATGACTAGCATAAAAGCTGGTCGTAGACACATCCGATTCTTCTGTGTATGTAATTGTATCTGCTGAATCTTCTATGACTTTAATGTCATATCTTCTTAGAGCTTGTAGTTTTTGCTTTAACTTAACCCAATCAGGTTTGTTTCCTATTAAATTTGGAACCATAATAGCTTTAACTTTAGATTCCGTATCCTTAGATACAATGTCAATAATATCTTCCACTGTTGGCACATAGGATTGCAATCCTACATCACAAAAAACTGGCTCGAAGCCTAACTGTATAATTGGAGCTAATGTTGTTGAAAACGTACATGCTGGTGTTATCACCTGACATCCTTTAGGTAAGTCTAATGCTGCTAATGCTAACAGACATGCTGATGATCCTGAGTTCACAAACACTCCATATTTCTTACCAAAACGCTTAGCTATTTGCTCTTCAAACTCAATAGACTTAGGTCCAAATCCAGCTAGCCATCCATCACGGAGACACTGTTCTACTGCTTTAATTTCTTCCTCTCCATAAGATTCAAACTTGTTAGGAGCGTACCATACTTTCTTTCTCATATTGTGTTGTAAAATTTATTTTGACGTTCTTGTCGTTGTATCGACTTAGGATGATGTAAGCAATACTCTGGATTGCCTGGCATATGTCCAAATTTTTTGTAGCCAACCAATCTTTCATGAACCGGCTTTATCCATTTAATGTCTGGTGAGTTTTTGTATAAGCGCATTTGATGATCAGGAAAATTAACCCACCCTCGTTCACTCACCTGCCATCCCCACTTTGCTATATGCTCTTGTGTTAATCCGCTGACTGTGTTAATTCGTGACAACCAGTACGCTTCAACATCTGGGTTGTCTGATATTACATAAGGGATTGCTTCCATCAAGTAGTCGTCTGGATACTCGTCTGCATCTAATTGGAGTATCCAATCTCCAGAACAGAGACTGTTTAAGTAATTCTTGTGTTTAGCAAAGTTTTTGTTTAGAGGATGATATGCTCGAATCACATTATCATCGATACACTCTTCAGCGAATGCTTCTACATAATCCTTTATCTCTTGTGTGTGATTTGTTTCATCTACTAAAATAACGATCTCATCTTCAGGTGACTTCCATTTCAATAAATACTTGGTGAGGTTTTTTATTTCTTCAATCTCGTTACATACGGGGACAGCATAACTAATTTTCATAACTACAATATACTAAATTAAATCCTATTAAACAAGGTCTTCGTTAATAATAAATCCAGCATGCTTACAAGCATCATAAAATTGAGTTGATGCAAATTTCTCTTTTTGAGACATATCAACTCTCTTTTTGTAATACTCGCCATTAGATCCTGGTATTGGATATTTTTCTCTTTCACTATCTTTAACATCTACAGATGGAGCAGTAGTCCACCACCAATCTAACTTACTGTTTCCATCTGGAAAAATAATTCCAACATTTGGAAAGTTGAGAACAAGTGGATACCATACTAAGTTTTTATCATCGATCCATCTAAGATCCTTGATAAGTTTTGCAGTATTTTCTTCGTATTGAATTATAGTTGGGCTCCCTTCTACATTCAAAGATGTAGTGGTATAGCCACAATCAATACACATGTAGCTTGTTGCTTTTGAGCCATCAGGCAGTTCTGTGTGTTCTTTAAAACACCTATGGCCTCCACAGTGTTTGCATATTACCTTTTCAGGTTGTTCATCTTGTTGGTACATATTCTATATTGTATGATAGTCCGTTATTATTATCGCTCACTCCATGTTTTACATTATCAAATATTGCCATGGAGCTACGCACGACAAATTGACTATACTCTTCTGAGTTTTGTAATAATTCTTGTTTCCATTCACAATCGTGATTTGCTGATGTGAACCAGTTTATAAAGTGATCATGCGTCCATTTAGTATAACACTTTATGTAATATTTTATGTATTGTTCTTTCTTCATGATTCTACTTTTTTGAGTTTAGGAAGTTTCATTTTAGGTTCTGCTTTTCTGAGTTTAGGAAGTTTCAATGAAACCTCAGTAGGAGTGTTTGATGTGATCTTGTCAAGATGTTCTTTTAGTTTTTCTTCCATATGCTTCATTGCAAAGTTTTCTTTTATAAACTTAGCTTGACGTTTAGCTAAAACGTTGAGGTTCTTTTGATTTTTCTTATCACAAACATACTTGAAGGCATCTGCTGCATGATTATAATTAACAGAAAACCACTGACTTTCTGGTAAAATTACATCATCCCATACAGCTGAAGGATGTACGTTTGTTAGCTGTCCTTCCAATCTAATGCTATGTTTTAAGAAGTCGACTTGGCCACTCCAGTTAGGAGCTATGATAATTTTTTCAGATAAACTTGCTTCTGCTAAAGGTCTTCCAAAACCTTCTCCTTTGGTAAAAGTGACATGCGCTTTTACTTTTGGATGATTGTAGAGTGAGTTCATTTCATCATTAGTCAAATCTCCATGTACAAGATATATGTTTGGTAAATTTTTTCCACCATTAACACTTGTACATATCTGTTCAATTCTATTAATCATCTGATCTCGATCAACAGGAGAGAAGTCAGCTGCTGATGTTTTCATTATCAACGCAGGCTTGTTATGTCTTGCTTTATCTTTAAAAGTTTCCAAAAAACTCTTAATCATACCAGAGATGTTTTTACGATCTTCGCCAAAATCACCTTTCAGCCAATGACCTACAAATAAGAAAGCAAAGTCTTCTTTCACTTGTTTTAATTGATCATCTATTGACTTGTGTATTTCTTTAGTTTTAAAGTAGGTTGTAAGATCGACCCCTTCTAACAACACTTCAACTGGAACCTGACATTTAATTGTTCCAACCTTCTGTTTGGTTTGATTGTCTATTTTTTCAAACGCTGTGCTCTGTAGTACATTTTTAGAATGTTCGGATGATGTCAATACTAAATCCATTTTATTCATTCCTTCAATCCATGGAGCTGCACACATTGTAGTCTCAATGCCTGCTGTAATTCCTATATTGACTTTGCCAATTTTCTGAAACTCATTAGGTACTGTGATTTGTATAAACACTTCTGGCTGTTTAGGTAAATTAGGGTCCGCAAGACATCTATTGAGTATCTCTACGTCTCTTTCATCTTCGGTATTTAGAAAGTTTTGTGGTGTTGTTCCCCAACGTGTAGGCCATATCTTAACATCATACTTATCTAATGCAATAAGTGCGTGTGCTACGTCTCGTGATCTTGCGCCATATCCAGATACTGTATTGACTGGCGCCATTAATAATAATAGTGGTTTTTCCATAACTAAAGTGCTATTCCTGTTTTCTTGTTTTTACTCTTTTTTATCTCTGCATGTACATTATAAACTGTAAAGCGTGGTTGTGGTGTAAAATTGTCTATGCATAACTGCATTGCATCTCCTACAGTTTTACACATATGTTCTGCTGTGAATCCTGCTTCTTCACTCATTGCCCAAGCTCGACCTCTAGCCCCACATTCAGCACGTACATCTGCTGGAGTCTCCCACCACTTATATAGTGCTTTAGCTACATCTCTTGGATCACATCTATCGTCAAATATGTATGGTGTTTGAGGAGAACCTTGAAGGTTAATACTTGCTGGGAATACTGGATTAACCCATCTTCCGTGTTTTTTGTATCTACCTTGATGGTTGCTACCAAAATCTTCATCGAAGTCGATCCAGTTACCTTTTTCATCTTCAAAGCGACATTGATCCTGCAATCCTCCAGTCACATTGTTTACGATAGGTGTTCCAGTAAGCATTGCTTCTGTACTACTAAGTCCCCAACCTTCGTTAGATGCAATGTTTGGTACTACATCTGCAATGTTATAAAACATGTTAAGCTCTTGCAGTGATACTTTCACATTAGTGATCACTATCAAATGTTCAATTTCTGGACAGACGTTTTTAATGACTGCAGGAAGATCAGTACCATTACCATCTACAGCGTCTGTGTGTAATAGTAATCGAATCTTTTCTGCTTGCTCTGGATCTTCTTTCTTTATCTTATCATACATCAACTTGAATGAAAGAATTAAATCAGAAGTCATCTTACGTCGTATGTTTCTGTTGTTATGAAATACAATAAAATTCACATCTTTGTTGTGATTCTCTCCAAACAACTTTGCTCTCAGTTCTGTCGTTTCATGCTTAGCTAGTGGATAAAACCTCTGTTCGTTGATGCCGTGAGGTGCATAGCACACCTTTGGTAGAGTACTTTCGTACAAACGATCAGCAACATTAGGCATATCAAGATCTATGTAATTCTCTTTACCACCCAATACAATCTTTGCGATGTTGTTGGATTGCTTGCTGATGCCCATCAAAAGGTCACAGCTTTGATAGAATGGTTTGTTGTAATGTGGTGCTGGAAGATCATCCCATATATGGTAGTAGAATATAGGTAAGTTCTGTCTAATCTCTGCTGACATTCTGTATAGCCAGTTCCAATATCTTGGATCAGTGAAGTGGATAATTGCATCAATTTTATGCTTATCTACTAATCCTCTAACTACTTCTGGATTGCCATATCCATCAAAAGGATACACAAACACACAAGAGTCTTGAATGCCTTGTTGTTTGTTAATATCTTCCGACAAGTCAAATATCTTACCTGCCTCTGGATGTTTTATGGCTGCGCCTAGTTGGAAAAAATTGAATCGATGAGCATTACCAATAATAATCTCACGCGTCATTGTACCTATACCTGATGGTATTCTACAATCGTCTGCTAAAAATAGGATATTCTTTCTATCCTCTTGCTTAATATAACCTTCTTTCATGTGTGTTTACTTATAACTTATAATACGACTTTTTTTTTGTTTTTGCTAATTAACTATTGTAATTTTTACCATTTGGCTACCTGACATCTTTTGCAACATCTTGATAGCAGCTCTAGCTTTGAGAGTCTTCTCTTGTGCCATATTCTTGGCAGTTGTCATTGCTTGAGCTTCTCCTATACTTTTAGAGTTTTTTACAAGTGCATCAACCCACGATTGTGCATCTCTATCTTGAAAACCTCCTAGACCAAAACTACCATCACGCATACTACTCATGGGTGGTGATTTAGGTACATAGTCTTGTTTAAGAGCATCGTATCTGAACATTTTTTGTGAGACTCCTTGGAATCGTTTTTCATTTACAATTTTGATTAGTTGTCCTTTTGGAAATGTCATTCTCCATGCACCTCCTCCAATTTCAAATCTGTTAGTGACTTCAAAATAACCCTCAGGCCATTCAACAGCTTCGTTTAGTAAATTCTTTAGTTTCATTTGTATTTTGTATTATCTGTCCAATCTCTGAATAACATAGCGCTTCGTTCGTAAGCTTCTCTCTCCATCTCGCGAAGATGCTTATTGCTTTGTGCATAACCATCTCCAGCTCCTTGCATTTTTTCTTCATCCAAATCACCTCTCAAGTTTTGTTCGTGATGGATCAACTCATGAGCTAATGTCTTGAGTATATCTTTCTCATGTCTTCCGTTAGTGTATAGTGTGATTGTTTGATTTGCTGGCTCGTAATGTCCAGTTGGATGTAAGTGTGCAGGTCCTTGGTGTTGCATGTTACTCAACTTGACTTTAGGTAATGAGTCGCATCCACAACCATTCTCGGTCATATACTTACACATTTCTGCCATGCTCTTTTTTAAAGACTCTTCCATGATTATAAATAGTCACTAATTAATTACAACAACTTTTTTCTTATGTTTGTTAGCAGCTTTGATTAGGTTACCAAGTTTACGATCTGTTCCATTTGTGTCATCAAACACCAAGAGCCTATCAATGTACCTTGCATACGTGTTGTTACGTAGAAAGAAGTTTTTGACGTTGTAAGTCTTATTGTAGAAAGACTCATTCATCATACTGTATAGTGTTGGTGGAGTGTGAGGTAGATTGGCTTCTTGATAATTGCAACCAAACTCTAAAGCAAACTTGCGAATGTGTTTATCAGCTCCGTGTTTGTCTCCAATTCCAATAAGCATTACATCTTCTTTCAACTCTTGCTTTATCTTAAAAATCATCTGTTTGATTTTAACTCTATTCTCGAAGGTTGTTGAACCCGTTATTCCTAATTTCACCATATGTTTCTGTGTGCCATTGTCCTATTGATCTGTCTAAGAGGTTTTCTACATGACCTGGTTCGTAATTGTGTTGTCTTCTAAATCCTGAGCTCCATCCATGCTCTTCAAATCTTTTTATCACCTTTATCCACATCCATCTCCAGTACTCTGTTTGTTTTGCTTCTTTCCATGTTTGCATTTTGCTATCATAAAACAAACAAAAATCCAAAGCCAGTCCATAGTTGTGAGGACTGTATCCAGGTCTATTAATAGTTAAAAGTGTTCCCGGAATCGTTCTTCCGTATTTATAAATAGTAGTCTGCTCTTCCAGACTTCTTCGGCCACATATAATATGCAAAGGTATTCTATCTTTAATGCAAGAGTTGTACACTTGTATTGCGGATTTAGTTAGTTGAGGATTAAGAGTGTTGATTCTATTTATAGAAGTCGTTTGTGTAAACTCTTTAGTTGTCATTTAGGCTTCCTACAATACTTACACCACCTATCTTTACACTTAGGAATATCAATATTGAGATCCATGTTATATGTACCGTCATCATTGAAGGCTTCATCTATAAACTCTTGCAAAAGATTTCCAATCTTATTAATAGTCGGTTTTCCATTAGCAGGAGCAAATGTTTGTATACGTTTCATAGGCCATTCAGAATCCTCATTGATCTGTCTACGTAGTATAATGTACTCTACGTCAATAAGATCTTCACTAACATTAAACTGTTTAGCATAAAACTTCTTATACAATATTAATTGTGCAGTCTTTTTATGATCTTTCTTCTGATACTTATTCCAACCTCTTGTCGAAGTTTTAAGGTCAATGATTGTAATACGTCCATCTCGTTTATCACGTATTATGACGTCAACAAATCCTTTGAATACAAGATTATTAACCAAGCCTACTTTCAACTCAGTCTCTATTCCTAATAACTCATGATGTGATGAGAAGTGTTGTCTTCGTTTACTTTTGAAGTACTTTAGAATCTCTACACCATCTTGATAGAATGATTGTAGTTCTTCAGGAGTAGAAAAGTGACCAGTCTTCTTGGCAGCTTCTCCATACAAAGTAACTAAACGACTTTGAAGGTCGGACGCTAAATCAATCTCGTCCGCCTTCTTAGCCGTAGTGGAGTACATAACTGTCAAATAATTTTGCAGAACCTCATGCATTGCAGTCCCGAAGATAGTGTGAATGCTTTGCTCAAATACTCTTTTGTTAAGTGCATATTCGTTGTACCATCTAATCTTACAACTCATGAACATTGAAAACTGTGAGTAGGAAATTGAATTTTCTGCCATTGTAACTTTGTTTTGTAACCTATATAACTATACTCCTTTTTTATCGTTTATGCAACATTTAACCTGCAAGTATTCCTGGTCCACTGTTATCATCTTCATCATCTGGAAGATCCTTTGGAAGAAACTCCTTGTTGATGTGTCCACACTTTACACAAGCAAATGCTTGTATTGGTACCAACATCTCTTCACCACTCGGTGATGCTATTGCTGATATTTGTCTAAGTTTAAAGACTGTTTGAAATGTGTCGTGTCCACATGCTTCGCACACATAAGGTGTGCTTGCAGATAAATCTACGTTTGGTTGTTGTTGCATATTTTACCTTTTACCACCATAGTATTCTGTTCCATGGCCTTCTGTTATTAGTTGTTTATTGATTGAATGGTCGTCAACACGAATGTCTCCTAAGCATCTTCCAAACTTACCGACTCCATGTGATACTAATATAAATTCGTTATCAATATCTTCAAGGAGTTCGATTAATCTAGCCTTTGCAGCCAATCCTCTTTTCTTTTCTTCTAAGTCTCTGGTACGAGATTCTGGAGCGTTGATACCATGCATTCTTATTCTGACCTTTTTCCAAGTATCAAATCCTAAGTCTATCATGGCATCAACTGTGTCACCATCTACAACTCGTAATGTTTTTGCGTTGTATTCGTACATTACATCATGTATTGTGGTTTCTTCTCCTCTTCTTCAGCTTCTGGATTGATACCTACGACACACTCAGTTGTAAGTAATGTTCCTGCTGCTGAAGCAGCTAATTCTAATGCAGTCAATGTTACTTTGGCTGGATCAATAATACCAGCATCGAACATGTTTACAAACTCATCATTCCTAGCATCATAGCCAGCATCATCGTTAGATGGAATCATCTGACGAATAGCTTCAGGACTCTTTCCTGCATTTCTAACGATAGCGTTGAATGGTTCAAAGCATGCTTTGCTGACTATGCTATGTCCCATACTTTGATCTGGATGATCAGTTTCACATACAAAGTTTTCAGCAGCTTGGGATAATCCAATTCCACCTCCAGCAATGATGCCATCTTCGACTGCAGCTCTTGTAGCACATAAAGCATCATCAACTCTGTCTGCCTTTTCTTGAAGTTCAATCTCTGTAGCAGCTCCTACATTAATAACAGCTACACCTCCAATAAGCTTGCTCATTCTGCTTTGGTGCATTTGTTTATCGAAATCACTTTCTGCACTCTCGTATTGGGATGTGATCTGCTCTACTCTCTCTTCGATAGCTTTCTCGTCACCTCCACCATCTACAATAACAGTCTCGTTCTGATTAACAGTTACAGTTTTAGCTGTTCCTAACATGTCAGCAGTTAGCTTCTCTAGCTTCATACCCTTCTGTGTTGATATCACTTGACCTCCAGTAAGAGTAGCGATGTCTTCTAGGTATTGTAATTTTCTGTCTCCAAATCCTGGAGCCTTAACTGCACAAACTTGAAGAATTCCTCTAGCTTTGTTTACGATCATGGCTGCCAATGCTTCACCATCTACATCATCTGCGATGATTAATAGTGGTTTGTTTTGTTTGCTACAATTCTCTAGCAAAGCTAAAACCTCTTTTACACTACTGATCTTTTTATCACACAATAAGATTAGTGGATCTTTCAATGTACACATCATTGTGTCATTATTTGTAACAAAGTATGGTGAAACATAACCTTTTTCAAACTGCATTCCTTCAACTATCTCTAAAGTAGTTTCAGCAGTCTTGCTCTCTTGTACTTGAATGACACCATCCTTACCAACATTATCCATAGCTTCTGCTATAATAGTTCCAATTGGTTCATCATTATTAGCTGAGATAGTTGCCACTTGTTTGATCATATCATTCGTAACTACTTCTTTAGCATTTTTACGAATATTCTTAATGATCTCCTTTGCAGCTGCTTCCATTCCTCTCTTCAATTCTACTGGATTCATTCCAACCATTACGGCTTTCAATCCTTCATTGTACATGTAGGATGCTAAGATTGTTGCAGTAGTTGTTCCATCTCCAGCTCTCTTTGCAGCTCTCATTGAAACCTCTTTAATTACTTCTGCTCCAAGGTTTTCGAGTGAGTCTTCTAGTTTGATTTCCTTTGCTACTGATACTCCATCTTTTGTAATTGAAGGTGGTGCACCTTCTTTCTCGATTATAACATTTCGTCCACATGGACCTAGTGTTGTTTCAACAGCTTTGGATAACTTGTTGACGCCAGTACGGATTCTCTCTCTTCCGTCTTCTCCGAATTCTAAAACTTTACTTTTCATTCTTTTCTTTTAGTTTTGAGATTACATCTCGTTCTTGAATAACATGATACTCTTCATTATCGAATTCGATAGTTTGAGCTGCAAATCGTTGATATAGGATTATATCGCCAGGCTTCATAGTGGTTTCGATAAACATATCGGTACCAGCCCAAAATCCTTTTCCTACGGCAACAACTTTTGCTGTGAGTGATTTCTTGTCGTCAACATCAGGTAAATAAATACCTCCAGATGACATTTCTTCTTGATCTACTGGTAAGCATATTAGCTTATCACCGATCGGTTCAAATTGATCTTGCATATAACTTTTAGTGTTTATGTGTTTGGTTTAATATACGGCTTTTATACTTATAAAGCAACTATAAAATCTCAATTTTATGAGATACTTCTACTTTAGGCTCCTTCTTTGGTAATGTTAAATCTAACACTCCATTATGAAAAGTTGCTTTTGCTTTAGAGCAATCTAGTACCTCTTCATTCACATTCCAGCTTCGTCTGAATGAGCTTCTTTTTAGCTCTCGAAGTACTACGACACCAGTGTCTTCTAAGTCTTGTGCTTTTGCTCCACTAACTGTTAAGACACCATCTTTATATTCGATGTCAACATCTTCTTTAGTGAGCCCAGCAACTTCAGCAGTTATTACTACTCTGTCGTCGTAATCGGTAATGTTTACTTTTGGATAAGATCCCTTTGCAAATAAGTCTACTCCAAACTCTTGGGAAAATTGTGGGAAATTTGTTTGGATGATTTTGTCGAACATGCTGTCAAAAGCGTCGACGAAGTTTGATCTGTGGTTGTGGAATACAACCGGAGTTAATCTAGTTTTCATTTTAGATAATTTTTAGTTAAACAATTAAATTAAAACAACCCATCTTGTGGCGTTGCTCTGACTATAAATAGTATGCTGTTTATGAAAACAGTTATTTTATTCTGATAGTTATATCATGAGGTGCTTCTTCATCACCACCAAAGTAAGGGTATAGGTAGTATCTCTTATAAGCCTCGGAGCACTTTCGATCTACTACAACTTCAATGCCATCCACACCCAAGATGTAAGAATCTTCTGTGAACGTAATTGTACAGTAGTACGATGTGTTTAGTTCTATTGTTGTGATTCGTTCAAAGCTGAATTTGCTATCCTCTCTCTTATACCACAAGATCTCGAGACTGTCATTTAGCCATCTCCAACCAAATCGTATTGAGTTTTTTGAATGAGATGTTCCGCAGTCACTTAAACCATACAGCTTATTTACATCGTATTGATTGGTAGGGTCGTTTGTTGTGTATTGTGCTGATTCGTCGAATATAGCCTCAAAGCTTAGATAGTTGCTTTTAGTTGTGCAGTATGCTGTGTTGGATCGATGACGACCTTCTTTAATTGTGAATACTCTATAGCCGTTGGAATCTATTTTTTTGCATGATATAACACATAACATTAAAACTATGAAACTGAGGTTTTTTATATTCACCTTTTTTCTTTTTTATCCCAAGAATGGATTGGCCATCGCCATCCTACATTAAGGATGTGTATATATTCACCTCTTCCCCAATATCCAGTACCCATCTCTAAACAAAAAGTAAAGAATCCTAAGTCTTTCATTTTGATATGATACTGAGCATAAAGCATACCTGGATTAAGTCTTACACCTAGAGTGATACTGGCATTTTCTATACCTCCATGATCGTAGTAAGATCCCATACCAAATTTTGCAGTCCATATGTCTGGAAAAGAAACTCCTGCTGACATATCAATTAAACTATAACCACCAAAATCAAACACATAGCCCACGCCTAGTGATTGAAATGTTAGATTGTCAATCTCCCAACCCTCTGTACTAAAGGTAGGAATAATTGGTTTTCCGCCTGAAACACCAATGCCGGTGTTTGCTTCAACGTATATTTGATTGTCCGGACGAAATACTCTAGTTTGTCCAAGGAGGATTGTAGGGATTAGTAGTAGTGCAAGTAATAGATGTCTCATGTAGTAAGTTAGTTGTAATAATCATAGTCATTGTAGTTCTCTATAACTTGTTACAATAAATAGTCTATATGAAACACCTAACACCTATTATTACACGTGACCTTCTGCGAAATCTGTTGCTATATTTGGTTCTGCAATTAATCCAGTCTCAATTGAAACAGTATTCTCCATACAATCCTTTGTAATCTCACAAGCTTTCTCTGCATGCTCTGCTGATGCGTTTACTACAAATTCATCATGTATCTGTAGCATTATATAAGCATCGATGTTATGCTTTTGAAACTCTTCATGAATTCTAATGGCAGATCTGTTCATGATTGAAGCTGCAAGAGATTGGATCTGGAAGTTCTTAGCATTGTTAAGGCCGTTCTTATATTCCATTCTCAACTGCTGAAGCTCTTTCTCGTTACCAGCCTTGCGTGCATTCTCTTTCATGCCTTTGAATACCCACGGCTTGATCAAATTGTCTTCAAATTTCTCATAAATGTACTTGACTTTATCAAGATGTCTAATTCTACCAGTCTTGTTTACAATCTTACCTACCGTGTTTGCACGAAGGTGGGTATCATTCATCCACTTTGCTAACTCTGGAAAACCATCTAAGTATCCGTTGATCATTTTCTGAGCTTCTTTGATGTGGATGTTAAGTTGTTTACCAATCTGCCATGCACCAGCTCCATAAGGAATAGCTAGTGCAATCGACTTAGCTCTCTGTCTAAGGTCAGGTCTGAGTTTCTTGAGATAGTTATCATCTGATTTGATAGCAGACATACCTTCAAGCTTCCATGCTTGTATTGCTACTCTACTATATAGATCTTCACCATTCTTGAATACGTTGATTAGTCCTGGATCATTGCTCACACTTGCAAACACTCTTGGCTCCAAACTACTCTGGTCACATATGACTAAACGTCTATCGTCTTCTGACTTAACAAACTTACGGACAATGTTATTGTACTTCAATACGAGTGGACTAGCCTCACCAGGTTCTAGGATTCTAGGTAACTGTTGGCTGTCGGAGCTGAATCGTCCACTCGTAGTTCCATGTTGTTTCACATAGAAGTAGTACCTTCCATCCTCAGATCGTTCTGTGAATCGATCAATGTAGGAAGATTTGATCTTGTTAAGTTTGTTGTAATCTTTCATCTTAGCAGCCCACTCATAATCCTTAGATATATGGTCAACCAAGCCTTCGTTGAATTGATTATTACCTTTACGTGTTTTGCTTAACGGCTTTATTCTGAGATAGTCAAAGCATAATTCACCAAGTTGTTTCTTACTACTGATGTTAATGAGTCCACCTTCTTTCTCTTTTAAGAGATCCAGACTAACTCTCATGCTGTCCATAGGATCCAGATGTTCAGTATCACCATCTGCAAGAAACTGATCAACACCATCTTCATTCTTCATCATGCCTCTATTCTTGTAGTCTAAAAGCTTCTTAGCAAAGTTACCTCTTTTCTTTGGTGGAAAGGATTCGTGAGCTCTTTCTAAAGCCCATCTCTTAGCTTCTGGTAGTTTCATCAAAGCATCTACAACTTCTTTCTCAAGTCTCGTAATGTCTTTTGTAATCTGACTATCCATATCATTGATCAAATCCATATCAAGCATAGATCCTTTCTCTTCCATCTGAATAGTTACTGTACGATATAGAGGCATCACCTCATCTGTAAAGAAGAAGTCCCATAGGTTTTCCTCTTTTAGTAGTGGCAGATAGTGAGTCATTACACGTAATGTAAGATCGGTATCAGCTGCAGCGTATTCTCCAATGATCTGCATGTCAGCTTTGTATAATTCGTAGTTAGTCTTGGTAGTCTGACCTCCATTGGCTTTTATAGATTCTTTCAATTTGATCTGCTCTTCGTTAGCTTCCTTCTCAGCATCTATACCTAACTCGTTCTGAAGCTCTATTGCAATATCCTTCAAACCAAATGGACCATCTTCTTTAAGAGTGTGACGTAGTAGCATAGTATCACAATAAAGTGAATCACGCAAATCTATACCATAGCAGTTTAGAGTATAGCGAACATCAAAAGATGCATTATGCATTACTAACTTCTTACCGACAAGCAGCTTGATTAGCTTAACAGCAATATCCTCACACCTCTTACCTTCGATAGTAAGATTATCAATAGTTTGTGTGTCGTTGTTCCAAATCTTAGTTGGAAAATAGTAACCTTCATTGAGGTTAGCAGAAACAGAGAAACCTATGATATCTCCTTGTCGAGGATTAACACTGGTTGTCTCAGTATCATATGCAATTATGTTTCCTTGTGTGATGTAGTTGGCTAGCTCTACTACACCAGCTGCATCTGTGATTATTTTGTAACTCTTCATACGCTTAATATACGTTTTTTATTTCGATTTTCCTAATCATCTTTGTTTTGGTTTGTATATAATTCCACTAAAGTTAGTGCAATGGCTAATAACACCACAGTCTCAAACCCAAGTTCACTTTTCATAAGGTGAAACCCTGCGAACACCATTAGAATATTTATTACTCTTACTATTATATCTATTATCCTATCACTCATCTTCTTTTTGTTAGTTTAAAAAAATCATTAATAATGTGACAAATACAATTGCTAGTAGCAAGGCTTTAGGGTTTACATGTGCATTTTCAGGATCTCCAATTCTGTCATCAAACATCTTATTCCTTATTTATCCATGAACCGAAGCTCCGTTTTATAAATGGTACTATCTTCTATTTTTTTGTCTATAGCTCTGACAGTTCTTCCTATGTCTATTAAGTCATTGGTTATATGATGTTGTCTTTTATTAAGATCTTCCCAATGGTATTCTTGATCCCATTTTATAAGGACAAGAATAATAAGATTTATTAGTGATATTCCAGTTATTATTAATATTGCTGTAATCATTTTATTTGTTTTTGGTTTAATATAATTCTCCGTGTAATTTTTTTTCTAATTCTTTTGTGAGAAGCTCCTCTGTAAAATAAATTAAAAGTGCAATTCTAAATCCGAAACGAAATGAATTTACAATACTGAAAGGTTCGTTGTATGTTTCATATATTAATCCTGGAAGGAAAACTATTGCGGTGATTTGTACTAATTTCAGTAAAATGTATTCTATTTTATTTTTCATTTCTTTTCGTTTACCATATTACAAATTAAATTTATCTAACTCCATCTTAGCTCTTTGGAGTGCTAGGTTATACTCATCAGATGATACCATCTTTGCTCCATAATAACCAGTCGTTACAATCTCACTATTATCAAACTTCTGTGCCATTAACGCTCTAGCATCTAGTTTATTATCTGCTTTTACATAACCAAGTATATCTTCTGGTCTACCATAATCATCTGTACTATACACTTTATAAATCTCCATATCTCTTATTTTTGGTAATCTGTAACGTAATCAACAATGTTTTCAACTCTTACTCGATCATAAGTGCAAGTGTGAGTCATACCTCTGAAGTCATTAGATGCTACTTCTATTGTGGCACTCTTACCGGAAGCAGATTTCTTTGTGATCTTGATGTGTGTAGGAGCCCAGATAGTTTTCTTGTAACCATATTCAAAAGTGTGAGCACCTTCTTTGATATCAACTCCAGTAGTTGTTAGTGTTTTGATCAAATTCTTTTGAGCTTTTTCTTCCTCTTCTTCTTTCAGTACTCGAATGTGCATCTCTAACTCATGAATCTCTTCTTGAAGAATGTTATAAGTATTTTCGAAAAACATGAATGTATCAACCATTTTAGAAACCATCTCTTCTTTTGTGTCCTCTATACATTGAGCAACAAGACCGAAGAATGCAAGCTGTTTAAGATTGTCTCCGTTAGTAATCATATCTCCATTACCATAGCGACTGTGAATATTAAACTCAACTCCTAGCTCAAACTTACCTTCTTTTTTAGCTCTCCACTCAAGTAGGTTTTTAAATTTAACTTGATTCCAGTTGTTATTGTTGAAGGTAATTTCAAAAGGAATAAAAGGAGTCTCCGCCTTAGTATGGTAGGTTGTGTAACCTAACTCAGGTCTCACTGTAATATCATTGTCACCCATATTAAAGTAGACACCTTGTGGTTTGAAGAATTTCTCAATCATAGTTTCTTTAGCTACTCTCATAGCCTCCATATAAACTTTTGACTGCTTCTCTCTTAACTCGACGATTTGATTGTTAATTTTTTCGATTTTTTTCATTTTGTGATTATTTGTTAGTATTAATTATCTTTCCCTTTACATAGTAAAGGTCAGGACTTTATTCCGTGTTTGCAACTTTTTTCTAATGTTTTTGAATTAAATTATCATAATGATTAGCTACCCAACCATACTTTTCTATACTATCTTCATAGAATGAATCATCTCCATACATGAAATAAGCATCGGCTTGATCTAACCATCTCAATGCTGTCTCTTTATCAGCACCTAATGCCATAACATCTGCAATGGCTTTTTCCACAACTGCAGATTCTAATTCAGCTTCTCGCTCAGACTCTTCAAATAAATCATTAACAAAATCTGTTAACTCTTGAAACGTGAAAGCTTCAAAGTTATAAGTACGAGGACGAAATCCATACACATCTTTGTATAGATCTGAGATCCACATTAAACAGTCGTTGAAGTCTTCTTGAGTTGTTATCTTGAAATTTTTCATATCTATCTCTTTTTCTTTACATTGTAAAGATCAGGACAAATATTCAATTATGCAACGCTTTATAGGAAAAAAATTGAAAAAAAAATTTTACGTGGGATTATGATTTAGTGATGTTAAAGTTTAATCGCCTAGTTTTGCATTATCCAAATTATTTTGTAGTATATGTAATAACATAAGTTGATTTTCCAGATGTAACAGTTAGTGTATTGTTGGTAAACTGTGCTGTGGTTGATAGAGTTTCTAGACCATTAGTTAATCTAAATGGTCCATTTGGAGATGTTTCTGCATCAGTTGCAGTAAGTGTAATGGTTGTTTTTGAAGCGTATTGTAAAGTTCTTGTTCCCAACTGAACCTTGTTAGTCATTGTTACAGTTTCTCCACCATTTTCCGTTAGTTGATATGTACCACTACTAGCTATGTGATGCGTATCAAAACTATTAATTTGAAATCTTCGAGCCGCATCTTTACTAGATATATTAGTCCATTGAGCTTCATTAGTAAAATCAGCAATATGTGCTGTTAATGTTTTCGAACCTCCCTGAGGAGTTATTGAATATTCATATCTACTTGTTGATGAATTATATGCTATTTCATAATTAGTACTTCCAAGCTTGCTACTCAGTGTAGCAGATGTAGATGTTTGATTTGCTGCTATTGAAGCTGTAAATGGTTGTATAGGTGCAGTTGCCCATTGTTTTCCATCATACTCTTGTAACGTATAACTACTTGCAGTTGGTAAATATTTTGCTTCGTCTTTTAATTCAGATGATAATACTTGGAATCCAGGATTAGCCAATGTTATTTCATACACTTTACCGGCTGATGCCGTAACTTGTGTTGCTATGATAGTTGGTGCTGCTTTTGGAAAAGTAGCTGCTACTGTTGGATTAAATGGTCCAGACTCATTGTTTAAGAATTGTCCTCTTCTTATTTCAGTTCCTACTACAAACATTTGACCTGGGGCTTCTTTAAATTCAAGCGTAACAACATCTTCACCTTTTTCTTGCATTGTGTAAGTCATTCCACCTAATTGAAAAAATTCACGAGAAGGTTTTTTAGATGTATTAGCATCTGTTTCATTTGCTTTGCCATCTTCTATTTGAGCTAAACTACTTTGTTGGGTTTCTATTAATTCAAATACAGGAACAAATCCAGCTGATGCACCTTGTGCTAATCTATCTGCTTGTACAGCATAATCTTCTTTTACGCCTCTGTTAACTGCTTGGATTTGGGTCGTTAAGTAGTTAGCATTATATAATTCAGATCTTGATAACTCACCTAATTGTTCACGTACACTGTTTAGTGATGATTTGATAGTTCGTCTAGCCGAGGTATCAAGACTACCAGTTGTTGTCCAAGCATTACCATCAGGAAGTTTAACTTTATCGAAAAGAGTTTCAGGATCAATTTCGGTTTTAGCTCCTCTTGTACTTTGTATTTGTCGAGCTATAGATTTATATCCTTCTACCTTTGCATTATTAGTTGTAAAGTTTGTAGAGTCTGCTCCTTTTACTGCACTACCTACCATCTCGGTAACACTCTCTAAATAGGTTGCTATTGATTGAGCTGCTACTGCTGCTTGACTGTCAGCTAGTATGGATTCTGCTACGTAGTCTTTGTTGAGCATTACATCTTTATCTGCTACATCTAACTCTACTCCAAACAATGTGCTTGAGCTAACAAATAAAAGATCAATAGCTGTGTCAACAGTTAGGTTTGTATCTTCTTCTTTGAGGTGAAATGCTAATGTGGTTAATGGAGAAACTGTTGAGTATTCTGCAAAGCCTTTTAATTCACCAGTGAATGCTACTCCGGTAATTGCATCGGTTCCTCCAATCACTGTTATTTCTTCAGTTGGAATTCCAGGTAAGGTGAATCGACCAGCGTTGTCTGTTACAGCATTTCCGGTTCCTGGAGAAGATACGGTTGCTCCTGATAAGGGTCCATCAGATGCATTACCACTAAATCCAACTCCTCCTGCAGCTCCGCCATACATGGCTTGGATTGCTTGAAGGTCAAGTAATTGTTTAGAGTTTTCTAAAAGGAATCTAGCCTTTTGTTCTCTAAGAGTTAGTTTTGTATTTTCTGGATTGCTTATAAATTGCTGCCATGTAATCATATGATCAAGTTCTTTCTTATAAATAGTCAGATGTTAATCTTCTTTGCCTAAATATTGTAAGCCAATAGCTAAAACAATAAGACATATAGCTGTTGGTATAAGTACATCCATGCATATAAATAGAGCCTTATATTAGGAAAACATAAGGCTCTAGTTTGTGTTAAAGATCTGCTCGCAGCAGTTCTGGGATTCTGCATTGTAATCCTAAGAAAGCTATATTCTTTTCGATTAAGCTAAAGTCAATATCAGCAGGATTACTCAGATCAAACTCCTCCAAAAAGTTGTGAGGTGTTGGAGTTCTTGTCTCGTGATCCATACTAAAGTCTTGACCATGTACAGCTGCTAATACTGGATACACTGAATCTGTACTTCTCATCATCGCATGATCATAGTAAGCAAACTCAGTTGGATCTCCTTGGCCTAGACAATGAATAGGCTTCTTGAGTAAATCTTTCTTTTTGAGATAATCGTAACACGCATGACGTGCCTCTTTGATTCCTTGATCATCTTCAAAATCATCAAGCCATGCATTAGGTACTGCTATTTTTGATAAGCCAATTACCTTAACCCAATTCTTATCTATACCCCACTGATAAGCTTCAATCCAATCCTCTTTAGTTTGTCCTTGAGGACAGAAGAAGATATCGATATTGTCAGATAATCCTTCTGCATCCATTCTTGCTTTGAAGTTTGTTGCATTAGCAATTGTAGCTTGTTTGTCAAACAACACATCAGGTGCAATCACTTCATTTGGCATAAGCACTTTGCAGATACCAATCAACACATCTTCAGTAACTAATGCTCTTTCAGCTGCGCTATTGTCAAGTGTTATAAATTTACCTTGCTCTTTTTGTTCGAGAATAAACTTTCTGTATTCTGGAAACTGTACCCATAAGTGTGCAAGAGCAAATATTCTATCTCCGAGCTTCATTGGCTCGAGGTTGCTTACAGGTGATATTACGTAATAATCCATATTATGTTCTACTTTGATCTATTAATTGAAAAAATTCTTGTCTTGTTCCTATCTCATTTGTCCAGAAGTATCCAGACATTTGTGATGTCTTCATTACTGAGTCTTGTTTGATACCTCTACACTTCACACAGTTGTGTTGTGATTCAACTACCACAGCTACACCTCTGTTTCCTACACATAACTTATCAACGTGATCGTGAATTTGCTTTGTTAAGCTTTCTTGTATGTTTGGTCTACGAGAATAAAAATCTACAATACGATTAAGCTTACTCAAACCAACTACTAGATCCTCCTTCTCTTTACCTGGTATGTAAGCTACATGAGCTACTCCTGAGAAAGTTAAGTTATGGTGTGCACACATACTCATTACTGGAATACGTGTTTGGCATATTAATCCGGTGTAGCCTTCGTCGTTAGGGAATGCAGTTACTTCAGGTGCTGGATTGATGGATCCTGCAATAAGATCATTAACCCATGCTTTCGCTACACGGTGAGGTGTACGATCGCTATGAGGATCAGCTTTCCAATCAAAACCTAACGCTTCTAAAAATCCACCATAATACTCAGCAGCCTTTTTTATCATCTGCTCCTTCTCTTCGTTTGTACGAGGAAGATTCCCGTTCGCTTTTTTAATTAATTTCATATATTAATTGTTGTTTATAATTTCTAATCGTTCTTCAAATATACTAAAAATCTTTTGACATTCCAACTCTATTGGTTTATTATCTGCAACCTCAAAAGATTCAGTATCTTTGATATCGTCACGACGTTCATAACGCACTTTTCGTATGTGTTCGGATGTGTTTAACCATATTAGATGAGAGTCGGGATACCACTCAAGAATTTTATCTACGATTGTAGATTGTCTTATCCCATCTACAATAATAGGTCTTCTCTTAATGATACCTTTCTCCACACAAGTTGTTATAGCATCTAACACTCCAACAACCTCTTCCGCAATACGCTCATCTAAATGTAGTGAGTTTTGTAACTTTGTTCGATCCTCACTTTTTATCAAATCCTTAACAATGTTAGATACCGATATTCTGTAAGATGTTGATGCTTGAAACGAACTCTTCCCACTACATATACGTCCAAATAATAATATAACTTCTGCTTTCATATCTCTACAATTCCAAAAAATTCTCCATCCTCTGACACAGTGCATCGACAAAGACCAAAATAGTTTAACAAATCCTCCGCTATCATCTCACAGCTCATTCCTCCAAAGTTGCAACATCCATATGCTCCATCGTACCAAGTCTTAGCAATATATTTTTTAAGCTTATGTTTAAAATCTATAAACTCAATGTCTCTATCACCATGTGACACTTCTGCTCTACAACTTATCTGGAATGTGTGTCTGTGTAAATGTTTTAAATACTCAACATTTGGTAGTGGACAATCTTTCCACTGATGCAATCCTTCTACATCAACTCTTACCTCTATATATTTTTTCATAATTCTAATATACGGCTTTTATTGCAAAGATACAACTTTATTAGTCTTCAATTAATTCTGGTTCTTCTTCGCTCTCTAAACACTTATCTCTTGCTAGATCCCAATCGAAGTCAAACTCCCCCTCGTAATATGCTTCTAAAAAGCTTTCTTTATCTTTCTTGTAGTGAGCTAACTGTTCTTCAGTCAACTCCACCTCTTCCCATCTGTAGTCCGTATATGTGACTAGCTTTCGTAACTTTGCCATACTACTTTTTGTCTTTGTCTTTTTGCCATTGACCATCGTACAACTCTGCTTCTGCATTCTCCATCATAATGATCTGAGCTACTCTAGCACCTTTTTCTAAAACAATAGTTTCAGTAGCTATAAGCATACCACCCATCTCATCTACCTCAAATCCTGGATCGTAAACTCCTGATGTGATAACACCTCCTGATCTTAGAACAGAGGACCTATGCCTAATAAAAGCTGTGTGTTTGTCATCCAACTTACATCCTTGTTCAAAGGTGAGTGAATAGGTACCTGGTTCTAGTTGATATAGAAACTTACCATCATCATTAATGAATGGTGTAACTTCATCGTAATCAAATACAGTGGTTTTATCTTTCATAACCATACCACCATTTACTTTATTTATTGACTTTAAGGTTAAGTCATAACCAACTTGCGCTTTCTTTCCTTTGTCTTTTGTATCAAGCAAGGAAGCGACTCCATCTGCATTTAGTAACATATTTGTATCTTATTTGTTTTGTGTATTAATACTTCTTTTTAAAACTGCAGCAATTAATAACATTGCTCCTCCTATTACCAACGCATGCATAAGAGTTGGTGATCCTTCATACTGACAACACTGCTCTCCGCATGCTCCCATAGTGTGTTTAATTAAATCTGTGTTCATATTATTTGGTTTTATTTGTATTAATATACGGTTTATTATTCTATTTTCCTAATTCTTTTATCTTTTCTTTAAGCTCATCAATCATTGCTTGAACCTCATCAGGCTCCATTGTAATAGCACAGCATGTGCCAACGTGTTCTGATATCTCTTCTAGTAACTCTAAAGCTTCTTCCATCACACTCCTCGTTCTGTATCGAATGCTATGATGTGATCTCTACCAGTCATATTGTATCCCTCTCTTTCGCACATTCTGAATACTTTGGGATACATTTCGATTAGTGTTACTCTCGTATCTCCGGCTGGCATCATATATGTCTTGTCTTTTGGAATATTCATCTCAACTCTGAAAGCTTCGATCTCCTCTAAGTTTTTATCTGTACCGTCCCATACTGGTTTGAAGTGATAGTCTGTGTGATAGTCTAAAGTCTTACGCATTGCGTCGTAATTCATTCTCAACTTGTTGTGTTGTTTTATCATACGCTCATCCGTTTCTTTACCAGATGGCGTCTTAGCGCCCAAAACGGGAACACTATTACTAAACTTAGGGCTAAGACTAATAAGCCCAATAGGATGATCAGTTGGTAAAAAGTGACTACCTTCAGTTTCAATAGTGATAAGAATACCTCTTTCATTTGCAAAGTGTGTTAATTCGTTTACTAGAGCTGGATGCATTGTTGGTGATCCTCCAGTTAACATCATTTCTTTTACGTGAGGATTGTCGTCATAAATTTTAATAATGTCGTTGAAGTTGAATGTACCTTTCTCTGGATGAATACTTGTGTACCAAGAATCACACCATCCACCCTCACCAAAGTAACATCTGTGAGTACATCCAGTTGTTCTTACTGCAATAGTAGGTCTTCCGAATCTACTACCTTCAGACTGAACACATCTGTAAACTTCCACTATAGGTAGTACTTTATCGTAATTCTCAATACGTTTTAGTTGCTTTTCTTTTGTTGCTTGATAAGGTTTGTTCCTATCAAAATCGTAGTAATGCTTTGAGTGTTTTCTTGTGTCTTGCATGCTCATAAATTAAAATGGTAAGTCATCAACCTTTGGTTCTGGTCTCTTTGGTGTATCTGGCTTTGGTGCAGGAGGGTTAAAATAGCTGTCTAAGAATTGTTTTGGATACATTAGTATCTTTCCTTCGTATGTAGGATTCTGTATTTCTTTGCTTTCAATGCGTACACCTTGCTTAAACGCTTCTTCTGCAACTTTCTTACCTAGCTCTGCTCCTGCAGCTCTGTTTAAGTAATCGTATAATGATAACATCTCCATAACTAATCTTTTATGTATTCGTATACAAAATCTATATCACCAAACGTGGTTGTGTATGTCCAATAACTATCCTTCATAGATTGCTGTATTTTTCTTGTTCTCAAAAAATTCCACTCTTGCGATACTCACTCTGCCTTCTGTCTCTTCTTGTACAAACGCGTTTAGCTTTTTGTATATAAACTCAGCAAATCTCTCAGCGCCTACTGGACCATCCATTTCTCTTAATTGGATGATACCCTCATCATCTGCTTCTTGAAAATGAGTTAAGTATGGATCATCTTTTGCAATTACAACTGTATGATCAAACATATAATCCATCCACTCTTTAGGAGACATTCCATCAATCTTAGTATTGGATCTTTTCATTCCTCCAAAGTCCCATACCCAATTACGATGATCAAGATCACCCTCGAAGGTTACTTTAAACTCTATTGCATATCCATGTAAGAATCTGCAGTGTGTTGTTGTTGCTTGGTATTGACGAAATACTGTACTGAATCCGTCAAAGATTTTTGTTGATTGAAATTTAGGCATATTGTTCTTTTGTTTGTTTACTTATACTACTATACAAAGAATAAAACGATTTTGCACCTTTTGTGTCCTGATCAAACGCTTCGGATAAACACTTATCCCAAACATCTATCTCAAAGTAATCTATTAATGCTAACTTGAAATCGAGCAAAATGTTTCCTTCTTCCCAGTTATAATCCTCCATCAGCTTATTATATCGCTTTCGATACCTACGCTCGATGTCTAGGTATCTGTGATCTTGTTCTGGGTTTGTGCCTTTGTAGGATTCTACAAATGCTTTGAGCTCTCTGTCTCTTGTTTTAAACTCTTCCTCAGCTTGACGTTTGTAGTCAGACTCATCAAAGTCACCATGCTCGATCTGTTGTAAGATGAACGGTTTGAGTTTGTGAGCGTGTTTAGGATTTAGCTTCTTCTTTTTTGGATAACGTCTCCACCAATAAAATCTACTCATATTCTTCTATTATTTCAGCGTCTTGTATATGTTCACAGAAGTATAGTTTTCCCTCCTTGCGCAATACTAGATTGCACAGCAAATGTTCTTTCATTTCTACTGATGGAAAGTCGGGGTGATCAGTGAACTTTCGCTTCACTATATATAGTTCCCCTTTATAGTTTATAACCTCTTTATTAAACATACCTAAATATACGGAATATTTATTAGTAATCCAACTTATTATTCTTCTTTAGATACCTCAGACTCCTTTTGTGGTGCCGCTTTGTATTCTATACGTGGTAACAAGTTACTCGAAAGATTAAATACTTCAAAGCCACACTCCTGACTCCACAGATAATCAACTATATCGTTTATGCTTCCTTTTGCGTATATATAATCTCCATTGCTTGGTGCATCTTTTTTTCCAGCGTCACACGCTATAAAGCCTACAAATTTACTCTTTAAGCCATTGTAGTACTTGATTAAGTTTCCAAGACCCCAATACCTATTAACTTCTAACGGATCTTTCCAGTTACATGTTATGTTTGATGGTGGTATCAAATTTGTAGCTTTCATCATGTCAACAACCAAAGCTTCAACCTCAGCTTCATTTCCATCTTCAGCAGCTTTAGCCAATGCAAAGGGAGCTGTTAATGATTTATCATTGTACATTATTCTAGTACCCTCCTCCAACGCATCTTCTTGCACTTTTCCACCGCTAACAGTAATGCCAATTTCGTTCAATCTTTTAATAAAATCCTGATTCGTAATGAGATTGACTCCTCCTGATGCTCCCAGCCTTGCACTCCATCCTTTAACTTCGAGTTCTCCAACTTTGTCAAGCTCTAAATCACCAGCTCCTTTTGGCTTTCTTATGTTTTGATACAATAAAGCCATCATAATCTCAGCCATTCCAACCCCTTTTACGCCCTCATCTTGTCCAGTATATTTAGACAATATATCGACCAACTCGTCAGTCATTCCAGTTTCCGCAAGGTCTTTTTTGAAGTTACCATAGTGGGACTCTGGATTAAAATATTCTTGTTCACCCTTTCCTTTCTTATCTAAATAAGAAATAAATTTACTATACACGGAAGATGGTAGAGCTTTTAACATTTCTTGGATTTCTAAGGATATCTTTTTTGGCATGTTGTAAACTACATTACCTTTCTTATCTATTTTCTCTTTAAATCCAGTTAGTTTAAATGTCTTTTTGAGTGGATCATATAGAGTAAATGCTTGAAGGTCTTGATGTAATCTATACAACTTTCCTTTAATATCATCTTCTATTTCTGGATCAAGAGAACCATCGTCCAACTGAACACTAAGTGCTTTAACTGCTTTTAATCTGTCCTTGAAAACTTTTTCAACATCAGCAGCGGTTATTGAGTCTTTGTCTACTTCATTAATCACACTATGCTTAATCACATCCGATACTGGAGTCTTGCTTTTTACAAAGCTAGGCATCTCATTGATACCATTCTCTTTAAGTATCTCATGTAACACTTTTAATTCACTTGGTTCAGTAAACTTGCCATCCTCCATTGTAGGATAACCTTTCTTGAGTCTATATGACCACTCTAGTAGTATGTCATTTATTTCCATAACTGTTTTTTAACTTTCGTTAGTTGTTCAAAGATTGATTCGTTAAGACTATTTTTATACTCTGAGAAAAACTCTCCTAGATCGTCTGAATATTTTTTGTTGTTTATGATGTTAGAAACTATGTCATCCATGTCTAGGTCCATCGGATCTAAATTCATACCATCACCATAGTCTGCAATAAGATCTTCTCGAGTAGCTCCTCCCATCTCTAAGGTGTCAACTAACCATTTTTCAAACTCTCCTTTTAAGGTTGCATCCTTTTTAAGCTCCTTTGCTGCTTGTTTTCCATCTATGCTTACTGATTTTTGTTTACCTTTTGGTGGAGTTTTGGCTAGGTGTTTAGCAAAATCATCACTCATAGCTAACTCTACCCACGCATCAAAAACCGCTTCATACGCTTTTAATAGCTCTGCTGCTGCTTGGTCACCCTTTGCATCCATTAACTTTTTGAAGTCTGATACCCAACTCGTCTCATCGTCAAGCTTCCATGTTGAAGCCTCTGAACCTCCTTGTGAGTTTATTACATAAAGACATAAGAGATTGTAGTCGTCAATTCCGTACTTGGCACTTTTCACATCTCCCTTGAGTGTTTCGACAGTCCATTCTAAGTCACGATTTAACTTCCTGTGGGACGGAACTTTTTTATTATAAACTTCTGATGATGCATCGGCATAGTTGTACCAAGGTTGCTTAAAAGGATCCATCATGCCGGCACTTGTTCCTATCTCAGAGCGATTATCAAGACCCTTCAAACCTGGACTACTGAAAGCTTGTGCTAATTGTTCTGCTGTTTTCCGGCCATACTGCTGAGAATTATATCGGCTCACCCAAGCATAAATAGCAGACCCTCCAGGAGGAGTGTACATAAAAAACGTATTATATGCTATGGCGTTTGCAAACTCATCCTTACTCACTGCCAACTCTCCAGAGATTTTAGAATTAGAAAGCTGGGATGCGGCTGCTTGCTTGAATGTCGATTCGTTCTTCTCAGCGTACTTTTTTATTATCTTTCTCAGATTGTCATTATCATAGTCATAAGGTTCGCCCAACTCTTCCATCCTCTCTACATAAGCTGAGTAATCAGTTGCTTCATTAAGCGGACTACGAAGTCCTGCGACTTCCATTAATCGTTTTCTATTCAGTTTCATTTTTTTCTATTTGTCTTGATTCTATATGACCACTCTAGTAATATGTCATTTATCTCCATAACTATCTTTTATAAATACCTTTTCTGTGTTGGAAGTTTTTACCTTTTTGTTTCCATGTAGAATACGTATGCGCATCCTTATCTCCCATATTAATTGCATACCTTCTCCACTCATTCTCCTCGGATGTCTCGCCCTCTTGGTCTTTTCGTCCTCGTGTGAGAGGTGCATCCCTTCGATACTGAGCATTGAAAGGCGCTTCTGGTGGTCGATCATATGTTTTCATGTACTCTGGGTGATTAGGATCTACACTTATATAGGCTTTACCGGGTGGTAAACCTGCTTGCTTAACTTCTACTGCTTTAGTAGCTTTTTTTATATTCAACGATGGGTCTTTAATTTTTAGATAAGCAATCAATTGATTAAACCACTGGTTCTCCTCCTCATCATTAGATGCCCAATCTTTAGCTTCTAAGCTCGCTATAACGTCAGCTGGTTGAGCTGATCCGTCTTCCATTGCTTTATCTGCTGCTTTTTCGTTAAACGCATCTGGATCAATGTCTAGTAGGTTCTCAATCACACCGTACCCTGCGTCTTTGTTTGCTGCTTCAGTTACTGGCAATCCTGCCATCTCCATTAATCTTTTTCTAGTTAGTTTCATTTTTTTCTATTTGTGATGACTTAGGTGGCATCTTCTTTGGAGCTGGCTTTGATTTTGCAGCTTCTTTTTTATTTTTGATCGTTTCCCAATCTGGAGTGTCATGTACTTCTTTAAACATTACCTTTTTAGGTGGAAACAATGCATTGTATGTTTCGTCGTTTACTTCAGCAGTTTGGTGTAATCCATTCTGCTTTTGAAATTCCAACACCTTTCTTTGTGTTGCTGTATCCCATACTCCGGTGATCATTGCACCGACTCTTTCTTGTATTTGTCTTACGACAGCTCCTGATGATCCTCTTCTTATTAACATATTAGTAACTATTAAGTTGTTTATAGCCAAGTATTCTAGTTGGCTTCATTATTATTTCATTCCATAATTGTGTTGCATCACCACTACAATCTTCTAGTGAGGTGCACAAATTGTCTTGCTCCCCTGGATACGCTAATCGTTCCATGCTTGCTGCTTTGTTGTTGTTGTCAGTTACGACACTCTTTACATCACTTCTAAATGCTGCAACTAGATCTCCTTCTAACTTCAATACCACATTGCTTGCTTTCTTGAAGAATGGCTTCCACTGCTTGGTAAAAGTACTCACATCATACGAATCACCTTCTTCAATACGTTGCTGAAGTCTTTGCATATTCTCTAATGTGGTAAATCTTTTTGTCACAACTTTATGTGTAGTAGATCCATATAGCGATTGTGTAAACTCTTCGTCTAACAGCACAAATGGCTCTATATCAAATCGCGAATAAAAGTACGCAATTTTAATCTGGTCAATGTTTGGAAAGTAAGGAGAAAACTCTTTTCGTAATCCCCACACCTTATGGTTTACAAAGTCTTCAATAAAGTCAAGAACATTTTTACGAGTCACTTGTGGTGCAAATCTCTTAACCTCTATGTTAAGCTGAAAGCTAAACCACTTCGATACGAGCATTGCAAGTCTTGGATCACTCTTAATCTGACCACCTCTTGTGTCTTGTCCTTTTTGTTGTAAGGCCAAAAACTCACGAGCAATATCTTCCCATTGCTGTATTGTTGCAAAGCAACTTTCGGGGTGCATATGTCCTTGTAATTGTAAAGCCATTTAATATAAATAGTTCTCAGATAATAAAAAGCAGGCCTAAATGGCCTGCTCTTGTTGTTTTGGAATTTTTGTTACGCTTTAAAGGCTAGCATGAATTCTCTTGCTCCAATACCAAATGCAATACCTGCATAAAGTATCTCTCCCTTAATCAACAACGCAGCACCAACAGCTCCTGCAAGAGCAGCCTTGAACCACGATGAATTAACGATCGCTTTTACTTTTTCCATTTTTCTGGGTTTTAGGCAGATTTTTTTGATCTGCACGGTTTATATTCTTCTTTGCTTTTGGTGTATGTTCTTTGACATATAAGTCGTATATCCAGTCTTTCATCATTTTACTTCACATGCTCCGCCTGCGCAAGCAATCTCTCCTTTTAGATCTGTTTCATCATCCGACTCTACAACTTGAGTTAAGTCTATATCTGTCAATACAGCCATCATCTCATTATACTTTTCTTCAGTAATATCTTCAAAAGGTGCTTGAGTGTATGTTCCTCCATCATACGGAAGTACAGATAGGCCACTGTAGTGGTTTTTATTCTCCCACATCCATTCACCAGCTAATTCCCAATCCTCTTCTTTTAAAGAAACGGTAGCTGATACATTGTGTGCATTATTACCTCCTCTGTGTCCAGGCTTAATCCATTGCTGATGCACTTGTTTGATTCTTTCTAATAACTGGAACGGTGATTCTGTTCTTAGGATTGCTCCTTCTGGCGCCTTTTGCGGTACTGAAATTACAGCTGTATCATGAGGTCTGAAGTATTCATCTTCTACTAAAGCAGGACATGCTTTTACTAGATAGTTGTATATAGCTTCGTTCTTTCCAACTCTCATTCTTCTTACATAGAAGTCGTTGTGCCATGCGTGAATTCCTGAGGACGTTCCCAGTGTTAATGATGTTGTTCCTGCAGGCTTTACTGTTGTGCATCTTGCAGATTTTTTAATGTTGATCAACTCTGCTACTCTTTGATTTTCTTCTTTAACAAGTTTTGCTGCGGATTTCATATCATATCCCAATACAGTACCAGATCCAATTCCTGTCATTGATACTCCTATCAAAGCATCTTTCTCAGTTGTTCTTTGCCATATTGGTCGTAGGTAATGAAATTCTGTATATCCAGCTTGTAGTGTGCCAATGAGTGCTGCAGCTTTTACTCTTGCTTCAAAATCCTCTTGATCTACAATATTGGATACATTCACTTCACATAGGTTGCAGAATTGAAATGGTCTTAGTGCAATCTCACAACATGGATTAGTTCCCCAATCCTTATCGTTAGATAGATAGATTCCAGGCTCACCTGCTCCACTAAGCTTTGTACGCTCCCAAAGATCCATAAACACATCCTTAGTAATCTTATGTCTCATCAAGCATGCTGAGTTGTTTGCTCTACCTCTTTGAGGATTGGTTTCCCACCAGTTACCTGACTTACATCCCATCATAGCATTGTCGTCAGTGCTAAACAAGCTGATAAGAGCCGCTCTTCTAATACCACCTGCTAGTACCGCATCTGCAATATGACACACAATATCATGTACTTCAATTGGTTGTAATTGATCTCCATTTTGTTTTGCATCTAAGATACCTCTAACCTTTATCAAACACTCTTTCAATGGTTGAGGTCCTGGAGCCTTTCCTCCTGACGTTACTAGTCTTGCTCCTTTTGGTCTAATATCAGAGAAGTCAAACTGTAATGTTGATCCGCTATTAAAATAGTTTTTCATAAGAACCTTTACTGCATCTGCCCATCCTTCAATTGAATCTGCAATTACAAACCTTCTTTTTCTGTCTGGATTTGGTTTGTGTATTTCTGGTAGCTTTTCTATGTGGTGTTTTTGTACAGAGTATCCAACTCCGGTTCCTCCTAGTAATAGGAACATTGTTTCACCGAATGCCCTTACGTCATCGATTGGTAGATAGGCACAATTGTAAACTCGGTTAGGAGATATCTCAATTGGCTTTCCTGCAAACTGCATAGAACGCATTGATGGTAGAATTTTTTTGTCATAAACAAACTTATACGCTGCATCAATGTCCTTTGTGAGGTCTGGATACTTTTTTAAATGCATTGCTTTGTTTCTGGTAACAAGCTCTTCCCACGTTTCACGTCTCTGCAACTCAGGAAGGTATTTGGCGTATTTTGTGAAGACAGTGATGTCACTCAAGATCTGATTAGATTTTGTCATGGTGTAAATTGATTTTTATAAATAATTAATAGTAGTTTGTAATCGGCCGCTATGGCTATAAATAGGCGTTTTGTCCATTGAAATCGTCGTTTTAGTCGATTAATTTGTTTAATTCTTCAAATTTATTTGCCAAAGCATTTCTGATTACTGTATCGTCATTGTTCATAACTTTTTTAGTAGCCTGTCCTAGTATTGTGTTCTCTTCATATATCTCAATACCACACACTGCCATGTTCATCTTACTTGGGAAAGTCAACCCATCGGGTCCAAACCGATTCTTTATTATATGCCATCTTCCAGTTCCACTAATCTTATCAGCAGTCTTTCTTGATAATGATACAATAAAGTCAGCTACCATTACTTTAGTGTATGATTCAGCAATCTTATCTGCTTCTATCACTTCCATCTCAGCTGCACTTCTATTTGCTTGAGATGCTGTCCATAATGGTATCTTATGTAATCCAGCTAGCCCTCTCAACTCTTCATAGATACCTCCAAGTACCTGATCGTGTCTAGCGTTCTTATTCGATCCTGCGTCTCTTAGTAGATCGGCATAATCCAGGAACACTATATCTGGAACAGCTCCTTGTATTGCACACTTATCTAGGTGTGCTGCTATAGTATTTACAGTTGCAGTCTTAGTTGGATAGTATTTGATTATCAACTTACCCTTCAACTTTTCCATAGCAATCTCAACTTCTTCTTTATGATACTTCAAATCAGAAGTTGGGATGCCAGTGTAATAGCTGTCAAACCTTCCACCCACATAAGTGTCAGAAAGCTCTAATGTATAATACACAACATTCATTCCTTGCTTTGCACAATGCGCAGCTGCATTTACTAAAGCCATTGATTTACCAATACCTGCAGGTGCTACAAATACTCCCATCTCACCTGGACCTAATCCACCATCGGTTATGTCATTAATGACTTCCCATGGAGTTGGTACAGTCTTTCTGCTATTCGCACTGAACCTTTCTTCTATGTGATCAATATACTCATGACCAATGTCTTTATCTGATCCAGCTTTCATAGCCTCATCTACTGTGCTTTTAATTGCATCATACTTGCCTTGTTGAAGAAGTTGAACAGACTCTAGTATTGCAGCTTTTAGTTTCTGATTCTTACAAAAGTCGATTGTCTTGTCTTTTATGTAATCTGAATCTAAAGCATCTATATGTTTCATGACATCTTTTAGATTATCAATTACAGTAGTCTTTAGAACATCTTGTTCGATACTATCAATCTCAACTTTCATCACCTCTAATGTCGGTGTTGTTTTGTATTCGTTAAAATACTTTGCAATAGTCTTTGCAATCCATTGTGATGATTCTGAAGAGAAGTATGTTGGATCAAGTATGTCGTGTATCTGTTGTAGGTATATTCGATCCTTAATTAGGACCGCTAACAGCTTACTTTGAAAACCAGCTCCGTATAATTGAAAAGTATCTTGTGTTCCCATGTGGATGAATATACGGTTTATTAATGTAACTTACAACAAGTTTGTGTATTGATTTATTTTGGTGGTAACATCTCGTAACCACATTTCTGGATTACGTATAGCGTTTGTCATTCCATCTTCGATTAGTAGTCTGTGAAATGTCATCTTTGCTAAGCTACGTCCTTCAGCATCCATAGTATCATGTATGCGAAGTTGTGTAGTTGCGTTTAGTAGTGTTTCACCTAGCTGCATTATCTCATGATACAACTCTATATCTTTAACATTATTCTCCACAATGTTGTAGGCTTTAATTTTAGAGTCTTGCACCAGATCTTTATTGTAGCTGAAGAATTCTTTGAGATTGATTACTTCTTGTTCGGCCATCCGTGGCCATCTCTTCAATATTGTCTTTAGCTTTAGGCCGGGAGCTCCTGGAATATTATCCGAGGAGTCCCCTTCCAAAGCTCGATACACTGCGAAGTTTTGAGGAATGACTCCATACTCACTATACACATCATCTTCATAATACAATTTCTTTTTCGTTGGGCTCCATACGTGTACGTTATTGGATACCAGTTGTAAGAAATCCTTATCGGATGACATAATAAATGAGTGGGAGTCTTTCGGTGTAAGTATGTTATTTGCGATGTAAGCAATTACATCATCAGCTTCTGCTCCATCTAAAGTTATTACGGTGATCGGTAAAGTCTCAAGATAGTCAATCAATCTAATTAATTGTTCTAGTTGATTATCTTCCTTGTCTACGGATTGTGCTCTGTTGAGCCTAATGCTGACTTTACGTGTTGCTTTATATTCTGGATACAGCTTTCTTCTAGCAGCTGATCCATTTTTACCATCAAACACGACAATGACCCGAGTAGGGCTCATCGTCTTGATAGCGTGACCCATACTAGATAAGAATCCTGAGATCCCACCGCAATGCTCACCATTAGCGTTTAGGGTGGGTGTTGCTGAGTAAGCTCGTATAAATGTGTTTAATCCGTCTATGATTAATACTCGGTCGTCTCTATGTTTAGATTCTTCTGTCTCACGCAACTTTAATTGATTGAGCAATTTAGCATACTTATTTTTCATTCCTCGTCTTGGTTTAGTGGTGTATCAATTCCTTCCATATTAGAGGTGTCAATTGTCAACTCATCCGGATCAATTTCCGTCTGTGTTTTGTAATGCGATATACTATTCTGTTCAATAGCATTTTTGCAATACGCTCTAACCTCTGGTCTCTTGAGTATGTCTCTCCACTCTTTACTTTGGAATTTAACAACCTCTCCAGTATCCTCCATTATGAGGGTGTACCAAGATCCTCCCACTGTTATAACTTTATACTTCTTGAGTGTGTCTAACCAACTAGCGTCATCATCTATTCCAGAATCAAAGTATATACTAAACTTCGCTTTCTTAAAAGGAGGTCCATATCTATTCTTTACGACTGTGGCTTGTGTGTTTACGCCAATTATATCTCCATCACTATCCTTGATCTTACCAACAGCTTGAAGTCTCACTCTACAGCTTGCATGGAATGGCAAAGCCTTTCCTCCACTTGTAGTGTATTTGTCTCCAAACATAGCGCCTAACTTTTCTCTCAACTGATTTGTAAACGCTAAGATTACTTTCTCTTTTCCAATAAGATTGGTTATCTTTCTTAACGCTTTCGACATAATAATAGCTTTGGATGTAGCCCATCCATCTTTATCATAGTCAGCATCTTGCTCTATCTTCGTGGTAGCTGCTGCTACTGAATCTACAACAATTGTAACAAGTCTGTCTTTACTAGTCTTACGAATATCAAGTATAAGATTCTCTATTGCTTCAAAGATGTCTTCAATTGTATCCATTGGTAGGTAAAGCATGTTCTTGACATCAACACCAATTGCAGTAAGAAACTCTTCACTTAGTGCATTCTCAGTATCAATGTAAACTGCTATACCACCTTTCTTCTGAGTATTAGCTAATAGGTGAGCTGCGATCAGAGATTTACCGGACGCTTCAAGCCCGGTAAATTCTGCGATTCTTCCTACTGGTAATCCTCCGTTAGGTCGATTTGATATGGCAAGGTCTAGATCTGTTGATCCGGTTGACACCCAATCCGAAAGATCGGTTTGTGTTTTCTCTTCTCCTAGGAAGTGAACAGCTTTGAAGTCTTTAAACTTCTTATTTAGACTTGATGCCAACTCTTGAGCTAGCTCGTCCCTTCCCGCTATTTCATCGGGTGTAACTTTTGCTTTTGCCATAACTGTTATGAATTAAATAAATCTCCGAATGCTGTTGAGATGTCTTCTGTTGTGTTTGCCGTCTTAGCTCCAGTAATTGGTGCCTTCGTAGTAGTAGCTTCGCCACCTTCACCAGGCTTCAACCAATCCTCTAATGCAACTTTCATATCGTCATACGATAGCTCAGTAAACATCTTTGTTAATTCTGGTTGCTTGTTAACAATCATTTCTGCAACATTCTTATCTTCTGTTGCTGGTGTTGTGTTAGGCTTAACTCTAACATTGTAAGATGGATAGCCACCCTCCTTGTCTGGAGCGATGTGTTCGATTGTTACGTCACGACCGTTTGTTAAGTCAGTGATATCTCCATAATCTGGATCTGTGATTACTCCTAATAACTCAGAGTATATCTTCTTACCAAAAGCATAGAACTTAACTCCTTCAGATTCTTGTCCTCTAACAATTACGGGAGTGTAACATCTGAACTTTGGTTCCATCTTTCTTCCCATCTTCCAATCTTCTTTGTCTCCAGTGCTTTTAAGCTTCTCTGCAAATTCAAGTACAGGATCAGGTCTTCCAAATGAGCTCGGAGAGATCATTGTTTTCTTTCCTATATCGTAATGAAAATAAAGTTCTTGAAAAGGGTTTGATTTGTCGAACGAATAAGGTACTATTCTTACTTGTGATTTTCCGACTGGTGGTTTCCAGAATACATCTGAGTTTCTGCTTCCACCGCTTGTTGTTTGAAGCTCTTGCAGCTTCGCTTTAATTGCATCTAAATCTAGTGCCATTTTTTGTTTTGTTTTTATTGGTTTATATTTATATTTAACTGTCCTATTAAGTATCGGGTATCTTGTTGAGCTATTTCTTTTTATTTCTTTGTACTATATTTATGCTCTTATTGTACCGCTGACTTAATACATTAGACTAACTATACTGCTTTTCTACCGTATTTGCAACTTTTATTTCATTGTAAATGTTTTATTTCTACACTCCTAAAAGATCCATCTCGATTAGTAAGTAGTAGGCGATTAGTAAATTGGGTCCAATCAACACGATATGTTTTATCTAACACACCATTGTTTTGCTCGCGTATTAATGCATTAAGGGCATTAATGCTATACAATGTTTCTGTATCTTTTTTGCGATTGATTGTAATTGTGTCTGACATTCTGCTTTGCGTATTGAATGTATTGTATATGCAAACAACTGAAGAGTCTTCAGTATATTGATAGCATCTCATGTTTGAAACATTTTCAACTTGATAAGTTTTGTGAATGCGTGTAATGCAAGAGGGTAGCTCCGACACGGTCGTAAAGGTGCAAAGTAACTGAGATCTCATTTATTATCCTGAAGTTTCGTCGGGCTTCTCAGATGCTGCTTTACCTTGTGCTGTTTTTAAGACTGCTATTTGGTCCTGCAGAGCTTTGATTTGCTCCTCTTTTGTTTTAATTCTTTGGTCCATCTCCTTCTTCTCTGCGTCAATCTCTCCTTGAGTCTTTTCTGCTAAAATTTTTTTTGAATACTTAATATTGTTTTGCTGGAAATAGCTCTCCAATCTACGGCGAACTTTCTCCTTCAATACCTTTCTCTTATGATCCTTCATACTTATAAATAGGACTAAGTTGTGCAAAAATCTAAATTTGCGTAATTATTTCCTTGCTTTACTTTGATAGGAAATTTATACAAATCTATTGATGCTGGTATGATTTTATTCATTAATAAATTCTTATGACGGTTGTGTACATCAAATAATACACTATCATATGTGTAGAGTATTGGTTTACCTTTGATTCCAGATTGTACAAAATGCTCAGCCATTGTACTTAACATCTCTACATTATATTCAGTCTCCATCATCTGAATGTAGTAGTTGAAAAAGGTGTAAGGAGTAACATCTTTGTAGTTTTCCCAATACATCACTCTGTGTGATATCGGACTCTCTACACGATAGTTTTCTCTCTTTTCCCACAGATCCTTTACAAAGGCATCTGTTTTTGCAAAGAATGGTATATGTAAATAATCCTTACGTATTCCTCCATACAGTTGTCTGAATGTATCTTCTTTAGCTTTAGATATTTGATCTTGTGTAGGATTGTCTGTGTTGTGATAGTGCTTAGCTAAATGCTCGTAAACATTGTCTTCACCAAAATCGTAATCAATTAGTGTTGCAATAATTCTAGGATGGTATGAGTTAAAATCTAATTCTACTAAACACCCATCATCACCATACCTACTAACAAAGCATTCACGTGTCTCATCTTTAGGCAATGCTGCATAGTTTACTCCTCCAAAGCGATTACTAGGTCTTCCGGTAGTTGTGTAGTAGTTGTATTGCGTGTAGCATTTGTCACCAACTCGGCTAAAGGTTTTTCCAAATCGTTCTTTATACCTTTCCTTATCTACACGTAATCCACTCGACTCAATCCAATTAAACACTCCTCGAAGTTTGTTTGCATAAAAATCATAACCGCTAGGAACATTAATATCTATGAATTGATTACATATACGATCTACTCGCTCTTGTAGTTTGAGTAATGATATAAGTGAGTTTGTTTTCTTACATCCTGACATGCTACGATTATATCGTGTAACCATCACACCTGATTCTTTTTCTAGCTTTTGTCTAGTTCTAAGATAGTGTATCATATCAAGGTCCATGAATGTTGGTTCTGATCCTAATTGAAACTCATAATTTTTAAAAAGATGAATATCTGTACAGAATAGTAGGTTAGAAAACTTACTCAACAAGGATAGTGACATATTATAAACAGCCTCTGGATGATCTACTCCTACAATATAGGATGGACCTAAGTGGCCTTCTTTAATTGCTAATGCAATAATCTTATTCTGTGTAGAATGTACTCGATCGTCTTCTGGGATTGGCACTATGAATAGTGCTTTGTCTTGCAATTCTAGTAACTGCTGTTCGCTATCTATAACCATAATGTAACTATACGCTTTTTTTATCTAGGAGGCAATGGTTCGGGTGGAATAATTTTACCAGATTGCAAATCAAAAGTTCTTTTTAGGGTTGGTTTATTCCCACTTGTTAGCTTGTTGTTAGTTAATAATGCTTCTGGATTACCGAATTCTGTTTGAGCGGTAGGCACTGCAAATTGTATATAATTGCTAATAAGAGATGGCAAGTCGGCAACTGTTTGAGATGCTATGCTTACGCGTTCTTTGTTAGTTTTTTCTATAAACTCAATGGTTCCAGTCAACTGCCACAACACATCTACATAATCGTAAATATTAGAATCAATTCCAAAATCACTACCAAACTTATCCCTTTGTGCTGAATCAATCTCTACTGCAAAATTGCCTGACCCTCGTCGTTGTACAAAAAACCTTGTGTCAAACCCTAACTCATACATTCCATCAGAAGGTCTGACAAGGTATGTATATGGTATAGGGTCTACGTGATCTTTAAGAGGTGTTACGAATTTGTGTAATCTATCATAAACAAAATTATCCATGTCGTCATAATATGGTAACAGTTGAATACCGTTGTCTATACGTCCTTGTGGTTTAGTAGGACCAGTATATGTTTTTCCATCGTTACGTCTATGATACTCTCCTATATATTCTTCACCCATTCTTGTAGTAAACTCCCCACCTTTAGTGTACTTATAAGATTGCTCACTCCTTATAATCTGTCCAGGTGTAGGTCTATTAAATCCTTTTGATTTTTTTCTATTACGTTTACTTCCTCTCTGTCCCATGCTTATAAATATTACTGAGCTATACCGGGTTTTGGTGAAGTACCAAATGGGTTAGTTCTACACACTGTTGATACTTTTGTTACCCAATCATTTACCGATACTTCATGTTCTACTTTGGTCACTTGCCATCTAAATGCATCACGTACGCCTTTTGGTATTCTGTTAGCTGAAACCATTTGACCAAATTCAAATCCTCCAATACCATCTACTTCAAAACTAAAATCAAATGGTAGGGGAGTGCCGGCACACTTTTCTATATCAATGTCACCAACTACACCATCTACCCAAGTCTGCAACGCTCCTACTGTTTGTGCATTTACTTCATCTGACATATCATCAAACAAGTCAGACTTGCTTGGTTCATCTGCTGCGTTGGAGCTGTCTTTACAACCTCCACAATCTGTTCCTAATGTACTCGGTTTTGGTTTAGCTTTGTTTACTGAGTCATTTGCTAAAAAAAGAGCATCGGCTGCAATGGGTTCACATCCACCGTCGCCAAATTTGCTAGTTCTTGTTTTTTGACTATTACCAGCATAAAGCGCTTGTGTTTTCATAGCACCAGTCATTTTCATGTTTAATGCAAAACTTCTCAAGGATGAGTCACCTATTGTGCTTGGAAGTAGGAATGGTTGTTGAGATTTCATGGCTTGTCTTTCATCAAGTATTTGGATTACTGGTCCATCTTTATCATTGCAAGCTTCTTGTGATGCAATTGTTACAAATGTCCATGGACTTCCAGACACTCTGTTTATTCCTCTCAACACATTATCTACTAAAGTTTTTAACTTTCCATCTCCTTCATATACAGATTTATATTCTTTCAAAAGGAATATTGTATTGCACATAATTTTAGATAAACGTACTTTACTACCTTCAACACAATTTGGTATTCGATCTCCTCCCTCGTGATCAAAATCTAAATCACTTGTTACTGACAAATCTCCTCCTCCAAGAATACACACACGTGGATCAGCTGATAGTAACCATAAAGGTTTAGGAAGTAGTATGTCGTTACAATCTATTCGACCAAGCGGATACTTTGAACCTTTACTTGGTATGGACATTGCATTTAGCATATCTATAAACATTCCAAAACTCATCCAACTCTCTGTTGTTTCTTCTCCAAAAAATATACCATCCCACCAACTTCCGTCTTTTTCGCCTCCATCTTCCGTTCGCTCAACACCCTCAAACTCATATGTAGAAACATAATGGTATTTCGTTGTCTTTGATTTGCTTCCAACTTTTCTCTTAATCCTTCGACCATGCGATTGACCATTCTCATATATATCAGCAAGAGCTGCATATACTGGACCAAAATCTTTTACTGTTTCTCCTTGATCTGTTTCTACTTCTCGAGGACATTGACAACTTGAATTGCTAACCTTACTGTCTGTGAATGGATCTGCTGCTGAAATGATCTCGATTTCACAATCCCAAAAGTTGTCTTTATTTAGGCTGTACTTGAAGTTACCTACAATTCCTTGAAACCCATCGTAGCTAGCGTATTGCTTTCGTCTTTGATTAATAGTGCAGGTGATTAGTTGAGCATCATCGCTTGGACTAATAAGTCGTGGAGGTGGTGGGTTGCCACCACAATCCTGACTCCATCCCCACTGCACTCTAACATCCATACCTGGAATAAAAAAGCATTTTTGAAGTTCGAGTAAATCATCATCAGTATAGCATGCCATGTTAACGGTCGCCTTACGTGTTGTACCTAACGAACCTAAGGCTTTTACTGATAATCCAGTTAGTGTTGGGTGTGGTAGTTTTGTAGATTTATTGTATGCTGAGAGTGATGGATTAGATCCAAATAGAGTTAATGCTTTTCCAGCTACATCTGGATCGTTACCTAATTCATTGTACTTCTCACTACATCCTCCTCCAGCACAACTCAGTACATGGATCCATGGAAAGCGTTTTGCTGTCCACTTCATTAATTTTGTACCGTCAGCCCGGTTTTGAAACTCCGTGTCAACAGAGCCTGGTACTTGTCTTGCTCTAAATGGATCTGCCATAACTTATACTTCTTGTTTGTTTAAATCTTCATAATCTCTCAAAATTGGATCTAACTGACTTGGGATTCGTAGTTGTAATCCAATAGGTAGTTGTTGTGTTTTTTTAGACACTTTCTCATTAGCTTCTCCTATAATCCAGTAATAGTTTACATCGCCGTAGTATTTTTCAGCTAATGCATACAGAGTATCTCCAACCGTTGTAATGACATACAAATCACTGTCGTGTCGTGCTATGGGTGGATACACAACCGATCTTACAATTCTTGTATTGTATGAATCTTTTCTTTGCGGTATGTCTTGATATCTCTTATATGCCATCTGTCTAATATGCTTTACCGAAGTAGTTTCCTTTCGCTCCGTTTAATAACTTGTCATTACTATCTGCCAACACTGCAGCATCAAAACTAACCTTTAACATGTGAGGCATTTGCTCATCAACATCAAACGTAGATTCAGCTGGATCAAAATCCCACTTCATAGAAGAAAATGCACAATAAGCATCTATAAGATTTCCAATTTTTAATTTACATAAAGGTCCAGTAATATATCTGGAGCCACCACTAAATCCACCTACTACAGTCATTCCTGCAAGAAGGTTTAGTTTTTTCATATTTATATCAATATCACCTTTACTAAACGAAGGTAGTAATACTGCAAATGAGACAGCCCTTGTAACTCCAGTAAATTGTTTTAATGTATCTTGTCTTCCAACATACTTAACATCATTCCAATTAGCAGTAATTCCATCCGAGAATGATGTTAGATAAGATTTTAATTTTAGAAACTTACCATCGTGTGTAAATTTAATGTCTACGAAATCTTTAAAGTTTCCTCTCTGAGCGCCTGGACTAACTCCTCCTACTGCTTTAAGGTTTGATTTATAAGTTTGTTTTTGGCCAAACTCAATATCACCTTCTATTTTTTTCTGAAAAGCTTCTCCTGCTAAACTTCCATAAAAAAGTGAATCATAATATCCTAAACTCCCTACATATCCAGTATTGTTGAGAGATGGCAAGTCGCCAGGATTAGTATTTCTTAATATACCATTACCGGTTGGATTACCATTGTTGTATTGATCTCCACCAACATCTCCAGTCTCTGAGGAAGATTCTAGATTTTTATCACCCGGTGTTGAGGTTGGGGGTACTACAATGGTCGATGTTTGTGATTGTTTATCACCCGTATAATACTCTACAAACTCTATAGGTGATGTACCGTGAAACTGAATTGGATCATTGACTGCCTTAGTACGATTTTCTAAAAATTGTTGTACGGCTAGTTCTGCAGTTCCGTGCTTTATTAGTGGGTTTTGTATAGCTTGTAAAGCGTCGGCATCAAATCGTGTTATTTCAATAGTTGCTGATCCATGTTTAATTTTTGGTGTTGCAAATGCAAGTAGTCTATCTGTTTGGTATGATAAAATATTAAGCGTAGGTACTGGTACGTTTTCTAAGGTTATTGTTTTAAACTCATCTCTCTGTAATACACTACCCTGAATCAAACCGTTTTCTTCAAACATTCCTTGTAGTATAGCTATGTTAAGGTCATTTGAAGGTTGATTCTCTTCTGCCGTGATTCCTTGTTCGTTGACTGGACTCCATATAGGTAGCTCAATTGAACCTTGATTTACAACTACAATAGGTGTTGTTGTTTGTGTAAAGGAGAGGTATTGATTGTTTGTTAAGAAAGTTCCTTGCAACTGTAACATGCTAGTATCCTCAATTCGATCTACTAGATTAGTTAGAGATTCAAATGAACCATTATTAAAAATTGTTCCTTGACTAAGAAGTGTACTTCCTTCGCCAATCATTGTTGTTAGTGATGTATTAGGATCTTGTATTGCTAAAATAGCACCGGTACCAATTGGCTCTTGAGTTGTTGTTGTGTTTTGAGTAGCACCAATTGCTGCTGTTAATAATGGTGAAATTTGTAAGTATCCAGTATATAAATCTGATAAAAAATATTGAGCTAGATGTGTTGTTTTTGCTCCATTAGGTTGTGCTAATCTATCTGCAAGACTGATGTTTGAAGCAAATTGTGTTCTTGATCTTGGCACATCAAAAGACTCTAATGACCTATATTTTATTGGTAACGGTATTGGTAGGTTTGCTTGCGGTGAGTCTAACAGTGTTTTTAATATTAGACTTTCTTTTTGTGGTAGCGGTGGTAATTTTTTTAATGAAGCTCCTTCCTTAGATGTATTTAGTTGTGACTTAGGTAAAACTATTTCATCACTATTCTTGTTTTGAGACGTTGGAATAGTATTAATTTCTGGAGATCCTTGTGGTTTGTTTTCTTTTGGAATAGTATTGACTTCAGGAGATCCTTGTGGATCTTTTTGTTTTGCAGTACTTTTAAAATCCTTATCATAGATAGACCCCTTCAACTTATCTACTAAGCTGATTGTTTTAAAAGGCTGAATTGTTTTTCTTTCTTCCATACTACGCTATTCCTGATGTCGATACTGCTAACCCTATAACATCTCCCACCTTTTGACCATCCATATTTATTACACCTGGAGTTTGGAATGCTGCTTTTAAGCTTCTTATCTCTTCAATTAATGTATCCATCTTACTGTCTTCAGCTGAAGAATCCACACTCGATCCTCCACCCAAGTCAAAGTTGATTGAGTTTCCTAATGCTATCAATATTGGAGCAACTAATGACAATGCTATGAGACCCATAATCGTTGGTAATGTAAATACTCCTGCTACTGCAAATGCTGCCAGTCCAGCAGCCATTCCGAATAAGGCTGTACCCATCATTAACATGGCTGGAAGTAAAGCTACAATAGATGTAATAGACGTTGCTACTCCTACGAATGCTTGATCGATGGTTGGCATTATTCCAGCTATCAACTCTAATCCTACAGCTGCTAACATTACTCCTACTCCTAAAGCCATCATTCCTAAGCCCAATGCAACTAAGGCAGGTGCTCCAAATATTGCTGCTATTGCTAATATACCTAATGAAGCTGCAAACGCCAACATTCCAATTGCTGCTAATCCAAACGCTGGACCTAGTAGCATCAATCCTAATATAGCTTCTGGGGTTATGGCTGATAGCATAGTTACAAATCCATCAGCTATTGCTTGTATAATTGGTGGGACTGCTCCTAATACTCCTATGATAATGTTTCCAAACGCCTCTACTAATGGTGTTAATAGTGATAGTGCAAATGTGAGTGGAATCAAAGCTACACCAAAAAGTGCGAGGACTGCTATTCCTTGTATCGCTCCTGCAGCTGATGCTCCCACTGCAGCTAATCCTTTTCCTAAACCACTTAAACCAATTCGTATTGCTGGTCCTGTCAATGCTATAAACGACAAGAATGGAATTGCTGCAATTGCTAATATGAAAGCAGGTCCTGCTAATGCAACTGCACCAATACCTTTAAATACTTTACTATTACCCATAGCTTTTAAACCTGCAGCTAATGATTTTAATCCTCCTCCACTTTTACTAGAACCCTCTGCTGCTTTAGGTCCCAGATCTTTTGTTTTATCTAATCCTGGCACATCTGACTTAGGTTCACCACCTTTAAGGGCACCTTTCAAACCTCCAGTTAATGCTTTTTTGGCACTAGCAAGCATCTCTTTTCGCTTGCTCTTATCAAACAAAAACTCTTTTGCTTTTTGTGCCATTCGTAGTAGGTGACCTTTGAGGTCCATTGCCATCTTACTTTTTCCAGTCATAAGATCCCACGCTGCCTTTGCTTTTGCTACAACAAAATCTTTAGCGGCTATTGCGCCTGATTTTATTTGAAGTAAGATTTTTTTAGCTATTGCTTTAACTTGTTTCAAGCTTTCGATACCAAACATTTTCATGCTATCCTTAACACCTTCCATTGTACCTGATAATGTGCTAAATCCTTCTACTAGAGAAAATGCAGTTATACCAGTCTCTTTTAGCTTGTCAAATAAGCCTCCTGCACCTGCTGCTAACTCATCCATAGTAACATCACCGGCTGCTAATGCTGCTTGTTGATCTTCTGTCAAGTCATTTAACTTGTCTTGGTTTTTAACCATCTTTTGCATCTCACCAACCGACACGCCATAAGAATCTGCTAACGCTTGTCTTTGAATAGCATTCATCTTATTGAATTCTACTTCTCCTCCTACTTGATCCAACATTGCTTTCGTTGCTCCGGCTAAGTCACCCTCCAAAGCTAACTGTCTTGCTTTATCGAGATTAATTTCTCTACCCAACAACACACTTGCTTCCATTTGTTTTTCAATGGAGTTTTCAAAGTCAAGTAGATTTTCAGTCATCTGGACTAATGGCCCCATCTCCATTCCAATTTTCTTAGCAGCAACAGCCATACTAGCCATATTCTTACCACCATCCTTACCATATTTAGCAATTGCTTCTTGGTTTTTGGACATGTCTTTTAACACCTCTCCTGGAGCTACGTGTGCAGCTTTTGCCATGTTAGCTGCAAATCGTGCTGTCTCATTAGCAGTCTCCATTGTAGCACCTGGCATCATACTTAGCTGAGCTGTTAGCTTTCCAGCCTCTTCGTTGCTAATACCAAATGATCTTGCTAACGATGCTGCTTCAAGTCTTGCATCTCGAGTGTGTCCTTCAAGAGTACCCATCTCTGCACGCATACCAGCCATCACTTCCATTGAGTCTTTGGCACTTGTTCCAGTTAATGAGAACGAATCACTAATTGCTAATCCAGTTTCATGGAATGCTTGTGATACAGCCATTCCTTCATGACGAGCATGATCGAATAGAGCTGTCATATTCTTCATGCCTTTTTGGACTTGGTTTAAGAATATACCAGCTGCTACTCTTCCGTCTGTAAATATGTCTTTGAATACTCCTTGGTATCCAGTAATCTCTTTAAGCTTATCTCTTAATGCTTCTGCATGCTTTTCGTTTTCTGCCGCTAACTCTTCAGCTGCTTCTTGTTTAGCAGCTTGAGCTTCCATCTCTCTCGTCTGATCTATCATCGTCATATATTGACCTTTGATAGTATCAAGCTGTTCTTTAGTGGCTCCTAGGGCTTTGGCTTGAGCTACGACTCTCATCTGTTCTTGTCGCAGAGTCATTACCATAATCGACTGTTGTGAGTTCATTGCCATCGACTGAGTCTTCATCTCTGCAGTTTGGGCTTTTTTTTCTCGTAAGATATCCTTTCCTAAATCGGCGGTATTTGTAAGTATCTCTTCTAAGGTCGAAGACTCCTTAGCTGTATTTTTAAACTCGTTAGTCATAGATTTGGCAAAGTCAGCTCCCTTAGCGAAAACTTTCTCCATTTTTTCACTAACACTAGCAAGCGCTTGTGCAGCCTTTTGCAAATTTGCAGCTGCGTCTTTACCTATTTCTTTGTCTTCTTTAGCCACAGACTATTATCTTCTTAAACCGTGTTTCTTGAGTATGTTGTTGAGCCTTGAACTGCTTACTTGATTTCGCAATACTTTAGCAAAACCTTTTGGATCTTTTGCTAACCACCCTTTAGCTGTACGTTGCCAGTTTGCATCTGACATCTTAAACTTCTTAGCAAGACCTTTGAAGTCTTTGTGTTTGAGTAAGAAATCGTATTGGTAGTCGGCTTTTCTATTAGTAGCCCATTTCATACCACCTGCAATCTTATCAATCACCCATCCAGTTAATCCACCTTCATCTAAGTGTTGTGGAGCTTGTTTTATGTATTCTCGAATTTTTTCGCGTAGTTCTTTCTCTCTTGGATCCATGTGTTTGCTTTCTTATAAATAGTTTGGAATAATAAAAAAAGCCACCCTAACTAGGATGGCTTCCCACTATCTTCGTGATTGGCTTTTGATTTTATCAACCTCAGCTTGCTCTGCCTTATTTTCTTTTTCCTTAATCTCAGCCAACTTACGGTAGTAGTAGCTTCGTATATGTACCGGCAATTGGTAGAGTTCTGTCCATGACCAGCCCATTTTTCCGTAGTACATAAGTTCGAAAAGCTGGTCGTATAGGCGGGCCTTATAGCTAGACCCCAGGCCAAAAAAACCCGACATCAATCGGTAACTGCATGTTAGCCGATTCGTGACCACAATGCGGACACTCAAAGTATATTGTAGTGTCTATGTCTGGAGTCACTACCTTTAGATGTTTTCTTAATGCTAATGAATCCCTCGACAACATATTATCTACAGACTGATTAATATAAGCTCTTTCTTCATTACCATCAATAGCAACGATTACTTGCTTGAGTCTTGTTGTTAAATCTCTATCAATTCCCGATACTTTAGATCGTTTTTTGTTTGCCTTTGCTGCTGCTTCAATAGCTTTTTCATCGCCATGTGTAAGCATCTTTAAAGTCAATTCGCTTTTTGAAGCTGGCAAGCTAAATTTGTGAGTTACTTCTCCTTCTGCAAAGATGTTCCAATCAATTTCTTTTTCTTGAAATTGCTGAAGATCTATAACATGTGTAGACTTTTCACCACAATCCGGACAAGTGATTTCAACTTCATAATCTTCTCCATAGGCTAATATTCTAGCTGCAATAAAGATTGCGTTTTTGTCAACCGTAAGCAGGTCGTTGTAGTTGATCTTTGTTACAATAAGAGATTGTAACAACTTATCTATTACTACTCCTTGCTTAATTAAGTTTTGTGATGCTAGGATATCCTCCTCTTTAGCAGTCATGTATTTCATCTCAATCTGTCCTGATTTTAATGGATGACCTTCTGGGTAGAATAAACCTCTACTTGGCAATGCAATTGTTTCTGTGGGTACGTTTACTGTTTCACCTTTTGTGAATTCAGACGGAGCGCCAGTATTAACATGGTTACTCATAACCATCTCTTTTAACTCTTTATCGCTTAATTCAGGTTGATTCTTTGGATAATCGTCGTTTACAACTTTACTCATTTTATTTTAATTTAGTAACTAATGTCTTTACATATAAATAGGCACAAAATAAAAAAAGCCAACTTTTTATAGTTGGCCTCTTTTATGGTGTTGGGTAAGGGTATTATTTTAAAATTCTAATACTGCGTAGTCAATTCCTAGTGTAAGTGCAATCTCAACTGGAGTTTCAGTAGACCAATCCATGTCTCCAAATTGAGCTGTCTTAATATAAGCACCCCAAATTTTCCAATTCTCAATCTTATCACCTACTGGACCTAATACGAATATATCAAAGTTCTTTTTGTAAAAGTCAGCGTATCCATCTCTACCAGTTACTGATTCGTGTGATGTACGAACCCACTCCATCACTGCTTGTGCTCCTGAAGGAACAATTGAATCATACATAGTGATTGTGATGTCACCCCACTTACATTTACCTTTCATCTTTCTGATGATGTTAATGTGATCTAGTACAACCTCCCCACATTCTAATTGAGGACGAGAGACTTTTTTACATAAGAAGGATGGAATACCATCGATTTCTAAGATAAATCTATTCTGTACCTTGGGCTCATAATTGGTATAGAATATTTTGTCGTTTTCTATTAAGTTTGCCATAGTTGTTCTTTATTATAAATAGTCTGTGTACTAATTTTATGCGTTATCAAATGTTGCTCCAGTTGGTAAAACATTGAAGTCAAGTACGATGAATTCTGCAGCCTTTGCTGGTTGAATGAATATCTGACCTACCATTTGGTTTCTATCTATAACGTCTGGAGTATTGTTTGTTTCATCCATTACTACTCTGTAAGCAAATAATCCTTGTCTCGATTTTACTGTCTCTAAGTATGGAGTTACAATGTTTAAGAATCTCTGACGAGTTTCAGTTGTATTGTTCTCGAATACTAAGAATCTTGAAGAGCTTGCAATGAATTTTTTCAATGCGATTAACAATCTTCTAACATTTACTCTATCAAGTGCACTTGGCTTAGCTTGTAGTGTTTTCTGACCCCATACACATACTCCTTGGTTAGGGAATGTTGCTATTGGATTAATTCTGTTATCATAAAGATCGTCTCTATCTGATTGTTGAAGTTTCTTTTCAATGTCTATTGCTTCACTAATTCCACCTCTATTCAATCCAGCTGGTGCAAACCACTCATATGCTACATTGTCAGAGTTAGCGTACACTCTTGGAAGTACTACTGATGGTGGAACCCACACTGGTTTGTTCTTGTCAGTGTCTAGGATCTTAACCCATGGCCAATAAACTCCAGCAAAGCTTGTGTCTATTGATCCGTTAGCTACTGCAGAGACTGCAGCTCCTATTGTGTTTCCTTGTACTACACAATCAAGTAGTGTAAAACAATCTCCTCTATCTTCTGCTACTTCAATCATCTTGTTAGTGATTGCTGAATGATCAGCTATAGTAGCTCCAGGTGCAACAATTAAGTTAACATCTAATTCGTCCGGATTGTTTACTGTGTTTAATGCTTTGATGTATGCTTTTGCTCCTTTTGCACTTGCAGATGAACAATCCATTCCAAATAGGTTAGTGTTTAGTATGTCTGCTCCAGTCTTCTTTTCTAATGCTGGATCGTCTCCATCAAATCCACCTTGTAATCCTACTGTGAATTTTAAGAAGTTTGAGATGTCAACTCCAGCAAATGTTGATCCTGTGATGCTTGTGTTTGCGCTAATAGATGAGTTAGCATCTACTGCTGACGCACTTGCGTGAATCAAACAATCATCAAGGTTAAAGTCGTTATTTGGTAATTGAATTGCACCATTTGTTAACGGTTTAAGTAATTGGTTTGCATCATTTGTTGAAGCAAAATTGTGACCGTAGAATGCTTTTTTGTTGTATGCTGCGTTAATCTCTGTGTCTTGAGTGATAAATGATGCAGTTGGTACTGTTACAGCGACGGTGTTGAGTTTTGCGGTTATTGGTGATACGTAAGCATCATATCCAAATGGCTTAACATTTGCTGTAATAGCTTTGTTTTTAACATCATCAACTGGGTTTATGTAAACATATTGTGATATGTTATCGTAATCTCCATTTATGGTTACAAGTCCAGCATCCGATACTGATTTATACTTATCTCCAATTCTTCGAGAAATAAAGTTTGGAGAATCTGGATCCAAGTTTAGATTAGCAAACGATTCCAATACTGATGGTCGTTTATCTGTATCACCGAACTCTCTTACTAATAGTGTAAATGAACCGTAATCACTTGCTGGATTACCTCCAGGTAGTAGTGTGTTTATAATACTAACTTTTATAGAAGTGTTAGTGTCAGTTCCGTCTGCTATAGTTTTTACTTTGAAAAGATCCAACTTAGCTCCACCAATTGTTTGTGATGTAATGTATGGTGTACATGCTGGTTGTGGATCTCCTGCATCGGAGCTCGAATAATCTACTAAAGTGTCTATTGATGCAGTTGCAAAATATATTGCAGAACCAGTTGCGCCAGTTGAGGTTGCAGAAGCTGCATTAGCAACAGTTGTTGTGAATTGACTAACATCAGCTTTTAAGAAGTTATCAAAGTATTGAAATGTGTATGCTTTTTTAGCTCCTTGAGGAGACTCTCCAAGTACATTTTTAAGGCTACTTACATTGCTTGGGTTAGCAGATGCTGTGTATCCACCACTGATAAAGTCGATTCCAGATCCAGACAACATGAAGTTGAAAGAAGATGTAAGACTAACTGCTTGATCAGCTGTTGTTGGGAAGCTAGAAAGTGTGTAATCGTGGCCGGTTGATGCTCCGTCTGTTGTGTTTTTTGTTGGTAATAAAGTTCCTACTACTCTCAAACCCCAAGATCCGGATGCAAGAATATGCAGACCATTTGCACCATATCCACCTTCCTGCATTACTCTAACGACAGTGACAGTCGAAGCTGCATTTAAGTAGCTCTTAACTGCATAAGGTACATAAGTGCTCTCACTTAATCCTCCAAACTTAGCAATAAATTCATCAAAATTTTCTACAATTGTAGGTACAAAGGCTGGGCCTTTTCTCGTAGGTCCTACAATAGCTGCTCCAATGGCAGCGATACCTGCGGGTAAAAAGGAAAGATCCTTTTCGTTTGTAAATACTCCTGGGCTAACAATTTTCTCGGCCATAGTGATATTATATTATAATTTTCTTGTTATTAATAAATATGTCAACTATAACCCAGAACCTAGTTTTTAGATGTTAATTTGGTGTAAATTCACCAGTAGTCATATCTAAAGAACCTACTCCATATTTTTCATTCAAATCATCAGCCAATTTCTTTTCTCTCTTATTAATCTCTTGAATACCATTGGTGAGTGTTTCTTCTTGTTCGTTTAGCTTTTTTAAATACTCTTCGCTAGAGTTTTTTGCTAGCTTTAATTGAACAAACTGAACGCCTACTTGTGTGTATTCTTCTTGAATGGTCTTGATGCTTTGCATCTCTTCATCTGTAATCTTCATAACATTTTCCTTTATTATAAATATGTTGATTTTTTTGAAAGTTACAATTCTATAAGAGTTGTGTCATTAGGATTGATAAGAATATTACCTTTGTTGGTGGTGTATATTTTTTTAGATGTTCCACCGCCACTTGTAGCAGGCACTGTTACAGAAGTAGAAGTAACAAAACTACTAGTTGTTAGGTGGTGTTGATTTTTAGACTGAATTTTGTAATTATAAGTACCATCTGGTAATTCTAGATCTGCAAATACCGTTGGAACGAAACTACCAAAAGAAGCAGTATTTGCAGCAGATGGTGAAGAGCCAGATAGAGTTGCTATGTGAGTATAACCACTTCCATCATCACGTTGTATATTATACATGATATCTTCGAGCCTATTATCTGATCCTGAGTTTTGAGCCCATGATAGAAATACGTTATTGGTTACAGCTGAAGCAGTAACGGCAGTAGGTAAGGGAGGTGTATCAACTGAAACTAATTCATACATCCAGGCATGATAACTTAACAAGTTTACAGTGTTCCCATCTCCCTCTTCATTTAATACTATTCTTAAATATTGTGTTTTTATTGGAGTACAAAAATCTAAAGTATAATAAGTATGAGACACATGTTGCTGTGTATTCTCATGATCTACTGAAGCAACTAATGTCCAGTCATTGTAATTTCCGGTATCAGATTTCCATACTTGAAATGATCCTGGGTAGTAGGTAGCGTTACTGTATCCGGACATTAGCATAGATCTGAATAATTTTGGTCCATCACCAAAACTTAAATCTAAACTACCAATATCAGCATTTGCATACCAACCATAATTTTCTCTTTGAGGAGAAGTTAATTTAGTTAAACTGGTGTTACTTCCTCCCTCAAAACTTCCGGTGACATTTGTTGTGCTTGGATCTAATAGATTAACATTCTTTATGTATTGGGAAGAATCCCATGCTGCGAACCCTGCTAATCCTCTATATCCACTCCCTGCAGATCCAGTTACAATTAAAAGTCTATAGTATCTGTAATAATCGTTATTTACACATGTCGCATCAGTGTCGTGTTGAATATTACTACCTTTATCTAGTGCAACTAATCCTGTCCAATTAGTAGCATCGTTTGAGGCACTAATTTGATATCCTGTACCACAGAAATTATTATTTGATGCATCGGTAAATATAAAACTATCTAAACTAGCTGTATAACCTATCCCATTGTCAAGATCAAAATTAAGACCAATTGGATCACCTACAGGGTTTGTATCTCCTAAATAAGCTTGTCCGGTGGTGGCATTCCATCTATAATGATTATCAAAAAACCCTAAGTCTTTAGCGTATTGTTTGCCGTTTAAAGTGCTTGAACCTTTTCTGACCCATTCAGGTCCATAATTAGCAGTACTACTGAATTGAGGACCGGTTGCTGTAACCGAAGATGAATATATTGCATTTACCTGTTCATGTAAAGGCCAATGTGGAGTAGATTCATGTTTGAATAATGCTATAGACATATGTTAACTTTGTGTTATTTGCGATATTACGCTTGCACTATAAGTGAGCGTGTATAGTTTGTTTATTCCATCTGATCCAGTAACTGACACACTTATTGGATTGCCGTCTTCAAAATTAGATGCTGAGTATATTATATTGGTTATTTGTTGTGTTGCACCAAAGCTTTGAGTTACTTGTGTAACACTACTACCGCTATAAACCATACTTGCTGTTGTGTAAAGAATACGCGTTGTTCCAGCAGTTTCTAATCCTGATGATTGTACTACTCCGCTTGTGCTTATGTTACCCGATGCTGATATATGGTAATCTGTTACTATCGATCCTGATTCGTGTTGTATTGTAAAATGGTCTTCCGCACTAGAATTATAGAATGTAACAAACTTATCTGCAGATACTTTTACGAAGTTATCTCCATCAATAGCAATTTGGTTATCAACTCCTGAGATAAATTGATCTGACCCGTCCTGCGAACTATCAAAAGATATTTTGCCGGCGCCTGCTAGGAACACATTTTCAGCTAATATATTACCACTTGCACTTATATTACCTGAGGCTGTTATATGTCCTACAAAATTTGAGTCACCAGTTTGATTAAATGGTCCTATATTTGTTAATGTGTTACTACCAGATATTGTTAAAGATCCAGTTATTGTAGTGCTGCCTGATACCGTTAGTGATCCAGTTATAGATTGATTGCCGCTAAAATTATTAGATCCAGATGTTGCAAATGATCCAGTTTGAGAATTTGTTGCAAATGATCCAGTTTGAGAATTATTTACAAATGATCCGGTTTGATTACTTGTAGTTACACCACTTCCATTAACCACAATACTACCTGATATAAATAAACTACCAGTATTGGTAAACGATCCAGTATTGTTAAAAGGACCGGTATTGCTAAAAGAACCGGTATTGTTAAATGATCCTGAATATTGTATTGAAGATGTAGGGTTTGAAAAAGTAAAGGTTTCACCAAACTTTACAACTGTAGGTGCAGGCCCACTAACAGTTAATGCTGATGCTGATATGCTTGGATTGCCAAATAAATTTGCAGCAATAGATGCTGTTTGTGCATATGATGAAGAAATCTCGTGTGTAATTTCGTGAGATGCTGATACTGCAAACGAAGCTGTTTGGGCATAGGATGCAGATGTTGCTGTACCAGTTATTGTTCCGGTAATGTTACCAGCAAACGATCCACTAAACGATCCGCTTAGACTATATGATCCTGTTGCTAATTGTCCTGGATTAATTATTGGCATATCTACGTGTTAAACTTTCCGGTTCCTACTACTTCATCAGTTGCAGCTATTGTGAATCCTAATTCAGAAGTGTTGAAGGTAACAGTACATGTGTTGTTTCCATTATCAACAAAGTTTGATATTGCTGCTGGTTCACAGTTTACGCCATTAACAAAGAATATAAAGTCGTTTTTGCTAGTTGCAGGTAATCCGCTTGGAGCTGTCAAGAAGCTACCTGGGAATGTTGCTGTATCTGAAGTTTGGCTTGTAGCAAGTACACTTACGTTGGTTCCTAAGAATGCTAATGTTGCTGCTGGGATTTCGGTACTTATTGGTACTGGAGAAGACTCTGTCTGTACGCTGTCTGTTGTATCAATACTTGCTCCAACTCCTTCAGATTGTATTTCTGTAAATATAGAGCTATCTGCATCTACAGTAAGTTCTGTGTTGAGTTGTTGTACTGATCTAGTTTTGTCAGAAAGTTTTTTGCTTAGGTGTTTTACTAAAACATCCGGTACAATATATCCAAACAACGTTAATGAAAATGACGTTCTAATAACCCTATCTGCATCAGCCATCTGATCAGTAGTGTTTTGAAAATCGTCTATCTTTGTTCTAAACTTAAATCGTTCTGGTTCTCCCCAGTATGCACCTTCTGAATAGATTACAGATTCAACGATGCTGTTCATATGTTCTATAAAATCTGACCAAATTACTATTTCGTATGTTAAATCTACGTATTCGGGAATTACAGTGTTGACAAAACTTCGTGCTGGTTTAAGGTTTGTGAGTGTGCTAAATTGATCGTATCTGTTTCTAGAATTATACTTTACTTCTTGAGCTTTGTATAGCTGTGGAAAGTTAGCATCTATCTTGTTTCCAAGATTTCTATTTTTTACAATGTTTGTTCTTCTGTATGAAATAATAGGTTTTAGTATCTTTCCTCCAACATCTCTGAGATATCCATCTTCTTGTATTTGCTTCCACTTTTCTCCGCCACCGTAGACGACTGGTACTTCTGCCACTCGTCCAAAATCATCTACACGAGGCTTAATGGTGTTATCAAAGTACCACTTTATACAATAATCTAAATCATACAAGCCTATCTGAAGATCCTTAATCTTATCATCATCTCTACGTGTATCGTTAGAGCGTCCAAATGCTTTATTCTCAACGCCTTTAGATAATTCGTATTGTGATGTAGGTAGGTTTTTTTTTGTATACATTATAATCTTGCTTTAGCGATTTGTAATCTTTGTTGGTTTGTTTGGTGTGTAACAGCTAAGATTGAAATACTTCTACCAAAATCGGTGCCAACACTCTTTGGATGGTTTTTATCTTTACCTAAAATAAACTGACCTTCGTTGATATCATCCACTTCAAAGTATTTGTTTCTGTATTCTATAATATCACCTAACTCCATTACTAGGTTCATAGGCGTTAAATCATCTCGCAAGAATGCAAAAGTTACTGGTCTGTTAAAATCCAAAAACTGGTCATCTTGTATTGGGCTATCTGGTTCATATGTTACTAAGCTGTTTAGTCTAACTGGACGATGCCATGTTTTTTGAGCTGAAGCTTCTCCATACAAGTTAGCAGTGTCTTTGGACTTTGTGTCAGGTAGGTATGGTTTATAGAAATCTACTTGCTGCTCAATTACGTCGTTGAGTAGTTCTCGGTTAATTCCGACTAACATATCGATATCTCTCTGTCTTCCAAATAAAGCCATATTATTTTATGTAAATGTGATTTGGAACCTTTGCCAATGTAGTTGACATTGCTGTAGCAATTGTTGCTTCTGCTTGCATCGAAGTCTCACGACCCATTGCTAATAGTATTTCTTTTAAATCTGTTATAAGTTGTGTTTTTCTTTCCGTTCCTTGTGATATTAAATCAGCTCCATTAAGTGTTGTTTCAGATCCTGGAATTGGTACAGTTGTATATTTTCCTCTAACCAATCCCAAAGTAGTCAAAGAAGAGCCTAAAGTATACTCATATATCCATTGAACCCCTACATCTCTTATATCGCCAAATCGTATTCGATTGTAAGGTACATTTGCTAGATCACTAACCGACCCTGTAGGCTCTTTTAGCGGATTGTTTCTATCTTCAACTAAGACATAATCAAAAAACAATGTATATGTTGATTCTGGAATTGGGAATATTTTAAGTTTGTTGTTTTGTATTTCAAATGAATATCCGGATTTTCTAATTTGATCATTCATCTCAATTGCTTGCATTCGCAATAAATCGGCATATATAGGCATCACTAAAAAAGATACAGCTGGTGAGTATGACCCCCAACCAAAGCCATCTAACATAGTTTGCGATCCAGCTCCGGTATCAGTTTGTGGATCAAAGTATCTTGTGATTGCTGGAGGTGGATTATGAAAGACTCTCTTGATTTCTATTTTTTTTCCAGACTCACTCACATCTGCATACAGTGCATTTAGATCATAACTCTGTGATGCTGCTGTAACCTCTATATGTCCACGCTTCCAATCTACATCACCACCTGATCCAATCTCTGAACCATAAGTTTTAGCCATTGCAATTGTACGTCCGAGGTTAGGTGTTACAGTTCTGCTGCTAGCATTAGATGCTGTTGATGTGCCTTGTAGAGTTAGTATGTAATCTTTAGCATTATACATATTAACCATTGAGCTAAACTTTGTTATAGATTCTTCAAAGGCTGCAAAGAAGTTAAGGTCTTGAAGTTCAACATCCATAATAGGATATCCAAGACTCTTAGCACAGTAATCTGCTACACCATCTGCTTGTGTTTTAAATGTTGGATCGTTATCGTAGAAACCAAAGGGAGTTGGTTTTGGTCCTACTGATGGACTGTCATAATAAGATGCTGAGACTGTTGTAAACGAGCTCGATCCGGGCCATATTGGTACACTACTCATAAGTTACTAGCTTTTACCTATAAATAGTTACGAATTTGGTTTGAGGTATGTTAACTGCGGAAGTTTTTATAGACGTCAATAATCGAGTCTACAATTCCATGTCTATGGCTTTTTAGTAGTTGTATCACATTAAAGCTTTTAATATTAACAAGGTGTTTACACATAAAGTCAAATCCTGAGGTTTTCTTTTCTCGAAGATCAATTTGAGCATTATCTCCACAAAAGATCACTTTACTTCCTGAGCATATTCTCGTTAGTATTAACTCAGTTTGTGTGTCTGTAAGGTTTTGTGATTCATCTGCAACTACTAAGCAATTAGTAAAATTACGACCTCGCATAAAGTTTACTGGAAGTATTTCAATCTTTCCATCTTCTACACACTTTTCGATTGCTTCTTTTTTATACAGTCTATACATGTTTTCGTAAACTGGTGCTGTAAAGGGTGCTAATTTTTGATTGATGTCTCCTGGAAGAAATCCTATATCAGGACCTGCGCCTACGGGTGGTCTTGTTATAATGACCTTCTCTACTTCTTTTCTAAACAAAAGATCTAAAGCTACGTTGGCAGCTAATAACGACTTTCCAGATCCTGCTCTACCTTTAAGTACAGTCACGGTGTTGTTAAAAATGCTATCCTTAGCTAGTTTTTGCTCTTCGTTTAGTTGGATGTTGAACTTGATTGGGTTCTTTGGTTTACGCTTTGCTTTAAAAGTCTCTTGTGCTTCGTTTGTGCGATTATAATCTGTCATGGTGTAACATTGTTGTTTTATATAAATAGTTGTGGGATATAAAAAAACCCTCCGAAGAGGGTTATCTTATAAAGAATGGGTGTTTACTTCATTTCGATCATTTGTAATGGAACATTCCAACCTTGATCAAATCGACCAGCTCCTTCTGCTTTTACAACTCCACGAGTCTTGTTGATCTTGGTTAAGATAAGATCGTGTCTGTAGCTTAGTTTTGGATGGTTAACATTACACGGAGAGCCTTCTACTAACTCTTGTTTAACTTCTGCAATTTTAGATGCTTTTCGAGTTTTTAAGATTCCAACAACATACTTGTTGATTCTCCTCAATTCTTCTGACGACATTGCTTGTAATGCCTTTCTTGTTTCGTAGTCGTTAATGTCGACTGTTTTGTTACTGATATTCTTGTTCATATTGTGATTATTTGTTATTAATTATCTTTCTCTTTACATAGTAAAGATCAGGACTTTATTCCAGGATTGCAACTTTTTATGGAAAAACATTCTGATTTTTCAATGTATGAAAATACTCACGAAGCTTAGCAAGTCTTCTAGTAGCTGAGATATACTCCCATTCGTACTTATCCATGTTATACTCCATACATTCATCTCTCATGAAACCTTGGATGTTCTCTGCTGCACCTCTGGTAGTAGTACCCCACTCTTTTTCTATGTAATCTCTAACTCTATTAAATAGATGGTATATTCTATCTTCTTGTGTCATATCTCTTATCTTAAAGTTTGATTCTTTCTTGCGTATCTCTTAGCTCTCATATAAGCCTCTCTAGTCTCATAAGTAAAGTAATTACGACCTATGTCTGTAAACTCTCTACAATCATGCTTGGCCCAATATCTTTGATAGAATTCTGGACCGTTACCATAATCACGATATTCCACCATCTCATCAAAGTGGATCTTCCCACCCGATAAGCCTTTGTATTCGATAGTCTCTCGACCTTTCATCTCTTTTGTGATTGTGTATTTTGGTTTGTTTTGCATATCTTTTGTTTTAATTATCTTTCCCTTTACATAGTAAAGGTCAGGACTTTATTTCGTAATTGCAACCTTTTTTACGAAAATTTCCATAATTTTTTTTCTAATTGGTTAACTAATCCGATTGCGTCTTGAAATGCAAATCGAGCTGAGTCACTGTTTCGATTAGCTTTTGAGTGTTTACGTTTTTTTTCCATAAACTGTTTTGCAAGCTCTAACTGTTTGAGCAATGCTCGATGTTGGTTTCCTAATTCTGCGTGGTGGTTCATCTTTCTAATATTACAAAGGTTCCAAAATGTTTATCAAATACTTGAATAAGATTTTCATAATCTCCTTCCATCATTTCTAATGCAATCTCATCTACCTGAAACTCATCTAATCCTATTTTTCTAGCCAATCTTTTTGCAGTTGCTATTAAGGAGAATGCATTACCATCCGGTCCGGTTAGATCAATTATAATTTCTTTTTGTTCTTGTTTCTTTCTAATCATATCTTTTTCTCTTTCTTTACATTGTAAAGATCAGGACAAAGATCCGAATATGCAACAGTTTACCTAATTATTTTCCAAAAAAAAGCCCCTCCGAAGAGGGGCTAATTAATTATGCGGTTATGCTTCTTACAGCACGTTTAGATCTGCAACGTTAATCTTACCGTAGAATTCTGGTCTAGTAACAAGTTTTGCATATCTTGTCATTACACCTCTTCTTGGAGTAAAATTCTTTGGATCGTAAACAAGAGGAGTAAGCATTAATGGCACGTATGGTGCGTATACTGCTCCAGTCTCTAAGAACTGGCTTCCTCTGAATCCCATCAAGATGGTATTCTCTTGCATGTAAGGGTTTTTGTAAACATCATAAGCGTTATTAATAGCACCTACTTGTCTTACACCCATTGCATATTTCATCTTGCCTGTTCCGTCAGTCGCAGCATATCCAGGAATTGACTCAAGGATAGTTGAGATTTTTGGAGAACAAACTAAGAAGTTAGCTCCACCTCTCAGAGTCTTAGCATGGATCTCGTTAGATACTTTCTGTACTTTAGTACCTAAAGTAGCAAACCAAGTACCTTGGATATATGCTTGACCACTAAATTGTGATGCCTCGAATAGATTAGTAGCAGAGTTAAACTCTTGACCTACTTTAGCAGACCAGAAGTCTGTAGAAGCAGCTGATGAAATCAACATGTCTAAGATCTCTAAGTCAATCTCCATAGAGACATACTCAGATAACATAGAAGTCAACTCACCTTCAGCATCTACTGAATGGTATGCGTTAAGGTCTTGAGCGAACTCAGGAGTCCAGCTTGCTTTCAACTTACGAGTCTTAGCAGTTACCGGAATACTTCTCATTTGCAATTCAATGCTTGGGATATTCAAGTCTGTATCCAAGTCTCTGTTTGTAGCAGATACTGGTTTAGCCTCGAAGTCACCTCTATCATCATTCGTAGGTTGTACTGAGAATGAAATTGCTGCACGGAAAGGACTAAGTGTCACATGTGTAGCTGGTGCTAATGATTCAGATGCTACAACGAATTGTACGTTTCCACCAACGATTTGAGTAAACTTTTCAATGACGTCTAACTCAACTGAACCAGATAGTAGTTGGAATGATCTAACTGCTTCTTTGTCTAATCCAGTTCCGTTAGAAGAGGAAAGAGATGCAGTAGGAACAATTACTGTATGGTAATTAGCAATTGATGCTGTAAAATCACCATCGTAAAGTACAGTGTCAACACCTACAGATCCAGTGTGGATTGTATGTCCAGTTGTTGCAATTTGGTTGTTAATTGAATATCCAAATCGACCTGCTCCGTAAAGTCCATCAGATGGATCAGCAGTAGTGTCAGTGACACCTTGTAGTGTACCAGTTTGGTTTTTCTCCGTTGGAGCGAATCCAAATGGATTTTTATCGTTAGCGTATTTGAAATCTAGGTAGAATACTAGTCCTGATGGTAAGTTCATTGGTTGAACGCTGACAAATTCCTTTGCTGCGATCTCCGCATAAACTCTCCTGATCAAAGGAAGAGCTACTCCTGTCCACTGCTCATATCCGGCACCTGCAGTACCAGCTGTTGTAGCAGACCCCTCTTTCAAAAGCTGTTTTGCTTGGTTCTCTAAAAGAACAGACACTGTTGCCTCTTCTTGTTTGTCACCAAGTCCTTCTAATAGGCCCGTTCTGGACCATTTGGAGATTAAAGCCTTATTTTCGTGGCTTCTGTTTGTTTCTCCCATTCCTTCAAATAAATTCATAGTTTGAATAATTTTTGCTTTTTTTAGGTTACTTGTTGTAGTTAATTAATTCTGTAAAACGGTTATAAACTCCGTTACTGTCAGCAATCACTTTTTTCGTTCCTTTTGAACGAGATGATGCGATACCTTCAGTTAGGTTTTTTGCTTTTCTTTTAGGAGCAGCTTTTCTGACAGGTCTTGCAGTCATTGATTCGGCTAATGTAGCATACACTAATTTAGCTTCTCTAACTGTTTTAACTCTGTCAAAAGTTTCGATGATTTTTATTTTCTTAGTCTCAGTCAATTCACCTTTCTTGAATAGCTTGTTTACATAAAGTAATTTAGCGTTAAGTAGATTCACTTCGTTTAACTTAGAACGTAAGAATTTGATAACATTGTAAGCTTCTTCCAACTCATCTTCATCCTTTTCTTCATCCATGGATTCTTTATCATCTTCTTCCTCTTCTCTAAGAGCTTTAATGATTTCTTCTAGGTCGATATCTTCATCGTCACCTTCTTCCATGTCCTCTTTTTCAGAATGATCTTCTTCTTTGTAAAGACCTTTCTTCATTTTTTCTTTAGACGACATTTTTTCATCCATTTCTTCTTTGTCAGAATGATCGCCTTCTTCCATTTCATCGGTTTCAGCGTGAGCTTCTTCTTCCATATCTTCTTCAGAATAATCTCCTTCAGCCATTTCATCTTCTTCTCCTTCTAACTCTCTTAGAATCTCTTCTAACTCGTCATCAGTCATTTCAGCTTCTTCGGCTTCAGCAGATGCTTCTTCTTCAGATCCTTCATCAGAAACTTCTGGTTCTGCCTCAACTTCAACTTCTACTTCATCCTCTACTTCAGGTTCTCCACCTTCGCCTTCGGATTGCATTTCGTCTTCGTCGTGAGACATCTCCATTGTCATTTCTTCTTCATCTTCCATCTCCTCCATTGGCTCTTCCTCTTCCATCTCTTCTTTAATTTTATGAGACAGCATAGATTGCAGCTTAGGAGCAAAGGCTTCTTCTAAAGCAAGTTTTGCGTTTGCTAATGCAGTTTCGCGAACAGCTTTTGCGTCTGCGATTGCATCTTTTAATAATTTGTTCATGATATATGTTTTATGAACGTCCTACAACTATTGGAGTTGCAATTTGAATAATTTATTTAGGACGCCATATCAGGATAGCGTATTTAACCATATATAGTATGGTCAAAACTCAAAACGTGTTTTAGTGTTGTATTATTTACGCCATTGCTGGGGCTGGTGCATCTCCACCAGCTTGCAGTTTTGCCTTGAGCTCTTTATTGTCTGCTATTGCTTTTTTTATGTACTTAAATAATTCCTTTCCAAGCACTACAAGCTCAAACCCTTTACCAATCATTGAAGTTATTGATATTATAATACCAAACACACTTGCTCCTGCAAGAGGAAAGTGCGAAACTCCAAGTGCAAATAAAGCTACTACACCGATAAACTTTACGCTATAAGCTCCTATCTTTTGAGCATTAGGTCCACCACCCATTTGCCCTATGATCCACTCAATAGCTTGTCCAATTTTTTTCATTACCCAGCCGGCAAGGCCTTTAATGCTGGCATCGAATTTTCCTAGTTTTGTTTTGACTATCTTTGGATCCATCTTTTTCCCCGTTATCTTTTCAATAGCCGCACAGATAGCTTCGATAAATGCCATGTTTCCTAGAACAAGTGATACGACTGTAAGGATGGAATCCAAAAGTCCTCCACCGCTTTCATTTACTGACTGACGTCTTTCATCAACTGTAGGTAATTCTTTTTCAACATCGGATGCTTTAACTTTTGAGATATCACCACCCTTTTCAAGGGCAGCCATCATCATTGCTGCTTGCACCTCTTCGTCATCCATATCCTCCCCATCCTTTTCTACCTCTTTAGACACTTTTAAGATGCCTTGATCGATACCTGATGGTATTCCAGCCTCCTTAAGCATTTTAGATGACGATTTCATAGCTACTGTAATTTCAGCTATCATCTTATTGAATTTACGCTCTCGCAAAATTCTGTATGTTATTTCAGATAAACTTAATGTTGGCTTATTCATTTCTTTTTGTTTTCAGTAAGGTCACTAAAATTTACTTGAATTGTGTATCCATCAACATCTACTTCTAAACCTTTTTTTGTTATTGCTTTTACTTCACCCTCTCCAGCTCTCCAATCAGTATTGGTGTTATATTTTTTGACTGCAGATGGATCGAAGAACACTTTTAATGCTTTTTCACCACTACCCTTTTTGTCGTCTTTTTTTTCTTCTTCACCTTTGTCACCGCCTTCTTCACCTTTGTCACCACCAGCATCTCCACCACCCTCTTTTTCAGCAGCAGCAGCGAATGGATTCTCAAGCAACCTATACTCAAGCATTAACTCACCTAATATATCAACAAGTGTGTTTTTGTTAGTGACCAACTTCATAGTAGCGAGATAGATTGTTACCCATTTCTTCGTACAAAGACTCTAAGCGTTGCTGTAGTTTAGATACTTCAGCTACTGTTTTAGTGAATTCTTTATTGTTGTTGTTAAGCTCTTTCATGTTTCTCTTCACGGTCACTTCATCAAACCACTCTTCGGTTTCTTGTAAAGCAACGCGTTCTGCTTTTTCTACAATTTCAGAGATTCTGTTAGCAGCTTCTTTTAATCCTTTGCTACGATAGATTGCTTCTTCAAAGTTTCCGTACTCTTTAATTTCTTCAAGCACTTGAGCTTTTTCATTAAGCTTCATTTTTGAGGCGCCGGCATTATCCATTGCTTCGCTAAGTTGTTTTAGTATATTTGTCTTCATTACATTACTGATATTATCTCACTTATTAGTGAATGGATTCTAGTGTGTTTGTTGTTGTTATTTGAATTGGTGTTTTCGTTTAAAGATGAATTCATAAAAGCACCTTGTGTAGATGGATTACTGACCAAATCCCAACATACGATTTCAAAGTCGTCTTGTACTTCTACCTTTCCCTCTCCTAACTCCTTAACAGATCCCATTCCTCTTGAGCTGATGCCTAATCTGATTCCAGATTTCATTAACTCCTTTGCAATGTTTCCTGAGGGTGTAGATAATATCTCAATCTTTCCCATTAAGTCAGTCCCTTGCCACCACAAATCAAGTACATTGTGAGACACGTTTGATAGGTTTACCACTTGAGAATCTGGATGATCTAATTCGCCTAACGCTCTACGCTCCTTTACAAAAGTGTTTTTGTAAGTTTCACATTCTTTTTTCAAAATAGGTAAAGGATAGCTCCTTCCATTTTGGTTAAAGTTTTCATCATCGCCAGTACTGGCTCTCTGCATAATTCCTGACACGATTAGCTTTCCATTGTTTTTGTTCATGGATTCGTTGATCTGTGTAGGTGTTACTTGGATTGATCCTATATAATCTACTAATACTCTTTTCATGATATCATGTGTTTTTGTATGTTAGCAATGACTTCTTCAGGATTATCGATGTTTCCTAATGGTATTTCTTCACTGTAATCTTGGTACGTTAAGTTTCCTTTATCCCAATCAATAGCGACTGGTTCTCCGTTAAGCATAACGTCAAATTCGAAATGATCAGCACCTATAGGGTTGTGGTCTATGTCGGTAGATCGTATAGCGTCAAACTGCGGATCACCAACACTATTAAGTAGTGATAGTAGATCTCCTTGAGCTTGCTGTGCAGTCGCTTCTGTTAAGTTATATAGTTGGTTAGCTTTTTCAGATAATACCGATATGCGTTGATGCATTTTAGCTAAAGCTTCGTTTGTACGTTTCCAATGGATATTGTTATCCATCTTAGATTCATTTTTTAACTTAATGCTGTGTTGAAGCATTCTTGCTAACTCTCTAATATTCTTGTTTACTTCTAAGATGTTTGCGTTTACCTTTTGTACTGTCGATCGTGATTCGTCTCGTTTAAAAGCTTTATATGATACTTCGTTTAATTTTACCGAATATTTAGGATTCCGTTTTTTTGGTCCTTTGATTGAGTATGCATATTCTGGATCAGTTAAATCAACCGATTGTGTTCCGTCATCATCCTCATCGCCAGTAAACGCGTTTGGTGTATCGTAGGAGCCAACATTTGCTGTTGTGTTTTCTTTCATCTGAGCAGCCTGCTCTTTGATGTACTTCTTTAACTCTTCCTTTTCTTCTAAGCTCAATCCCATGTTATAGTTCTTTAAGAAGTTCGTGATACAACAATAATGAATGAACGTGATCTTCTTTAACGCGTTTTATTCTTTTGTTGTTGTCGAGTAGCGACATTACCTCTGTCAGTTTAATAGATATAACTTGGTCTTTAACTTTTGAAAGTTTTTTTGATAATTGAGATTGCAGGTTAATGCTTTCTTTTATTACAAAGTCGCGAAGATTAGTTGTGTTGCTGATATTGTTTATATACTCTCGTAAAACTATCTGCTGGCTTTCGGATAATTTAGCATACTTAGTGTTAAACTTTTCTAACATTAATTTGTATGCTAACACTCTGACTTCTTCATCTTCCTTAAGAAATTCAACTTTCTTTGCTACCGGTCTTTCAGTTGTTTTGGTTATGTGTTCTGTAATAGCAACTCTACTTCTAACTACGTCAGCAGCTTGTGCTATTGATGCACCTTCAAATACTCTGTAAACAGAAGCGTATATTTTGTAGTTGCTTATTGTTGACTTAAAAAAATCTTTTAGATCGTACTTGTTTTTGATCTCTTTGATTAAGTTGTATTTTGAATCATTAAGAGATTTTTCGTTTAGCTTTCTGCGCATCTTAATTGTCGTGTTCAGAAGCATAGTAGCTTTTTGAGGCTCTTTAAACTGTTCGTTTAGCAGTGTTTGATATAATACCAATTCCTTCGCTAAAGCTGTTTTTGCTGCGAAATATTCCTTTATTATCTTGAGTGCGGGAGAGTTTTTTACGCCAGTCATTGTGTCTGCTGTAATTTGTCTCGTTAGCAACTCAAAAAGAATTCCGGTGTTCTTTATCTTCGAGTGTGTCGACTTCTTCATATAATGTAATTACCTAATAATAAATATGGCGGTTTTTTTTATTACTACTCATCTAACAGGTTTTCTTCGTTGAGAAGACCAGGTTTTTTCTTATCTTTACTGTATGTGCTTTGTAATGCAGCAGCTTTGTTAAGATTGTCTTTTAATCCTTTGTAATTGCCAAGGTTTTGTGCTTCATACATTACACGACCTGCAGATTTGTTTTGTTTGTGACCTGCTGGATCCCACCCTAATGGATGTGTGTGTTTGCCAAATGTGCCAGGTTCTTTAGGTCTTCCTGCTCCAGGCCATCCACCCTCAGGTACTTCTTTTTCATCATATCCTTTTGGCACTCCCTCATCTCCTTTATACAAGCTGGCTATGTCGTGTGGTGTACCAAATGACTGACCACTCTCTTTTGGATCATTACCTTCAGTCTTGATCTGTTCTAATCGGAAGAATTCTTTTGAATCAGCTGCAATACGATCTTGCTCTTCCATCCACTGTTCTGGTTGCATGTTGAATAAGTGTTCGTAACACCAAAATCTACTGAATAGTTTCTTTTCAACTAGATCTCCTGCTAACGTAGATTTAGATGTCCACAACTCTAACTTTTCTCTTTCGTAATACGTAGACGGTGGTGTTAGTTTTAATGAAAAATCGACAATCTCTTCATCAGTAAATCCTTGAGAATATAAGTGTACAATTGCAATCTTAGTAAGCTCGCTTACAATAATTTTTTGTACTCTTTCAATTGTTCTTGCAAATCTGAAATCTTGTGATGCTAATGAGGCTTTTCCAGTAGTATCTTCTAAATATCCTAAATATGCTTTTGGAATTTTTAACGCACCTAACATTCTATTCTGCAAATACTCAATGTCAGGAATTGAATCCATTTGTAGTCCAGGAGTGGTTTCAATCATTGTTCCGCTTTCTGCACCACGAACTGGTAAGTAGAAGTCTTCAAGAATATTTTGCATGTTGTACTTGAGGTTGTAATCTCCCGTACTCTCATCTATAAATGGAACCTTTTTCATTTTGTTAATCATACCTTCCATAAAAGCGTCAACTTCGTTTGGTGGTATGTTACCAATATCTATTTTAAAAATTCGTTTGTCTGGAGCTCTCATGATACGATGAATTAACATTGCATCTTCCATTAGTGTGAGTTGTTTCCATACCTTTCTTGCTGGCTCTAATAAAGATCTACCGTATGGTAAAAAGTTAGTATCATTTAATAATCTAAAGTGAGCAATCTCATAATTATCATATTCTTCGGTTGAGTTACGATGTATTGTAGTTGTAGCAATCCCTGACATCATGTCTCTTTTAAAAGTGACTTTGTTTGGATTTTGTGGATCCATACCCTCTTCTCGTACCATCTCATAAGCTGAGATTGGTTCCACGTTTGTGATTCCATACTTCTCGGTGATGTTTAGGTGTAGGTAAAAATCACCATATTTCAACGTACTACGTACCCATGGCCATAAATTAAATTCAACATTAAGAATGTCGTAAAATAGATTGTGAAGTACTTTGTGAATCTTATCATTGTTTGTCATGATAGTAAGTGTATCTTCAAATTCATCTTTAGCGGTACACTCGTCTGAATAAATATCTAATGCTGAAGATATGATACTATCAGAGTCCATTGCTTCATAATCTTTGAATAACTCAATTCTAGTAGCTTGTAATATTTCACCTTGATTGTATGCGGTAGTAATACCAGTTCCATACATTCGATTGAATCGATCAATACGACTATTATTCTGTAAGTTTCCTACAGATTGAAGATTGTCGGTGTCAACCACTTTAAGTTGTTTTCCACCAACATTACGAATAATTACATCAGTACTAAATAATTTTCGTAGTCTGCCAAATAAGTTAGGTTTTTTCTCTTCTGCCATTCTTGTTTATTTTATATAAATAGGCTACAATAACCAATTTAAGTCTTCGTCTTTGCCTTTTACATCCATTTTCCATGAATCAGTTTTGTGAGATGTTCTATACACTGCGGTTGATTTTGCATGATCTAAAGCTCTCTTTGTTAGCTCGATTCCTGCTTGACGTAGCTTTAATGCTGTGTCTCTTACCCACAATGCCATACACCAACTCATTACCAAATCATCATTGTATCCTAATTGTGCTTCAGGTCTTGCGTTTCTCCATATGAAAACGCCAAGTTCATCAAGAAGCCTTCTACTCCTTATTATACAACTTTTTTCCCTCATATACAACTCCATCTTGGAAATAATTAATGGTCGTACTTTTGAAGACATTGTAAAGCCAGCTACCTGATCTTTGGTACGTTGTACATCTGTTGCTCGAGCTAGATATCTATCTGAATCTAATCCTATATCTTTTGGTGTGTAATATAGGTTTTTATATGAACGATCAATTACTTGTTGTATAGTTGCCCATCCTATATTTGCATTTTCAATAACAAGCAGTGCATCATTATACTCTGTAGCAATAGACACCAGCATGTTGCCATAATCCTTTGTTGTTACTTGCCCTTTATATTCAGCTACTTGTGTTGCCTCTTCTAAATCAAACACGTGGAATGCTGAGTAATCTGTTCCATCTCCACGAGCAACATCAGCTACTACCACATAATCCTTTGTATAATTTGGGATCTCCCACACATGTAAATTACTATCAAATCCTCGTTTTTCAATTGGATCTTGCATGTAGGTTTGTCTGTAGAAGTTTAACATGTCTGGATGTACAACAGTATTACCTGATGTACTGAAATCGCAATCACACTCTTGTGCAGCTAGCCTAGCTCCTAACTCATCATCTTGCCTATCTCTCCACTCCTGATCTCTTTCTGGATGTACTTGCCATGGAAGTCTTTTGGTAAAAAATTGATTCTCTCCTTCTTCTGATTTCATCCATATCTTATGAAAGAAGTTACCGGTACCGTTTGGTGTACTTAATATAACGCCTCTACCTCCAGTTGCTAAGGTTTGTTGTAGGGATGCCCACAACTCTTCTGCATTATCAACGAATGCTGCCTCATCAATTATTACTAATGATAATGCTTCTGAACGTCCTGATGTTCCTGAGCTGGCAACAGCTTTGATTTGTGATCCGTTTGTTAATCGTAGTGACAGTTTATTTTTTTCTGTTGTCTTTAATCGCAGCCAACTTGGTAAGTTTTCAAACATTACACTAACCTTTGTTACAAGGTTTTTAGATGTGTTTTGGTCAATTGCAACAACAAGAATGTTTTTATCGCTATGAAATAACATTGTCCACAAAGAGTATCCTGCAGATAATGTTGATATTCCTAGCTGACGTGACTTGAGTATGATAACCCTGTCATTGTCTTGCATGTCATTGGTAAGCTCTTCTTGGTAGGGATACAACTTAAATGGTATCTTTCCTTTTGATGGATGCTGGATTAGACAGTATTTTTTCATAAAGTATACTGGATCCTTAGCACATTTTACGTACTCAGTCCTTATTAGCTTTTTTAAATCTACACTCATCTATTTTATAAATAGTACTAGAATAGTTGTTAAAATTGCTGCTCCACAACCTGCTCCTAACCAACGCTGATTGCGTTTAAGTTTTTCATTTTGTCTTTGCAAATCTTCTAGTCCAGTAACATATATGTTGATTTGTTGAGATTGAGCATTAACCTGCTTTCTGCATAATATTGATTTTTCTGTGCTATGTTGTATTAGACTATCCTGCTTTGCTATTTTTTCATTAGCTAGCTCTAAAAGCAAGTAAGTGTAGTCAAACATTTCAACACACTGATCATACTTAATTAGATCTTCTGCTATTTGTTGTGCTGTACTGTATGGTAAAACTACGACAGAATCTTCGTTATTTTGGGTATCGGTCTGCGAAAAACTGGTCAAGGTCAGTGACAGTAAAACGCTCAATATCATTAAGCTCTTCTTCATGTTGTTTTTGTATTTGTATGATTTGAGTTTCAGTAGCATTTATCTCCACGTCAAGTAAAGATATGTCTTGCTGGAAGCTTGTTATTAGGCTATCTTTTTCAAATTGTTGATATTCTAAAACAGAAATTGCATTTGAAAGACTGTCTACAAGTTGCTGATTTTCTTTTGTTAATCCGGTGTTGCTTGTAGGTTGCGGTTTGACAAAATACCATACGGCAAATACCACAACGACTGTGTATAGTGCCAGGAAGATAAGGTGGAATCTATTTAGAGTCATAACTTGTTTTATTTCTACTCGCCTTTGGCTTTGTAGTTTTTGTCAACGTAGTTGAAGAATTCTTTCTTCTTCTTATCACTCAAACCTTTTGGTGATTTTACGCCAAACTTGTCCATTGCCGATTTGAAAAACTTTTGGTATTCGGTATCTTCTTTTAATCGGTTTACGATTGATTCTGTTTTTGTGTTCATGTCGTTTTCTTTAAGATTTTTCAAAAGTCTGTCGTCTAAAAAGTCAATTTTATCCGCCATCTGTCCTACTAATCCATATACTTTACTCCAGATTTCTTCTGGTACTTTTGGTGGTTTGTTTGCTCCTAAAATTCTATCAAGCTCATTAACATGTTTATATACTTGATCGTAAAATGTTTTGTATTTTGGATCTATTGCTTCGTTCATAGTGCCTCCTAGATGATTCATTATTTCTTTTTTAAATTCTTCTAATTCTTGATCGTTAAGATTTCTATATACTTTTTCTCGTAAATTTTTAATGAGTTTAGATGCTTCGGTTAAACCTTTACCCTCGTTGAGAGACTCACTAATTCTCTTTCCCAACATTCCTAATCTGTCTAAGTCTTTTAAATCTTTTATATACTCATCCGTTGCTGCAAGAATCACTCCCATCTTATCCTTTTGATTTTCGCCACTATAAAAGTTAAGCTCAGTCACTCTTGGATTGAATTTTTCTCCTCCTGGCTTATCCTTGAAGTTAGAGTTGTAATATTGAGTTTGATGTACTGCGAATGTTTGTCCAGAAGTTTCCGTAAATGTGTGATATTGAACATGTACAAACATTGGAGCATATTGTCCCATTCTTTTTTTGATAGGACTTGCATCAGAAGCTTTCAAATTCGCTTCAGCTTTTGACATGCTCTTTACAGCGTTTGGAAAATATTTTGTAATAAACTCCATATCTTCGCTGTCAGGCTTCTTCTGCATAGCATCTGCTATGACCTTTGCTCCGGAGAAGTCATCGTCTGTATATTCTTTTAGAGGTGTCATTGCTTTGACTGTGCTTTCTATTAGTTTGTCCAGTTTTTTCATCGTAAGCTGTCTTCTTTTATTCTTTGTAGGATTGTTAGCTTGTCCTGGTTTCCGTAACCAAAACTCTCTAACATGTCAACCACTATTGCAATTATGTCAGTTTGATCCACTTCAGCAGTGGCGTCTTTGAGTTTCTTAATATAAAGATCAGTAAGATTTTGTAGTTCCTCATCAAGACCTGGCTCTTCCTCTTCTTCCGGCTCTTCGGTCGGTTCCTCAGTCGGTTCCTCAGTCGGTTCTTCAGGTTTAGCATCCGGCTCATCAGAAACGTCAGCTGCTGCTTCTTCCTCTTCCTCTTCGGGTGGTGCACCGCCTGCTCCTTCCATAAGAGCTTTGTGCAATTCTCGTTTTACGAGCTCTCTAATTAAGGCTTGTTGTAGTTGTTTTTTTGTACGCTTCATTTAATTACGTTTTTAAATTTAACATCATCTCCTGAGAAGTTCTTTTTGTCTTCTGAGTCGAACATTATGCCTTCAAGAGTGGCGTGTCCATCTTTTTCTTTTCGCTTAATCTTACAGATTGTTGCATCTAGCTTTTCTAATCCATTAAGAACATACACTAATCCAAACATGCACTGCTTCTTAGAACATTTAGCAACAATATATGCTTTAGATACTACCAAGCTCATATCTCCAAAATTGGTAAGATCGGCTGTGTATATTTTTACATCATCCTTTACACCAACATAATCAAATAGTACGTCGTATCCGTCACTAAGTTCGCCAAACTTACGAACATAATCTAACCACTCTGTTCCGTCGTTTTCATTAATTTGTTGTAAGGGCATTAAATCTCTAAGCTTCATATTTTATTTTTTAATTCCAGCTCTATGTTGGAATGTTTCTTTTAAGTGTGATTCTACATCTTTACTGTAGGGTGGAAGAACATCTGCTGTTCCTTTTTCTAAATATTTTACAACCGCATTCACCTTTTCTGCATCAATAACCGGCATATCCTTTCTTTCTGGAGCACCTTGCATTTTTTGTTTTACAAGTTTTCCGGCATTGTCTGCCATAATAGCCATTCCTTTTTCCGAATCTCCATCAGCTCCTGGAACCTTTCCTAATGCTACTTTTACTTCTTCCGATGACAGATGAGGCCATTGTTTTAAACCTTGTTCTGTACCATCTTTCAAAGCATACTTAATTGCATTTTGTACTTTATCTCCAGTAAAGTTTGCTACGTCACCTTTTCCTTTGTTTCCTACATCAATACCCAACTTACCCTTCGTCATTGCGTTGAGTGCTGTTATAAGTTGTTGGCCTGGTAAGTCTAACTTTGTTATAGCTACTTTAGCTCCTGGATAAAGAAGAGTTGCTGCTGCCCATCTATGGTGTCCATCCATAATAAAATCGTCATTAGAAACTATAGCTTCCATATTTGCTAAGTCAGGAGCGCCGTTTTTTGCCTTTGCTTCTTTAAAGTCATTAAACGCATATCCTAAAGCAAATGCTACTGCTTTTGAAACAATTACTTCCTTTTGTGCAGGCTTGAGCTGGCTTACTGGGACTGCATCTGGACCACCATTAATAATATCATCCTCTTTGTCGCCATCCTCTAATCCACCTCCAACTGCATCTCCTGCTAGATCTTTATCCATCTTACTTAGCCCAACTGCTTTTGGATTGTTGAATACATCCGCTTCAGATAAAATATCTTTACGCATGTTATTGATAGTATTGCCTAACGACTTCTTCATACTTATAAATATTACCATTTTCTGCAAGACCAATATCTTGCTTTAGTTTTTGGTCCTGGATTATCACAATTATGTCTTGCTCTGAACGATTTACGTCTTGCGGGATTACTCTTTTTTATCTTCATTCCTTTTTGACCAAAATTTACTTTTTTTGCTTTTATAGTACCGTCTGCATTCTTTTTTCCAGAATTTACATGTACTTTAAATTTCTTAACATCGCCACGCATTATTTTGTTAAGCTTAACAGTACGTCCATTATACTTAGCTTCTTGAAATAATACTGGTTCTGAGTGTTCTATTATTTCAAGTCTCAAACCTTCATTTCGGTAAACAACGGATTCTTTGGCATTAATCTTCTTGCCAGCTTTGACTGCAGCCTTATACGCTTTAGAGCCTTTAGGAGATGATTTTCCTCCTCTAGCTTTTTTAGCTCTAATGTTAGCCCACAATCCTTTATTCTCCTTTAGGTTGTTCTTTTTGTTCATTAATTTTATCCTTTAACTCACCGACAACACCTTCTAACTTTTCGATTTCTTTATCTATCATGTCGCTAATTAGTGCGTTGTCTGGGTTAGCCCATTTTTCAATTTTTCCTTTTTCTGAAACATGTGTGTTCTCAGCTGAGCTTTCTTTAAACTCTTGCAAGCCGGCTTTAACATCTCTCAAATACGATTTAGCATTTTCATACTTTTTCATCGCATTAAATTCTTTTTTTAACCCTTTTGCTCTCAACTTATGTTGTTCATCAACAACACAATTAAAACACTTTCGATCAGTTTTCCAAAATTTGGCATCTAATCGATTGTTCATCTTCTTACCACAACATGGACATGCTAACGGGACTAAAAAGTCTTTTCTAGCTTTATCCATTCTTGTAACTGTTTTTTTTATGCCGTTTTTGATTGTCCACGTTTTACCGCTTTCCTCCCAAACATCACCCTCATGACGCTCGACATATTTGTTTCTCGTAACCTTAATTTTTTTCATTATCGTGCTTTTACATTAAATTTTTCTAACACCGCCTCTACTCTCTTGTCAAACTTTCTCAAAGCTCTACGTAGTTCTAATTTCATAGCTTCTGCAAGTTTCTTTTCTTCGTCCTTATTAGCTACTGTTCTGTAAAACTCTTTACCACCGACTGACGACATTGTTACGTCAAATGAGAATTCTGGTTTTCCATCCTCTCCTACTTCAGTGAACTGTGGGTCGTAGTGTAACGTCATATTTGTGTTTGGTGACGTTGCGATTGCTTCTTTCTTTTCGCTTAAAAGTTTTTTTAATTCCATTATCTTCCGAATTTTATGTATCCTATAATTTGATTGACTGGTGCAAAGGCTCCAGTTAATTTGTATAATTTTCCTTTGTGTTTAAACACTATACCTTCTGATGGTACTATTGCATCGAATCCTCCAATCTTATCCAAGCGTTTAAGTTGTGCTTTGAGAAATCTCAAAGGTGCATCATCGTCTTGAAGTTTATCATTGTTTGCTTTTGCCTTTAATTGTTCGATAGAGCTTGCCAACTCTCTTTTCATTTTTGAAATAGAATCGTTAGGGTTGATTGCTACTAATCCTTCTAAACTTTTCAATACAAAAACTCCTAATTTTAGAAAGATGTCTTCTACCGGTTCGACAGCTATCTTTTTTTGATCTCTAACACCACTTCCCTTATCCATAGTAGTAAACCACTCTAAGAATTCTGGATTGTCTATTGATTTTTTTAACTCTCGTAGATTTGGTTGTTTTTGACCAAAAGCCCATCTGTTAATGATATTCTGCAATACGTCGTCAGGCACTGCGTATTTGTAGGTTTTAGCATTATTTTTTATAAAAGCAGACCAAAAATTTTGAAAGTATAATCCTAACTTACTTTCCTTAGTTAGCTGGTACTTGCCTCTAACATTACCAAGATCTTTAAGTAGTTCTTGCTTTTGTTTTTCGTAATCTTTAGTTTGTTTAAGATCCACTAAGTCAGTGGCTCTTATTTCATACGTATCTTGTTTAGAAGCTTCTACTCGATCTAAGGCTTGTTGTATTTTAGTAGGTGCTTCACTATCACTTCCTATGACGTTTCCATTCTCATCATACTCCTGCACGTTGTGCATTCTTAGTTGAGTTACTCCGTAAGCAGCTACATTTTCACTGGAAGGATGTAAGAGTTCCATGTTTATAAACTTGGTACCGTTTCCAAAAAACTCTTCTTTTTCGGTTGGATTAAGTTTGGATATCGCATCCGTCATATCTTGCATTGCATCAAGAAATGCATTACGAACATTATCTGGTAAGTGCTGCATTGACTTTTCCATATCATTCTTAGTCATTGCTTTTTCAGCTGCATTCTTCAGTTGTCCTTTGTTTCTTGCTGAAAGCACTTTGCCGTCTTTATATGTTACCATAAGATTCTGTCCATCTAACTTCTCTTGAGCATACTCCACTTTTCCGGTTAAAGCTGCATCAATCATATCTTCGATATCATCAAAAGTCATATCCATATCTTCATACGGATGAGCCATGTGTCCAGCTGCTCCTCCCTCTTTTAAAAGATTGCGACCCTCACTGACAGCCATAAATTCTGCTGGAGTCTCTATATCTAGAAATGCTGAGGGTGTTAGTGTTTTTTTTAGTATTGGCAGACGAGCTAAGAGTAGGTAGATTACTCCTCCAGGTAACACAGATGCTGCTGTAAATCCAGCTAATTTCAAAACATCTTTCATTTGATCGCCAATCTCTTTTCTTTCGTGATTTGGTAACTTTTGACCTTTCTTTACCGCGGAATACAGCTTTATAAATGCGTCTTTAGTTTCTTGCTTTTCAACCTTTAGTTTGTCAATAAAAGCTCCAAACTTACTTTTTAATTGTTCAAATTGTTTACGTAAGACAGCAGGAATTTCTATCTCATCCAAAGTAGATTGGGAGAGGTCCTCCTTGATCTTTTTTTTTGATAATAGATCGAATATGTCTCTAAGCTGTTGATCAGATTTTATGCTTGGATAATTTGTTTTAAAATTTTCAAAATCCTGAGCTGCTAAGTCAGATCGTAGCTGCGACGCTGAGGTTGGCTTACCGTTTTGATCATCAGTTCTATTTTTGTAGAATAATGGTTTTGATTTATCAAGTGGCAACTCAACAACACTCACACCATCTTTATAATATTTTCCATCATTTTGGTGTTGATCTACAAAGCCACGAATACGATCGTAATCACTACCTTTGCTGCTTGACCCTAAAGCATACGATTCTCCTGATTGAGCTTTCTCTTCAATATATTTGTATGCAGTGAGTAGTGGACTTGGGTATCTTGATCTCTCTACTCTAATCTTTTTGGTTCCAGCTAGTAGTTTTTCCCATATTTTTTCGCTATCTTCAAGAGTAATACCATCACGTTCTTTTGGTCCTATTAGAATAACAACTTCTTTTACTTGTGGCATATCTTCATAACCCTTTGCAAGCATTAAGTGTCCTTCGTGTGGAGGTTTAAATCCACCAGGCAACATTACTGTAATTCCCTCTTCAACTTCGTTGAGAATACTATCAACTAGAAATTTTGATAAATCGTTCATTTATAAAGAGTCTTTTGTATAAATAGGCTGCGTTTTCACTTTAGCCTTTAATTGTGCAACTTCTTTTGTGAGCTGATCAACTCTATCTAGCAGTTTTGTAATCACACTAGATAATGACTTGTGTTTTAAATTTTCATTCTTATATAAGTAAAGGTCTTCTAGGACTGCACTTCCGTTTACAATTAACTTACACTGATCATACTCACCCTCTATTGTAGATTGTCCGACATAGAATTTTTCCATAACTCGTCTGGATATTATATCTCTGTTTTCAAGATCTTGTGTGATTGGATTGTAAGCGAGGTAGTGTGAAATAAAGTATATGTTGTCGGATTGAAGTTTAGCATCTGTGTTAGGTGTGCCTATTCTTACTAGATAGGGATTAGTGTTATGCTTTGCTTTTATGTCAGACACACTCTCTCCATTCCAACTTGTATAAATATTCTTTAAGCGAATCTTACCCAAAGTTTCTCCAGTTGCTAATCCTTCAATTGGTTTGAAAGGTGTTGTTGTGTTTCTTACTTTATTATTATTTATCATGATCTGTCTGCTGGAAATGCCACTTCATTTGTAATATTACCTCCAATCGTTGTCGGTGCTAGTAAGGATGGATCAGTTGCTACACCTACTTGGCAAAATTCAATATCATCAATAATACATCCAAAGTAAGAATCAGAATCTAAACTACCACTAGCTTCAAACACTATTTGAGCATCTAATCCATACTGCACAACGTTGATATTGAAAGATTCTAATTGGAATCCTGTCGCAGGGTTTATAAAAGACATTGCTGGATTAACGTTTTTTATTCTCACAATATTATTATCAGGTGGATAAAATCCCGCTGTTCCTGCTACTCGCTCATTTATAAGACCAACATTTGGTTGAATATTAAAAATGTAAATTAACAATTCACTACCTGCGCCTGTGTCAGGATACATATCTATATTAAGGTTTCTTTTTAGATTGAACTTAACATTAAAAATTCCTCCATTTGTATTAAAAATACCTCCAGTACTTTGAATTGGATTTGGAAGTGGATACATGTCGCTACAAAACCAATTCACTCCTGAGGACGGATCAGCAGTAATCGAATCATCTCTCGTTGCTGTTACAGTGGGGAAAAATAATCGTCGTCGTTTTAATTCGTTTGACAGGTTTATTTGAACAGCAGACGTTTGTAGATGGGATTGTGAAGCATATCCAGCTAAGGATGCACTCACATCTTGTCTTGAAATTCCAATACCTCCTGCAAGATCGTAGAACCTTCCATCAAACGATCCAGTTGAAGCATCTCCAAATGTTATCATGCCTGGATTAGTTCCGTTTGCTAATGGAACACCTCCTCCTAGAGTTACACCTCCTACTTCAGTGTATTTAGGAATACCTGCACTAAACGCTGATGGTTGAGCGTAAACGTCCGAGGGTGTTGGTTTGTTAATAGTAGCTGGATATTCTACGGTTCCACCTCCAACACTACTAGCAAATGTTTTATATATCATATTTGAAGCTGTCATTAAAGGCTCTACAGCTTTCCAGCTTGAAGTTATTGGATATTTTACAAAGCCATAATCACCTCGTAAGTCACCTCTAAAAAAACTAGCACTGTTATAGGTAAAAGTAAAAATCATAGTATTGTTAAAACTACCACCACCTCTGGCTGTTGAGTCAATACTAAATCCAGATTGAGTTGGTACAAGACAATTCCATAAATAATCTGCTGCAGGAGATCCCCACGGCAATGCTCCTGCACTACCAGATATAATTGCAGGTTCTCGTGTAAGAGCTGTGAGAGTGTCAAAGTCGAGCGAGGTGGCAATGGCGTTGTTGTAATAAGCATTTGATATACTTCGATTTTGTCCATCCCAATCTTCGTTTACATTTGCCATGTTATTAGGCCATCCTCCAACTATTTTGTTGCTGCCAGTAGGACACCACTTATAATAAAAATCAAATGCATGACTATATGTCACTCTTTTATTTTTTAAATCTGTAAAACTCATATTTTATATTTATTAAAACGATCCACTCTCTATGGACTTAAAAGATTGGAATATAAAGTGGTTAGTTTGACAAGTGTTTGATGGTATTTCAGCTTTCACATTAACCGATAGATCATTTAAAAACGTTGTATATTCTGATTGCTCTCCTGTAAAGTTAAAGTACTCTATTTTAAAATCAAGGGACTGTGATATAGAAAGTATGTCGCCAATCTCTGTATTCATTGGAATTTGAAATTGTACTAAGTTTGGTGAAAATCCATTTATAGCTAAGGGTTTTATGCTAATCTCACTGCAATAAGCACTTCCAGTCACATTAACAAAATCTATAGGTTTAACTCTAAAGACTGGTCCTCCTAATCCAGACGAGTCTGTTTTAAAATCAAACTCAACTCTACCATAACCTTTCTTAACATCTCTATTGTTTTGCACCCTTCCAACAAACTTTCCAAAACGATTAACTCCTCCTCCGTATCTATCCTTCTCAAGATTGATATCTTTTAGAAATGCTTTAGGAGATGCGTTTGGAATTGCTGTGTTTGTGTTTAAAGGATCACTATTCATATACACTTCAAGTTCTGTATTAGGTTCTAAGGTTAGGTTAAAACCTAATGTATATAATTGTTCTAAATTATAGTTTTGATCAAATTGTGTTGTAAACAAACCAGAGTGTGTAAAATCAGCTTCTATCTGTACACTCTCGTGCAACGATGAGCTGTTAATTGATGGAATTGTTCCTTGATATATAGCGTTTGGTGTTTCTACAAGATAGGACCAATAACTATCTGCAATTTGCTGAGATGTGAAGTGACCTATTAGTCTAAAGTCTGAATCCCTTTTTGCATATGTAGTTTGGTTTGGGAATGCTGCATCTGTCAAGTATTCGACAGGCTTAATTATAGAGTCATATATCACCTTAAAATCTCCAGTAGAAGTTCCTTTTCGATAGGATGTTTTAATTCTATAAACATCTCCACCTATAGGCTTCATATCAGAAAACGTAGTCTCTAAATAATTCATGTTTACAGTTGAGCTAGTTACAAACTCTTGATCAGACGGTAAATACGCAATGCTTGCAGTAAATTTGCTTGTTTCACGAATTCGTTGAATTGTTGTTGATCCACCACTTAAAGCATTAGCGTTAAGTACAACCAACTCAATTGGTTTGCTAATTCTCATTTCTGTGTCAGTCATTATTTCTACAATGTTGGCTGTGAACAGTGTTAATTGATCTGATGTGCTGCCTGATATAGCAAAGTGGGATGGTAGTGTTGGTTTAAATTCTGCAGGTGTACTGGCGGCATCAAAAAATTGAAATGTGCCTCCTAGAAAATCTTTTTGTATAGACTTATTTGCAGACTTAACCGTCGTACTAAATCTAGTTGTCAAATCTCTACGATATCCGTTTTGGATTTCAGAAATTTCTGATCGTAGTGAAGAGTTCACACTATTAACTGTTCGTGGTTTTTGTAGTGGGTTGAGTAATATTCTTTGAAGATTAACATCTAAAATCTCTTCGCTTGATTGGAAATCTAAGTCGTATCCTTTAAAATTAGGTGTCAGTATTGTAAAATCATCTGCACTAGACGTGTATTGTAAAAACTGACTACCACTCAAAGCCGCAGCGTTTGTAAACTCTCTTTCTGGTGTTTGTACTTGTACAATGTCAATTAATGGTGGGTCGTTAAACACCAACTTAGAAGTGTTTCTTTCCATCGGAACAATATTAACAGCTCTTGACCATCTAACATTGTAATCTCTGTTGACTGTTTTTGGGATTGGATTACCTTCCAAATCAACCACAGCTTCACCTACCAAATACACAACTGCTAGACCTTTTGCAGTAATATCGTACACTTCGATAGTTATGTAATAATCGTTAAAACGATCTACATAATTTGTAACTTCTGCAAACATATTATCACCATTTGCATCAATCACCTCTATATCGATATCACTATCTGCTCGAAGGTTTAGACCGTTTCCTTTTAATCTCATTATGTAGCGACCACCACCTAAAGTGTCAGAAAACTCTGTGATCTGAAAGTAGTTAGGTGAGTCAGGACTCGTATCTTCTATAAGATAATCTCTCGTTGAGTATCCTCTCGGTTGTGGTTTTTTATAAAAAGAAACAAAGCTCATATACTAATAAATAGTATTGTTAACAGTTTATATACGACAATTCGTTTTTTCTGTCTATTGTTATAATATTGTCAACCATATCTCTTACTACATCAATGTGTGAGATAACTAAACTAAACCTGAAAGTGTCCTTCATATTAGTAAATAGTGTGTGCATTGAGTTTAGATTGGTGCTATCTAAAACACCTAATCCCTCATCAATAGCAATAAAATCAGGCTTCGGTAGGTTTGTGATCTTAATTAATGCTATACGCAAAGCTATAGAAGATAAGAATTTTTCCATCCCAGAACTCAACTCTAACGGCCACTTTTCGTCTTCATAACATATGAATCCATTTATATTCTTGCCATCTGTTTCTAATGCAATCTCAAAATCAATTATCTGATTTAGTATAGTGTTGGCGTGTTGCTCTATGAATGGAACAGCCTTTGATATAAGCTGAAATGGTATGCCATCCTTATACATAGCTTTGCAGTAGATATCATATATTGCTTGATCTTCTACTAACTGAGTCATGTGTTGGATTGTTTTTGTACTCTCTTCAATTGTCTCCTCAGCTACACACTTTTTACCATAGAAATCACGTACAGACTTGTTAGTTTTCTGTACGACTATAGTTTGTTTATTTTTTTCTATGTTCAACTTACTTAACTTGTCATTCGTTTTATTGTTACGTTCTATGACTTTTACAGCCTTGTTGTATTGTTTGATTTGCGATTCGGTTTCTGCAATATTGACTTCGCATGCTGCTATGTCTTTATTAAGACGTTCATACTCAGACTCAGCATCACCTTTATCAGCTCGTGCGCTATTATAGTCAGTTGCAATGTCTCTTATGTAGTCCGCTTGTGCTTGTATTTCTTTATTGTTTTCGATAAAATCAACGATTCGCATACGCTTTTGTAAAAAGTCAGCTACTGTTGTTTTATCTTCCTCAAGCTCTAGTTTCGTCTTCATTGCATCTTGTACAAACACATTTGACACGCAGTGCTTGCAGTTCGGATCATACTCATGTTTATTAAGTTTTTCAAGTTTTGACAACTTGTTTTTGATTGTAATCTTTAACTCTCCCAACTCCGTATCTAGCTCAATCTTTTCTAGTACCTTTGCTTTGTGGGTAGTGTATAGATCCTGATCAAAGCTGTTCAATGCACGCTCCTTATCATACTCTAATCCAGTTAATCTCTTCTTAGACTCCTCCCACTTCTTTGTCGATACTTTTTTGTCTTCTTGCAAAGATGTCAATTCTTGTTCGTATTCTTCAAGTGATTCTGATACATCAGAAATATCTATACTATCTTCTTCACACGGCTCCAATTGCTCAGATAACACTAACATTTTATCGATCTGATCATCAAGTATAGCTTTCTCTTTTTTATGCACCGCTATAGCATCGTCATGCTTTATAGTGTATTCATCTAAAGACTTTTCTGCATCACCTAGTTTAGTTTCAAAGTCTTGCTTTTGGTACTCTTCTAGTATAATTGATGCATTTCTATTGCTTCTATTGGCAAGGTCATGGAGTTGATCAAATATAGTAACATCTAAGAAGTTGGCTAGCAGATCCTTTCTTTCGCTCTGAGTCTTGTCAATAAAGTTGGAGTTGTTCTGTTGCAGTGATAATGCAGTTAGGATAAAGTCATCAAACGTACCTACATAGGATTGTATGATCTTACCAGTGTCACGTCTCATCTCACCATTCAGTGACACCTTGTTTCCATCCTCGTTGATGTACCAAAAGTCAATCTCCACACGCAATCTACCCTTTAACGCACCACTACGGTACTTGAAGGCTTTTTTGTGAATGAAATAGTCCAATCCTTCGAGCTCAAAGTTGAAGGTACACTCGAATGATTCTTTCTTGCGATTAAGTACTTGGTCAGCTTTACTAGCTCTGAACGAGTGATCGAAGAGGCAGAAGCATAGAGCGTCTAATATGGCAGACTTGCCGGCATGGTTAGGTGCAAATATACCACAAGTACCCATCTTAGTGCTGAAGTCAATGGTGTTGTCCTCTCCATAGCTGAACATGTTGCTAAACTCGAACTTCTTAGGTTTCCAGATTACACTGCGAGCTACCTCAGGCTGCTGCAACTCACCATTAAGCTTCTTATTGATTTCTAAAACTTTGGCAATCGAGTCTTCATCTACACCTTCATCGGTTAGGTATTCTGTTAGTAGTTGGTTCTGGTATTGTATGTTACGTACGTCTCCTTGGTCTAGTTGTGTACCTAGATGTTCATCACCGTTCCGGCCACCTTTGTCGAGTTTGATAACTATTGCATCTCGGTTTTTGTACTTCTTACGTATCGTTGCAAGAACACGCTTCATCTGAGCCGCATCTGTTTTCATTGTCTTGATGCGTAGTCTTGTGTGCTTTGTGATAGGTAGATTGTCTGGCAATACACCATCAGTAATCTCTAACGTATAATACCCGTATTCGTTAGGTAAATCGTGAAACTCACATTTGATATCTTTTCGGTCTCGTACATCAATGATACCATATCCATGTCCTTCATACGCTTCTCCAAAGTTTTGTTGTACAGTTGAGCCTGGATAGAACATCAACGGATTTGCTGTAGATAATGTTTGACGTTTATGTATATCTCCTAGTGGTGCTACATCAAAACCAGCAAACGTATCCCAGCTCAATCCATGTTCAATATTCATACCACTATCCACTTTACTATTGGCAACTGTGCCATGATACAAAGCCATTAGTAAATCGTATTGGTCTGGATTATCTATCTTATCGTATGTGATATATTTGTCAGTTTCACCTAATAAAGAAAATACACTGAGTCCTATTTTCTGATCTGGTGTGTATATATCATACAATCCTGAGTCTCTTAGGTACCAAAGGTTTCGATGTTTCAGTCCTTGAACGATTGGAGTTAATGCATCTAATCTGTGTGGATTATTTAGGTTTGCATCGTGGTTTCCTGTGATCACAAATGTGGGTCTTCTATCTGCCAATCTTTTGAATAGGTAGGATACCATGCTGATAAGCTCTGGACTCATCTCTGTTTTAGCATGCACAATATCACCTCCAACTGTTACGATGGTGTTAGGAGAACACTTGTCTAATTCCTCAAACATTCTGTCAAACACCTGCTTAAACTCTTTGTGCCGTTTCCAGTTCCTAATGTGTACATCAGCGATGTGAAAGATGTAATCAACATTGTTGGGTAGTGTAATTCCTTGGCTCATATGTTCATTTTATATTTTATCAAATCAAAAAAGCTAAGCTGTTGAGCTTGCTCTAACATGCTTAGCATGCCTTTGTGTCCAGTTTCATTTGGATCTTTATCTTTCAAGTCTGTGTAGTACACCTCTATGCCATTGTTGATGAAGTACTCTATCTCTTCCAGACTATCCTTATATGCGTCTGGATCCAAGGCTAGGTAAAGCTTAGGAGGTCGCTCACTTAAAATACGTGATCTTAGTGTTGGAAGTATCTTTTTACCAAACAATGGAATCACGTTACGCTTTGTTGATATTGCATCGAATGCACCCTCCACTATTACAATAGGCTCTTTCCAGTTTATATGGCTACCAAATCCAATAACATCCTTTGATACTGGAGGATTCTTGTGTTTATGGTCTGTATCATAGAAGCTTCTACCAGCATAGTAGTTTAGGAATCCATCTTCATCAAAGCTAGGCACTACTAACATGCCTCCATAAGGGCCATCTTCACAATATCCTATCTCATACTTGACTATATCAATAGGAGAAAGCCCTCTCTTATGTACTGCATAATGTATAGCGTTTCTATAGTGTGGAGTGTTCCTTTGGTTGTGTAGTGGTTTGTATTGCTCTGGCAAAGAGTATAGTTTGTTGGATTTCTTCTTTTGTGTTGTAACCTTTACATCACCATAGACTTCTCGTATTTTAGGGAAAACATACTCAGGAGCTTTGCTTTTCTTTAGAAGTGAGTTCACAGTCTGACCACGCGCATTGCATACCCAACAATGCCATTTTTGCGTCAAGACATTAACTTGCAGCTTCTTTTTGTGATGATTACAGAATGGACAGTGAAAGCTCTTTTCTCCATTTTTATGTGGCGTAGATCTTCCTAAATGTCCATGTAGTACCTTCATCACAACCTCAGTTTGTGATACATTCATAGACTAAATATACGGAAAACTATTCGTTTAACCAACTATTTGGTATCTCTTTGTTACTGTAAATAAAGTTGTTTTTTACACACCAATCTGCGTATGTGGTTTTTGACCCTTTTCTAATCTTGTTGTTTGCATTTTGAAACACAAACCTTATATCTAACTCAGGATGCTGACTTTTTATTAAGACATGCTTCTGCCTATCTGCTAATACAAATCTACCCTTTGTCTCAATAAAAATTCCATTTGGAAGTTTGAAGTCGGGAGTGTATGTGTGGTTGGTAGCTGGTTTTGAGTATGATATTTTGTGTTGTTCATACTCACCACTGACACCACGACTCTTGAGTGATTTATCTATATCCTCCTCTAAGCCACTCCTAAACCCATGCTTCTTAGCTATTGCTCTTTTGCTTGATTTTTTTCTTCTGGCCATAACTGTTTTATTTTGTAGTTTCGATCGAATAACTTAGCTGATGTTTCTTTCATTCCGTACAGACTGATTACCAAATCTATACTATCCTTCTCGAAGGTCTTGCATGAATAAATATCTAGTTGATAGTCCAAACTATCGTCCCACGTATGTATAGCAATGTGTGATGTTGTAATGATACCAACTCCAGATACTCCTGGATATTCGTTGGGTTCGTATCCTACAACTGGATTCATAGGCATTCCTTCTACATAACGCATATCAAGAGCTATTACCAATTTATCAATCAAATCCTTCACTTGATCTGTTGTAAGCTTTTCGCTAAGCGTTCCCTTGGATATGAGGTGTTTGTGGTCTAACATGTTAGTAAACTTTTAAAAATGATAGCATTTTAGGTTCGTGCAAATATTCTAAGTGATCAATTCCAAAGTACTTTGCTTTAGTCTTGGACTGCTCATACTCGTCAAAACTGTCTTCCGCAATGAGTGGTTTGAGATCTGCATATACCTGCTCCCAATCTTGGTTAAGAATTAGATCTTCTAAAAAGACAACATGTTGCTTGTATAACTCAAAATCGTGAAAGTCGTGTTCGATGTGCATTAATTCAAAAACCTTGCCATCTTCTATCCAATCGATACAAAAGTCAGCCATATACTTAGGTTTAATGTTAACTAACTTTTGGAGACGTTTGTTGTGTTTTGCAAACTCTTTAAGTTGTTCTAAAGCTTCGCCAGCGTATCCGTATCTGGTGTTTAGGTGGCAGTGGTCTAAGAAGATGTGTGCGTGTGGCACGTCTTGAGACATCCAGTCTTGAAAACATGCTGAGGCGTCTGTTGGACGTCCAGGTACGAGTATGTGTCCAGGAATGTTTGACTGTTTGTGATACTCTCCCTCTACGTAAGTTAGCTCATAGCCAATACGATCGAAAAAGTCTGGAATAATCATTTTATCAAAGACGGTTTCATCTTCTAAAGGTTTTGTAATATATGGATAATCGACTAGTTTGTAATTAAGTTTATTTATCATATCTGACTATAAAGGTTGTATCTACGTTACTTGGTAATTTTAATGGGAATCCTAGTTTTGCAACTGCTAACATTTCTCCATACTCATTATATAATCCAATTGCTGTTACGTATGGTTTGAAGTCTGATCCAGTTGTGAATGGTCTAAACTCGTATTGGTTTGATGCAGGATTGTATTCTTGTACTGTTGGATTATTACTTCGATTAAACTCTCCTGCCCCAACTGTGCATGCTATTTCTTTTTCATAAATTGTATGAGTTCCTCTTGCTACGACTTCTTTTATGTCCATGTATCTTGATATAATTGATCCAAGTACCATTTGTCCGTGATTATAAAACACATTGCCTACAATTGTTGTAGCTCGTCCTAGTGTATGGTAAGATAAAAATCTATCGTTACTACTCATTAATCCAGCATACATTTTAATATTGTCAATTAACCCATCAAATCCTTGGTCCGCTGACACACTGTTACCTATGTGTATATCAGACTTATTAGAGCATGCAGCTCCATCTATAACATCAGGTGAGGTTGTTTGTAGTACGTTATCAATATACATCATCAACGTAGAAGAGCTTAGTTGGCATGTTACGTGATGCAGTTGATTCAATGTTAAGCTACCAGAAACTTGGGCTTGTTCAAATAAATTATCGCGCTTAAAACGTAACATCGTACTTCCAGAATCCATAGTAATAGCATATGGTGTTCGATTGTCGCTTTTGTATGTGAAGACATTACCATTTATATCTACTCCATGATTTTCAGAGGTGCCTTGTTTGTTTAAGATAGCAGACCCTGAAGGATGTATTGAGTGAGCGGTAGGTCTTATCATGAAAGTGATTGTAAAATCGTTATTCTCAAAATTGTAAGACTGTCTATAGTTTTGTACAGTTGAAGGTTGTATGTGTATGCTTGATGATAAGCTGCTACTAAACGTAGGAACAACTCCTAGTAAGTCAATAGGTTGAGGTATTGGTATAGTGGCTCCAGCAATATCTGTGAATTTTATATTTTTGTAATGAGTTTCCATTACCCAATTACCGCGATTAAAGCTGCTAGTTAAGTTAATTGCACCTTTACCGTTGTATTTGTACAAATCTCGAGTAGGCCACTCTCCTACACTATTAATCGATAACGACTCGCTCACCCTTGTAGATGGAGATATTGGTGAAATTAATCCTCCAGACACAAAAAGATTACCACTTAGGTCGTCTTTTATTTCTATGGATTCATTATTACTACCACTTATATTGTAATTTGCTTTAATTGACAAAGAGGATTGCTGAATACCCTCTCCAAACTTTGTTTGTGCAAGATTAACAATATATGCTTGATCTTCTAAATCTCTAATTTGAGTGTTTATATTCCCATTACCAAATGCTGCTTTTGTGTTGCTATAAAAATCTTCATAAAATAAATGGTTTACAGATTTGTGTACAACACGTTGAAATTTTTTATTAACTGTAACGGGTTCGTAGTATTGGAAGTGTGGATTGCCTTGGTCGAATAGTGTGTTAAGGGGGTTGTAGCTTGGATGTGATGGTGTTGGATTGTAATCTGCTTTATACACAGAAAAGGTTGGTTCTGAGTTTACATCAAATTGAATAAACCTTTCGCTATATGATGAGCTAAATCCTATAAAAATATCTGAACTTGATGCATTAGTTTTTAATGTGGTTCCAATTTGCAAATCTCCTTTTGTAGCTCCAAAATGATCTGGGTCAGATATTGCATATGTGTCGGGGTTAATTGTGAAAAACACAGACTCTTTCAAGCTGTTAGTAGATCCAGCAAATATTCCTATTGTTGCTGGTGTTTGATTGGTTTGGATTGTGGCTTTGACTTTGGGCTTTAATGCTACCCACTGTCTTGCATCAATTACTTTATCAAATGACGCTACATTGTACGGTGTATCTACAGCATATAAATCAATACCAACTTGTCCATCATTATATACAACATGCACTTTACTCTCTTGTAAAGTTGACGATCCAGAAATAAAGTTAGTTTTATCTATTAAAATGTCTGCAACGTTGGATGTTATTAGTTGAGATATTGCGGTGTCCTTAACACAAAACAATTTTCCGTCCTCAAACAATGCAAAATATCTATTCTGGGTTCCACAATATAAAAAGGTTTTGAGAGCTGTTGGTGTTGTAGCTCCATAAACACTTGCTCCATATACAGCGTATCCAAACGCACTACCTGGACTTACTGATGAGCTAAAGCTAGCTGTTAGAGCTTGTGGAAGTGATCCAGTAAATGATACGGCATAAGCTCCTAATGATCCGGAAGCTGCTATTGCTAACACTTTGTCGTTTATAGTTTTACCTTCTGCATTTACAGCACTAAACGACGCTGTTAAGCCTGCATCAATAGACGAAGGCATAATTAACCCTTCAACACCTCCAAAGTTTCCTGTGCTAACAGCAAAAGTCTTTGATGTTACACCTAGAGTTCCAGCAACAAAAACAGTATCTTTTGCTCCGCTGGATAACTCGCACACGGATATACTCTTTACGTCTGTTACCTTTGAGCTTGTGTATGGTGTTCCTTTTACAAGTAGATTGTTGTATGGATCTACTGCTCCAAAACCATTTGCAGTTGCTGCTGCATGTATATATTGCTGTGTGTGCCCTATACCATAAGCAGTTACTCCGTTTGGATTTGGTGTTATTACATCGTTTAGAATTTCATAACCGTCATCCTGGTTTAGACGTAATAATCTGCTACTACTAACATCAGTGACGTAAAGTCCTCTAACTCCAGCCTTACTTGATCCTTCTAATGATCCAACACTAACTGGGCTAGCCTGAACATTTGAGTAATAGGTTTTATAGCAAACAGTGCTAAACCATTTCTTATGTGCTCGAAAAGGCGTAAGCCTTATATCGGATGCGTCTAAATTTTTAAAAACTCCTGCCATTACATATAAATATGTCGATAAAGCAAATCCCTTCCATTATGTTGAAAGGGATTATTGGCTAGTTTGATTATGTGATTTTAGTAGTCTAGCTTAACCTTCACTAACGCCTCTCTGTTAAAGCTTTTTAGTAATGGTTTGCTTAATTTAGCTACAGCTACCAGTCTATTATTGTCATCGTACATTCCGATTGTTGTAACATATACACTTGGATTTCTCAACATGCTTGCATGTTTAAATTGGCCAGTGCTTCCAGATACAAAGGTTGGATTGTTTGAAAAATTAAAATTCTTATTCGTTACACGGACAAAGTAGTGTGTAGACGTTATTTTCTCTTCGCTTCTTGCGGCAAAGTATGTAGATGCTGAGATGTACATTGAAGCAGTTACAGAGTTTTTAGGTTGTGTTCCAGCTGCTGATAATGTTGTTGCATTACCAGTATTAAAGTCCATCCCTGTCTCTGTTTTTAGTCTTGTTGCGTTAAACACTAACACACCATGATCTGGATAAAATAATCCATACTGAGTATTAGATGCTGTTACAGCTCCGGAGCCACTAAAAATACCAACTACACGTCCAGCTTCGTTTACTGTAGGTGTTTCTTCTTCTCCACTATTATCAATAAATGTTAGGTATGAGTTGATTCCATTAAAAGCAGTTAAGGCTTCTGATGCAGATGCTATTCTTAACTCCCAGTTTCCTGGATCAATTTTTTGTCTGAATCTAGCTCTAGCAACATTAATTACTAAAATATCGTCAGGTGTATCACTTCCAAAAGTAAATGCAGTATCTGTGGGTGGTAAGAGTTGGTTTCGGTATTGTGAGTATATTGCTCTGGTAGGAGTATCGTTTGCGTTTTGTCCTACAGTATTAGGATCTCCAAAAGACCCGCTTCCTAGTCTGTTTCCATAAGCTACAGCAAACTGGACAGCTGCAGTAGCTGACTCATTCGTGTCTTGTGGATTTCTGTGAAATGTATTTACATAATAATCACCAGACTGCGACACCTGTGCTGATGATGTAAAGAACCCTATTCCATAGGATCCACCGTAAGACTGTGAATATGGATTCATATTTTCAGACCATACTGGTTGTGACACTGTTTGAGTATCTCCAGGTACTATGTCATCTCCTTGAAAATCTTTATATATTTCTGCCATTTTGTTTTTATTTATCTAATAGATGTTGCTGTAGTGATGTCTAATGTTGTGAATTGAGTTGGATCTACAGTCACAACTACTGTTTTAAATCCACCAGTTTCGTTTCCTACAATTGTAAGTAATGCTTTTACGGTTTTGGTTGTATCAGCTTGTGGCTTAGCTTTAATAATAAACTTGCTTCCAGTTCTAGTAATTGTTTTACCAGTCGTTGAGGTGCCAGTAATTTCGTCATCTATAAAGCTAGTTGCTGCTGCTGATAAATCTGCGTTTCCTGGATTGCTTCCAATAGCTGATGTTTGTCTTCGTGCTTTAGATACGGCACCATCTGGAGCTACTTCTAAAGTTGCAACAGTATCGTCGCTTAGAATACAAGTGTATCCATTTGTAGAATTAGCACCTTGCAAGTTTAGTGTGCTTGGCGCAACAGTTATCTCTTGTGTTAGAGATGTGAATGTTACAGCTGATGGTGTAACACTAATGACTGGAATACCGATAACATCCTTAGGCAAAGTAATTAGCTTGTATCGCAACATTTGCGTTTCATCGGGAAGTGCTTCTAAAACTGGCATGTCTTCTATAACTTTGCCATAAAAATTAGTCCCTAATGTATGAGCTGGATTCCATAAATCGTAATCTACTTCGTCATCTGATAATGCGAATTTTACGATGTTTAGTCGGCCTCCTGCCGCCAGGATCTCTCGTCCTTTATTGGTTAAGATTGCGTCTACTGTGACGGTTGTATTATCTAAATATCCCACGTGTAATAAGTTTTATCTTGTTTTATATAAATATGCAGTTATTAAGAAAAACGTTATCTAATATCAAACGTACCTGCCTGCTTTCCTGGTTTAACTGCTAATTGTTTTCCTCCACCTTCTGTTATTGTAATTACCGGTCCTCCATCTACTGTATCTGGACTATCTACATTATAATCTGTAGATGTTAGTTTACATCCTTCGTATCGAGCATTCACCATTCCTTTAGCATTCCATAAGTGGTAATCTTGCACAGATTCGAAGTAGTTTAGTGGTTGCACATGAAGATCTTTGACCACAACAAATCCAGCTCCTATTTTTCTTGTTTCGATTGTAATTACTAAATTTGGCCCATCTGCTTGTGTTATAAAATTAAAAGATCCTGTTCCTGATGTCACTGCAAAATTTAAGTCGCTAATGCTTACAGCTTTTGTATATTGTGATCCTTCTTTTCCAAACTGGAATGTTACTACTGCATTGTCATTACCTCCGCCAGTAGCTGAAGTTCTAAAGTTTCCGGAAACTCTGTAGCGGTAATCTTTTGTAGATGCATCTTGTCTTTCACTAAAAAAGCTATTAAGCAAAACTGATCCAGTAAAGCGTCCACTAGTGGTGTTTCTAAAATTTAATCCGTTATAAGGTCCGTTGTTTGGATCTACACCACTTCGGGATCCACTTAATTGCCAGTACGTTGTAGTGTTAAATGGCGAAGCATATTGTGTAATATTATCGTAAGAGCTTGATAATCGTAAGCCAAAATTAGTTATCCATACATTTTTATCGACATCAGCTGAAGATGTGAGTAGTGTGTTAATGCTTGCTGTTACTATTCCGCTATATGCTACGGGATACAATTGTTCAAGTGCTTTGTAGCTCCAAATGTCTTTTTGATATTTAGCTTCGTCTGGAGAGCTTCGTTCGCTAAATCGACTTGTTAATATTGTTGGGTTTATTGCTTCCCAAGCGTCATAACGACTTGCTGTTACAGATCTCAATACTCGAGGATTACTACCACTCGAATTGTAAGTCATATAAATATACTTACTTCCTTCGTATCGTGAGTTGTGGCCTGCACCATTAGTTCCTAAATCTACAGCAGTACCGTCTACCATTTCAAAGAATGTTCCAGTAGGTTCACCGGTCATATCAATAGGAGGAGTGGTTTCTGCAACTACACCGTATATGCCTGTTGGTTTTAGTATGTTGAGATCAATAGAAGCTGTATTTTGCTTTGGCAATAAATCTTGTGCTGTTCCTTCAATTTCTAAATAATCAGATAGATCACCTCCTATGGTTGCTGCAGCCACATAATGAGTTAGTGGTTGGTTTGTTGGATCTTCTACCTCACCTTTTATAGGAAACACTTTTTCTGGACTTAAATCTAAAGATGCTGTTAGTAGTAAATCTTCAGCTACCGGGGGTGGAGTTGGTAATTTACTACGCTCTAAGATTGTAGGCTCAATTAACAGTCCAGTTTGTGTGTTTGCTCTATATGGAACGAACTGCTTAATTAGCTTAAACAGTGCTGCATTGTAGTGTTGTAGTAGTCGAATATATTCGTTTGGTTTATTTGTTCCTTTGTATTTTTTAGAATAAACTCTGGCTAATGATTGCAAATCTGTATAGTCATCTAAGCCTAGTTGTGCTGGATTACCTATAAAATCATCAATGCTAATTCCACCAAATTGCTCTGCAATGTCTTGGTTGACTTCGTTTGTTGGTGATAAGAATACACCTAACTTTGAATTGTCGGGAGGGTTGTTATCGGTAAGAGGTTTTTCTACTTTATTGTCTTTAAATAATTGATTGCTAGCTAAAGTAGTGTTGTCGATGCGAATTTTTGTGGAAACACTTCTGTTTGCTCCTAAGTCAGGCCATTCTAGTGAGTTTTGTTCTATTACTCTAAAGTAAGCTGAGCTTGTTACGTTGTAAAAAGATGCTGATGGTTGTACTAAATTTTGATTAGGATGCTGAGAGTTAAAGCTGCTAGTTGTTGGATAATAATCATCTAGCGTTGTTTTATTGTCTGTACCTAATGTTAATCTATATAGTAAGCTGTCAAAACTTGAAGTGCTTCCAGTAAACACGCCATCAGTATTACCTTGAAAGCTAGTTGGTGTTAGTGTGTGATTGTCTAAAATTGCATCTTGCAACTCTGATGACCACATTCTAAATTCCTGAACACTACCTGATAGGATATTCATTGAATGCGAGTCTGCTAATTCAAAACTTCCAGATCCAGGTATCCACAAAGATCCGGTGGTTAGAAAGCTTCCATTATACGATTCAGATGTATTTCCGTCAATAAACAAAGAAGCAGTTGTTGTTGATGTTATTTTATTGTATCGTGACGTTTTGACAATTAAAGTGTATGTTTGATCACTTCCAGATAATTCAGTTTGGTTCTCTCTACGTAACGCTACATGATGCCATCTTGTGTCTTGATCGGTGTATGGGTCTTCTGTGTTAGTATCGTATATTGATGAACTTACACTTGCAGTAGCCCATTGATTTGCAGCTCCACTTCCGCTTAAGAAAATTCCTATATGCTTTTTGCTTGCGCTCTGAAATGCTTCAATTTTCCACTTGCCAGGAACCTCCATAATGGTTTGATTCTTGGTTTGATTGTCAGCCATGCGGACACGCATTTCAATAGTTTGTGCAAACTTACTACTACCACTTAATGGTTGCCACGGTACTTCAATTTGTTGCGCTGGTAGTCCTGAGGTTTGTCTATTGTATCCAGCTACAAAAGCGTAATAGAAACGATCATATACAAGATCTGATTTTTTATCAAAACCTCCCTCATGTCCTCCATATTCTTTTATACGTAGGATTGTTTCTGGGATTCCAAAACACGTAATTAAAGCTCGTAAACACCTTTCGGTACCTTTAGTTCGTACAAGAAAAGGAAGGTTGTTAATTAAACGCTTCCAAGTCTCTTTCATGGTATCTTCTGTGGACGTTTGGTATAGTGTGCTTACGCTACCCGTTGCATCTGTACCTAATGTATAATTCCACAAATCATCTAAAGCAGCTCCATTTTCAAACTCAAACCCTAAGTTTTGACCTATAAGGTACAATAAATCCTTACTTAAACCAGCTGATAGTTCTTGACTTTTATTATATTGATTTGTATATTCGTCAATGTAAGGAATTATGTCATCAAAATAATGACCTGCTAGTTTTACAACTTGATTAAAAGTTTCGTTATCCGAATCCTCCACGATGTGTGCAGGTACATTTCGTAACAAAGAATTTGTATTATTGCCGTCGTATAGGCTTGCTGATGAAATAGCTCCATTATACCACTCAACAGCTTCCGATGAAGTTACTGGCAAATTTGTGAATGGCTTTGTTGAGTTGGATTTTGGCCATGTTGATGGGTAAAATTCACCATAAGAGCTAGTTTCATAGCTAGCTGATTCATAATACAAATATCGTTCGTAAGCATCAAAGCCACCAATAACAGAACTTTTACGCTTAGCGTTTATTAGTATGTTTGTTTGTGCTGCGTTGCTTGCAGATGTTGATGAGTTTGGTAATCCGTTTAAGTCGGTAGTCAGAGCTGCTACTCGAGCATCATAGGATTCAATTAATCTAAGTTTGTATCTAAAATTAAATAACCGAGACTCGGCATTAGAATAAGTTATGAAATTTTCATATTTGCGAAAATCAACATTCATACTTATATTCTCTACTAGAGAGCTACTTGAAATTCTATCTTGCAACTGATAGTAAACACTGTTGAGTGATCCAGATTCAGCTCCTACAAGGGCTTCTTTACCTTTATATTCAGTCGAAATCCCAGTCCTAACTCTAGCTAATATATCAAAATTTGGTGAGGCAATTTCTAAAGTTGTAGGTTTTAGATCAGGTGGTATTAGTGTTATGTCTGTGGTAAAATCTCCACTAACTTCTTGCGCTAACCACAACTCATCTCCAACTACAATGGATGGAGGAATAGGAGCAGCAAGTTTAAATATTATACTGTACGGAGAGGAGTTTACAGTAAATTTATCTTGCACATAGTCAAAAACTGGGAAGAATAAATTGGCTTCTCTAAATAAGTAAAGGTTGCTTAGCAATTCGCTTTTTGGAGTGACAAACAAACCAGTTTCAAATTGGTTCAAAAAGCTGGTATTATCTAAAGTGGATGATAGTATTGGTCGTACTCTTACCTCTAGTCCGTTTGAACTTATCTCTTGTACAACAATTTTATGACCATCTCCAGATCCTAATATGTTTCTGTGAAACTTGTATACTGGTTTATATCTTCCAGCAATGTATCCTAACTCTTGTATATCTTCCTCTACGTTGAGTAGTACGGATACGTTTGGTGATGGATCATTTGAAAGGCTAGACTGTCTACCCTCCTCCTTAAATCTTTCAATTGTAAAGTCTGGTACGCGGTAATTCGTTCCAAGATAATTAAGTGTATTTCCGTTTTGGTCTGCATTAAAAAGGTCTAACCTAACTACATCATTTGGATAGTTAGCTAGTGTTTGTGGTTTGGTACCAAACGCCTGTACTGGACGTGTGTTGTCCTGTTGCGGGATTTCGCGGTCACGTGACGAGGTCACTACCGCTGTAGCTTTTATTGAAGTATCTCCTGATGTTGGTGGAGGTGTTAAGGGTACTCGCTCTTGTTGCTTTACAGCTTGTGAAGGTGAAGCACCTCTAACAATTTGACTAATATTTTTAGATCCGTATGCCACTTAGTTGTCTTTTATATAAATAGGTGTGTTAAATAATTTACGGATCTTCTATGTCCACATCTCCCTTATCAAAATCAATACCTTCTTGATTAATCTGAGCTTCTCCGAGATCTGCTTCTTCTTTTGGAGAGAATCGTGAAGGTGGGTTTGTATATTCGCCCAAGTTTCCTGCGTCTATTGCATCTGTGTAATCTTGTTTTCCGCTCTCAACCGTATCTAGTGTTGGTTGTGGCGATGCAGGAAGGGGTTGTGGTTGTATGAGTTTGTATTTGAATTCTGATTTGCCTGCTGTATTCCATAAAGGTTGCTGTATTAGATTTTTTGCTATTCCAGCTACAGTAACATTATTTGGTGGTATTGTGAATGTTGAGTGTTTTTCGGATGCTATGTCTCTATTTGGTACTAGCTGTAGTTTCATTTTTGTGATAGCACACCTTGGCTCACCATATGCAAAGTATGGTTGAGGTACATTTTGTGCAGTACCCTCTACACTAAATAAATTGTTGTATATGTCTGTTCGGTTCCAGTTTTTAGAAGTGGCAGAATTGTCATTTCTAGACGGTGTATCGTTTTTAAACTTTACTGTTATAGATATTTGTCGGGTTCCTAATGGAATATCAATATCTCTTCCAACAGCAAAAAACGCTTCAGCTCCAGCACCTTGATCAACTGCAAGTCCTTTACGCTTATCATCTACTATATCAATATACCAAGGTTGTACGGATGCATCATTTGAATCAGTTTCTTTGATCCACGTACTTTTGGGATATGCTTTGTTCCATTGTGAATAAAATGATCCATATCTCTTTGCTAAAAATCTAATATTAATGTCATCAATGTTGGGAGATATTACTCCAGTAAACTGTCCAGCTGTACCACCTCCTGGACCAGTGGAGTTGCTTATTACGGCATCATTAAACATTCCTAAACCACTCTCAGCTTCCTCTGACAAAAGTTTAAATAACGCTCTTGTGTTTGTGTACTTTTGACCATAGATTAGTATATCATGACCCGAATCGTTATCGTCATCATCATCAAAAAAAGCATATATTGGAAATAACATTAACCCAATATCTACCTTCTCTTTTACTGCCCACAAATCAATAGCTTCAGGTCCTTTTAGGATTTCTTCGCTACTCTCTGCTAATTCTTGATCAAAATACTTAATACTAATTTCTGTTGTGTCGTCTGTACATGGTATTATTTCAATAGGTGTTAATGGATCACAAGTAATAGGAGATACTCCTCCTCCAGCTAAAAAGCTTTTATAGCTTTCGTAATCATAAACAAGCCATGGATACTCTACAACATCTCCGTCTCGTATTACTCTAATTTTGTATCTACTTAACGCAATTCCAACATATGAAAAGAATTGTGCTGTCATGTAGTCAACACCCCCCACCTGCCCATCGATCAAACTAGCCGCTTCACTAATGTCAATTGTTTGTGTAAACTCATGCTCTTCATCTTCATTAAACTCAATTAAATCTCTTGTAAAATAGCTTGTTGGTCTAACTCCCTTCTTTAACTCCTCTTCTAATGGAAAAAAGCCTTTTTGAGTGTTTCCATTTCTGTTGTAGCGATCAATAAAAGCTGGCGCAGGGAAAAATCCTTGAGGTGTGTTTTCATTGTTGATATCTTCATTTGGAATAATGCTTACACGTCGGCTAATACTAGTGTAGTGGTACCAATTAGCTAACTTAGCTTTCATTGCGTCAGATGTTGGTATATCTAAATTGAGCAAATCTGGCTCTGAATTAACCCATGTATTATACATTGGATAAAATAACTGCCATTTGTTAGTTTGAGTGCTAAATCTAAAAGGTAGTGGTGGCGTGTATTCTGGATCGTTAATTGGAATGACTGGATAATCAGACAAGTATCTTGTCATTGTGTTAGGATTATATCTTTTTGAGGTATTGCTAACAACTGATAAAATTTTGCCACTTGCACTTGTCCAATGTTCTAACCCCAATTCTCCATCACCATTTTTAACTAGATTGGTATACAAAAATCCACTACTATCTAAATCCAGTACATTTAATGTAAAAGGTACAGTTTGAGATGTGCCAAACTCGTTTGATATCTCACACACATATTCACCTTCAATTTCGCCGGTGCATTGATCTTCTGAGAATTCTATAGTAGTTGTGCCAAGTCCATCGTTTTGATTATTGATTGTGAATAAGGAGTTTCCATCTCTTTTCCATACAAATTGCAAACTTGAAATATCATTTATATTGTTAACATTAGATGGATCAACACAAAAGAATTCAAACCTAACTCGTGTACCCTTTCTCACAGTAAACACATCAAATATAGGATTAACCTCTTTAAATGCTAGACCACCATCTGGCAATACGGATGCCCATGTTAATTGAGAAAAGTTACGTATTGGGTGTGAGGTGATTACCGGTGGTTGTGGATTATCCGGTAATAAAGCAAAATCTCCTACACGTAATGCGTCGTCTGGCTTAGCTGTTTTTATATTTACTCTTTGCTTCATATGTTGTTTTAAGGCTCTCCTATTGACGGAGTATATCCGCTGTAATTTAAGAGTGGATCTTCCTCGCTTCCTTCTTGATAATCAACTCGGTCTATTTTAATGTTTTTTACTAGGTAGTTTATGTTTCGAGATGCATCACTACCTGCCAAAGGTGTTCCTACAAATGTATCAGTAAGCAGTACATCACTTCCGTTATCAGCTTCTGTAAATCCTTCTATCTTATTAGCTAGTGTTGCAGGCCGTACTCCGTATAAGCATACAAAATAATTTGAAGCAGGACCCATTGAGCCACTTCCATCTATATCCTCCATAGGTATGCCTAAACCTCCTTGAAGTCTTGAACGAGTTAAAAACTCATCAGGTAATCTTATTGTAGCTGTTTTTATATTTGATCCCGCTGTTTTACCTATATCTATTACAACGGGCTTCATGTTAATAGACGCACTACCAAACGACTTATATACTTTTGTACCACCATCAGTCGTATTGTTTTCTGGAGTTAATCCTTGCACTGCAAATGCGGTGTTGGCGTTTGGATTAGCAAGATTAGTAATATCGTTTTCTGATGGATACTCAAACTTATCAAAACTTGGCAAATACTCAACACCTCCTAGGTTTGGTGTTTTGTGTATAATAGCTTGATCTGGTTTGCAGTCTAAATAATAATTATCTACAGCAAATAAACTTCCGGTATTATCTACACTCTCACTGACATAATGCACACCTAATGTTATAATGAATCTACTCTCCTGCATCCAAGTAGTTTCTTTTTCATCCATCTTAGGCTTAAAGAAACCTTGACCCGGTGAAAAAGGCCCGTTATTCCAGTTTTGTATATATTGTCCGTAGTTGAGATCTGAACCCGGGACAGCCCAGTATGTGTATTTTTCTAAAGCACCGGTTGTTACAGATCCTGTTTCGTATATGTTTATCTTATCCTCATCTTTAAGAGTGTACCAGTATATTGGAAACCTTGGAGCTATTGTTGGATTTGGATCAAATAGTCTATTTGTTACTCCTTTGTCTAGAGTTTGAGTGTGTAGCTGCGTATATCTAGTTTGGAGTGGATCGTCTATAGGTTGTATGTATATTGGGGACAATAAACCGTTTGTTTTTGTCATGTTATTAAACAATCCTCCAGGAGGGTTGGTGTTTAGATTATCACCTCCTTGTATTGTGGGAGCGGACGGTAGTGTTGTTGTTGAGCTTGGTAGGAATGGAAATAATCCTGCTATATACTGTTCTACCTCTTTATTAGATGGTTTACTTGGATCATAACTCTCAACTTTTACATTAATAATACTAGTGAATTTGTCTAAACCAAAACTCACATCAATATGTTTATATTTTGTTTGTTCAGTGGCAGTAGTGTCTTCTATTGGACCAGGTACAAGTGCTTTTACTGTTTGGTTTTGTGTATATATGTTATCTACAGTTGCTCTTATTTCTGCCTCTTTTCCTGTTTCATTGGGGATTAAACATAAGTTGAATCCCGTCGCAAACGCTTTTGATGATGGTGATTTTGGTAATCGTTGTTCTACCGAATTAGGCCAAGATGCGCTTGTTCTGTATTCGTTTTTTATGACATCAATAATTCTACGCTCCGAGGATGGTTGATTTGTCTTATTGGATGGACTGTTTTGAGCAAATGTGCCCTGCCAACCAGGTTGAGCAAACACGCCACTTCGTAAAGATGTGACTGGTAATCCTATTTTCGTTTCTTGCATTACAAATCCAAGATCACCCATTACTTCAATAGTAAAATTAATACGAATTTTGTTAGTTTTAGGATTCAAGAACGGAAGTTCTATTTTGTGAAATTCGGCATACTGACCATAGGTATAGCGATCTGCTGGGTTTGGATTCAATTCATCTATAACATACAGATGTTGATCCCGGCTATCACCGTCTATTGAAGCAGGTCTTCCATCTTCTTCAGGATCAGCAAAGTATCTTTGATTGTAATATTTTGGAATACGACTATTCCATGGATCAACTATACGATCTAATGTTTTTCGTGGATTACCAGTTGGATCTAAACTAAGTAATCTTTCTTCACGATCATATTCTTCAATTTCAACATAAATTCTTTCTTGCACAAAACCCGGACCCATCCTTCTAAAGTTGAAATAACCCATTCTTGGATTATTAATGTCGTAGTTTTCGATGTCTGTTGCTGCGTCAGGAGTAATGTTTGGCCATGCTGGGATAAAGTTGTGTACAGCCATTCCTAGGTAAAAGGAAATTATTGCTCGAACGCCACCTACTCCATAAATAGATCCATTTATTTGATTTCGTATGTCTATTAGATCGATATCTTGATACACTTCTAAAGTGGTTGATCCACCGTTAAGAATATATTCATGATTTTCTTTAGCAAAGTAAGAATCAATTCGTTTTAGAGGATTGTTTTGTAAGACACCTCCTTCAAGTTGATATGGCTTAGGGTGTAGCATCTCTTTAGTCCAACGAAAATCTGGATTCATAGAATCTACAGCTATTCTCTTGTCGCGAAATCCATTACTTTTTTGTATTAATTTTCGTGAAATAACATCACCACCTACAGTATTCCAATTATCTGCTGAAAGCTCACCTCCTACTCTACCATTAGGATTTTGTATAAGGTTGGTATAAAAAAAACTATCAAGGTCTGAGTTGAATACCTCTAGGTTAATAGAACCACCATCTGTTGCACCTATGTCATTAGAGACTATGCATCCATAAGTGCCAGCAAATTGTGGACAAATATTTTTAATTGTAAGCGTGTTGCCATTTACTATCCTTGATGATCGCAAGTCTGGTACTGCATCATTGGCAACAATATTATCACCGTCTAAATTCCATCTATAAGTGAGTTCTGTTTTAGGTGGAATTATCTTTAACACTCCGTTTTCAACATTAAATACATCAGGTTGTTCAGCTTCAATTCTCAACACAATTGTAGTTCCAGCATGAACTTTAACAGTTCCGTCAGGAAACTGGTACATGTGATTTCCTTTTAGTGAAGTTTTTGCAGCTGCATAAGGTTTTACAGATGGAGTTGATGCGTTTGTAATTGGGTTTGTTATAATGGGAGGTTTATTTACTAGCACGGGTAGCAAATCATACACTGTGTTGTTTTCGTTTAAATCCGTGTTTGGTGAAGTAGTTTCGAGAGGATCCGAATTCACTGTTCGTCTGTTTGTAAATAACACAATCACCTCAGAAGTGTCAGAGTGTCCAGTTCCGGTCATAAGAGCTCCAGATGGCATCTTATGAAAAGCGCCAATGTAAGGTTGGCCAGTTAGTGTAACGTACTCGCCTTCCTTTGCATAGAATATGTTTTGTTGATTGTATTCCATGCTTTGGTTTTACTGTCTTTCTATTTTGAATATAAAATTATGATCCCGTACTTCGTAGCTTACATTATCGTCTTCTGGCACTTTAATCATTATTCGATAATATCTTTCAGGTTGAAAACTGTCAAGATGCAATCTAAAAAAGCTTCCTCTACTATCAGATGCCATATAGGTGTATTCAGAAAATGGGATTACTGCATCATCGGAATTTGCATAATACACAGCATATTGCGATCCAGTTGGAAGTCTGTAAGAGTCTAAGAATAGTGAGGATGTCTGAAATAATAAAGCTGGATACCTGTATCGCGGAGCGAAGTTAAATTTTGGTCTAGCTGTTTCTTTATAAACTTCTCTTAAATTTGTACATACTAAATTATAATCTTCTTCTGTATCTAATACTGTGAGCGATCCGGTGTTGGTTTGATAATTTGATTCGTCAAACCGTGCTTCAAGTACCGGTGCATATATTGTATGCGTCTCCTTACTGTAGAAGCTTAGGTTTCCAAACTTAGTTAGAGATTTTTCGTCAGTATCTGTCTTTTTTATTATAATTCCATTGAAATCTACAGCTCCACTTTGCACTTCACGAATAATGCTTGTAATGTCCATATCAACGTCAGTCGTTGTGTAACTAAACGATTGTGATGCTTGACTCGATGTGTACCATGTACCACCTCCTGGATTCACAGACCAAGAGCCAGTTGATAATTCTGCAAATGATTCAGTCAGCCACGCAGTGGTTGGTGTTGTTTTCCCTTGTCTATAATACCAACTACAACCCTCTGTCGTTGCAGGAGTTGTTCCTTTTTTGCCAATTCCCATATTCCATGATTGTGATATAGGAAAAGCTTCTAGTGAGTAGTCTAAAGGAATTTCAGATGCTTCTGTAGCGTATAGTTTTACACCAAAATCAAAAGTATTTGGATCATATCCCAAATCTACAATACTCTTTGAAACTGCAGTATAATCAAAATCCAACAATATTCTCGAGTTAAAACTTGATGTAGCTGCTGCTCCAGTTGATCCGGTAGCTGCTGCTTTGGATATATCTAATACACTATCTAACCCAGCGTTTGTTTCTGGTGAGTTTTCGTATATTGTTGTGTCTTTTTTTGGATAGAATCTTAGTATCATATTAATAATTTACTACTCGTCCTTTAATATTGTTAGATGGAAATTTTACTTCAAATATCATTGGGTCAAGGCTTGGGTATATAATTCCATTTCTAGTTGAATCTTGTATGTTGTAAGCAATATTGCTATATCCTAAACTTGAATCATTAAGGTTATTGATTATAACATTTGTTACTGTCTGTACACCAGGTACTTGCAGAAGTGTGTTGTAAATATCTGTATATTGTATCGGCTGGTTTATTTGCCATTTATCAATATTAAAAAAGTCTTGTACTTTATTAATACAATTAAGCAGTACTTCGTTTGCATTACGATCTCTCAAGGGTATAATGTCAAAGTTTACTTGTATATTTACAACAAAAGCGTCACGTAAGTTAATGCTGTCAGTCAACATTCGGTATTGGGAAAGATATGTTTTAAGATTCTCTTTGATAGCATTGTTTGTTGTCATTAAGCTTTTATTGCTATTATAACCTAACACATACATATTCATTGCAAGAGGGTTTGACACCGTATCACCTACATCACTTGTTAGTAGGTTATTTTGTTCGTCTGGGGTGATGAAAACTTTGCTAACGCTTCCAAATTTTGGAGGCATAGTCATCGCTCTTATTAAATAATCGTCTCGCGTTACTGCTCTATTTTGTGTTGAAAGCTGCTTAATGGCGTTTTGTCGAACCTCTTCTAAAGTCTCTTGCGATCTTCCTCCAACAGCTGGGGTTGGATTGTTGCATGCAATTGAGTTTAACACTGTTGTGTTTAACATTCCAGTGGTTATAGGAAAACTATCAGTATTTGTATCTACAGCTGTCAGGTTTGTTATCTGATCACTAGCTATATTTGATTTTATACCTCCTCCAGTCAAATAAGTTACAGTAAGGGTTGTGTTAGATGGTGCAATACCATAAGCTTTTGTAATTCCAGGTGAGTTGGGATCAATAGCTTGGTCTATATCTATTTTTCCAGTTGGTAAATTCAATCCTATGTTTTCTGGAGTTGGTAGCAATTCTTCATCTGCTGAGTTACTTATCCCACTACCAAACTGTATCTCAATACCGTCGTCTAGTATTCGTGTAACAAATCGTCGTGGTACTTTTTTTAGCTTTAGAAGATAAGGAATCTCATCGCTATATACAGCTGCATCTGGATCGTTTAATGCTGTATTGGTTACAGCTTCAAATATTGTGTCTTGAGCTAAGTATGGAACTTCTGTCCATGTGTTTCCGTCTGAATCTATGATCGAATCTATTCCAATAAAGTTAGGATTGTTTATATCGTTAAAAGGTATTTTGAATTTATAAAACTTTTTAACTGAACCTACCTCTTCTTCATATACTTGAGGAGTTGCGGACACAGCTTTAACAGTTTTTTTAGCTAAAAAGTATTCGTAATTTCCAGTTCCATCTATGCTATAAACTTGAAATTCAATTGGATCGTCTGCTGTATTGATTGAAAAATCAACCGCTTCTTGAACATAAAAATCTACTACATTAGATTGGTCTGTACTATTAGCATTGTAAGAGTTCTCGATGAGTTGAGATAGCACAGCTTGAGCTTGCATGCCAGGCTGTATCTTTAAAGCATATCTTGTGTCTGGGACTGCGTTGTCTCCAGTTCCTGTAGAAGGCATTAGTTGAAACACGTCTAAATCTACAGTAGCAGGAACACTGATTAACGGCTTATATCCCATAGCAGCTGCGATTGCTAGTACGTTTCTTCTTTCAGTTGCTTGAAGGAGTTGGGATTCTTTAAATTGAGAATCTATATAATAATTTAATGTATCTCCAACATAGGCTATCAACTCAAGAAACATCATACCAGGCGATGCTTCGTTAAAATCATTAGCTGTGTTAGGGTAGTAGTTTTTGACAAACTCTACCAATCCTTCTTTGATCGTATCAAAGTCTCTTCCTAAATATTGTATATTTTTTGATGGCTCTGTTGGCATGCTTAGTAGTTTGTTGGTGTTTCACTATCATTATCAAACGTAACATCTATCTGTCTTGTATCGAATTCGTTTCCAATTAAATTTATACTTAATGAAATGCCTAATAAGTTTGGATTAGTTTCTGATCTTAATACTTCTAGTTTTTGAATATTAATATACGGCAATTGCACCTTAAAACTCTCACGAATTAATTCATCTATTTCTTCTACAAATTCATCTGTATTATTGTTAAATAAAACTCCTCGCAAATTACAACCAAAAGTTGGACGCATAGGTCTTTCGCCATGGTTGGTGAGTAGTAGATTTTTAGCATTAGCCACCGCTTGATCTAGTGATGTGTAATTTAGAGCAAAACCAGACCCGCGGGATGAATTCATAGGTAAATCAAAACCTATTGCTACATCTCGTTCAAAATCTAATGCTGGTTGGTTTATCTCTATTGCCATTATCTATTATACTTTTTATCGTGTATTGCTTCTGCTGACTTCATAATTGATGAGTAGTCTTTAACAAAAGCGTCTGTTCCAGATGGAGGCATAGCTGTCTGTTGGCTAGCCATGTGTCCAAATCCTTGCGCTTGATCAGCTGTAAATTGTGGTGCCATTTCTGGATATGCTCCATCATCACCAAGTGGAGCTGCTTGACCATTTCTCATGGCATTTGCAGTTTCCATTAATATTCCATCCAAACTAGCATTTCCAGTCTTGTGAATTGGTTGCTGAGTTACTGGAGCGTGTGTGGTGCTATGTATATCATTAGCGCGCTCTTTGATTGGTTGTTTGTTTGTTTTTAGTGCTTCTCGTAACTCTTGTCGTATAACCGTTCGCACTTCCTTTCTGATAATCTCCTTTAGGAGTTTTGCAAAATCTATTGCTTTCATAATAATAGTGTTGTTTTATATAAATAGGCAAGTTTTTATTTATATCCAGTAAATGGAAACGGAGGAATTCCAGTTGCTGGATTAGGGATACATAATCCTTGCATTTGTGTTAATTGTGATTCAAAGTTTTTTGCTAACTCTCTTACTGATGGAGCTGTTCCCTCTAATCGTCCATCAATTCTTAGTTTTTTAAACGGTGGAATAGTGATTACTTGAAAAGTCGCTCCAGTTGTATTTGTCCACACAGCTCCAGTCCAAAACAATAATGACGCTATGTTGTAAGTTATAGATTGAGGAATTAAGTCGTTTTGTAGTTTCTTTTTGAGGATAGCTTGCAGTCGATCTTCGTATTGCTTTTTTTCTTTATCAACTCTTCCTTTGACTTCTTTTTTTATAAAAGAAACAACTTTATCTATTTGTGTACGTACAAACACCTCAAAGCGTTCGAGTAGTTCTGTTATTTTTTCTATTAAAAATATTACAAACGAACCTCTGCCTTCATTTAGAATTTTATACATATCTCGTAGCACTTTGTACATTTTATTATCAGCAAGCTTTTCTCTTGCGGCTTGCAATTTTCTTTCCTTTGCCTCTTGCTTGTTTTTAAAACTGCTAGTAATCAGTCCTTCGTTAGTTCGATCTTCTTCCTTCTGCTCCTCTTCTTCAGGCTCTACAGCTCCTATCATTTGAGCTAGTAACTTTTTGACTTTTATTAAATATTTTTGTTCTAAATTCATTAGAGGTGGGCCAAAGGATACTGGTTTAATCACCTCACTTAACAATCGTCCTTTAAGTTCAGTTTTCATATCTGTTATAGTAGCAATAAGTCCTTTTGGATTATTAGTTGGTCCTTCTATAAAATTTCTAAGAATTTCAAACGATTTATCAACTCCGCTTTGCGCTGCACCAGTTAAATCAATCTGTGGTTGATTTTGGATTCTTTTCACTAATAATTCTAAATCACGTTTGAGTTCTTCAACAAAATTTGTTGGTCCATTTGCAATTTTAGTAGGATTATCTTTCAAACCTTTAAGAGTTAGAGTTGCAATAGATACCAATGTTTCAATTTGTTTTAAAGTAGTAATTTCTTTTAAAAAACGCTTTTTGTCATCTTCTTGTTTTTTGTATGTAGCACTTTTAGCATCTACACCTACAGTAAAGAATTGGAATTTGGCATTAGCAATTTTTTGCAGAGGTTGTTCGTTTGAGGCGGAAGAAAAATCCTTTCCTGCTAGATTCTGTCCTATTAATACTGCGTTAGATGCTAGTAATGCACTTGCTTGTATTTTTTGTTTTGTTTGTTGTAATTTTACTTTATACTGCTTGATTGTTTCTTTTTTTTCTTCTATTGCAGCTCTTCTAGTTTCAACATCTTTTAACTCTTCTGGAATAGGTAGTGAGTTGATTATTGCAATTTCAATTTGTTTTGCTAGCACCTTTGCTTTTGCTATCTGCTCGTTAGCGAATTTTTCGGCTCGTTGCAGTTGTTTGTTCATAAAAATTTTTAGACGTAGCAATAATACATCTAGCTTTTGTAAAACAGTTATAAGTGTGTTTCTAGCTCTACGCTCTCTTTTAGTTTTTGTTCGTGCTGGTCTTTGTTTTTTGGGGAGGTTTTGTAACTCTCTTACTGCGTTTTCAATTTTTATAAACTGATCTTCTAACGAAAATATTTTATCCTCATATTGATCGTATTTGTTATCTGTTTTTTCTAGCAATTTTCTTATATCGATAAAATCAATTGTCAAAGATCCTACCGCTGCATTTATTGGTTGGTAAACTTGCTCAAGTCCACGTTTTGTTAGATAAGATCTCAATCGACCTGATGTATTTGAGCCAGACAAACTTATACTCTTAACCTCTTCAACATCGTTTTTAGTACGTTCTGCTATTGTTTTAAACTCTGTCTTTAGGGTTTCAACTTCATTTATAACATCTTCTGTCAATTTTGTACCTGCTGCTAATATTGCGGTTCCTTCCTTTGCTATGGTTGCTACTAGCTTTATTGTTTTTTTAGCCTTAATAATATTAGCTTCATTTTCTTTTTTTAACCGCTTGGCATCGTCTATATATTTTTCAAACAACTTCACTCTCTCAGACTTCAGCTTTTTTCCAGTTATTTCACTAGCTTTTTTAGCAATTGCTTCTTTTTGTGCATCAAGTTGTTTGTTAATTCTAGTCTTTATGTTTGTTTTTTGGATTTCTATTTTTTTCTTTAATACTGCTATTTGAGGCTCTACAATAAATTTAATAAACTTAATAGCTTCTACAGCTTGATCAGCTTGTCTTAGTCTTTTTTTTGTAGCTTCAGTTATATATGATTTGTCAGCTATAAATTCAGTCATAATATCACTAAAGCTCTCAGGCTCTATTAATGATGTTACAATTTTTACAATTTTTTGAGCTGCTGTTGATAGTCGTTTTTTTATATATCTTTTAGTTTCGTTTTCGTTAGACGCTACACGATTAGCTTTCTCTATATACTGCGTAACAGTTAAAATATTATTGAAGGTTTGACGAATTTCATCAATTGAGCTAGCTTTAAATTCTAGATTTTTTAAGGTTTCTATCACGGCATACTCTTCTGGAAAGGTGTCTTTGAAGCTAACATTAACATCAATGTCGGATGCGGCAATTTGTTCTATCTCGTCAACGACTTTTAGTAAATCTGCTTTATATGATGCATACATTTCTTTAGCAGTATCACCCAATTCTTTTATGTAGATTGGAAGTTCTTTCACTTTTTGAGTTAAAGTCTTAATCAGAGTTATCTGACCTTGTATTAATTCTTTTTGATACTTTGCTTTTCTTATAATACCCTCTAATGCTCTCTTTTTCTGTTCTAAATTTCCTTTTTGTAATATTAGTTCTTTTGTATTGAAATAAGCAAACACAGCTCTATTAAACTTTTGCTTACTAACATCGTTAAACGGTAATCGAAAGCTGTCACCGGTACCGGTTCCTACTGGAGCAGGGGCTCCGGATGCTGCTGGTGCTGGAAGTGTTGGTGGTATTCCTATTGGTGCTCCTTTTTCTATTGTTCGCACATAATACTTAGTTACACCATTTGCAAAATCCTCAACGTCTTTAAAGCTGCCGTTTTGCAGATCTTTTAATAAAGGCTGGACAAAATCTAGTTCAAAGTTAATTGGCATTATATTGGTATATTATCTAGTCCAAGATCTGAGTACCACAACTTTGTACACTTGGCTTTTGGTCCTTTCAATGCCATTTGAGGTCTATATTCAAAGTGCCATTCCTCCGAGTTTACTGTTCTTATAAATCCAAATTTATGAGCATTAAACGCTAACCATTTATAAACAGCTACATTAAGAGATCCTCCAAATCCGGTACGAGAGCCGGTGTTAAAATCTAAAGAGATTCCACTACCATGGTTTGATCTTCCTGGAGGAGCAGTTGCTGCAATGAATGCACCTGACGTAGCATACCATATAAAAGCCTCTTTGCCGCTTTTTGGACCAAACAATCCGCTAGCGCCTACACTTCCATTATTGGTTACGTATTTTGTCCAGTGTGGGTGGAGTGGTTTAGTTACGGTTTTACCTTTACTATTTTTATATGTTGAGCCATCCTTCCATCTACCAGGATCTCTTCTTAAACTTTCTTGTGTTGTAAATTTACCATTTACTCCACTATCTGATACCCATTTTACACTTGGACCTGCTGCCGGTCGGAAACCTGAGTTGCACGTCAAGGTTACACCTGCTGCTTTTGCAGCTACATTCATTCTTTGGAATGCTGTAATGGTTTCCTTAGTTCCAGATTGTTTGTTTATTCGATATAATATACTGAAAGCCTTTCCGTTATTGTCTTGTACCGATGAGCCACCTAATCTTATTGGATCCAAGTCTCCAGATACTGGATCTTTTGCTGCTTGAATTGCTGAAGATTTTAGTTGAATTGCTGATGCTGGTATTGCTGTTTGTTGGAATCTATTTACTAGATTAATAATAGCTGTTGTGCTAGTTGCTTGCTCTTTTGTTTGCTTAAATCCTATGTAGTATAATCCAACATTTCCATAGAAAGTTAAGCCATATAGTAGAGCATTGTTTTGTAACCATTTTTTTATTGCACCATCATACTCTTCAATCATAATAATACGACCATGTCGTCTTGGGTCTAAGTCTGTTGTGTTGGGTACACTATACACATTTGCAGGAGCTGCGCTTCCGCTTGCTGCAGATTTGAAAGGAACAGCTAGTGGTGGATCAAACGCTCCTTTTGCTTTAGTGACACAATCGTTAATATACGTTTCTAGTTTTGAGTAGTCCGATCCTTGTGCAATCTCCAACATCTCTTTTGCTGGATCTAATAATGGGGACAATGCAGCATCAAAACTCTCCACTCCTGGAGGTGCTGCTGTTTTAAACTCATCTCGCAGTTTTTTGCGGAGATCATCAACTACCTCAAACTTTGATAAGTAGCTTGGTTGCAGCACCAACTCTTTTGTAGTGCTTTCTCGTAGTTTTGCATTTAGTGCTTGAAAATAGTCATATGCTTCTCTAAATACTACATTATCTCCAAATTGTGCTAATTTTCCTTCTAATGATGCCATAATATTAACTTAATTCATCTCCATACAGTGGTGATGCAGGTGTATCGTAAAATCCTGGAACTGCTGCCATTGGGTTAGTTACTGGATTTGGTGGTGGTCCTGCTTGTCCAGGTCCTCCAGGTCCAACTGTACCCGTAGTTACTCCAGTTAAAGTTCTTGGTGGAACATAATCTTTAGCTTTTTCTTTGGCTGCTTTTACAGTCTTCAATCTCTCTGCATCAACTGTTCCATGAGTTAAACCGTCTATATATCCATATTCACTTATGATTTCAGGTAATCTAGTTTTTAATAACTCAAACTCTGCCAAAGATGATGGTTGAAATACTCCATTACCTAATGGTCCAGCTATTTCTGAATTTTCTAGGGTTACAATAAAGTCTTCTAGAAAATTAATAAGTTTAATGCCTAAGGCTAAAGGCTCGTATAATTCGTCTGGTGTTGGATCTCCTACCGACTTTCCTGGATCTCTTGCTTTGCTCAAGTCTTCGGTTATTTCCTTGCCTCGATTAGGAACACCTATAAACACCTGCTCATGACCAAATAATGTTATAGCTTTTCCAGAATCAACATTAACTGCTTCTGGTGATGCTATTGCTACTCCTTTTTTTCCAAACATCATTGCGTAATCGTCTTTAGCGTTTATAACAACACGACTACTGTTTAAAAATATGCTACCGCCAACTGCTCCAGGAGCGTATGTATTAAAGCTTCGTTCGTTTATTCCAAGAAGCTTTTCTACATCTTGCGCTGTTCCTTTGACTTTTAGATCGAAGGTTGTGTCAGATTCTTCAGCAAAGGAAAGAGCCATTACTTCGTCTTGATACTTACCTATATCAATAGTCGTCTTTCCGGTGAATTGTTGACCAGGTTGTGGTGCTGTCACGGTAGCTGCTATGGCAGGAGGCAGTCCTCCATTTTGAGCGACAATCTGCTTTATCTGATCGTAAGTGTATACTGCCATTAGTCTCCTATTTCGAGTTTGAATTGAGCAGCTAACGCAGCTGCCATTGCTTTCATTCTAGCTCCACATTTGGGTGAGTATTGAAATTCATTTGCTCCATTATTGTGAACGCGCTCATTTATTATGATTAGCATATTAACAAGCGATTTTGGATTCTTGAAAAATCTATCAAACCACCCCTGATAAAAATCTTTGTTTTCGTTTGTTTTTTGTGCTTGTATCCATTTGTATTGTGCTTGTATAGCTGCTACGCAACATCCTATACTCTTTACATCATGAGATGTAGGACTATCATTAAATGTAAACTTATTTGAATCAAATGGAAAGATACTAAACGATTTTTTTTCTTCTGCTTGGATACCTCTTTTAATTAAAGCAGTATCACCTCCATTCCAACCAATCATCATATTAAAATAACCCAAATATGAATTTAGATTAGCACCTGTCAGTATTGGACGTCCTAGTGTGGGATTGTTTCCGTATTGGCTAATCCACCAAACCTTTGCTGCTTGTTCGGTTGTAAACACTTCTTGCAGAAATGCTTTAGTTTTGGATTGATCTACATCTCCTGCATTACTAGATGTTCCTGACTTATTATCAAACGCTGTCTTAGGCGTGTATCGTGTGTAAGACTTGGTCCACATCATTATTTCAGTATACGCTTGTGTAAGGTCACTAAAGTATCCTGCTTCTAAAGGTGCAAAAGCAAAGTCTAATTTTCTAGCATAAGGTTTTCCACGACCACTGCTGTGCATCTTCATCACAGTTTTCATAGCAATTCCTCTCATAGAGGTCAGCTCCTTTGCTGTTGGATGATCTACTAATGCCACATCAACTTCCTTAATACTAGGCCACCAAACTCCATCAACAATTTTCCACATTGTATCTGGATCAATTCCGTTTATATCTTCTGTTTGGTACCTTGCTTTATTCTTTGCAATAATTTCTTGGATTCTTGTGTTTAGAACATCCTTAGCAGTTGCAGGTCCCGCTCTTAACACTTTTAAATAATCTGCCCATAAGGTAGAATTAGTTCCAGCTACAATACGAATCACATGAGCACGCGCAAGCTCATCACCCTTCTCAGTTATGAGTCCGTTAAACTTATCAATTGTATCTTTTGGTATTGCTCCCATAATTAATCTTGTGCTCCACTTAAACCAGTTTGACCTTGTGTATAGAATCCGTTGTATCCTTCGCTAGCTGGGTCATTTGATTCTCCATCTGAAATTGGTGTTTCGTCTTGAGAAGTTGTATCGTCTGGTGATGGTTGTTCTGAGGGTGGCTCTTCGTTTACTTTAACATCCTCGCCCTTGTTTCCTTCCTTCGGTGCTGTTTTATTTGCTCCACTCCTAGCATCCTCTCCATCCTTAGCTTTGTTAGCAGTTTTTTTGACATCAGTGGAAAGCTCAATACCATATGTATTAGCCCAAGAAGCTAATGGATGAGCTAAATCATTTCCATCAGGTAAGGCTAATTTTATTGGTATTTGTTGTGTAGAAGTTAAGTACATTGAAGTTGCATCAACATTAACATCTTCTGATTGGTATGATTTGTTTTCACTCTCAGACGCTGTGTTTTTATCATTATCTACTCGCATAAGGATAATAGGATCTCCAGGCACTCCAGCTTCTGTTTGAGCAAATTGTTGCTCTTTTATTACCTTAGTAAGGTTTGCAGGGTCGGGTGTTCCTGCAAATCTGATACTTCCTCCAAACCGACCTTGCAATACAAAATCACCCTCATTCAATGCTACTTGCTTATGTACAATAGATTTGTTTTGGTTGTTTTTAAATGCGCCTAAACTTTTAATTTTTTTATCAAATCTGCGAGACAACTCTCCTACTGTTCTCTGTCCTGGAAGGAATGGATTAATCCTATCAGGATCAATTCCAATAAATGGTGCAGAGTTTGATGTGATGTTAGCACTAGTACCAACTACTGGACCGTAGAAGGTTTCTGTAGTCATGAATACGTCAGGGCCATCAAGTTTGCTTGATTTAGCATCAAAGATTAAAACCTGCTCTCCCGGTAACGGTACTTTAAAATTACTACGATCGAGCGGATTTGCTTGTCGTGCTAACAAAGCTTCCATGAAACTAAAAGAAGTTCCTCCAGGTGACGCAAAAGCGTTTCGATAAAATACAGTACCTATTATTCTGTTTTGATCTGGATCATAGGAGGGGTGATTTTCATTTAGGATAACATCCAACACATGACCCACTCCAGACCGATTAAATGGTAAATACGGTTGAGGTGGTACTGGTGCTGGCGATGCTTTAAGAGCGCCAAATAATCCGCTGAAAAATCCCATATTCTATCCTTTATCTAGTAAATCTTGTGCTGCATCCATTAATTGTTGCTTTTCAGCCTCAGACAACATGCCATCATCTGTGTTAGTATTCTTATTGCTGGATACTAGCAATCGTTGCACAATCGCTGTCAATTTCACTAAATTGTCATCGTTTTTCACTGAGACCTCAAGATACTCTTTAACTAAAGGAACCATCATAGATGCATCAGTCATATTACGAATCATTGGTTTGAGTTGATTGATCAGCTCAGTGATTTGCTTCTCTTTCTTTTTAGTGTTATTGTAAATGTCTGCTAAAAGATCAGAAAAGTTTTTATTATCAAATAGTGGTGAATCTTTATCCATAGTGCTTTTTATATAAATAGGTGAAAAGTAAGTTTTACGAAACTCCTCTACTTTCAATATCCTCTAAATACTCATACAACTTCTTGATGCGAATACCAGCTGTCCAAGCTATTCTATTTTCATAGAATCCCAACTCTGTTAACTTACCCTCTATGTCTGGCTCTAAAGGATCAAACTCAAATGCGTGCAAGTTTGGTGTACCACAAACATCTTCCCATGCTTTGATTTCATCTAAAATAAAATCTCGAATATAGTCTTGAGATACGTTTATTAACACTACCTTTCAATTTCGTATATTTTTTCTTTAGGGATGTAGCCTTTTTCTAAGAAATCACTATACATATGCTTCCAACGCAATTTCATGTCTTTTACAACTTTGGTGATTTGCTGAGTGTTAGCGTTGGTCATCTCGCGAATATAAACGTACAATGCTTTTTTGTTAAAAATTTCAATTCTATCTCTCTTTCTAAACAATTCCAATACTGCTTCTGCTAACCTTTGATCACGCTCTTTTTTGTAGTATAATTCAACCTTATCATCCCAATACTCTAAATACTTTTCAAAAAACTTTTCTAAATCTGGACCTTCTTCATCTGCTGTAGGTGTTGAATCTGCAATCTCTATGGAGAGGTCATAATCAATACGTTTTGTTTCGATTAACTTTTTATAGTTTTTTCTATTCTTTAAAATGCAGTAATTTTTTGCAACCATGCTGAAATAACTGAACGCTTTGCTTCCCTTCTCTGGTTTGAATTTACCTAGCTTTTCACATAAAAAAGATACAACTTCATGTTGAACTTCATGCAACGGAACATTGTCGGTGTAATAAAACTTGAAGGTGTGAATGATGTTTTCAACCAACTTCTCCATTGGTTTTCTAATACCTCTTTCGTATATTCTACTCTTTACTTCTGTATCCTCTGTTGCGTTATATTCGATTATAGCCACATCAACCTCAGGACCGAAATATTGTTTTTTACTTTTTCTCGCTCTTTTCTTCTTTTGCATCATTGCTTATGTATTTTTTAACAAACTCATCTAAGTCTGTGGTTGCTGCTTTTATCTCTTGAAATATATATCCAGTTTCGTCGTCAGCTTCAAATGAACCTAAACGATCAATTTCCTGCATTCTCTTGTATGCTTTATCAGTACGAAGTGCTATGACAGATAACATTCTGACATACAATTCAAGAAATCCCATTAATTTTTCTGATTTTTTAAACTGAACGATTAGAAGCCATAATGCTACGGCTAACAATACAGACAGTGTTATAACTACTACTAACATATTATTTGAATAATTTATCGAATGTATTTTTCAGATTATCTTTATCTGAGTCTGTGATGCTTCCTTTTTTCTTAGCAGTTTTCTTTTCTGGAAAAGTAGTTACCGGTTCTTCTTTCATCATATTAGATTCAATACGAGCTGCCATTGCATCCGCTTGATGTAACACGTAAGGAAGATTAGTACGTAAGGCGCTGTCTGGATTCCAACTAACATAATATGGCTTGTTAGATTCTTCATACATACCATCATGTAATTTAATTCCAAACCATTCATTGTCAGTAATAGTAATACCTCTATCGTAAAGAAGTTTTAATCCTCTATCTGGAACAGTCATAAAAGCATTTACCGGATTGTTAGTGTACAGCTTTCCTTGATTCTTTCTATGCCAATCAGACGGATTATGAATATACTGCTCAGCTTCTTCTGTTCCTATCTTTCCTAAGTCATGATTCATTGCAGAAAAGATTAATTCTTCTGTAGTGTAATCTTTTGTTGCTCCATGCTTACTCCAAAGCTTATCTACATCCAATGCACACTCCATAACACGTATAACGTGATCCACATAACCACCAATAAAGCAATTGTGGTAGTGAGCTGTGCCTGAGGCAGGCATCATCATAATACGCTCCTCATGATCTTGATATAACTTCTTTAACTTTTCTTTTCTATCTCCTGTGACGTACTCGTCTATAAAAGACAAAAACTTTTTATAATTATCTTGTAATTCTTCTGCTGTGTAACTCATAACTGCTTGCTTAGTTTTTTTAACTGTGATTCTAATTTACGTCTGTATGTAACGCGTTTCTCTTTTTTAATTTGCTTTTTTAACTTACTTATATTGACAAGAAGTTCTTGATGATCTCGCCTTTTTTGAGATTTACTTCTTGTGTCTTTTTTAGGTTCTTTTCTAGGCGTTGCAGGCAGTGTTCCTTTTAATTTAGGCTGCTCCACTCCTTTATAATACACTGTGCCATTCTCATGCACAAACACCTTCATAAACTTCCATCCTCTATGGAATCCGGAAGGTCTTTTAGGTTTTGGAAGATCATTTGGATCCCACATCTCTCTTACGCAATCAGAACAGTGTTTTAGTATAGTACCTGGAGTAATCTGATCTCTGTACTCCATTTGTCCGCAATTTTGACATTCTAAATAAGGCATAGCTTTCTACTTGTGTGACTATTATAGTAGTAACTATACAACTTTTTTCTCAAAAATGCTAATTTTCACTAATAGGTTGGAAGGGAAACACAGTCCAAGTTAAACAAAACCATAAAAACTGGCCATTTACCTTACGTTTTGTAACGTAATATGGCAACATTCCTTGCTCTTTAAAATCTAAATTAATCGATTTTTTTATGGATTTTTTGTGAGGACTCACGTATATAAGGATATCAAACGCGTTCAAAACCATGATATCATGCTCTTTGTCGAGTTCATCTAAGTGATCAGTAATATGATCAAAAAGAGATAATTCCTCGCACAGATAGTCAAAATCCAGCTTCTTTTCACTGCGACTAAAATGCCACATCCACTCACCTTTGACATTTTCTATAGATGGTGATTCCCCGAAAGCATTTAGGTCTAGACTAGCAGCTGCTTTTGTTATTTGATGCTTTGCCTTTGACAAAAAACCATTATCCACTAAAGCATCGTAGTAGCTATTCATACTACTTTTTTGATTTTTTAGAAGAGCGTCTTGTTGGTTTTTTATTCGTTGCAGGCTTCACTGGCTTATCCATATTAGCTACATGCTCGAGAAGAGAATTTCTTGTTTCTTCTAGCTTTGCTATTTTTTGGTAAGCTTGGTCAGCCCACCCTTGTATGGCTTTAACCTTGAATTGTAAATCTTTAGTATTTGTATTATTTCTATATAAGACAATAGCTAGCCCTATATTAACAAATACACTAGTAATTAATAATGAAGTAAATAACATAGTATTATGTGTTTTTAAATGTTAATGTATAAACTTTAATATCAGAAAAATAATCCAGAAAGTCAACTATTTTGTCAGATAAATTTAATTTATTATGATATTGCGCCACCAAAGTAACACAACCATCTGAGGTCAGTATACTTTGTTACTACTAAAACTGCACCTGCAGGCACTGTTGCTGGGCCGTTGGTAGGTAGCATTGGTAGTAAGTTATCATCCACTCCAGGATACACTTCTAATGTTCTATTACTAACAGTATTGTGAATAGTGTATGTTGTTCCACGTGAAACTGCCGACACTAACGGAAGCTTGACACCTTTAGAATTATCAGCAGATGTAACAAACACTCTTGACATACCTGCAGCAATCTGAGTAGCACTATCTTGATTATTTCCAGCAGCTGCAACATCTTGAACCGCTTCTACATATCTAGCGGCTGAAATCTCAACACTTGCAGATATGTTTGGAGCAGTAATAAAGCCTGATGCTGTTACGTGAGTTGTTTTTACATTGGCTAGAGCACCAACAGTTAACACACCACTTTGAATGCCTGGATTAAAGGAGAGGCTACTAGTTACATTAACTCCATCATTTCCAGACGTAGCATTTCCAAAGTGTATGTTGAAAGCAGCATTTGAATTTTCTGTAGTTATAGCTACGTTAGTTGCGTTAGTTGCAGTTGTAGCAGTAATTGCATTTCCAGTTAAATCTCCAATAAAACCAACCGACGCACTTATAATGGAAGCTGTTACGTTTCCATTTAAAAATTGAAAACTTTGATTACTGTCTTTTACTTTAAATATAGTCTCAGCTGAAGCTCCATCTACATCTCCAATATCTACATCAAAGTTTGTTGCTCCTGCATTTAGTTTTATGGATGGATCATCAGCACCCACTGAATAAATAGAATCTTTAATAAATAAGTCATCTATTACAGTTATATCAGTACCTACTATATTACCACTCGCACTCACATTACCTGAGGCTGTCATGTGGCCAACTACATCTAAGTTATCAAGGACTTGTAAAACACTTGTAGCACTCTTTACGATTGGGGTCGTAATTGATATGTCTGCCGTTACTTTCCCAACAGTATCAAAATTAGCTGCTGTTATGTCTCCACTTGAACTTATATTACCAGATGCTGTCAGATTAGCTGTAATAACTAACGATCCAGTAATCTGTGCGTTACCGTTATGGGTGCCATCCCACTCAGCAGTTACTCCAGTTATGTTTGTTCCGTCTCCCGAAAAGTCTCCAACGTGAGATCCAGTAAATGATCCAGAAAAAGATCCAGAAGCTACTACTTCAGTGGCTGTTGCACCGTCTAGCGCATCAATGATTCGTGTAATATGCTCTGCGTCGATTGTTGAAGTATTGCTAATACCAGTTCTTGAAATTGTTGCCATTTATGTACGTGTTTATTATAAATAGCTTGGAATATAATTAAACTTGGAAAATAGAGTCGCTTAATCTTCCTAATCCATCCGGATGATCCATGCCATACCCAAACACCCACTCATCTTGTAGAGTGTATCCGCAAAAGTCTAGCTCCATTGGACAGTCATGTCTCTTTAATAAAGTTGCTTTGTAAACGTGTTTTGCTCCTCTATCGTAAGCGAGTTTTTCTAAATATGCCATCGTCTTTCCAGAGTCACAAATATCATCTACCAACCAAACATCCTTATCTGCCAAATTAATATTCCAATCTTTATATAAGTTAATCTCACCTCTAGCTTGACCTTTATATGACTCAACTCCTACACAATCCACATAAGCGTCGAATAGTAGGTTTTTAGCTACATCCTGAAAGAATGTAATACCTCCTTGCAGGATTGGTGTTAATACTGGATACAGTGCTTTTGGTTCGTCTGGATAAAGACCGTTCATTTTTTCTGCCAGCTCTAAAACTTTGTCCTCTATTGCATGAGGACCAAATAATATTTTTTCCATACACTTAATATACGAAAATTATATTATACTTTCAACTTTTTACCCGATGTTTTAAAATTAAGTTTACGCATAACTGTTTTAGATATTAAGTCCAGTTTTTTGGTTCTAGGATTGAATCTAAGAACAAACGGTACGTTAATATTAGATTCCATATCAGTGATTACAGCCTCTCCACTAGCTCCTAAACTCTTTATCTCCTGTCCGTGATCCTCATATGTCTTTGTAAACAGATCCTCAATCTCTTCTGGCTCTATTGATTTACGATTACGTATATCGTTTACTCGATCCATAAAATGTCTTGTGAATTCTATATCAATTCCAATAGCAGCAAACATCTTATCTAAGTAAGCTTCCACTTCATCTAATTCAGCTTGGTTTACTGATTCTAATATTTGTTGTAGCTTAATCATGTTATCCTGGTACATCTTCTTCAAACACTATTCCCTCTCCGGTGAGTGTACCATTAACACTACCTACCTGATCAGTTACTGTTGTTCCAGTACCTCCATCATTATCACCCATTCTATAATAATGTTGGATAGCTATAAATTGGTTACTATAATCAATGCTAGTAGCATCTGTAGGAACACCACTATTATATAAGTTACTTACATCAGATTGAGCCAAAGATCCAGTAAAGTATACAAATTCATCTATATTGCCGTTCATAAAATCACTTGCACCATTACGTGAACCAATGTGGAATGGTGTTGTGTCATTGGTAGAAGATCCTGGAGTCATGTTGCTGGTATCAAATGATTCCGCGTGTGTCCCATTTGATGATTGTGATACACGACTAATACCATTTACATATATATCCATTCCAGAACTACTAAAATTTCCATTATATGTTACTACCAGATGATACCAACCAAGTGATGCGTTTGGAATAATATTACCTCCTCCAGCATTGTCTGATCCACTGTGTACAGCAGATCTTACAGTTAATCCCTTAGGATTGTTGGTGACGGGCTCCCGTCCTTGAATTAAAACTTTTACTCCACTAAAACTATCTACAGTTAAACTTAATCCTTTATATTCTACACCTCGACCTGAAGCTACTTTACTAGCAATTCTAACTCCGCTTTCTCCTGGATTTGAATCATGTTTTACCCATGTACTTATACTAAAAGAACTGGAAGGTGAGATTACCATATTATCACCAAACCCTATAGTACTATCCGCTACATCTCCATCAAATTTAGCAGAGTAGGTGTTTGTAAAACCACTGGCTGCAGCTGTTCCAGTATTACTACCGTAAGCCTGTAGATGTTGTTGATATCGCAAAAAAGCCTCTTTCCTTCTTCTTTGATCTTGTTTCTTTTTAGCTTTAAACGCTCCTTCCTCCTGCAACTTTTGTTTTTTTGCTAACTCACGAATATAATCTGCATTCCTTAGAAAATCTTTCATTTATCTGTAGTAGTTTCTATTGTAACTTGTATTTTTGGTTCATATCCTTGTGGTAATTTATTTACCAATCCTTTAAAAGTGGAGTTGCCAGCATCATGTCTAAACTCAAATTTAAGATTACTAAGATCCATCATCACTTGTGAAGATGTTGTAAATCCAAAACTATTATCTCGTCTATACGGATTCATCCACTTATCACTATCATGTTGCTTCGATAGAGCATCCAATACCTGCTCTTGCGATGAAATATCCGACAATGCATCGTAAGCTATTTGTTGCCTAGACAAAGAAGATTTTCTTTTTAATCCACCCGTATAACCAGTATCAGGATACTCAACTCCATGGTTAGTTCTTGTCACTACTTCATCAGGACCTATTCGCTTTATTATAGGAACATGTTGTGAAGTCATTTCAATAATATAGCTATGCTTAGCGTTTGATACAATTGTAAGCCCCTTGACCCCAACATCATCTTCATCATCACCTCTAAAATTAATCACCGATCTCATAGATTGTGATAATTTAGATTGTTGTAATGCGGTTCTGATTTTTAATCCATCATAAGAAGGCTTACCATTCTTACCTTTTTTAGCTTTATCTTTTGCTAAATCTCCCTCTTTTTCATCAAAACCAACCATTAAAGATGCATTTACTACACCAATACCCTTCTCATTTAGACCTTCACTCCAATCGGTTAAGACGTCTCGCATATAAACCATCTCTATACCATTCACAATTTCGTGCACTACTTCAAGATCTGGAGCATACATTCTATCGCGGTTCTTTGCCAAAACTACATTGCCATCAACACGGCAGCGCGCAATCACACACTCGTTTAATTCGTGAAGAAGGTTACGTAATTTTATCATGACAGGCTTTCTAATAAATAGTCAACTATTCTTTAGTTTCCTTATGCTGATCAATCTTTTCTAGTATTTTCTTGAAGAGGTCTGTTTTTATCCATCCACTCAGCGACGCATTCTTTAATGCGCTAACTATTTGGAAAATTAAAAATGGCACAATAACTGTTTCACTTAACCAAGAGGTTCCTACAAAACTCTTCTCTATAGAAAGGAGTACACCTAATATAACCCACCACAAAGCTAAAGTTCTTAAAACTTTTATTGCTTTATATGTTCTAAATCCTTCTCTTTTAACACCTGCTATAACACCAAAAAAGCCATCCAATAATACAACACAACCTACTGATAAAAATTGTTCTGCATTATCCATAGCAAGACCTAGGAAGTAAGAACACACAAAGGCGCATGTAGTTGTTATTGAGATTACTGCAGTTTTCATAAAGCTTTAAGCATATCAACTAATTCTAATTGTGGAAAGCAATCAAACTTATCTTTACGAACATTTGTGTGAGTCCATAATCCAAATTGCTTTGCATTATAAGCATCTGAGTTAAACTCAAAAGCATCTTTAGGATGTACTCCCTCTTTTAGGAGTTTAGGTAATCCATTAACCAGATCCATTTTTGGATAAATGTCTTTAAGATGTAATATAAGCAATCGAAGAGCTTCAATCTGCTTTTCTGTATAAGCATGCCAGTATTGGTGTCCTCTAAACTTATAACCTAAATCACAAACAAATTCCGGTTTAACTTCTGTATTAACATATGTGTAATATTTGTCTCCAGAGGTCGAAGGTTTCTTAGTTAGGTATCCAAAGTTATTAAGCTCTACTCCTCCAGACATCTTTGAAATTGCAAACTTACCCACTTTACCTAAGTGCCAACCTACGTAATTATTAGGAAAACACTCTACGACAGTTCCGTCGTATTTAGCTTCTTTACCCTTTACATTAGAACCTCCAATACAGTACTGAGTAGCTACTCTTCCTCGCTTATCCTTGTTCCAGCTGTGTATGGTGTTGTATGGATTGTCCCAACCAGCAGTGTGATGTATAAAGAATCCTAACGGTTCAATCTTGCCATAATCTCTTACATACTCATCAGAATCCAAATACACCTTATCAATCACAAGACCACCTTTAGTTGTGTATGTTCCGTGTTTTGCTAACTTATCATCTTTATCATACGCTGTATCTTCAGCCGTAGTGTCCTTAGTGTTATCTGTGTCAATTCCTGCAGCTTCCCATGTTGCTCGACCCACAATTCCATCTGCTACCAAGCCATTTTTCTTTTGCCACTCAACTGTCAACTTCTCTGTACCTGCACCAAATATTCCATCTGCTGGCGTACCTATCACCTTCTGCCACTCCTTTACTTCTAAACCTCTACTTCCTTTTTTTAACAACATATTTTATTTTTTTATTAGAAATCACTCATCATAGACTCATCCACAAACTCTTGCACATCTTCTTGCTTTGCATCAATTTGCATCATAATATTAGCCTGATATCTTTTCTTTTCCTCTCCATCAACAAACACTATTATAGTAGGTAATACCACTATTTTATATTTTGTTTTTAGTTTAGGATATTTGGTAAGATCATAATACTTAACACTGCAGTCTGTTAACTTTCCGAGCCAAGCTACCTTATTAGCATCATTCCACGAAGCATTAAAATGTTTAACAACCACTTGAGAATAACTCTTCGTAGCACACAAACATATTAACGCAAACATCAATATTAATCTCATAGCTTTTATCTTAGTTTGTCAATTTTTTCCTCTATACGATCCATATCTTCCTTCAACTCTGTGACATCTTCTTGAGTTGTCATAATAGTTTGTCGAACCAACTGATCTTTCATATCGTACTCCATCCGTGTCACTTCAGGATCTGGAGGGATCGGAAGCTCTTTTGCTTCTTGTATATCTGCTTGTAATGCAAACCACATTCCTACTATGGTCGCAATTGCAAAAGCAAGACCTACCAAAGTTTTGATACTTATCTTAAAACCTGTATCCTCATTTAACTCTTTTGCCATTTTTAAAAAATTATGTAATTGACACCAACACTAAAGTTGTGCCAACTACGATTCCAGTACTTGTTATATTTGCCTTCTAGGAACACTCCTAAGCTTTTATTGAACTTGTAACCGAAAATTAATCCTCCAGAATAGTCGATCCACTGACCGCTGTTAAAGTTGTGATATGAGTAATCACCATCTGCCTTTAGGTGCACTGGCATTACATTACCCCATGAGTGCAACCAAAAATCTTTAGTATAATGATAGAAGTCAAACCCTATAACAAGGGAATGATTCCACTGTAAAGGTAGAGCACTTCGCTCTTCCTCTGTGTATTTTGCTAACACTTCTGGAACAACAACCGCTTCCCACACTTGAGTGTTTTCTGCTACTAACTCTCCTGCTGGATCAAAATATGTAACACCACCAAAACCATCAAATTCAACTGAATACCCTTCTTGTATTGCTAACTGAGTGTAGTGCAGATTACCATCGGATAACAACCAACTTTCTAATGGATTGTATCCATATGGCTCCGATATACGCTGTACTGCTCCTATATTAAACGACAACTTATCGCCTACTTTTTGTCTATATCTTTCTGAAGATTCAAAATATTGAATATCTGCAAATCCATCTTGGACATACTCAACCTTAGCTATCCAATGATTAGCTACATATCGTAAAAAATGATCTTGATTAAAAAACGACGTTCCTTGCTGTCTAGTCCAATCTGCCTCAAATAAAAATTCAAAGCCATTTATTTTTCCAATTGTAGCAGCGTCTCCGTATGATTTTTCTGTACCGTCATAAAACACATTAGCTCGATTTTCATAACCAAATCTAGCAATCTTTCTCACACCTATTGCAATAGAATAATCAAAAGGTGTTTTAACTGTGTTTGTCTGCAATCCATCTGTCACTGAAAATACATCGACATCTGAAATTGAGTTACCACCCGAGACTGCTCCATAAAACGTAGAGTATTTGACTAACTTTTTAACAGTCTTAGAGAATTTAGATTGCTCTTCTTGACCGAATAATATTGTTGGTATTAGTAAGAATAGTATTAAAAGCTGCTTCATTGTTTTATAATTCTTTTAGTAAATCTCTTTTCTTCATGTATTAGTGTTAAGAGATATACACCGGTTTCATATATACCCAACTCTAAACGATTATCCTTTCCAGTCAACATTAGTTTACCCATCATATCTCTCAACTCATAATTAAATGTTAGATGTGTTTCAATAGTGACGGTGTTGTCTGTTGGGTTTGGATATACGAGAATTCCATTAATATCCATCTCGTCAATACCCACTGGCCACCCTTGTTGACAGTAATCATACATAGATTGACATGATGCATCCCATTCATTTTCACAACAATAAACATCTACATCTATTACCCAAGCATAGCATCCATCATTTAACCAGTAAGGGTTTCCAGGACCACCTACACATCCTGCGTCATATAGACAAGCTAATGAGTCTGTTACATTTGCTGTTGGATCATAATTAAATGCATTTGGATCTGTACATCCAGCAACTGGCAATATACATGTCCCATTATCTGTATTAGCTAGGGGATCGAAGTTTAATGCTGTTGAGTCTATACACCCAAAAGTGACTGGTATACAAGATCCATTATCCGTATTGGCTAATGGATCGTAATTAAATTGTGTAGGGTCCATACAACCATAAATAACATCTATACAGCTTCCATTGTCGGTGTTTGCGTTTGGATCGTAATTAAAGGCGTTAGGATCTGTACATCCATATATTGGATAAATACATGTACCATTATCGACGTTTGCTGTAGTGTCATAATTTAGAGCAGTTGAGTCTGTGCATCCAAAATATATACAAGAACCGTCATCAACATTAGCAAGAGAATTGTAGTTGTAAGATATAGAATCCATACAACCATATACTGTAGCAATACATGAACCATCATCAACGTTTGCATTTGGATTATAGTTAAATGCTAGGTTATTTGTACAACCTTCTATGATTGCAATACATGAACCATCATCGGTATTGGCTAATGAATCGTAATTAAATGAAGTAGAATCCATACAACCATATATTTTAGGTTCACAATAATCTCCACAGAATGGCAATGCAGAATATGTAATCCATGTTGGTTCTTCAAAAGGCTGTAATGCTCCTTGTCCATTATTTGCAAATGGATTAGCACCTTCTTCTAACAGCACAACACCATCTGCATTTTCTAACTTAAATGAATTATGCCAGGTCTGGAATTGTACTTGAGAAGGTGGTTGTTGTGGTCCACCTACTTCAAAGTAATATACCTTGACTGGTTTATCAGTATCTAATTGTAATGGAAAGGTTTGGCTAGATGCACCTGGTCCCATAGTATAAGTCCATAAATTTGTTCCTTGAGCAACACCTAAATAAGAATTACCCCATCCATCACTAGCATCATCTTCTATTGTTAGTGTGTAGTTACAAGTTGGAATTATAGCTTGCATTGTAGCATTAGAGTCATAATTAAATGCTGCAGTATCAATACACCCATACACGTGCAGATTAGCACATGTACCATCATCTATATTAGCTAGCGAATCAAATTCTTGATATGCAGGATCTGTACATCCTAACACAGGAGTTATACCGCTACAAGGAACACCAAATACTGGTCCCGAATATGCTGTAGAACCGAAGTTAGGATTACCTAATTGCCATAAGACACTACCATTGCAATCATATATAGTAATATCACCATCAACCGTACCGCCAGTAGTTGATCCAGCTAAACCATCACCATAAGAATCACTAAATATTAACTCTGCACCTGCAGGATCAACACATACAGTATAGCTGTAGGTTTGTCCTATATCATTAAAATCGTAAGTACCTTGTCCATTGTTTTCGAGCTGATTCCCGTTTGACAGGTCTACTAATATCCACGAAGTTTCGCTTGGATAGCTGTCTAAAGTTACCTCTACTGTTATTTCAAAATCTCCAGGATCACAGCCACTACTCCCACCTCCACCAACACAAGAACCATCATCTTCTGTCGCCCATGGATTATATGCTATAGAGTTAACATCCATACATCCAGGTATACAAGCAGATGGAGTGTATGCTATAGTATCGGATTGTGTTCCGTTAGAATAATTTAAAATTAGATAATGTTCTACAGACCAGTTTGGAGGCATATTCGGTGTTCCGGCAAATACACCAAAGTTGCCTTGAGGTGAACTTGAAGGATATCCTATTGGATATATAAATGGTCCAACTCCTGCGGCAGTTGAATACTCTACCGAAACAACATCCTCATTGCAATTAGCAGTAGTATCGTTAAACCATTCAAATATAATAATTACTTGACTTCCACCATTAATGCATTGTTGATATGCATTTGAACTTATAAAGTTGCAAGGTGTTTGCGCAATAGAAATTATTGGCAATAAAACCGCTAACAGAAACGCACTAAAACTCTTCGTCAGAAACTTCTTCATTTTTATTGTTACTTTTGTTGTTACTAAACACCTTACCAATCTCAGCAATACCAAAACTACCTAAGGTTACTATTAAAAATGAGTTATAAATAAACTCCGAAATAACTAGATGGTTACCTAACACACCAGTTATAATGTCTGTGATTGCAAATATTGCCATCATACCAAATGAAAGAAAACCAACTATAGTTTTCTCATTGATACCATTATCGTCTTTGAAAATATCTCTAAAAGCCATAAATTTTCTATTTAAGAACATCACAATTCTTGAAACCTTTATAGCATTATATAACCTCTTAAAGATGCTCATGTTAATTATAAATAGCTCTGAAAAATAGAAAATGCCGGTCTTGCCGGCATTAACTTTAAGCTGTTTATTGTTTTATAAAATAAATTCTTGAATATTAAACGCGTTCTTAATCTCTCGCACTTCTTGCATGAAATCTCGTCGATTTTCATCGGGTAACTGTTTAGAAATGTGCAATATAAGAGCGGTACTTGTCTTGAATTTTTTCGTAATTTTTTTGTCAAATCCATTAGCCTCAGCCACCTCACATATCGTGTTAAAAACACCTAAATCCATCGGATTTTTGGTGATTTCTGCCATCGTATCTTGCGCATCAAAAAGCTTTTTTAGAAAGTCTTTAAAGGTAGGATCGGTGGTTTTTACTTGCGGAAACTCTTGCTGAACTTTACCTAAAAATTCGTTAAAATCACTCGATTCATCCGCTAAAATGTCTAATTCTGAAAATGCTCCTTCGTCTAGCTTTATTGCATATCTACCTAGATTCTCTTTAAGATCATCCTTACGCATATACCCTTGAACCACAGTACGAGGATTAGCTATACTCTTCATTTTATCAAGAAATTTCAATCTCTCACCTAACACGTTTTGCATGAGCTCTATCGTTTCAGAATCGAATTCATCATTAACATATGCAACGAACTCCTTAGCTGTGAATTTGGGTGCTGCCCCTTCATTAACTGATTCTTTCTCATAAATCTCTACAGCATCATCGCCATATTGTTTTATCTTCCAGCCTCTCAGTTTTCCAAGCCTCATAACAGATTTTACAAATAGAGTTTTGTCGCTAGCTGATATATTAGTATCA
>Ga0209337_1000036_pt1 | contig 151931 bp, 132 predicted proteins | sample LinPmetageLP53_FD_184044 | JGI IMG/M metagenome (GOLD analysis project Ga0209337, IMG submission 184044) | Marine viral communities from the Pacific Ocean - LP-53 (SPAdes) (version 2) | ecosystem: Environmental > Aquatic > Marine > Oceanic | place: Pacific Ocean | collected 2010-02-08
CAGCCCATCATAGCGATGCTCCAAATCAAAAAATCCCCGCTGGCCCATCGTCTGTCCCTCATGTCAGTTCAATATCCTTGAATCAAACTTTGGCCGCGTTGGGAAGGGGCTATTTTTCGAGGTGGCCTAAATATTGTTCTTCCAGAGACAAAGGATATCGCTGTGTTCAATGCAATTTTTCAAAGTTTAAAGAGAAATTTACTCTGAGCGATGGGAATTATTTCAACGGAACTTTTTATTTTGAAAGGCGCAGCGATACATGCTGACCTGGAGCGAGTTTCGAACGAGCACAATTTGGTGAAAGCCAAATCTGACATCGAAAGAGCGACAGATGCATTGATTGACGCAAACCTCAATCAGGTTGATTATGAAATCCGGGCTTCAGCAATTCGGATGGCTGAGTTCTACCAGCTTTTTTATATGTTGGAAAATGACATAAGGGCATTTGTTTCGGAGATTCTGTTCAACGCCTACGAGGAGAGATGGTGGGAAGATTATGTTCCTGACGAGGTAAAAAAATATGCAAATACGAACAAGGCCAAAGAAAGCAGGGAGGGCCTTCCTCCGAGATCGTCTAAGCTAATAGACTATCTTACATTTGGTCATTTGGGGGAAATGATAAAAACAAATTGGGATGTTTTTGGGGGCCTTTTCCCAAACTGCGAAATTGATCGTCTCGAGAAAGTTGTGTCCCGTCTAAATCTGGCCCGAGGACCCATTGCACATTGCGGTTATTTGCCGGAAGATGAAGTTGTGAGACTGAAATTGGCTATGCGCGATTGGTACGCGTTGTCGGAATAGAAACCACCAGTTTTGTGGAATAGATTAAATTGCAGCGCAGTGCGCTATAGAGGCTAGAGCCGAAGACATCGAAAGACAATGGCATGACTTCTTTTCCACCTGAACCGCTTGCGGTCCGGTTTGACGAGAATAGTTTCTGGGTCGATCTGGAAGACGGACGCACGCTCGGCATCCCGCTTGCCTGGTTTCCGCGCCTGCTGCATGCCACGCCCCGGCAGCGTGAGCAGGTAGAACTCAGCCGCTCGGGCCTGCACTGGGAAGAGATCGACGAGGATATATCCGTTGCCGGCCTGCTGGCCGGGCGCGGCGATATGACCCGCTCGACCGATGTGGCGGCAGAATAGGAGCGGGTTCGAAACAAGGCGTCAGAGCCACTCTCACATTGTCATCCCCGCGAAGGGCGTAAGCGACGAAGGTTTCGGGGAAACCTTCCAAAGCCAAGCGACCCAGTCCAAAAAAGAGTCGCGAAGCGGCTTTGCTCATCCACTGGTTTCAGGCACCGCGGGAATGCTAATCTGACAGCCATTTCTTGCCACAACAGTATGTGGACCCTAATCATATCAAAGACTCATTGGGGGGCGTTATGAACAGCTTTATTAAATCTATCTTGCTGACCGGCTTGTTGGCGTTCTTGGCATTCCAATCGACGGCTTCCTATGCCGGATTTTGCTTTGAACCATCGGCTCCCATACTGTTTATATCGAAGCCATCTAAACCATATTGCGCGTCAAATCGCTCGTGTGCAGATTGGGAGGTTCAATCATATAAGTCCGAAGTTGATCGCTATTTCAGGAAATTGAAGCAATATTTGAGTGATGTAGATAGGTATTATAGCGACGCTTATGATTATGCAAAATGCATGGCAAAATTGGACTAAAAAAATCACGATGATTTACGGTGACAAATACCGGTGACAGTTTACCAAATGCACTAAATTGAACTCGCGTTGGCCAGCCCATCGCCTCTCCAACCCAAGTGAAATAAAATTTCCTAAATTTGTAACAATCCATCCAACAGCACGCAAAACACGGCGTCATTGGCCCGAACTTTCACGAACTTTGGGCTTTGGCTCCTCTCCCACAGGGAGAGGCAACGGAGACTTCCCCGGATGCAATACGGGGTTAGTCGCAGTCGGTGAGGGGTTTTAGCCCTTCAGAGGTTCACAACCCCTCACCGAGTTGCGCTAGTCAGCAAGCTGACAAGCTTCACTTGCCTCTCCCTGTGGGAGAGGAAAATGGAAAGCCCGCCATCACCCACTATTCCCAAAATCCGCGCCACCCTTCTCGCTCAGCGGCGCATCATCCTCGGCCTCGTCCAAAATCCCGAGATCGCTTTCCTCGTCATCATCATTGCGCTCACCGGCATAGGCGCCGTCTTCGATGCGGCCGCTTTCCGCCATCTGCTTCATATGGTCGACCGTGTCCTGCGTATCATCGGGGATGATCTGCGCCGGATCGCTCTGGTCGTCGCGGCGGCTGTTCGAGACATCTTCCAGCTTCGCCCTGGTCTGCGTTTGCGCCTGATCGGCGACTTTCTGGGCCTGCGCATCGTCGCGCTGCGACTGGTTGACACTGGTCTGATTGCTCTTTGGTTTCTCGGTCATAAAGTCCTCTTTCTGTTATCCCGTCAACGCATGGCCGCCCGATTTGTTCCTCCCGGCATCGCACCACCGCCGGGGCTGCGCGGATTATATCTGCGCATTTTAATCTATCCTTATTACTATGCTGCGCAGGTTGGCGGTCTGTCGCTATCGACCGCTCCCCACAAGCGCTGTCGATCGGGCACCGACGCCTTTGCTGAAAGAGCCGTGCCCATGTCGAAATTTCCCTCGCTGCCCGCCAATCCCGAAATGATCGAGGTCTTCGCCACCCACAGCGAGGGTTTTGAATCGCTGTGCGACTATCACGACACGATCCTGCGCGGCCCGTCGCCGCTCAGTATCGCCGAGCGCGAGCTGATCGCGACCTATGTGTCCGGGCTCAACCAGTGCGACTTCTGCTACGATTCGCACCGCGGCTTTGCCGAGGTCCACGGCGTCGCGCCGGAATCGTTTGAATTGCTGGTCTCTGACCCCGCTGCCGCCGGCATCGACGAACGGCTGCTGCCGCTGCTCGCCTATGCCCGCAAGCTGACCCAGGCGCCGTCCAGCGTCAGCGACAGCGACGCGGCCAACGTCTACGCAGCTGGCTGGAGCGAAAAGGCGCTGTTCCACACCATCGCGGTGACCGGCATCTTCAACCTGATGAACCGCCTGGTCGAGGGCACCGGCATCACCGCCGACCCGCTGCGGCGTAACGCCTCGCGCGACCGCATGGCCAACGAGATCGACAATCCCCGGCCCTATGCCGGCTTTGCGCAGATGATCGTCAACGCCAGCGAGGGCGGCATCCTCGGCGATTCGATGACCGGCGGCGGCTGGGACGACGGCGCGCTGACCGCGCCATCGGATCCACCGATCGCCTGACCGCGCGCGCGCCACCAGATTGCCCGATCCTCACAGCTCAGGTCACCAGCCGTTCATATTGCGATTCGTAAACCCCACGTCAGACACTGAAACAACCATGGGAATTTACTATGCGCAATATTCTGATGACCCTCGCTGCCGCCTCGCTGGTGGTACCCTCCGCCGCCGCCCTGGCCGACCCGCCGCGCCACGCGCCGGCCTACGGCCTGCAGAAGGTCAAGCATCACAAGGGCCGCTATGACGACCGCGGCCGCTATTACGAACCGCAGCGGCTGAGCCGCAATGACCGCATCTGGCGCGGCCGCGATGGCCGCTATCACTGCAAGCGCGACAATGGCACCACCGGCCTGATCATCGGCGGCGCCGTCGGCGCGCTGGTCGGCCGTGAAATTGACAGCAGAGGCGATCGCACCCTCGGCACCGTCCTCGGCGCCGCCGGCGGCGCCCTCCTCGGCCGCGAAATCGACCGCGGCGAGCTGAAGTGCCGCTAGGGCAGGGGCGGTAAGCTCCATTGGTCATCCCCGCGCAGGCGGGGACCCAGTGAATGAACGACGCCGCTACGCGACATTCTCTATGACTGGATTCCCGCCTGCGCGGGAATGACAGGGGGGGTGGGAGATTCTTTCGCCGAGCCCCCTCGCGTCAGCATCTCATCGGCCAACCCAATTGGGCGACAACCGGCTTTTACCAGTTTTTAACCCCGGTTTCGCCATTCTCCGGCAATGAACTTTGTCCTCGCATTGCTGCTCGCGCTGGCAGCGCTCAATCTGTGGGCCTTCACGCTGTTCGGCTGGGACAAGCTGCAGGCGGAGGAGGGCGGTTGGCGGGTCAGCGAGAGGAAGCTGCTCGCTCTCGCGCTGATCGGCGGTATCGGCGGTGTGTATGCTGGCCGGGCGTTTTTCCGGCACAAGACGCGCAAGAAAAGCTTCAACGACAGTCTGCAATATATCGGATTCGGTCAGCTGTTCGTGCTGACCTTCTGCGGCGTCTATTTCTATGATGCCGATAGTCCCGGCGAAGCGGGCGTCCAGACCGCGATGGCGAAAACCGACAATTTTGCCTATTATGTGAACTGCACGGCTGCTCGCCAGGCCGGTGTGGCTCCGCTTTACCGCGGTGACCCCGGCTATCGTCCCGAAATGGACCGGGATCAGGACGGTATCGCCTGTGAACCCTATTACGGACGCTGACAATAGGCCGAAAGGCGCAGCCCGTTACCGAGGCAACAACCGCCGCCAGTCACGCCCCAGCACCACCGCCACACTCCCGGCGATCACTACCAGATCGACCATCGCCCGCACCGGCTGATAGGCCCAGCCGCCAAAGGCCGCCAGAGCGCCGATCACCGCCCAGGCGAGGAACAGCTTGCGGCCGCCGTCCCATCCCCTGACCAGCCCGATGCCGGCGGCGAACAGCAGCATCGGCGACAGCAGCATCAATATCGTGCCGATTGCCGGCACCGCTCGCAGCATGCCGGCCGAGAGCATCGGCGGCAGCGCCGGCAGGGGCAGGGGGAGAAAGGCGAGCGCCGAGACGACAATCGCGCCCCAGCCGACGATGTTCCGATATTTTTTCATGGCGAATCCGATATCATGGCTGACCGCATTGCCATATGGTGATTTTCTGGCATCATGAAATTTATGCATCGCCTCGCACAGGACGAGGACCATCAGGAGCCCGCCATGAAAATTGTCCGCATCATTTTTGCGCTCGCCGCGATCTGGGGCTTCGTCGCGGTGGTACCCGGCCTGTTCGGCGAGGCGGGCGCACAGCCGGAATATTATTACGGCTTCCTCGGGCTCGCGCTGGTGTTCCAGTTGATCTTCATCATGATTGCGATGGATCCCGGCCGCTTTCGGCCGCTGATCCCGATTGCGGTGCTGGAAAAGCTGGCCTTCTTCCTGCCGGTCAGCCTGCTCTACGCCCAGGGTCGGGTGCCGATGGGGCCGGTCTTTTTCGGGGCGATGGTCGACGGGCTGTTCATGCTGTTGTTTGCGCTGGTCTGGTTCCTGTCGCGCAAGGCGGGGCAGACGGCCTAGCACCAGTTGCGGCGATAGCCCTGCCAGCGCTCGGCCAGCCCCTCGGCGACCAGGATTTCGCCCAGACTCTCGCCATCGCGGGTGATGATCCTGAGGTCGCGGCCATATTGGTCCTGGTCGCGGTCGATCGATTTTAGCGAAAAACTGCCCTGGTTGAGCAGGGCCTGCATCCGGATCTTGGCCTGCTGGCCGAGCCGCTCCTCGGAGGCGCAGCCGGGTTTCGATATTTCCGGCGTATTGATATCGGCGATCCGGATCTTGCGCCCCTCGAACCAGATAGTGTCGCCATCGACCACGCAGCTATAGCGGTCACGGCCAAAGCAGATGCCGAAACTGGCCTGATAGGGATCAGTGCCGACGGCGGCGCTGCTTGGCGCCGGGCCGCCGCTCAGGAAAATGGCGAGGAACAGCGCCGTGCACAGCGCCAGGGTGATCGCGACAAAGCCGGGCCAGCGGATCATGGCGCGCCGGCCGGATCGCGAGGGGGTGACGGGAAGAATGCTGGTTTGGGCTTGTTCACCGACTCGGGAATAGCGGGCAGATATTAAAAGAGGTTAAAGCGGCATGAGCGAAAAAGGGGAGGGGCGCCATCGGTCGGGGCAGCGGCCGGCGCCGGGGCCATCTCCGGTGATCAGATCACCAGAGATGCGCTGTCGGTGACCGCCGGGCCGATCGAGGCCGTGAGCAGGACGGCGGCGGATATGAAGGCGGCGAAAGCGGCGGCGAGACGGTTTTGCAATTTTGGGGTCAACATGGTCTGGGTTCCTTTATCGTTGGTCTAGGCAACCAGCGAGGCGGCAGAGTTGACAGCGGGGCCGATGCTGGCGCTGACAAGAACAGCGGCGGCGAAAAGAGCGGCAAAGGCGGCGGCGACCTGGTTCTGGATGTTGCTGTTGATCATTGTAAAATTCCTTTCGGGTTAAACTGTGCTTCACAAGCCATCTTGCGAAGATGTCTGTAGCATTGCACAGCCCGTGCCAGTTTATAGAAATCCATATATTTCAAATGGTTAGATGTTTTTGGGCGTCGCGCCAATATGAACGGAAACTGAATAATGGGGAAAAATACCAATATTTGGCATCGGTGCTTTCTGAGGGATCGACGAGTTGTTAGGATTGGCCTGCTATCAGGTCCCCATGTTCGGACCGCGCATCACCAAAGTCTTTGCCAGCCGCGCTCACGCCCTGTGGTGGTCGGCGATGGTGCTGGTCACGGCCTATTGCGTCGCCGCCGATCCGCCGGCGAAGGTTACGCCTCCACCCGACGCCGAACAGGCCAGTGCCGGCGCCGCTGACAAGTCTGCGGATCCTTGGGCGCATATCAACGATCCCGCCCCGGTCGCCACGGACACAAAGCCCGCAGATCCCTGGGCCGGGATGAAGGAAGCCGCCAGGAAGCGTCAGGAACTGCTGCCCTGACCTGAACCTTGATCGCGCCGGCCTTGCCGGTCAGGCGGACCTTATCAAACTCGCGTCAATATTGCGCGGTGCCGCCGTCGACGCTCAGCGTTCCGCCGGTGATGCCACCGCCGGCCTCGGAGGCCAGCAGCACCGCCATGGCCGCCACTTCCTCGACCTTGCCCGGCCGTTTCAGCGCGCTTTCCTGCGAGAACATATCGATCATCTCGTCAAAGGTCATGCCCATGCCGGCGGCCGTCGCCGGTCCGCCCTGCAGAATCAGGTCGGTCAGGATCAGGCCGGGGCAGATGGCGTTGACCGTGACGCCCGATGTGCCAACTTCCTGCGCCACGGCCTTGGTCATGCCGTTGATGCCGTGCTTGGCGATCGTATAGGGGGCAAAGGTCGGCTTGCCTATCTTGCCTTCGGTCGAGCTGATATTGATCACCCGGCCCCATTGCTGGGCGATCATCGGTTTCAGCGCCCGCCGGGTCGCCCAGAAGGTCGAATAGATGTTCCATTTCATAGCCATATCAAAGGCTTCGTCGCTGAGGTCGACCAAAGGCGCGAGATCGCCGGCACCGCCCGCGTTGTTAACAAGGATGTCAATAGTACCGAAATGCGCGACCGTCCGGTCAATAAACCCCTCGACCTGCTCCTGTTCCAGCACATCCCCGGCAACAAAAAGGGCCCGCTCCCCCACATCCATCTCCGCGACAACTTTGCCACCTTTCTCCGCATTCCGCGCAAACAGCGCCACATTCGCCCCCTCCGCCAGAAAAGCCTCCGCAATCCCGCGCCCAATGCCTGCCGTACCGCCCGTGATAGCTGCTGTTTTGCCTTTGAGTTTCATCGCTTTTCCTCTTTCTGATCCGGGCCAATCGCTATCGGCCAGAATGATAATCGGCAATGGCTTAAAACGCTAGTCGTCCAGCTTCCAGCCCTTCCATTCAGGAAATTGCCGTTAAACATGAACCTGAGATAAAACCGTCATTCAGTCTCCGGTCAATCCGGCGCAGCTAGACAGACAGTCGTTGGGTAGCAATTGATTCGGGTTTTTGGAAAACCTTCTGGAGTAGAGAAGATGATCAACAAGATTTTGGGAAGTTTGGTAATTTCAGCAGCGGCCATCGGAACCATGGCATTCGCAGCGCCGGCAGAAGCCCGCGGCGGCTATTATGATCGCGGCTATTACGAGCAGGTCCGCCACGACGGATATCGCGAATATCGGCGCGGTGATACCTATCGCGGCAACCGCTATCGGGATCGCCGGGATTATCGCGACCAGCGCCGCTACCGCGACAATCGCTATTATAGCGACCGCCGCCATCGGGGCTGCGACCGGGGAACCGGCGGCACGATCATCGGTGCGATTGCCGGCGGTCTGCTTGGCAATGAGGTCGCTCGCCGTGGCGACAAGACCGAGGGTACGATCATTGGCGGCGCAGTCGGTGCATTGGCCGGCCGCGCGATCGACGGCAACTGCTGACCTTTAACCAGTTACTTTAAAACCCTGCGCTCTGAAGCGCAGGGTCCGTAATTCCCCCGGGTTGTGTATTGGGGGACAGGGGGTCGCGGCTGCGTAATAGCCCGGCCCCCGCTCCCTCTTAACGTTTGGCAAGCATCGGCGGGACCGGTCCAGTCCAGTCAGCGATATCCGGTTCGTCTCTGACGAAATAGGGTTCGCCCCTGCTGTTCAGATAGAAACGCTGCATCTCGCTTCGCGTAAAAGGCCTGGAACCCAGTCGCCCGAAAACGGCCATCTGGCCACCGGTCTCGTCCACCGCACGATCACGGTCCAGCCCCTTGGACAAGGCCAGCGCCGGTTTCGGCGTGCGGGCAAAGGCGATAAGCTCCGGCTTCGGTGCCGGCGAAAAGCCATAATAGTTTTTCTGGCTGTCCGGTGTGGTCAGCTGAATCACCTTCAGGCCGTTGCGGCCGTCGGCGACATAGGCAAACAAAGTGGCGTTCGTCGATCCGACCATCACATCTTCCGCGTCGTTCATCGTGCCACCGAATGTTTCCTTGAGATAGACCGTGGGCGCTTCCGGTCGCGTGATATTCGCGATGACCAGGCCTTCATCCTTCGCCGCAATATAGGCGTAGGTACGGGCCAGATAGAGCCGTTGGGCGTTGCGCAGCGGGATCGTGCCTGACGGGACCGCCACCGGATTTTCCATATCCGTGATATTAAACAGCTTTACCCCATCGGCATCGGTCACCCACAGATAGCGGAATTGCAGGGCAGAGGCCCGGGCATCGGTCATTGGAATAGTGGCCAGATGGCGCGGTTTAAGAGGCTTGTCGAGGTCGATAACCGTTAGGCCCCGCGCTGTGGTGATATAGGCAAGATGGCCGGCAAGCGTGATATGCTGAGCACCGTCCAGCACCCCGCCTTCGTTCCAGGTCAGGCTGCGCTTGAAAAAATTGTTGCGGAATTCACCATCGGCCAGGGTGTTGATATCGACCAGGATCAGGCCCTCTTCGCTATCGGTGATAACCGCATAATTGTAGATCGGATGGAAGGCCTGCTCCTGATTGACCTCGCGCAATTCCTTGGTGTTGCGCAAGGGGGCAATCGGCTGGTTGGTGGCGAGTGCCATGCAGGTCGCGTTCTTGGTGGCTACATGGGTGTCTTGGCCGAGCGAGGAGAAAGGCGCCTTGATGATCCGCTCCGAGAAGCCCTTGTTGCCGATCGAAGCGACGTCATAGGCACGGAAACCGCCTTTGCCTTCCGCCACGAACATATATTCGCCGCGCAGTTGGAGGCAGCGGACCGCATCGCCTGTTCCTTGAACTACATTTTTGAACTCTTCGAGAGCCTTGGTTTCGCCGGACAGTTTCTTGTCGAGCCGTTCACCGCGCACCCAGTCGATCAGTTCCCGCTCGTTGTCCTCGACATGCATTCGCCAATAGTCGGGATAGGCATATTTTTGCAGATAGGAGCCGATCACCGCCTGCGGTTCGTCCCATTCGGTTACCCGGACCGCTTCAAAGCCTTTTTCCAGTCCAACCCAGGCATGGAGTCCGATGAAGTTGACGAAATTCGTTCCCTGCAACAGCGTCTGCGCCATGATCGCGTTGTTGTCATTGGCTGCGCTGACATGACAGTCGGAGCATTGCTTGGTCTCGGTCTTGCGGACGGTGTGCGGGAAATGCGGCGCGAAGGCCTGTGAGGAGAAGCCGATGCCGGAAATTGGCGGTTGCTGGACGTAAATACGCTCGCGATTGATATTGGTGGAGGACAGGATCAGCGCCGATGTCGACCGCACGGGGGCAATGACATTGCCCTTGCTGGTCTGGTGGCGGCCCAGCTGGAACATCTGGTCTCGCGCGACCTGGGGATTATAGGTCGCATAGTTGCGCGTGGTGCCGCCTTCATATTTGTGGCTGTCCGCCTGCCAGTTGGCTTCGATCGGCAGATGGCAGCCGCCGCAGCTGGTCGTCCAGCTGAGATGGCAAGTGAAACAGACCATATTTTCGTCTTTATGCGCCCGATTTTCCATAGAAACGCCGCTGCCAAAGACATATTTGCCCGTTTCCGCGCCGGTTTTGGACATAAGCTTCGCGCGTGCCGCCTTGAGATTGAAGTCGGGATGCGAACGATCGACGCTGTTCTTGACGAGACTCACTCGCCATTTGAGTTTGGGATCGACGATGGACCGCTGGACCAGCACCCGCTGGCCATTGGCATCATCGAACCATTCGAAGCGGCGCTCACCGTTGGCGTTGCGCAGCAGGGCCAGATTTTTGCCCTTGGGCCGTGCTGCCAGATTGCTCGTCATCAGGGTCGGATAGGCATCGGCGGTACCGTGGCAATCCTTGCAGCTGATCTCGACCGCATTGGCGACCTCGCCGTAGATCAGGCCGTTGCCATGACTGTCCTGGGCAAAATGGCAGTCGGCGCATTGCATGCCGACTTCGGCATGGATGCTCATCATATGGACGGATTTGCCCGGATTGACGCCCGGTTCAACAAACTGGCCTTCGTCACCCTTGCGGAATTTCTCCGGATCATCACTGGCGACGATATTTTCGGTGTCCGTGCCGTAGGTGGCCTGATTGCCTTCGGCATCGAGCAGATTGCCATCGCGGTCGCGTTTCAGGATCGCCCGGAAATTCCAGCCGTGGCCGTGATAGTCAGCGAACTGGGTATCCTTGGTTTCGCTGTTGAGATCATAGACATTGCGCAGGAAATCGATGTCAGCCCACAGCCCCTTGGGCGCGGCTCCTTCGGGATTCCGGTCGAGCACGGCGCGGACTTCTGCGGCAGTCGGATATTTTTGCTGCTTGTATTTCTTCTGATATTCCTCGTCGCTCATCCCTTCCGGCCTGGGCGTCTTGTTGTCCGGACCTGGCCACATGTAGGGCGCGTCCGATTCATAGTCCCACATCGTGTAGCCGAGATAGCTGTTCAAGAAGATATTCGGCTGGTGCATGTGGCAGTTCATGCACTGGGCGGTTGGGATGGCGCGGGTGAAGGCATGCTGGATCGGATGCCCTTTTTCGCGTTTCGCGGGATCCGTCGCGCTGGCATGATCATCCTCATGGCCTTCGTCCTGACCATGAGCCTCTGCAGCTGGTTTCGGGGTTTCGCCATGAGCCCCCTTGGCACCATGGGAAGCATCATAGGTGCCGAAGCTGCCGAACCGATGCTCGCCCTCTTTCAGGTTGCGGATGGTCGGATCGACGGTCTGGGTCTGGCCGTCGCGGCCATATTTCGCCCAGATCGAACTGTGCCGGGGTTCGCGGTCATTGGCGTAGACGACATGGCAGCCGGCGCAACCGGACTGGCGATAGTCGCCGGGCTGGTCATTGGTGCCCATGAACCACATGAACGGATCGTTGAGCCGGGTCTTGTGGATATTGAGGACCGGAATGGCGACACGCAGACCGGTTCCGGGGCCGCGATTGGACTGCTTGAGGTCGGGACGGCCGGGCTCTTCCAGTCGCTGGATGATGCCGCCGATATTGGGCAGGCCGATTTCCGGGAACTGGGTATTTATATTGCGGCCACCGCGCTCGAAGACGCGGAAGATATCGCCTTGTGGAACCGTGTGCCAGGTCGGCAGGGGATAGAGAATGGGCAGGGCACCGCGCTTCTTCTGGGCATCGGTGACCGTGCCATGCGGATTGCCCGGCGATTTGATCGTCGCGGGTTCGCCCTTGCGGGTATAGGCTTCGCCAAACACATAATTTTTGAACGGCACGATGCCATTGTTATAGGCGGCTCCCCCCCACAGCATTGCGCCGGTGGCCATCAGCGACCGTTCGGATGCCTCGATAATCTCCATATGGCAGGCACCGCAGGATTCGCGGGCGACCCGATAGTCGGAGGGATTGACGAAGCGGACAAATTCCGGGGTTTCCGCGTTCAGCAGCGAATAGCTGCGCTTGGGATTGGCAGATGAAGGCCAGTGCCAGCTTGCGGGATATTTGGGCAGAACATGCGCTTTTTTGAGCGCATCCATATAGGCTGGGCTGCTTTTGCCCCATTTGTTGTCGCCGACAACCGAAGCGTCGCCGCCGTGGCAATCCACGCAGCCCAGAACCACGGCCGGGGTCTCGTGCATGGTCTTCTGGTCGCTGTCGGTGTGGCAGGACTGGCAGCCGCTGCTTTTGGCCTCCGCCTCGTCCCATGTCTGGTTTTGCGGGGCAGGCGGTGTGAAGCTGTAATCAATCTTTTGCGGTTTTTCCTTGCCCGCAGCGAGCAGCAGCGATGCCGGAGTGATGGTCAGCGCCAAGGCACCCAGTCCTGCCAGGATCAATTTGCTATTGCTGGTCATGATGTTCCGCCACCGCATCAGAAGGCCAGTATCGCATTGAGCAGGATGGAATAATGGAAGTCGCGCTTGTCAGTCTGATCGAACAAATCCTTGAATCCTTTTCCGGGTATCAAAGCAGCGCCTGACAGGCGGAATACCATATTTTGCGTCGCTTTCGGACGATAGATTGCTGCCATGCTGAGATCCCAGCCGATATCCCTGGGAATTGAGCCCTCGACCCGCAGGGCTTCGAGGCTTTCGGTCTTGTGGAACCAGAGATGATTGGCGTTGCCGGAAAGCCGGAAAGTGGGCGTCAGATCGGCGTCGACGCCGAGGCCGGCCAATATCGTGCCGGGATTGTTGAAATTGCTCTGCCCCTGTTCCTTGGAGGACCGAAGACTGTTGAGGATGCCGTTGCGGCCATTGATCGAGATCACCCTGCCGCCGCCTGCAAAGGGGATGGTCTGGCGAATCCAGTAGCTCGTGTCGGCGCCGGCAAAAATCGGGTTTTCGAAGATCGCGTCAAAGCCGGCTTCGATATTATTATACGGGTTGCCATCGCCGCTGGCGAACAGGCCGGAGGCGCGGAAGCGCAGGAAGTCGACATCATAGCTGGCTTCGAGAGCGCCGAAATAGGCCTGGATTTTGGCCGGTTCGCTGGTGAAGAAGCTGTTCCGGTCCTCGCCAAAGGCGCCGTAGACCTGGCCCGTCAGATTGATCCTCCCGATCCGTCCGTCAAAGGCGTAGCCGGGGTAGACGACATCATAGGCGCGGCCCCTGAGGTCGCCGAGCAGCGCCGGGCGGACGGGGAAGCCGTTGTCGTCGATTTCGACGTCTGACTTTTCCCGGTTCATATTGTAGGTCAGGCTGAACTGGCTGGTGAGGCCGACGAAGGGCAGGTCCTGCCGGTAGAGATTGGCGAAGAAAATAAAGCTTTCGCGCGGCGTCTGGGTGATGTCGTTGAGGCCGGAATTGGTGTCCTTTTCCAGCTGGACAAAGGCCCCCAGATTATACTGCACCCGGTTGTTGTCGCGGGTGCCGAACAGGCGGAAGCCGAGCTGGTTGTCCTGGAACAGGAAACCGCGGAAATCCGCCTGCATCGGCTGGATACCGATGCGGAAACTGTCGAAATCATAGCGCGCCGAGGTGTTGCGGATATGATAGTCGAAGAACGCCTCCTGCACGCCGACGAACCAGTCGGTGCGATGCGAGGCTTTGGAGGGTTCGACGAACAGCACCCGGCGCTCCGGTACATTCACATGATTGACCTGCGTTGCCAGCGTCAGGCGATATTCCACATCAGGTGGCTTGTAGGCGGTGGAGCCCTTGATCAGGGCAAAGCCGGTGATGAAGGTCTGGGCGTAGACTTCCGAACCGGAGCGTCCGAAGACGTCGATGCTGTTGGGGCGCTCGGTGGTCTGGACGCCGACGGGGATGGGGAAGCTGCGCGGCTCCACCACCGTGTCCGAGATCAGGTTTGCGACGAAGAACCAGTCGTCGCCCTTGAGAAAGCCCGGTTTCTTGTCGGCCGGGATCGGCTTGTCGCCCTTGAGCACATTCTGGTTATAGGGATTGAGCGTGCTGTGGCAGTTGTTCCGCAGGGCGCCGAACAGGGTGTAGATCGATTGATCACCGCCTTTTGCCGGGCAAAGACTCTGCATGATGCGCCAGCGGTCGGGGACCGGAAATTCGTCGGTGGGAAAGGCTTCGGGTGGTGGGGCGTTGACTGCACCGGGGTTGTTCTGGGTCACCGGATCGGGCAGCTGTTTCTGCACGCCGGGGCGGCGGCGACCGTCGATCAGGGCGTCGTCTGCGGTCAGGCCGTCGGCGTCCATTTGCAGCGGAGCCGGGGTATCGGGTGGCGCGGAAATGGAAGAATTGGAAGCATCTTTTGCTGTTTCCGGAGCGGTTGGCGATTGTGCCTCCTTTTCTCCCACTTTTCCGTCCATATCCGGGCCATTTTTCGCCATTTCTTGCCCGAATTTGGCAGATTCTTGACCTATCCATGCCATTTTTGGCCCGCCGAGCAGGGCCGTCAGCGAGGCTTCCATTTTCTCGGCCGAAGCCTGGCGGACAGCGAGCTGATCCGCGTGGCCGGACATGACCGCCAGCAGTGGTACAAAGGAGGTCGCCAGTCCTGCCATCTGTCCTACAGCCCCTCGCAGACATTTTGATTGCTGGTATCCAGGAACGGCGCGAACGGGCAGTTTACATAGCGCAGACGGACCCTGGCGTTGCCGAGATCGACAACCACATTGTCGGCGCGGATCGCTTTGGGGGCATTGCCGATCGAGCCCAGTCGCACGCCGGCGTTGTGCAGGCCGAGGAAGCTGGCCATATCGTCCTGGTCGATCCCGTCGCCCGACACACCGATCCCGCCGATCAGCTGGTTCCCGCGATAGATCGGGACGCTGCCGGGAAAAATCTGGATGCCGTTGGCGAGCCTGACCTGGCCACCGGTGCCACCGATTGCCGGCATCTGGGTGCAGCGTTGCGGGGTATCGGCGCTGGCGCCGTTGGAGCGGACATATTCCAGATGGGCCCCGATATTGGGAACCACCAGATCGAGCTGCAGTCCGACCGCGAAGGGGCTGAATTGCGACGACTGGGCGACGGACAAGGGGCCGGGTGGCCGTCCGATCTCGCCGTCCGGGAAATAGGGCCGGGACAGATTGCCGCCCGAGCGATCGGCAAAGGCCACCGTGCCGGTCAGGGCATTGGGGTCGCCCAGAAAGCTGCGGACGCGCTGGACATAGGCGGGCACGTTGGTGACACCGGCGACCACGGGCGTACCGAGCAATTGCTGGGCAGCAACGGCGTTGGAGAAAAAGGCCGCTGTTCTGGCCTTTTGCAGCGAAACATCGGTGCCGAAGATCGGGCCGTCCGGGGTCCGCACGATGCCCAGGATCTGGCCATAAGTGTCTACCACGCTTACGGTCGCCTGCATCCGGCTGTCTACAGGTTGGCGAATCTGGGCCCTTGCCCGAGTGAAGATTTTGAAGGCTTCCTCCAGGATCGCGCGGACTTCGGTGGCGGTGAGCGGTGCAGAATTGGCTGCGCCGTCGGTGCCAGCGCGGATCGGAAAGCGGTTGCTGCCGGTGCCATCGGTCAGGACAAAGGCATCGGAATTGGCGAATTCGGTCGATTTCGACGCCCGGATACCGGAGGCCTCCGTGCCATAGGCGGTGCCAGCGACAATGGCTCCGCTGCTATAGCCGGTCACGGCCTTCAGATTGCCGATCGTCCCGTTGATCGCGGCGAAGTTGCTTTGCAGCGGTGACAGGTCGGAGACGACGGTATCGCTGAACCGCAGCGAGGTGCCGTCGACCGATATCCGGTTGGCTGTTATCGAGGCGGGCGGGGCGAAACCCTGAATCCCGGCCAGCGCTATGGCTTCCTCGTCATCCGTGTCGACATCGAGAATATTCGGATCGAACCCATAGTCGCCGTCGCCCATGACACCGATGCCGCCAACCACAACGCCGTCCTTGTAGATCGGCAAGCCGCCGGGATCAGCTGCGAGACCCAGCGGAGACCGTTTCGGTCCGATCATGGCACCGGCCCCGCCCATCGCGTTGAACCGCTGGGACAGGTCCGAGCAGGGAAGCTGGCTGAACTGGACGCCGAACAGGGGGCCGCTTTCGAGCCCGACGGTGGTCGGTGCTGGCGGAAAATGTTCCTGCGCGATCTGGCTGGCGGTGCGGCTGGAGAAAGCGTTGCCGCCGCTCGACAGATAGGCGCCGGTGATCGCCTTGGCGATTGCTGCGGTCGAAGCCGGCACCATGGCACCCTGCAGGCCCACGGTGTCTCCCGGTCCAGCGATGCCGCCAATCTGCCTGGAACTGACGGCGATTTCGCTCTGTCCCTTGTTCGAGCCGTTCATGTCGAAGACCGCCAGTACATTGCCGACGCGATCGACCACCGCGATGACAGACGGAAGGTTGCGGGCCTGCGCTTCGCCCGCGGCTTGCGCGATAATTTGCTGTACATCTGCGACCGTCAGGGCCCGCTGGGCGGGTGCAAGAAATCCGGTTGGTGCAGGGGTGGGGCCTGGAGCCGGCGATGGCGAAGGCGTGCCGCCGAAATCATTGCTGTCGCCGCCACCGCCGCAAGAGGTCAGGATCAGGGCAGCGGCTGAAATGGCAGAGGTGAAAAACGGTTTGCGCATCATCACCATCCCTAGCTGAGCGACCGGATCGTGCGGACGGCACTGCCCAGCGCCCGTCGGAATTTCAGCGGGTCATAGCTGTTGGGTTCGGCAACGGCCTCATAGGCGACGTTGATCTGGCCACGCAGGCTGGCGGCTGCCGAGGGGCTGACCTGGCCGCCGTTGACCAGACCGTTGAGCAGAGTGTCGATCGCCATCACGGCCTGTACGCTGCCTTCATAATCGGTGAAGCGCGGCGAGATGGCCTCCCCGGCAATGGTTTCCATGATCCGGAACGTCTGGGCCTTGCCAAAGCTGGCGCGGGAAAAGCGATCTGCAAGCTGCGTCGCATATTGCCGCAACCGGGCGGCTTCCTGAACGGCGGGCTCCCGACCCTGGGCCATGGCGGCGTGAAACGCCTTCGAGCGGCTGTCAAATTCACCGGCGATTTCCGGTGCAGCAACCCGGATGGCCGCGCTCAGCATGATCATATTCTCGTCATTATAGGGCGGCATGCCTTCGGCTATGGGGCGTCCCGGATTGTTGACCGAGGTCGGGCGAGCCGACGGGTCGTCATAGATGCGGCGGTGACAGCTGTGGCAGTCGTAGAAATAGAATTCGGGAAACATGCCCTCGGTCGCGATCGCCGGCTTGGTGAACAGGTTCAGCGACCGTTCCAGCGCCATCGCCTGTCCCACGGCCCAGAACTGAACGCTGTTGGTCCGGCCCTTGCGGCGAATATAATCGACATCCTCGTCATGATGCTGTTGCAATGTCGAGAACAGGTCCATCTCGAACGAGATCCGCGGATGGCCGGCAGCCATGATCCGGTGATCGACGAACTGGCCCTGTTTGGCGCTGCCGAAATGACAGTCGAGGCAGACGCTGGCCCGCGCCTTGGGATTGTCGAGCGGGATCAGCCCGTGCGCTACATTGCGGGCATGGCTGGCACCAACGGCATAATGGCTGGCCAGCCAGCCGGAGGACGCACCATGGCAGGATTCGCAGCCTACCCCGTCATTGCGCTGGAACCGCGGACCCGTGCTGGCCGCCGCCGTGCTGTGACAGCCGAGGCATTCCGAGGAAGATGCTGCATCCTTGATACCGAGACGCTTTGCGATTGCAATGCTGCGCGGTTCGCGGAGTACCCGAAAGGCGCGGCTGTGAGCGCCGCCGGGAGTGGATTCTTCCTGCCAACGGAGGATTTCATCCTGGCGGACAATCTTGCCATCCGCTTCCTGTCGCCCGTGACAGGTTGAGCCTCCGCAACTGGCCACACCCAATGTGGTGCCGCCGGCGCCATCGGTGGCCGCTGCCAAGGGAGCGGGGCTTGCTATAGTCGAGATGAACAGGGCCGTTGCGACCAGGGCCGAACAGAACAGGCACGCGGCCAGTACCGGCCAGGCCGGTAGCCACGACAATCTTTTCTTCCTTTGCATCGTTGCCCAATCCGGTTTTGACACCGGTCCCCCCATTCAGCACGACGCGACCCTTGCTGTTCCCCTTGGCGATATGGCTTCCCTTCGCCCTATCGTCCCCTTTATCTATCGCCCATCCGTTCTTTAATGCAAATGAAAACCGCCCGTTTTCTTTTAATTTCTGGGCCCTTGCCAGCAGCGTCGCGCGGCAAGGCGCGTGCAGTGTGACAGGCGGACTACGGTCCTCCCTGCCTGGTTCAGCCCGGCTTGCGGCGAATCACCAGATTGCGGATTTCGGTCATGTCTTCCATGGCAAACCGGATGCCTTCGCGGCCGAGACCGCTGTCCTTGACGCCGCCATAGGGCATATTGTCGACCCGGTAGGACGGCACGTCATTGATCACCACGCCGCCGACATCGAGCTGATCCCAGGAGTCGAGTGTCTTGAACAGATCGCGAGTGAAAATCCCGGCCTGCAGACCGAATTTGCTGTCATTCACCTCGTCCAGAGCCGCGCCGAAATCGCTGAATTTGGTGAGCAGGGCGAGCGGGCCGAAGGCCTCCTCGCGATAGGCGTCGGCGTTGGTGTCGACATTTTCCAGCAGGGTCGCCTCGAGCATATTGCCCTTGCGGTTGCCGCCACAGAGCAGGGTGGCGCCGCCATCGACCGCACTCTCGATCCAGCCGTGCAGGCGCTTGGCCTCGCCTTCCGAGATCATTGGGCCGATGAACGTGTCCCGTTCCTTGGGATCGCCCGAGACCAGGCTCTTGGTCTTGGCAACGAGCATGTCCCTGAATTTGTCGTAGATGCTCTCGTGGATGATGATCCGCTGAACGCCGATACAGCTCTGGCCGGACTGGTAGAAGGCCCCGAACACGATCCGCTCCAGCGCGTCGTCGAGGTCTGCATCCTGATCAACGATCACAGCGGCATTGCCGCCCAGTTCCAGGATTACCTTTTTCTTGCCGGCTTTGGACTTGAGATCCCAGCCCACGCCTGGCGAGCCGGTGAACGAGAGCAGTTTCAGGCGCTCGTCGGTCGTGAACAGATCGGCGCCATCCCGACTTGCGGGCAGAATCGAGAAGGCGCCTTTTGGCAGATCGGTTTCTGCCAATATCTCGCCCATGATGATCGCGCCGAGCGGTGTCTTGCTCGCCGGTTTCATCACGAACGGACAACCCACGGCAATCGCCGGCGCAATTTTATGCGCGGCCAGATTGAGCGGAAAGTTGAACGGAGAAATGAAACTGCACGGCCCGATCGGGACGCGCTTCCACATGCCCATATAGCCCTTGGCGCGAGCGGAAATATCGAGCGGCTGGACCTCGCCATAATTGCGGACCGATTCCTCGGCGGCAATGCGGAAGGTGTCGATCAGGCGGGTGGTTTCGCCTTCGGCATCCTTGATCGGCTTGCCCGCTTCGACGCACAGGGAATAGGCGAGCTCGTCGAACCGCTCCTTGAAGCGGTCGACGCAATGCTGCAGCACATTCTGCCGTTCATAGCTCGCCATCGCTGCCATTGGTTCGGTGGCGGCGACCGCTCCCGCAATCGCTTCCTCGATCACATCGGGCGTGGCGAGCGCGGTGCGGAAGGCGACTTCATTGCTATATTTGTCGGTGACTTCCAGGTCCTGGTTCGGCTGCACTGCCTCGTTGTTGAGATATAGGGGATAGACGTCTTTTAATTTGCTCATAGCGGGCCTACTCACACTTTCGCGCTGAGTTCCTTGATCTCGTGATTCAAAATGCGGTCATTGTCGGAATAGTCGACGGGACAATCGATCAGATGAACGCCTTCGCTGTTCAGGCATTTGTCGATTGTTTCCACCAGATTTTCGGCGCTGCTGATCCGGTGGCCACTGGCACCATAGGCTTCGGCATATTTGACAAAATCGGGGTTGCCGTAGGTCAGGCCGAAATCCGCGAAGCCCATGTTCGCCTGTTTCCAGCGGATCATGCCATAGCTGTTGTCGTTGAGAACCAGCACGGTGATATTGAGCTTCAGCCGGACAGCGGTTTCCATTTCCTGGCTGTTCATCATGAAGCCGCCATCGCCGCAAATCGCCATCACCTTGCGGTCGGGGTAGACCATGGCCGAGGCCATCGCCGAGGGCAGGCCGGCGCCCATCGTCGCCAGCGCGTTGTCGAGCAATACGGTGTTGGCCTGCCGCGCCTTGTAGTTGCGGGCGAACCAGATTTTGTAGACGCCATTGTCGAGGCAGACGATGCCGTCGGCGGGCATGGCCTCTCGGACCACCTTGACCAGATGCGGCGGATAGATCGGGCAGCGCATGTCGTCGTCCATTGTCGCCGTGTGCGCTTCCTCGGCCCGGCGGGCCTTGTACATGGCGTCGAAATTCCAGCTGCCGGAGGGGACGATATCCTCCTTCATCTGCCAGATGGCGTTGCCGATATCGCCGATCACCTCGATCTGCGGGAAATAGACCGGATCGACCTCGGCGCTGTTCATCGACACATGGATGACCTCGGTGCTGCCCGTTGTCATGAAGAAGGGCGGCTTTTCGATCACATCATGGCCGACGTTGATGATCAGGTCGGCGGATTCGATCGCCCGGTGGACGAAGTCATTGGCCGAGAGGGCGGCGCAGCCCATGAATTCCTTGTGGGTTTCATCGACCACGCCCTTGCCGAGCTGAGTGGTGACGAACGGGATGCCGGTCTTTTCGATAAACTGGGTCAGCATCCGGCCGGTCCTTGTCCGGTTCGCGCCTCCGCCGATCACCAGGATTGGCGAGCGGGCGCTTTCGATTTTCTTGGTGGCCGCGCGCACCGCCTTGGCTTCTGCAACCGGACGCCGGGTCATGCTTGGCATGATCGGCGTGGAATCGGTTTGCTCGTCGGCAATATCCTCGGGGAATTCGATATGGGTGGCGCCGGGTTTTTCCTCTTCCGCCAGGCGGATCGCTTCGCGGACCCGGCTCGGGATATTGTCGGCGGAGGCGAGCTGATGGGTGAATTTGGTGATCGGGCCCATCATGTCGACAACATCGAGAATCTGGAAGCGGCCCTGCTTGGATTTCTTGATCGGTTTCTGGCCGGTGACCATCAGGATCGGCATGCCGCCGAGCTGGGCATAGGCGGCGGCGGTGACCAGGTTGGTGGCACCGGGGCCCAAGGTCGCCATGCAGACGCCGGTCTTGCCGGTGTGGCGGCCGTAGGTCGCGGCCATGAAGCCAGCGCCCTGTTCGTGGCGGGTCAGGATCAGCTTGATCTTGGTCGAGCGCGACAGGCTGTCCAGCATATCGAGATTTTCCTCGCCGGGGACGCCGAACAGATATTCCACACCCTCATTTTCGAGACATTGTACGAACAGATCGGATGCTTTGGTCATGTGGGTCCTTCTCTGATCGCGATGACCAGCATTTGCGCGAGTGAATGGCAGCGACCCCGACGACCCTCTATCTCCCCAGAAGGAGACTCATCTTACCCTATGTTCCTGGTTGATAAGTCAAAAGGGCGAAACTGTCACCCCTCAATATCCGCGGTCGAAGTCGGCTACGGCGATCATCTCATCGCCTTTCCGGTAGCGTTTCAGATTTTCGACGAAGCGGGTGGCGGCGCGCTGGAACATGCGGCTCTGGGCCGTCCCTGACAGGTGCATGGTGATCAGGCAATTGGGGGCGTCCCACAGGGGATGATCGGCTGGCAATGGTTCGGGGTCGGTGACGTCGAGCGCGGCGCCACCGATTGTCTTGTCATTCAGTGCGGTCAGCAAGGCGTCCTGGTCGACCAGCGTGCCGCGGGCGACATTGATCAGCCAGGCGCTGTCCTTCATTGCGGCGAATTCCTCGGCACCCAGCAGATGTCTGGTGTCGCTGGTGGCGGGGGCGGAGACGAAGACCCAGTCGAACTCGCCGAGCCGGTCGCGCCAGTCGTCGAGGCCGATGACATTGGGTTCGCCAGTCGGGGTGCGGCGGACCGCGGTCACCTCGACGTCGAAGCCGGAGAGTTTTTTGGCGATCTGCTGGCCGATGCCGCCATAGCCGATGATCAGCGCCTTGCTGTCGTCGATTTCCGTGGTGCCCGGGGGCGTGCTCAGCCAGTTGTGCTGGCGCTGGCTGTCGACAATGAGATCGCTGCGCTTGGCGGCCGACAACATCATCATCACTGCGAATTCGGCGATCGGCGCGCTGTTGAGACCGGCACCGTTGGTCAGGATGGTGCCCTGCGCCTTGAGCTGCTCGAGCGGGAAATGCTCGACCCCGGCATAGATGCTGTTGAGCCATTTCAGATTGGTCGCGGCGGAGATGATCTCGGCCATCTTGGCCTTGTCATACATGTCGAACCAGCCGATCTCGGCATGCGGCGCGATGGCCAGCGCTTCCTCGGTACTGGTGAACCAGGTGACGTCGAGGTCGCCGCAATGCGGTTCGACCAGCGGCCGGACGAGGGAGGCCATGGCGGCTTTTGGTTTCGTCATATCTCTATTCTCCATTCCCAGCGCAGCGGATCGCCGTCCATAAGCTCGACGCCTTTTGCAGTCAGGTCATCGCGGATCGCGTCGGCGGTGGCGAAATCCTTTTCCGACTTGGCTTGCTGGCGCTGGTCCAGCATGGCTTCGATTTCGCTGTCATCTGCCGTGGCATCCATCGGGCGAACCCGGAGCGCGCTGCGCTTCAGCATCATCAGGTCCAGCCCGAGAACGGAGTCCATCTCTGACAGCAGGGCCAGCCGTTGCTCGGCAGCCACTTTCTTGAGGCCGAGCAATTCTTCCAGCAGCGGCAGGCCTTTCGAGCTGTTCAGGTCCTCGGACAGGGCGGCATCGAATTTGTCGCGTAGTTGCAGCAGGGCAGGATGATCGATGGGCGCTGTCTGACCTTCGGCTTTCTCCAGCAGGCGCTCCACACCCATCACGATCCGCTTCAGGCGGGTCAGCGCCGCGACCAGATTGTCCCAGGTGAATTCCAGTTCGCTGCGATAATGGGCCTGCAGGCACATCAGGCGGTAGGCGAGGGGGTGGATGCCCTTGTCGATCAGCACCTGCAACCGGAGGAAATCGCCGCTCGATTTCGACATCTTGGCGCCATCTTTTCCTTTGGCTCGGTCGATCAGGAAATTATTGTGCATCCAGATATTGGCGCCGCTATGTTCGGAGCAATTGTGCGCCTGGTTTTGTGCGATCTCGTTCGGGTGGTGGATCTCGCGATGGTCGATGCCGCCGGTGTGGATATCGAACCGCTCGCCGAGATATTTGTTGCTCATCTGCGAACATTCGAGATGCCAGCCCGGCGCGCCCTTGCCCCAGGGGCTGTCCCATTCCATCTGCCGGGTTTCGCCAGCGGGCGTCTTGCGCCAGATCGCGAAATCCTGCGGATGGCGCTTGCCCTCGACCGCCTCGATCCGGCCCTCGACATCATCGCTCCGGGCACCGGCCAGCCGGCCATAATCCGGCACGGTGCTGACGTCGAAATAGAGGCCGCTGTCCAGTTCGTAGCAATGTTTGTCGGCGATGCTTTTGGCAAAGGCGATCATCTCTTCGACATGGTCGGTAGCGATCGCCCATTTCGCCGGCTGGCGGATATTGAGCCGGTCAATATCCTGCCAATAGGCATCGGTATAATATTTGGCGATATCCCAGGCGGACTTGCCAGCCTGCGCCGCCGCCTTTTCCATCTTGTCGTCACCGGCATCGGCGTCGGAGGTCAGATGGCCGACATCGGTGATATTGATGATATGGGTGAGCCTGTAGCCCTTCCAGCTCAGCGTCCGGCCCAGCAGATCGGCAAAAATATAGGCGCGCATATTGCCGATATGCTGATAATTATAGACGGTCGGGCCGCAGGTATAGACCCGGGCCTCGCCCGGATGGACGGGGACGAACGCCTCCATCTGGCGAGTCAGGCTGTTGAACAGTTTCAGCGGGTGCGCGGCATTGTCATTCATCGCTCATCGCCTAATGGCTTTCCGCGCAACAGGTCAACAGATCAATTGAACGAGCGGGATCATTCGGCTGGTTCGCGCTGCTCCTGTTCGTCCTCCGTCTGGCATTTTTGAGAGTCACCTTCCGCGCAGTCCGATCCATTCACCCACAGATCGTCGTTGCCTGCGCCGGTCACCGGTTCGTCGATCAGAGGGTCCTGCGTTCGCTCTTCATTCTCCTTGATCTCGATTGGATAGGACTCGAACGGGTCGGCGACATATTTTTCGGGGGTGATTTCTTCCTCAATCAGGTCCTGCACCGGATCCTCAATTTCGGGTGTCTCGGGAACCGGCGTTGGCGTCGGAGTAGGTGTTGGGGTGGGTGTAGGCGTTGGCGTCGGCGTGGGAGTTGGAGTTGGAGTTGGAGTGGGTGTCGGTGTCGGGGTAGGCGTGGGTGTTGGAGCACAACTGGCCGGGTTGTTGATCACGCAGCCATTGATCGTGGACGCCGGATCAAATCCGATCGCGATATTGGTGGCCGGGATTGTATCGAGGCCGGTTGCACCACCAACGATGCCGTTGATCACGATAGTGGCGCTGCCCGTTGATGGTCCGGCAATGGACAAAGTACCGACAGTCAAGCCGCGGCGATCAGCAAAATCGGTGCCGCTTGCCGTGTTCTGAACGAGCAGATTGTCGGTCACGAAAAACTGGACATTGTCCGCCCGGATCAAACCATCGGGCAGGTCGATCCCGTCATTATTCGCCAGACGGATGTCGATATCGGCGGTGCCAAGACCCGCTATGTCAGTCAGCGCCTGGCTGGTCATCGCATAGATATTGGCGGCGTTGATCGACAGGGTGCCGCTGCCGGAGAAATTGCCATTGGCATCGGTCATCTGAATGATAGCGCTGGCGGCGTCGACAAACAGATCCTGACCGGCGGAGAAATTGAGACCGGAATCCACGTTGGAGTTGCTGAAATCGACAAGGCCCGCCACGGAGATGGACTGCCCGGCCACCAGATTGAGCCGGTAGCCGAATCCGATATTGGCCGATTGAGGGCCGCTGACATTGTCCGCCACCACCACATCGAGATCCTGCACGACCATGTCGAAGCCGCCGATGCCCGTCGGAACGGCGGTAATCGTGAGATCGCCGCCTGAATGGATCCGGCTGAATTCGTCATTGTCGAGAGTGAATTTGCCACCCAGATCGGTGCCGCCACCCAGCACCATCTGCGTTGTACCATCGGTGAATATCTCGATGCTGCTGGTCCCATCGGTTTGACCAAGGCTGCCTGTCGAACCGATGCTCATGTCGGAGCTGACCGTCCTGATGGTGTTGCTTACAACCTCCGCCCGAATGTCAATCAGTCCGCCCGCAGTGATCTGCAGATCATTGGCTCCATTGACCAGGCTGTTGATGACAATATCATCGACAGCGCTGATGGTGATATTGCCGCCAGTTGTGACGGTGCTCTGCGGGCTGGTGAAGCTGATCGGGGCCAGGTCGGGAATCTGGAACATATCGTTGACCGTCGCCGATCCGCCCGAGGCGATAACGATATTGCCTGTGGCCCGAGCGCCCTGCACATCGACATTGCCGGCCGATGACAGGCCAATATCGCCATTGCTGGCATCCGCCCGAACTGACAGTCCCAGCTGTGATACGACAGAGACCGCCTCGCCGCTAGCGACAAGGATGTTCGTGGCATCGACATTGTTGGAAATATTGACGAGACCTGCATCTGCAGACAGATAAATATTGTTTCCGGCAATATTGCGAATATCAATTCCGTTGGTGGCGTCGATATCCACTGTTCCCTGGCCGCTTTTCGCAGCACCAATGCTATTTGCAGCAATCGTGCCGCCTGCAGAGGTGAGAGAAACGTTGGTTGCGCTGAAAATCGTGTCCGCCACCAAGCTGCCGCCGAAGTTCAGATCCATAACCACATTCGCGCCGGCATTTATAACGCCGATATTGACGTCGTCGCTGATATTCATGACAACGGCGCCACCAGCGATTATGGAATCGCCTGTCAAACCGCCGCTATTGCCGTCAAAAAAGGCCTGCCCGGCGGCGTTGATCGTGTTGAAATCGATCGCACCGGCGCTGGTGATATCGACATTGCCCGCCACCGCATCGCCGATCGCAACGGTTCCCCCGTTGAGGGTCAGTGCATTGGTCGCGGTCAGATTGCCGCCATCAATGCTGCCGCCCGCATTCATGGTGACAAGATCGGAACCGCTCGCGCCAGCAAAAAGGATATTGCCGCCGGCATCGATGGTGAACGTGCCACCCTGCGCGTCGAGCTCGCCAAAGCCAACGTTACCGGTTGCGTCGAGGTCTATGCCGCGACCAACGGTGATCGTGCCAGTGCCGTCGATACTGCCTGCGGCGGCATTGACCGTCAGATTGCCGCTGATGGTGCCGTTGCTCAGAGTCACCGAGGCCCCGGTGATGCTCGTGCTGCCGCCGCTGATCGCATTGGCAATCGAGGAATTGCCCGACGAACTCACCGTCAATGTCGTCGCAGCGTTTGTTGTACCGGTCAGGATTGTCGATCCGAACGCCGTGCTTATCCCGATCGCCCCCGAGGTCGCGGTCGTACTGCCCCCGGTGATATTGCCGTTGCCGATGGCGGCGGTCGCGCTGGACTGGGCCAGCAGAGTGACGGAGTCCGCTGCCAGCAGCGATATAAAGTCGATCTGGCTGCCGGTAACGTCGATAAGCCCGCCTGCGGATGAATTGCCGAGGTCGACCAGTCCTCCGGCATTGATCACGATATCACCGGCGGTGATGATCGAATTCAGGCCGGTGGATATATTGCCGAGCGCGGTTGCGGTGAAGTCGCCGCCTGATTCCGCATGATCAACATCGATTGCGCCCTGCGCATCCAGAACAATATTGCCATTTGCCGCGTTCATATTGGCGAGGATAATATTACCGCCGCTGGCGATGGTGATTCCGCTAGCAGCCGCCAGGCTGTCGCCGGCCAGATTGCCGCCTGCGGTGGCGGTGACCGAACCGGAGGAGGTCAGGTTCCCCAGGCTCATTGCCTGCGCCGTCAGATCAATACTGCCGCCGCTTGCGATATTGCCCGTGCTGTCAATAGTGCCGGCCGTCGCGGTGACCGTCAGATTGCCAGTGATATCGCTGCTGCCGAGATTGACGCTTGTGCCCTGTATGACATGGGTTCCCCCTGACAGGCCGCCGATGTCGGCCAGACCCCCTGCCAGGACATTCCCGCTATTTGAACGCACGGAACCCAGAACAATATCTGTCCCCGAAATATCAACCACGTCAATGGCCTGAACCAGGCCGGTGATGCCAATATTGCCGCCGGCATTCAGAATGACGCGGTCGAATATGCCGCCGGTTGCATTGGGTGAGATCACGCTTGTGCCGGTAATGGTTCCACCGGCATTGATTTGAATGTCACGTCCCGTCAGGGCTCCGAAGGACATTGCGCCACCCGCGTCGGCGAACAGCCCGCTGCTTATGGTGGCATCTGCCAGCGCGATGGCATTCAGGGCATCGAGATCGGCCGCATTTGCGCTGATATTTCCGGAAGTGATAGACCCTCCGGTGGCATTGGCCGTCATAGTGCCGGTGATCGCGACCGAGGTGAAATCTATGCTGACGCCCTGTATGACATGAGTCGTGCCGGCAATGTTTCCAACGGATACAGCGCCCGTCGCCAAAATATTGCTGTTGCCGGAATCGACCGTGCCGATGGCCACGTTCACGCCGTCGATATCAACAATATCAAGCGCCTGCACCGTTCCGGTGACCGTGACGTTTCCGCCGGCATTCAGAATGACGCGGTCGAATATGCCGCCGGTTGCATTGGGTGAGATCACGCTTGTGCCGGTAATGGTTCCACCGGCATTGATTTGAATGTCACGTCCCGTCAGGGCTCCGAAGGACATTGCGCCACCCGCGTCGGCGAACAGCCCGCTGCTTATGGTGGCATCTGCCAGCGCGATGGCATTCAGGGCATCGAGATCGGCCGCATTTGCGCTGATATTTCCGGAAGTGATAGACCCTCCGGTGGCATTGGCCGTCATAGTGCCGGTGATCGCGACCGAGGTGAAATCTATGCTGACGCCCTGTATGACATGAGTCGTGCCGGCAATGTTTCCAACGGATACAGCGCCCGTCGCCAAAATATTGCTGTTGCCGGAATCGACCGTGCCGATGGCCACGTTCACGCCGTCGATATCAACAATATCAAGCGCCTGCACCGTTCCGGTGACCGTGACGTTTCCGCCGGCATTCAGAATGACACGGTCAAATACTCCGCCCGTGGCTAGCGGCGAAATCGCGCTGCTGCCGTTGATATTACCGCCGGCCGCAAACTGGATGTCGCGTCCGGTCAGATTCCCGAAGCTGATCGCTCCGCCGGCATTGGCGGAAAAGGCGGACGGCGATGTTCCGTCTCCAAAGCTGATGGCATTGGCGGCATCGAGATCGATTGTGCCTCCGGCCGTCAGGCTGCCGGGACCCGTGCCCAGAATATCTCCTGTTGCCGCATTCAGGACTATGCTGCCCGATGAAAGCAAGCCGTTGAAACCGATCGCGTTCGCCAGAATTGCGATGGCCGTTGCGCTGCTGTTGCTGCCCAGAAACGCGTCGCCGGTGGCAGCGGTGAGGGCGATCGACCGGTTCGCGGGCAGATTGATCCTGCCCAGCGCAATGTCGCCGCCCGCGATGATATTGATATTGGCGGCACCGCGCTGTGTCAGCGTGCCGACGTTGAAGCTGCCGGGGACGGTGTAGGAGGCCTCGGGCGCGCCGCCGATATTTGCGATTGTTGTCAGCTGCCCGCCGGCATCCAGCAGAGTGGCACGGATGTCGCCGCCGACGGTGATTCCAATGTCGCTCGTGCTGGTCAGCGACCCGCTGCCCAGCAGGCTGCCATTGGCTGCGCTGACCTGCACGCTGGCGCTGCTGACGGACGCGTTGCGCAAGTTTACATTGCCTTCGGTGCTCTGGACCAGAAACCGGTCGGCCGCGTTCAGAACCGTGGCAATGCCATCGGTGCCCATGATGATGTCGCGGCGGGTGCTGACCAATATATCATTGGCGGACACGGTGCCGGATTCGATGATGCCCTGGACCACATCATTGTTGCTCGCCTGGCCGATATAGACGAGATTACTGGCGTTAATCGTCCCGAGACAGATATTGCCCTCGACGCATTGCGCGCTGAGCAGGCCGTTGTCGGTGGACTGGCCGGTTGCGGTGATCGCGGGGTTGGACGGTGCGTCATTGATATCGGCAGACAGGGAGCTGGCGATGATCGTGCCACCGAGACCGTCGATCGCGTTGGCCGACAGGATGACCGCAGAGTCCGACGCGCTGATCGTACCCGCGGCGACAATCGAGGATATCGGGCTGAGCAGCGGATTGATCAATTGCGCGCCATTTATGCCGCCGGCGTCCAGGCTGACGATCGCCTGATTGGCGAACGGATTGGACGGGTCGAGGGCAACGAACGGGTTGATCGCACCGGTGACCGAAGAGCCGGACCGGATGATGATGTCGTCCCCGGTGCGGAACTGGATCCGATTGTCGGCGCGGATATTTGCCCCGCTTTGGACGATCAGGCTTCCGCCGGAGTCGACGCTGATATTGCCGGTCGAGCTGACCGCCCCGGTGATTGTCGCGTTGAAATTGCTGTTGAAGCTCGTCGGCACGCCAAATGCGTTCAGACCGGCAATGATATTGATGGAAGGATAGAAGACCGGTCCCGATGACGGGGTGAATGGCGTTCCGGTCAATAGGCCGTTGCCCAGCGTAACATTCCCGTTGGCGACGATCTGCAGTCGATCGACGGCAACAAGATCCGCTGCCAATGCATTGCCGGACGCCTGAATATCGAGCGTGCCGCCTGCGATGATTTGCGAGCCGGCACCGCTGTTGAAATCACCGCCAGCGATTGCGCTGATATTGCCGGCGACGTCGAGCGAGGGGACGGGAAAGCTGTTGTTGCTGTGGCCAAGCAGGATATTCCGGCTGCTGACCAGATCCGCATTGCCGCCGACCGTCATCTGGCCGTCGCCGTCCAGCGCATATTCGATATTGCCCGCGACATTGACGGTCAGATCGCCGAGAATGGCGATGGCGTCGCTATTGCCGCTCACAAAGAAACCGCTGTCGGGGCCGCTCGCGACGCTCAGCGCCTGAGCGTTGAGCGATGCCAGGGATATCAGTCCCGCCGGATCGGTGGATGTGTCGGTGATTTCAATTCGGCCGCCAAAACCGGTTGGCAGGCCGGGCGTATCTCCGGGATTATTGCCGTTGGCACCCATTGTGACATTGGCAAGCGTTATGATGCCGGGGCTGCCTTCCTGAACCTCGATGGCTGCGGTTCCGCCGGTGCCGGTTCCGCCGACACCGGACACGCCGTTGACGCCGCCGTATAAATATGTGCCGGCGGCCCCGCCGCTACCGCCATTGCCCGAGGCCGTGAAGTCGACGTCCTGTCCATTGATCGTCCCGCCTTGAGCCAGGAACAGGGCGGTTCCGCCAGTGCCCGATCCGCCGTCGCCGCCGTCGCCTGCGATATTGGCATAGCTGTACCCGCCGCTGCCTCCGTCACCACCGGTGCCTGTGCTGGTAAACTGAAAGCTGCTGCTGGTCAGGGTGATCGTGCCGCCGGTTCGCGCGACCAGTTCCGAGCGGCCACCCGCCGCATCGCCACCATTGCCGCCGCTGCCCGCATCCCCGGAAAAATTATTGTAACCGTCGCCGCCCTGACCGCCGGTTCCGTCGGATTGCAGAGTGATCAGGCCCAGATCGATATTGCCGCCGGCTCCGGTGACCTGCAGGCGGGCGGTGCCGCCTGTGGCATTGCCACCGTCACCGCTGTCGCCCACGGTCAGGGTCGCGTTGTCGAGCCTGCCCTGACCGCCGACACCGCCTGTTGCATTTGCCAGGATGGTCGGATTTGCCAGCACGGCGGTGGCGCCGTTGATATGGATCTCTGCCGTGCCGCCATAGGCCGCGCCGCCATTTCCGCCGTCCAGTCCATTGCCGCCATCACCGCCGACGCCGCTGGCATCGACCAGATAGGCGGGATTGGCCAGATCATCCTGGTTGATGTTGATCGCGGCATTGCCGCCGGTGCCGATGCCCCCGTTTCCGGCGCTATTGATCGCTCCGCTGGAAAAGCCGGACACATTGCCGCCACTCCCGCCGGTTCCGGTCGAGGTCACCGAGAGCTGGGTGAAGGTCAAAGTGCCTGCATTGTTGTTGAACGTGGCCGTGCCGCCGGTGGCATTGCCACCCGTGCCGCCGACGCCGGCCTGAATCAGATTGCTGAGGGCACCATAAGTGGAGCTGGTCGATCCGCCATATCCGCCGGCAGCGCTGGTGCTGACAAGGACCTGATCGGCATTGATCGTTGCGCTGCCGTCCAGATTGAAGGTTGCGGTTCCGCCGATGCCGGCACCGCCTGCGCCGCCATCCGAGCCAGAGCCGAAGCCACCTGCTCCACGGGACCCATAAGGGGCCAGACTCTGGTTGTTGCCCTGTGCGGATACGGTGAGGGTGCTGGTGACGGTCAGGCTGCCCGACTGGGCATTGAAAATGGCGTTGCCGCCTGTGCCGCTGCCACCCGCGCCGCCGGCTGTGCCGGAATTGATGTCGCCATAGGCACCGTTGCCGCCGAAGCCATTGGCGCTGATGGTGAGGTTGGCGACGGTCGCAGCGGTGCCATTGAGATTGAAGGTGACCTCTCCCCCTTGCCCGTTCCCGCCATCACCCGCAGATATGCCACCGGCAGCGGGCGCTTCCACTGCAGTAAGATCTGCCGGAGTCGCCAGTGAAGCGGCCGGGGCAGGGGGCGGCAGGGTGACAAGACTGCCGCCACCGCCGCCGGAGCCGCCCGATCTTATATTTATGTCATTGGCCGTGAACGTGCCGCCCAGCAGGTCAAATGTGACCGTTCCGCCGATTCCAAAACCGCCATCGCCTTCAAAAGGGGGCGTGCTGTTTTCGCCGTCATTGGCGATCGATCCGTCCGAACTGATGTAGAGATCAGCGAAAGACAGAGCGCCGCTGCTGCCTTCGACGCGCAGCAGAATTGCGCCGCCTTGCCCGGTTCCGAGCGTGGACGGATCCGCCTTGTTTCCGCCGACACCACCGATGCCGCTGGCGTTGATAGAAACGGCATTGGTGAAGTCAATCAAACCGTTATTGGCGTGGATGATGATGTCGCCACCCGTGCCATTGCCGGCATTGTTAATATTGCCGGTAGCGCGCGCGTTGAAAGAGGAGAAACCGGCCGCAATCGAGCCGCCATTCTGCGCAATCAAACTGATATTGCCAGCCGTGAAGTCCCGACCATCACTGGCAGACGCAAAAAAGCCGCTGCTCGGTCGAGCTGAGGAATCGAGGGAAAATCGACTTGTCGTTATCGTACCGTTGTCAGACAGGACAGCGATCGCTCCACCGGTGCTGACAGTACCATTGATGCCGTTAAACGCCGTTGCATTGGCGTTGATGCTTCCGGTGACGGACAGGCTGCCGCCGTTCCGGACGGTCAGGGCAATGCGTTCGGCCGGACTGGCCGGTGAAATGCCATCGGTGCTGAATTGGCTATCGATATCGACATTGACGGTCAGACTGGCGTTGTCGATCAGGAAATTTGCACCGCCCGAGCGAGCGAATCCGGAAATATCCGTGCCGACCGCATCGAACGAGCCGGTGCTGGCATCGGTCAGGGCATCGACGGCCAGAGCATTGATAATATGCGACCCGCCGGTGACGGTCAGATCGAAAGCGCCGGATGTTGCATCATTGCTCTGCACGCCCCCGGCGGCCTCGCCGGAAGAGGCAATCGCGCCGAGATTGGCAAATATGTTCCCCGTGGTGACGGTGCCGCCGGAAAGGGTCAGATTGATATTGCCGCCGAAACTGTCGCTGCCAAGCAGTCCGGGACCATTGCCGGCCGCCTTCAGGCTCTGCGCAGCGAGAGCCCGGGTGTCGAAAAATGTTGATCCGGTGACGTCGAAGGTCCCGCTGGAAATATTCAGGCCGATATTTCCGCCCCGGGCGGAGCCATTCCGGTTTTCGCCCTTGCCGCCCTGGGCGCTGGCCGTAAATTGCGCCGCACCGCCGACCACGAGGTCACCGCCGCCGTTGATCGTGATATTGATATCACCCCCGACCGCATCCTGTCCGATGCCGGTGCCGCCATTGTTGCGGACGGTGGAAAAATCATCGAGTCCGGTTGCCCTGGCATCAACCACCAGGTCCCCGGTTACCAGCAATCCGCTGATGATCGCGTCGGTAAATCCGGTCTGGTTGGCATTGATATTGATCGTCCCGCCGACCCCGTCCGATCCCGCGCGCAACGTGAGATTGCCGTTGCCACCGATACTGCCGCCGCCAAGCGCGTTGATATCAATCCGGTTGCGGGCCTCAAGCAGCAGGTCCTGGGTGCCGACCGTGTTATTGGCGACGATAAAGTCCGTCACCGACGCGGTCGAAGCGCTTATGCCGTTTGTTGCGAAGGTCGAAACCGACGATCCGAAGGCAATATTCTGGAACTGAATATTGGCGTCCGAATTTGCCGCTGTCTTGTCAATGGCGAAACCTGCGTTGGTCACGTCACCCGTTGTGGCGACATTGGCGCCGGCGCTGAGCACGATATGGCCATTCACAACCTGAGCGCTGGCCGCAGCCTGATATCCCACGGTGCCGCTGACCAGCATGGTCAGGGCATCATTTTTGGGAACGGCCACCATATAGATGGCCTGCGCGTCGGCGTCGGTTATGCCGAAAGTATCAGATGTGGGCGTGGAGGACGGACCGATCGTGGTGCCGCTGTGGACCACACCGTTGACATCGGTTGTACCCACGCCGATGGCGATGTCGAACAGGCCGTTGTTGATCGTCAGCTCCGCCTGTTCTGCTGCGACATAGGCGGCCGAGCCATCGACAGACACGGTGCCGCCCTGAACGACCCGCGGGGCGACCATAGCGACATAGCTGCTGCCGTTGTTCAGCGCGTTGATCGTCGCGCCATTTTCGATCGTCACCGAGGCAAGACTGTCAGCGGCGCCGCGGAACCGGATTTCACCGCCTGCACCGAACAGGCCGCCTGTCGTGTCGATATCGTTCGTGGTCAGCACCAGCCCGCCGACATCAAAGGTCGCGCCTGCTCCGACCACGATCCCGCCGGGACTGTAGAACCAGACCTTTCCGCCAGTCGGGCCATCGCTGGTGCCGAGATGACTCGTTACATTTCCGCCAAAGGCGATAGCGCGGGGATTGCCCGACGCGGTGGTTCCGGTTGGCAAAATCCGGTTCAGCACCGTATATCCCGAGGTCGGGCCGACAAATGTCATGGTGGTACCTGCCGGAAGGATATTGATCAGATCATCGCTGTTCGCGCTATCCTGCGGCGACCAGTTGATGAATGTTTCCGGTCCGAACACCGTGACAATATCCTGAGTAGCCGTGGGAGCGACCGTGGCAAATGCCGAGGCGGAAGTGGGGTTGGCCTGAAAAGAGCGGTTCGGATCGACTCTCGGCGCAACGGCCTGGGCTTCATTGATCGCAACCATGCCGGCGGGCGCCGAAATCCTTATATTATGAACCGGAAGCGGATTCAGCGGAGCAGAAATCCGGATGTTGCGGGCGTGGAAATCTGGTGCGCGATCAAAGCGCTGGCTTTCCGCGATCTCCGGTCGCCGGATGCTGACATTGCTTCCGTGCGGCGCATTTTCCATCATCATGCCGGGCGCACGCAATGGGCCCTGAGCTTGAGCCGCTTGCGGCGCAGAAGCGAGCAGGAAGGCTGCTGCGGCCAGAGAACTGCCCGACCGCCACAGCATTTTTCCGGACTGCCGCGATCCGCGCTGTTTCTGTGTTTCCTGTGCTTTGCTGGTCATTGCATTATTCCCGGTTGAAACGTCGTGCGACAGATAATTTGCTGCATTATTGGCGCCTCCAGGGGGCCAGCTGGACGGTGAGCGTCAGCAGGGCCCGGGCATTGTCCCGGCGGGTCTGGAATCCGGCGCGTTTGAGCGGGACAACCGTGACGAGGTCGAGACTGGCCTGCTCGCCAATCGTTGCCCGCACGCCGCCGCCGGCGGAATAGAGTTTCTGGGGGTCGCCCGGGATATTCCTGTTCCAGACGCCCATCAGGTCGAAGAACAGATAGGGCTGGATCGCGATATCCGTCGGCGAGTCCGGTTGCAGCGATCCGTAGCTGACTTCTGTCTGCAAACCATAGCCGCTGTCGCCGATGATTGTCCCGGGATCATAGCCCCGGCCGATCGTATAATTGCCGCCGGAAATTTCCTCGTAGGAAAACAGGGCGTCTGGCGAATATTGCAGGCGCGGCTTCAGCGTGAAGGCGAGTAGCGGGGTGGGGCGAAAGTCGATTTTCGCCTGGCCCCTGATCACGAAGGCCGTCGGGTCACCATCGGCGCGGGTCGGCAAGATGGTCCTGCCGATGCAGTTGACGAAGGCGGGGCCGCAGCCCTGGCTGGCCCCCAATATGTCCAGCCCTTGCCGGATTTCCAGCGAACCGCCGATGCCCCATTGGGGTTCAAACGCCGAATAGCCGCCGCGACCGGAAATGCTGCCCGGCTCGATCTGGTTGAAATCAACCCGCGCATAGGCGACGCTGAGCCGGTCCTCGTTGGTGCGCGTTCCCAATATGTCGGTGCGCTGGTCAATATAGTCGAGACCAAGCGTGGCGAAGATATTGTGCGATTGCTTGCGAACGAACGGGTAGCTGGCATAGCCGCTCGCCACCAGTGTTTCCGACCGGATGTCAAAGCCCCCGGCAAGTTCCGGGCGGGTCCAGGCATAGGTGAAATTGCCCCCGAATTTCAGGCCTTCGCCCCCGACCAGAAATTCATGACTGGCCTGCACGACTTGCTGTTCCTTGAAATCGGATGTGGTATAGCCGCTGATCACGGTTTCATCCCCCATTCCCGTGAGACCGTTCAACCGGACCCTGGCCAGTCCGCCGAAACGGCCGACCGCTTCCGATCCGAAATTCTGGACATTGGCATCGACATAGACCGGTGTGCGGATGACATTGAATTCTGCGACGACATCACCGGGGCGCCCCCCGGATTCTGCGGAAACGGGGCGCAGCGAGAGGCGAACATCCAGGCCCGGTATGTCCCGAGCGAGCAGCAGGTAGCGGTCCGCGCTGTTGATATTGAAGACAGGTTGCGCAGCCAGTTTCTGGATATATTTCTGCAACAAGCCTTCGGAAGCACCGGCGTCGCCCCTGACCTGGACCGCTGTCACCCGGGCCATCAGCACGTCAAAACGGACGGTGCCCTGATCAATCGTCTGCGGCGGGACTTGCACGGCTGCCAGATAGCCATCGTTCCGGAGGATGGTTGCCGCCCGGTCCCGAATATCGCAGACCACCGCCACTGGCACTTCCTTGCCGACATAGTCCGCATAGGAGGCGCCGAGCGATGCCGGGTCCACCGAGACCAGTCCGGTAAAATCGACCGACTTGAGGGTGAAGCGAACGTCGGAAAATTCCGGTCCGGCAAGGGGGCAGGCCGATCGTTCCACATCGCCGTCGACCGCAAGCCGCTGCGCCTGACCTTCCAGTGCCTTGTCGATGATGCCGCGGCGGATTTCTTCCCGGGTGGGCGCCGCGACGGACGATTGCCCCCAGGCAGGCATGGTCGACGAAAATATGGCGATGCAAGATGCCAGAACGGTTGTCAGAAATGCAGTGCGCGCGCGCGTCATGGAAGTCCCCGTGTTGCGATGATTCCAGTGCAACAGGAGGAATCATCAAATTTGATCTCTGCCGTCCTCCGCTTGTCGAGAACGGCAGAAACTGTTCATAAACTAGCCCTGATCCGGGTCTTGACTGTTCGCATTCGCCGTTTCGACCAGCAGGTCCAGTTGGCCCTCGCAGCCGTTCTCGATCAACACCGAGGCGGCATCGGCAAGGTCGGCTGGTTCGCTTTCCAGAACGACGAAATTCACCTCGACGGATTGCGAAACGCTCGATCCGAGCAGACGATAGCTGGCACCGTCCGTGACCGGCAGAACGTCCTTCGGCCAGGCCTTCAGCGCGCTGCCTTTTCGCCAGGCGATTTCGGTAACATTGCCATTGGCGGGTTCTACGATGGAGGCGGTTGCCGAGCCGGTATAGTCGGGGCGCCAAAGCACCAGTGCATTGGGGTCTGCGACACAGAATTTGCCGCCCTTGGTCATGTCGAGAAACCAGAGGCTCGGGTTGGTCGGCGCTTCCACAGCATCGCTGACTACAGAGCGAACGGCTCCGGTTCTGGCCCGGCTGCTACCCCGGTTGTTGATGAAACTGGCCAGCCTGCCAGAGGCGCTCGATGCGGTTCCGCCACCCTGTGCGAGCGAAAAGGTTCCCGGACCTTTCAGGACGCGGGTGCCCGACTTGGTCAGAATGGTCACCTGATCCTGCGCCTTGAGCGTCACCTTTGCGTCGTTCGCCATTTTCTTGCCCGCAGGGTAGCTGCTGGCAGACGGCCCGGTCGAGCGCACGACCATATTCTGGGCCAGGGCCATGCTGCCCACTCCGAAAAGCAGAGCCGTGGCCAGCGCCGCTTTCGCCAGCCGGGATGTGATTTTGCCGGACGTTGCCGACCGATTTTTATCCAAGTGCATAGCTTTCTCCATCTTTTGTCTTTTCCAGTCTTTTGCGCAAATTGGCGAGACCCATATCTCCGCCAAAACGCTTGATCATGGCAGCCAGTGCCTGAAGGGAAGCGGTATCACCTTTTTCATGGGCAGCTATGACCGCGGTCACTGCCGCGCGGTCTTTTTCCTCCCAGTCGGGGACGGGTTCGAACACTTCGACGGGGGTGGATCGTCCGCGCAGGGTGATCCTGCCCATCGGCCGGAACCAGTCGAGCCCCGTCCGTTCCATGGCTTCCCGGCTCAGCAGCACTTTGGTTTCCAGATTCTTGTTGGCGGCTTCCAGCCGGGCGGCGGTGTTCATCGCGTCGCCGAGAGCGGTATATTGAATCCGGCCTTCCCCGCCGAAATTGCCGACAATGGCATCGCCATAATGCATGCCGACCCGCGTTCTGCCGATCGGCGGCACGCCTTCGGGGACATTCTTGCGAAACTCTTCGCCCGCGAGATACAGGGCATAGGCCGCTCTGGCTGCCCGTTCGCCATCATCGGGATAGGCAATCGGGGCACCCCAGAAGGTGACGAGGGCATCACCGACAAATTTGTCGATGGTGCCGCCATATTCCAGCGCGACCTCGCTGAGCCGGTCGAGATAGTCATTGAGCAAGGTGGCGACCATCTCCGGTTCGATCGCATGGGTCAATTTGGTAAAGCCCTCGAGATCGGTGAAGACCGCGAAAATCTTTCGCTTTTCGCCATGCAGTGCCAGCTTTTCGGGGTCTTTCAATATCTCGGTGGCGATGGATTTGGGCAGATATTTGCCCAGGGCATTTTGCGCAAAGGCGCGCTGCTTGGAATTGACCGTGCGGGCAGCCGAGCCGACCGAGGCATAGCCGAGCAGCCACCCCACGCCCCAGCCGAAGGCGGGCAGCGACAAAGTGTCGATGCCGAGATTCTGCAAGAGGAAAGGAAATATGAGAAAAAAGGCGAACTGGCCCAGCAGTACGAAAGCGACTTTCAGTGCATTGCCGGTGATCAGGGCCGAAAGGCCGCCGCAAATCGCGACGATCAGGGCACCGAGCCACAAGGCCCAGGAGGGAACCGGTGCGGGCAAGTCATCATTGAGCAGCTGGGCGAGCATATGGGCATGCACTTCCAGCCCGATCATCTTGCCATCGTCTCCCCGGACATCGGCGAGTGCGCCGACCGGCGTCTCAAACCGGTCACGGTCGATGAAGTCGCCGCCGATCAGAACATGCTTGCCGGTCAGGAAGGAGCCAAGCATGTCCGCGATCTTCGGATCGGCAAAGCTCTCGATCGGAAATTTGTCGAACACGGGAACGTCGGTTGTGGCCGGGACATGATAGCGGATAGCGCCGTCATTGCTGGCGAATTTCGGATTGGGACCGGTCAGCGCGATGGCCATGAAAGGCGGTGCTCCCGGGTTATGTGGTGTCCATCGCCGCTGCACGCCGTCGCTGTCGGTTTCCAGCTTGATATTGGTCGGCTTCACCGTGTCGCTGCGGACCGTCTGGAAAAATTGCTGGAGAAATTCATGTTCGGCAAAGCCGATCTCCGGATTTTCCTTTGGGTCGGCATAAGCCAGATAGGTGGGGGTCTGCATGTTGCGGAAGGCTGATATCAGCAGCGGATCGTCGTCCTGCGGCATCGTGAACAATATATCGATGCCGATCGATTTCGGATTGGCGGCGTCGATGGTTTCGAGCGCCCGGGCGAGGATCGTCCGGTCGACCGGCGACCGCTGGCCGGTCAGTTTCAGCGTGTCTTCATTATAGACGACCAGGACGATGTTCTCGTCTTTTTCGATTTCGGGGGCGAACACCGAGGCGCGCAGATCATAGAGCGCCCGCTCCGCTTCCTGGATCAGCGGCGTGGTCCAGCTGAAGCGAGCGACGAGCAGGGCGAGGACCATGAACAATATGGTCGAGCCAAGACGGATCGGGCCAAGCTGGTCGAACAGGCGGCGCAGAGATTGCAGAACTCCCCTGGCGTCCGCTTTCACGTTGCGGGCGTTTTCTTCCGGGTCCGTGGATGTGGCCGCTTCCGTCACTATTTCAGCGCCGGCTTTGTGATCCTGGCGTCACTGGTTGCCAGACTCGTGCTGCTCGGCAAAAAGGTCCGGCTGCCATCGCCAATCAGCGCAAATCCTGCCCAGTAGAAAGGATGCGATGTGACCGGATCATCCATCAGATCCAGCTGGGACTGTCTCAGCGCTTCGGCGATCGACTGTCCCCGACCGTCGTTGAACAGTCCGTTGATCAGCCGCTCCGTTGCGCGAAACTCGTCCGGCGCCGGCCAGTGGCTGGCGAGCACCGAGCGCCCGCCGGCACCGATGAAGGACCGGACGAGCCCGTCGAGAGCGGTTCCGCCTCCGCTGCTTACGCCCGCTGCGCGGGTTGCGGTGATGCTGGCCTTGCCGGCGGTATCGCAGGCGGACAGGATGATGATATCGGCATCCAGCTTCAGATCGAAAATCTCGTCGAACGCGAGCAGTCCGTCCGAGCCGTCATCGCCGAAGGAGGTCACCAGGGCCGGCTTTGCCGGGCAGGACGGGCTGGGGGCGGTCACCAGGCCATGGGTGGCGAAATGCAGGATGCGATAATCGCTGATATCGCCCTTGGACAGGATGGCGGTATCGGTAAACGCCGCGCCCGTGATCAGTTCCGAATTTTGCGTGCCAACCAGCGACCGCGCTTCCAGCAATTCGCGGTCAGATATCGGGCTGTTCCACTGGTTGAGCGGCCACTGGCAGCTTCCATCTCCATTCTGCTGGCCGCCGCGAATGGCAGCGACTTTCGTGCTGGCAAAAACCGGCTGGTTACGCCCCATGCCCAGATATTGTTGCGAGGCACCCGATTGCGGGGCGTGCCGGGCATCGGCAAAGGCCCGGGCGGATACCGCGGTGCTGATATCCAGATTACTGCCCAGCCATTTGACGCCGGTAAAATCAAAGGGATCTCCGTCCGGTTGGTCGATCCTCGCGAGATATTGTGCAACCGACGCGTCATCGGCGACCAGCAAATTGACCGGCAGGCGCAGCATCGCGCCATCCGGTTCAAATATCAGATGGTTCTTGCTGGCGAGCTGATCGGCGACCGGCGCGAACAGAGCGCTGTAGAGACCGCGCGCTGCTTCGATATCGAAGGGATAAGTGACATTCCGTCCATTTTCGAAGACCGAAATGGAAGCACGGATGGTGTCGACCGCCGCGTCGAGTGCTGTCTCTGCAAGCGGCACCCGGTAGGTTTTTGCGGTCGATTGATCGGTGTAGACCATGAAGATATCGCCGCCGATGATTGCCATGCGCATATAGGCTTCGCCGGGCTTCATGGTGGCGCGTAGGTCGGTCAGGCTGAGGAACCGGTCGCCGACGACGCGATATTGCGGAAAGTCGGACAGTCTTGCCTGCGTGAACTGCTGGTTTTTTTCCAGTGCTTCGATTTCGGCTGCGAGATCCTGTTTTTGTGTGGTGACCGATGCCGTCTGGTCGACTCTGGCGAGCGCCGCAAAGCGGATCCGCAACCGTTCGATATTGCGTGCCAGATTGGTCGACTGCCGGAACAGCCTTGCGGCTTCGTCGGTGCCGCCGCTCAGTTCGCGCGACAGAACCGCCTGCGTTTCCGCGACGCCGGGACGCACCAATATTTGTGCGGCCTTGAAAAATTCTTCGGTCGCTGTTCCATCCTCAGCCAGCAAGCGGAAATAAGGTGCCAGCTGGTTGGCCATGCCCGAAATCGCACTTCGCTTGCCCAGCGAACTGTCGACGACTTCACCATATAATTGCCGTGCTTCGGCCCGCTTTCCCTTGCGCAGCAAAAAGGCGGCGAGGCGGGCCTTGGTGCCGTTGACAGCCCTCATGTCGGGATATTGAATGCTCAGCAAATCCAGACCGTCGCGCAGCAGTTGTTCTGCCTGGTGCCAATCGCCATCGGCTTCCGCGATCAGCGACAGTTCCACCAGGGTTTGCACGCGCAGACGGGTGATCGATGTGACGCGCCCGTCCCGCACCGTAACGGCGCGATTATAGGCGGAGACGAGCGAGTTGCGGGCTGATGTGCGATTGCCTTTCAGCCGCTGCGCCGTGCCGAGCAGTTGCAACGCCTGGGCGTCGATAATCTCGGCCCGCTCCTGCGTGCTCAATTTTGTTTCATCGACAAAACCGAGCAGGTTGCGGGTACGCGCGCTGCCGTTGATCCGGCTTGAAATCGGAGTGGTGATCTCCAGCCGCTCGGTCAGTGCGACCTGTTCTCCAAGCGAGCTTTCAAGCGGTATCTTGATCCGCTCGATCGCTGCCTCAAATCGTCCCTGATTGAGCAGATGCATGGTTTCAAAATTCCGTTGCAACCTCTCGATTATCGGATCGCCGCCGATCAGCGCACTGGCTTGGTCGAACAGTTCATCTGCCTCGGCGAACTCGCCCAGATTGGATTTTTGCAAGGCCCGGTTGATCAAATATTCATGGGGGTTGATGTCCTCCCCCTTCATGCCGGATGTGCGCTGCTGCAAGGTTTCAAAAAAAGCCACCGCTTCGGCATAATCGCCGCTCAGATTGCGCCGGTAACCTTCCGCAAGCGCCTGGTCGGGCTTGAGCGTCGCCGCTTGTACGCGAGCGAAAGCAGAGGGGTCTTCGACCGATGTCGAGGCAACGTCGATCGTGCCGTCTGCGATCGTGTCCTGCAAAATGGACTTGAGGGCCAGCAGCGTCGCGCTGTCATAGACGGCGAGGCCCTCGGCGACATAGGAAATGCCATCTTGCTGTCCGACCGTCAGCGAATAGGCGACCGGCTCTGCTGCCATGCGGCACGCGGTGTGGCGGAATCCGCTGATCGTTGCAGGGCTTGGCGTCTTCGCGCAGCTTACCGGTTCGGTGCGATGGGGTTTGATCCGCTCGAGCAGATTCTGCTCGGTTGACCGGGAGGAATAGACAAAGCCCACCGGCCGCGCCGAATCCCGGCATACAATCGCCCAGCTGCGGTCAAACATGTTGTTCTTGGCTTTGTTTTCGATGCTGCGATCCTGGACCTGGCACAAAATGCCGTCGCCGTCGCCGATCGGAAAGCTGTCGCGCAACGAGGGAGGCACGGGTTCGGCAAAGGCCGTGCCCGGAATCACCGCCAGTGCCATAGCCGATGATATGATGCAGATGCCCGTCTGGCGCACGAAAGTCTCCCCCATAAAGTTGGTACGCCAGACAGCCCCCTCAGACATGCCAGCGACGATCGCGACCCGGAATTTCTCTCCAGCTACTACATCTAGTGAGTGAATCCGAGTCCCGGATAGTAAAATAACGACAATGTCGTCCGGTCAGGTGATTTCAGTCACAGTCAATGACGGTTTTGGCAATTTTCGGAAAAGAATCAGACGGTTCGCTGGTTAAAGACCGCGAAACGAAATGCTGTCCCCAATCGGTATACGGGGCACCTTGAAATTGTTGATGGGGGCGTCGGGATCGCGATAGCCGATTGCCATCCCGCAAAAGAAAATATGGTCATCGTCAATGCCCAGCAGTTCGCGCATATAGCTGCCGTACATTGCCCAGATTTCCTGCGGGCAGCTGTCGAGTCCCGCTTCGCGGAGGAGCAGCATGACGGTTTGCAGCCACATGCCCATGTCCGACCATTGCGGCGGCCCCATATATTTTCTGGTATAGGTGAACAATTGTACCGGCGCGCCGAAACTGTCCCAGTTTTTCGCCATCTGCGCGACCCGGCCGGCGCTGTCATCCCGTGCCAGACCAATGCTCTCGAACATGTCGCGGCCGATCGCCCGGCGCTGCGCCTCGTAGCGGCCCTCCAGGTCCCTGGGGTAGATGGCATATTCCATATTTTCGCCCATCGGGGCTGCCTTGGCCTTTTCCTTGATTTTCGCGCTGATGTCCTTGAGCGCATCGCCGCCAACCACGATCGCGTTCCACGGCTGGGTATTGCCGCCGGAGGGTGCGCGCTGAGCCGTTTCCAGAACCTGTTCCAGCGTCGCCCGGTCGACCGGCTTGTCGAGAAACTGGCGTATCGAGCGGCGGGAGGTGACGGCTTCGGTGACGTTCATGCTATCAATCCTCATCAAACAGTCCGGCCAGCTGCTCCACCATCGTGCCGCCCAATTGCTCGGCGTCCATGATCGTCACGGCTTTCTTGTAATAGCGGGTTACGTCATGGCCGATGCCGATCGCGACCAGCTGCACCGGCGAGCGCGCTTCGATCCATTCGATCACCTTGCGCAGATGATTTTCCAGATAGGCACCGTGGTTGACCGACAGGGTGCTGTCGTCGACCGGCGCGCCGTCCGAGATCACCATCAGGATGCGGCGTTCCTCTGGCCGGGCGATCAGGCGGCTGTGGGCCCAGAGCAGGGCCTCGCCGTCGATATTTTCCTTGAGCAGACCCTCGCGCATCATCAGGCCGAGATTTTTCTTGGCATGGCGCCAGGGTTCGTCGGCCTTCTTGTAGACGATATGGCGCAGGTCGTTGAGCCGTCCCGGATTGGCGGGGCGACCCGCAGCGAGCCAGTCCTCGCGGGTCTGGCCGCCTTTCCAGGCACGGGTGGTGAAGCCGAGAATCTCGGTCTTGACGCCGCAGCGTTCCAGGGTGCGCGCCATGATATCGGCCGAGATGGCAGCGATAGAAATCGGTCGTCCGCGCATCGAGCCGCTATTGTCGATCAGCAGGGTCACCACCGTGTCGCGGAAGTCGGTCTCGCGTTCGATCTTGTAGGACAGGCTGTGCGAAGGGTTGCTGACCACGCGGGCGAGGCGGGCGGCATCGAGCATGCCCTCTTCCTGGTCAAAATCCCAGCTGCGGTTCTGCTGCGCCATCAGCCGGCGCTGCAAACGGTTGGCGAGCTTGGTGACCGCGCCCTGCAGGCTGGTCAGCTGCTGGTCAAGAAAGGCGCGGAGCCGGGTCAGTTCCTCGTCGTCGCAAAGCTCGGTGGCGCTGACGACCTCGTCATATTTTTCGGTCCAGGGCGCATAATTGAAGCCGGGAGGCAGGTCGGACATCGCCCGGTTGGGACGGACCGGCATCATGCCATCGTCGCCGGCATCGCCCATTTCCTCTTCCGCGCCTTCTTCCAGTTCCTCGGCGTTCTGGTCGCTTTCGCCGTCCTGGCTGTCGTCGTCCGACGGCTCCGACCGCATTTCCGATTCGCCCTGATCGCCGGTTGCCTCTTCATCGGCGCCGTCGTCCTGGCTGTCGTCACTGTCCTCGTCGCTGTCGTCCTCGCTGTCCTCCGGTTCGGATTGATCGTCGCTCTTGATCAGATCGAGATGCTGCAACAATTGCGTCGACAATTTGGCGAAGCTGTTCTGGTCGTCCAGCGTCATATTGAGGCCGTCGAGATCGGCGCCGGCCCCTTCCTCGATCCACTCGCGCAGCATGTCGAGACCCTTGACCGTTCCCGCTGGCGGAACCTGTCCGGTCAGCTTCTCCCGTGCGAGCAGCGCCAGCGCCGTGGAAATGGGCACTTCGTCGCGATTTTGGGCACGGGAAATCGGATCGGAGCGCATCCGCATTTCCAGCGCCGCGTTGAGATTGTCCTTCGCGCCAGCCATGCCGCGGGAACCCAGTGCATCGGTCCGGACCTGTTCAAGGGCGTCGAAACAGGCGCGGGCAATCGCTTCCTGCGGCGCATTTTTCCGGTGGGTGGCTTCGTCATGGTGGCGCAGCTTCAGCGAGAAGCTGTCGGCAAAACCGCGGGCCTCTGCAACCTGCGCTGGCGGCAGATCGCGCGCCGGCATCGGCACCTTGATGTGCTGGCCCGACTGGGACGGGGCTTCCGCAGTATAGGCCAGTTCCAGATCCGGATCGCGGGCCATGGCGCGCGCCGCGCCGCCGAGCACGTCTTTCAGGTCATCAAGTTTGGTACGATCAGCCATAGAAGCAAACAGCTTTAAGCGGAAAGGCAAGGGGAATCAAAGGCCTAATTTCCTGTATTTTTGTTAGGCGAAAGGGTGCGCCGGGCGTCACTGGCCCGGTGGCGTTTCTTCCTGCCGCCGTTCGATCGCGACGCCATTGCCGTCGATTTGTACATCGACCGGAACGCCGCCAATATCGGTGCCGATCCTGACCCCGGAATCGCCGTTGATCCGGATCTGGGTGTCGCCGCCTTCCACGGGCAGCTCGGGGATTTCGGGCAGATCGAGCGGCGTAACCGGGCCTTCCGGATCGGGTTTGCTGACCGGCTTGGCAGCGGGTGCAGGGTTCCTGGACTGGACGGCCTGTTGCATGAAATCCTTCCAGATTCGTGCGGGCAGGCTGCCCCCGCTGACGCCTTTCAGCGGCTTGTTGTCATCATTGCCGATCCAGACACCGACCACCAGCCGGTCGTCCCCGTCGCCGGCATAGCCGACGAACAGCGCGTCGCGGTTGTTCTGGCTGGTCCCGGTCTTGCCGTAATTGGGGATCGACAGCATCGCCCGGCGGCCGGTGCCGTTGTTGACCGCGGAGCGCAGCAATGCTTCCATATTGGCGTGGGTTCTCGATTCATAGCGGCCCGGCCAGTCGAACAGCCAGTCGGCCCAGCTCTGCTCATCCTTCTTGAACGCGTAGGGTTCGACCGGCCATTTGTTGCCCGCGACGCCGGCATAGGCGGCGGTGAGTTCCATCAATGTCATCGTTGAAGTGCCGAGTGCCAGGCTGGGATCATCCTCGGCGAGGCGCGATGTGATGCCGAGATTGCGCGCTTCGCGGATCACCGCCCGGTCACCCAGCTGGCCAAAGAGACGGACCGCAGCGACATTGCTGGATTTGGCGAACGCTTCCTTGAGCGTGATCGCGCCGCGATATTTTTCTCCCGCATTTTTGGGGAGGTAACCGCCCTTTGTAATCGGCGTATCGTCGATCATGTCATCGGGCTGCATGCCGGAGCGCAGCGCGGCCAGCCAGACGAACAGCTTGAAGGTGGATCCCGGCTGGCGCTTCGCCTGGGTCACTCGGTTGAACGAGGATTTTGCATAATCCTTGCCTCCGATCATCGCGACGATTTTGCCGTCCGGGCGCATCGCGACCAGCGCCACCTGCGCCTGGCCGAGCGGTGCGCGGGCGACCACGCGGCGGGCGATTTCCTGCATCCGCGAGTCCAGTGTGGTGGTAAGAGTCAGCTTCTCGTAGCTCAGATCGGTCAGCGCCCGGGCCTGCGGCATGGCCCAGTCGGCAAAATAGGTGCCGGTGGGCAGGGCGTTTTTGGCCCGGACATCCAGTCGGGGCGTGCCGAGACGGTCGGCTTCCTGCCGGCTCAGATAGCCGGCGCTGACCATCGCGGATTTGACCAGATTGGCCCGCTTTGCCGCCAGATCCGGATTGCGGGTCGGCGCGAGTCGGGACGGGGCCTGAACCAGCCCGGCCAGCATGATCGACTGTTCCAGCGTCAGATTTTCCGGCTGGCGGTAATAATAATGGAGAGACGCGGCGCGCAGGCCATAGACATTGTCGCCGAAATAGACGTTGGACAGATAGCGTTCGAGTATTTCATCCTTGGTCAGCCACGCTTCCAGCCAGAAAGCGATCAGCATCTCGCGTGCCTTGCGGGTCAGGCTGCGCTCCGGGGTCAGGAAGGTGGTCTTGGCCAGCTGCTGAGTGATGGTGCTGCCGCCCTGGGTCATGCCGCTGCCGGAAATATTGCTCCACAGCGCACGGGCCAGTCCGCGCGGATCGACGCCCCAGTGCGAATAGAAGCGCCGGTCCTCGATCGACAGAAAGGCGTGCGTCACATGGTCGGGCAGTTCGGCGACACGGACGGGCTCGTCGACCACCGCACCATTGCGGGCGAACGGTTGCCCGTCGGAGGTCAGCAGGGTGATTTGTGGCGGCGCAATCGGCTGCAGGGATTTCGACAGCGGTGCGGTAATGGCGAGATAGGCCACGACCAGAAGGAAGACAAACAGCGCTGCCGCCAACGCGCGGCTGATCCACCACCATTTTCCATGGGGCTCTTTCAGCGGCGCGAGCGGATCTTCGATGCGCGGCGGAATGGCGTCGCCATAGGGCTGATAATAGACGGTTTCGGCCTCTGAATTCGTGCCGAACGGCCAGTACCAGCGCCGTCTCTTCGCTTCAGAAAGGGTTCGATCAAGCATCAATGGCTGTGTTACAAAAATAATACGCTGGAAGCGAGCGGAAATATTCGAACAGCGATTGCTGGCCGATGAACATCAATTTTTGGTTTTGTTCTGTTTCAGTCCGGCTTCGACCCAGTCGGGGCTTTTGCCAGTTCTGTCAAATTTCGCTAAAGCCGCGAGAACCTGGCGATCCTTGCGCATCACCTTGCGAGCGACTTCCATTTGGTATTCAAATTCTTGTTCTCGTTTCATGGGCTTTTTGCCGATCATCATACCATGATTTGTGACCGCTCATAGAGGATTGGACAATCTCACAATATCATAAACCATTGGCGCACTTCCGTCCATCATCCGGAAGGTTGTTGGTTCGAAGACGGCGTTAGACCCGCTGGCTTCTTAGCTGATCTGCCTTTTTACGCCCAACAAAGAGGCGGGTTTGATCCTAGCCCCCCATCACGCTTTCCGGCAGATCCTCACCAAATACCCGCTGATAATATTCGGCGACCAGCATCCGTTCCGCTTCATCGCACTTGTTGAGGAAGGAGAGGCGGAAGGCGAAGCCGATATTGTTGAAGATCGCGGCATTTTGCGCCCAGCTGATCACGGTTCGCGGACTCATCACGGTGGAGATATCGCCGTTGATGAAACCCTGCCGGGTCAGGTCGGCGACCTTGATCATGTTGCTCACGGTGTCGTCGCCGGCATCCGGGACTTTCGACAGGATCACCTTGGCTTCGGTCTCGGCCGGGAGATAGTTGAGCGTGACCACAATATTCCAGCGGTCCATCTGGCCCTGGTTGATCTGCTGGGTGCCGTGATAAAGGCCGCTGGTGTCGCCGAGGCCGACGGTGTTGGCGGTGGCGAACAGGCGGAAATAGGGGTTGGGGCGGATCACCCGGTTCTGGTCGAGCAGCGTCAGCTTGCCCTCGGCTTCGAGGATGCGCTGGATCACGAACATCACGTCGGGGCGACCGGCGTCATATTCGTCAAAGACCAGAGCGGTCGGCGTCTGCAGCGCCCAGGGCAGCAGGCCTTCGCGGAATTCGGTGACCTGCTGGCCGTCCTTCAGGACAATCGCGTCACGGCCGACCAGATCGATCCGGCTGATATGCGCGTCGAGGTTGATCCGGATGCAGGGCCAGTTGAGGCGAGCGGCAACCTGTTCGATATGGGTCGATTTTCCGGTACCGTGATAGCCCTGGACCATCACGCGGCGGTTGAAGGCGAAGCCGGCGAGAATGGCGGTCGTCGTTTCCGGATCGAAGACATAGGAGGGATCGAGATCGGGCACGCGCTCGTCCTTCTGGCTGAACGCGGGCACCTGCATATCGAGATCGATCCCGAATATATCGCGCGCATTCACCATCTTGTCCGGTGCGTCCATGATGGTTTCGCCGCTGGTGTCGAGATTGGTATTTGGTATTTCAGTCATGTTCGCCCTTCGAAATTGCTCATCCTTCAGCCCAAGTCCCTATCATCGGGCCTGTCGAACTGCGTTCGTCAAAATCGACAGGCGCCGGGGACGCGAAACGTCCGTCGACAGGTGCAGGACCAGCGGGAATTGGATTCTCATCGAAAATCCGGTGATTCCTTAAGCTGCGTATAGGCCTCGATCACTTTTGCCAACTGTTTCTCGTGGCTGCGGTCGCCGCCGTTGCGGTCGGGATGATATTTGCGGACCAATGCCGAATAGGCGCGGCGGATCTCGCTGCGGCCGATGGCGGGAGAGTCCTGGTCGCCAAGCCCTAGCGTCTTCAGCGCTTTCTGATCCGCACCGGACAGAACCGGACCTGCCTTCTGGCGGCGATGAATCCCGCCGGCAAAGCGCGCGCCGATCGCATCCAGCGGATCGGCAAAATCGCTCCAGGCCGGCGGGACGCTGGGGCCGGCACCATAGATTCGCCGGCCGGAGTCCCAGCCGCGGACGGGATGTTGCGCTTCGAAAATCTGTTCGTGGTCCATGCCGGCGAAGAAATCATAGCTCTGGTTGAATTCGCGGACATGGTCGAGGCAGAGCCAGCGATATTCGCCGGGGCCGTCGTGGCTGCGGCTGCTGCCATAGATCGGCGGCGCGCGAAATTCGCCGCTTTCTGCGCAGCCTTCAATCGCGCAGGTCCGGCCCTCGGTTTCGACGCGGCCGTGAAAGCGGTTCGGTTTTCTTTTGGGGGAAGTTTCAGTCAAATTCCGTTCGGGCTGAGCTTGTCGAAGCCAGGCTGTCCTTTGTGTTGAAACGCCGTTGAGCCATGCTAGACCTTCGGTTCGACAGGCTCAGGGCGAACGGTTATAGTCGATGTCGAAAAAGCAATATGGAGATTCGATGCCCAAAGGTCCAGTCCACAGCGAGATAGAAAAGCGGCTTACCGCCGAACTCGCGCCCGTATCGCTGAATGTGATCAACGACAGCGCCAGCCATCACGGCCACGCCGGTGACGACGGTAGCGGGGAATCGCATTTCACGGTCGAGATCGAGTGCGCCGCCTTTGCCGGACAGTCGCGGCTCAATCGCCAGCGCATGGTCAACAAGGCGCTGGGCGACATGATGCGCGACAAGGTCCATGCGCTGGCGATCAAGGCAAGGGCACCGGGGGAGTGAATAAATCCTTCTCCCGTGAGAGGGAGCAAGGATACGAAGCCTTGCCGCCGGAGCGTCAGCGCAGGCGGTTAGGCGCAGTTGGATGAGGGTGTTCTGATTTCGAGATTTTGGAACACCCTCATCCAGCTCCGATTAGGCAGCAAGCTGCCAAGTCTGCACATCCTTCTCCCTCACGGGAGAAGGGTTTACGGTCAGTGCAACAAGAGGAAGGAACACCATGATCCGCAAAGTCAATCTGGCCGACGCCTTTGCCAGCTTCTCCGATCCCTGGTCGCCGAAGATTGCCGGCGATATCAACGAAATGCAGGTCAAGCTCGCCAAGTTTGAGGGCAAGTTTGACTGGCATCATCATGAGCGGGAAGACGAGCTGTTCCTGGTCGTGAAGGGCAGGATGCGCATGGGTTTGCGCGCCGGCGATATCGACCTTGATGAAGGCGAGATGATCATCGTGCCGCATGGCGTCGAGCATCGCCCGGAAGCGCTGACGAGCGAATGCCATGTGCTGATGCTGGAGCCGGGCACGACTCTGAACACCGGCAATGTTGTAACCGAGAAAACCGTCAACGAACTGGACCGACTATGAGCGCTATTACACAGACCATCACCCCCACCACCCATGATCTGGGTGCCTTCCAGGTCCGCCGCGTGCTGCCGTCGCGGCATCGGCGGATGGTCGGGCCCTTCATCTTTGTCGATGAATTCGGGCCGGCGACGCTGCCGGAAGGGCCGGGCATGGCGGTACGGCCGCATCCGCATATCAATCTGGCGACGGTCACCTATCTGTTCGAGGGTGCGATCGACCATCGCGACAGTCTCGGCACCTTCCAGACGATTCGACCGGGTGCGGTCAATCTGATGACGGCGGGCAGCGGGATTGTCCATTCGGAGCGGTCGCCGCTGGAGATGCAGGATGTCGGCAAACCGATGTTCGGCATGCAGACCTGGCTCGCCTTGCCCGACGGCAAGGAGGAGATGGACGCGGCGTTCGAGAATGTCGGTGCCGCCGACTTGCCTATCCTTGACGATGGCGGCGTGAAGGCGCGGGTGATCATGGGCAGCCTGTGGGGGCAGGCGGCTCCGACCACCTGCCACGCCGAGACCATCTATGCGGATATCCTGCTGTTCGCGGGCGGCGCGATTCCGGTCGATGCGGAGGCCGATGAACGGGCGGTGATGCTGGTCGACGGCGAAGGCGCTCTGGATGGCGTGCCGCTGGAAAAATATATGCTCTATGTGATTGCGCCGGGCGCGAACGTCTCGCTTTCCTCGCAGGCGGGCGGCCGGGCGATGCTGCTGGGCGGCGAGGCCTTTGCCAGCGAACGGCATGTCTGGTGGAATTTTGTCTCGTCCAGCAAGGAGCGGATCGAGCAGGCCAAGGCGGACTGGAAGGAGGGGCGCTTTCCGATCGTTCCGGAAGATCCCGAAGAATATATTCCGCTGCCGGAGAGCAGGCCTAAGACGGTTACTGATTAAACTGGCCTCTCCCAGAGGGAGAGGCAACAAGCCTTGGCATTTTATTGCGTTAGGCGCAGTTGGTGAGGGGTTTTCACTCTTCAGAGGTCGAAAACCCCTCACCGAGTTTCGCTAGTCAGCAAGCTGACAAGCTCCACTTACCTCCTCCCTATGGGAGAGGGCAATTCGCGCTTGCAGCCCTTTATTCTTCAAACCACTCCACCCACGCGCCATGGGCGTGGGCGCGGCCCAGCAGAGCCGGTTCCTCGCCGCCGGGCCAGTAGCGAATGATCAGTTCGTGGCTGAAGGTCTTGCGGTTGGTCTCCAGCGCCATCCAGGCGAGGGGCCTGTCGGCGGTTGCCGCCTTGCCCGCCGTCTCCATCGCGTCGGTGATCCGGTCTTTTGTGGCCTGCGGCAGATATTGCCAGACGATCGAATGCATCAGTACCCGGGTCACACCGCTTTGCTGGGGGAGGCGCAGCTGCTGCTCGGCCCAGTCGGCGGCGTCTGCCCTGGCGACATCGGGCGGATCCTGCTTTGCCAGTGCGATGGAGGCTTCCATTCGCTTGAAGCGATCGGGCATTTCCGGCCAGATATAGCCTTTCAGCCGCGCGGCGGTTTCATCGTCGGTGAGGTCGATCGGGTTCTGGTCGCAGCCACGGGTGCTGACGATCTCGACCGGCGCCTCTGGCGGCGGCGGGCCGCGCCAGTCCGGCTGGATCCGTATCGGCGAATCCTCCGGCCCTGCCTGGACGCCGCCGAGGTCATAATGATAGCGCGCCATCATCGTGTTGATCCCGGCACTGGCGCCGAGTTCGAGCAGTTCGAAGCGGGGGCCGACTCTTCCGGAAAGCCAGAGCAGGCCGGCCATGAAGCTGGCCGAGCGGCCGGATTCGTTGGTCTGCGGCGGGCTGTCGAACCAGGGCAGTAACTCGGCATCATGATCGGCCACGACCTGCCCGATCAGATGATCGATCTGGTCCTGGCCGGTGATCCGGCCTTCGTAAATATCGGCCAGTCGCGGCTCCCTGCCGCTGAGATAGAGATAATGCAGGCCGCCGGTGAGGCGTAGCGGCATTGCGTCTTCCAGCGGTTTTCCCGTCCAGTGCGTGATCTTTTGTCCGCAGGCGGTCGGTCCGTCGATCAGTGCCAGCTGGGCGATGATGACCGATGCCGTCACGGGCGCATCATTGCGCCGGCAATGCTCCGCCTGACCCTGCATCCCGTTGACGATATCTTCCATATCCATAATGTCCATTGATCATTGCCCTTTCATCTGTGAACCCGTAAAGCCGCGGCCACCATGGCGAAACCACTGATCTTTGCAATTCCGAAAGGGAGGATTCTTGACGATGCCTTGCCGCTCCTGGAGCAGGCGGGGATTGTGCCGGAAGACGCCTTTTTTGACAAGTCCAACCGCAGTCTGAAGTTCGCGACCAATCTGCCGCATATGGCGATCATCCGGGTGCGGGCGTTCGATGTCGCAACCTTTGTCGCTCATGGCGCGGCACAGATCGGCATTGTCGGTTCGGACGTGATCGAGGAATTCGGCTATAGCGAGCTTTACGCGCCGGTCGATCTTGGCATCGGGCGCTGCCGCCTGTCGGTGGCGCAGCCGAAGGATGATGCGGAAGAGGTGAGCAATGTCTCGCATCTTCGGGTGGCGACCAAATATCCCAATCTGACCAGCCGCTATTTCGAGAGCAAGGGCATCCAGGCCGAATGCGTCAAGCTGAACGGCGCGATGGAACTGGCGCCGTCGCTGGGCCTGTCGCGGCATATCGTCGATCTGGTCGAGTCGGGTAACACATTGAAAGCCAATGATCTGGTTGAGACTGACCGGATCCTGGACATCTCGGGCCGGCTGGTCGTCAATCGCGCAGCGTTCAAGATGCGCAGCGCGGAGCTGACGCCGCTGGTGCAGAAGTTCCGCGAGCTGGCGGGGCAGGTCTGATGACGTTGGTCAACCAGTCTAACCCTTCCTCTTCAGAAGGGGGGATCAAGGGGTCGTGGCGATGCGTTAGTATCGCTCGCGTCAGCGACAGGCGGCACGAAACCACCCCAACCCCTCCTTTGAAAAGGAGGGGCTAAGATGGCTCTGCGACTTTCGATCTCGGATGCAGGTTTCGACGCTGCCTTTGACGCGCTGGTCAATGCCCGGCGCGAGGCGGATGCGGATGTTTCGGCGGATGTGAAGGCGATCATTCAGGATGTCCGGGATCATGGCGATGATGCTGTGGCGCGGCTGACCAGCAAGTTTGACGGGCATGATCTGGAGCGGACCGGATGGCGAGTCGATCAGGCGGAATCGGCGGCAGCGCTGGAAGGACTGGAAGCATCCTTGCGCGTGGCGCTGGAACTGGCGGCCTTGAGAATTCGTGATTACCATGAAGGACAAATCCCTGAAAACAGGGATTATCTTGACGAGGCCGGAGTGCAGATCGGCGCTCGCTGGAACGCGGTGGAGCGGGCGGGCATCTATATTCCCGGTGGCCGCGCGGCCTATCCTTCCTCGGTGCTAATGAACGCGATTCCGGCCAAGGCGGCGGGTGTCGAGCGGATCATCATGGTGACGCCGGCCAATGGCGGCGAAATCAATCCGCTGGTGCTGGCGGCGGCAGAACTGGCAGGAGTGGACGAAATCTGGCGAATTGGTGGCGCGCAGGCCGTTGCCGCGCTCGCTTATGGTACGGAAAAGATCAAATCTGTCGATGTTATCACCGGTCCCGGCAATGCCTGGGTCGCGGAGGCGAAGCGGCAGGTGTTCGGAGTGGTCGGCATCGACATGGTCGCCGGTCCGTCCGAAATCGTGGTGGTTGCCGATGGCCAGAATGACCCCGACTGGATCGCTGCCGATCTGCTCAGCCAAGCGGAGCATGATCCGACCAGCCAGTCGATCCTGTTCACAGATGATGCGAAGTTTGCCGACCAGGTTTCTGAAAAAATACAGGAACAATTGAAGATTCTCGCAACGTCCGAGACCGCGACAACCAGCTGGAACGCAAATGGCGCGATCATCGTTGTCGACCGGCTGGAGCAGGCGCTGCCGCTGGTCGACCGGCTGGCCGCTGAACATCTGGAACTGGCGGTCGACAATCCCGACGCCTTGTTCAAGAAAGTCCGCCACGCCGGTTCGGTTTTCCTCGGGCGCCACACGCCGGAAGCGGTCGGCGATTATGTCGCCGGCCCTAACCATGTGCTGCCGACCGGGCGGCGGGCGCGTTTCTCCTCCGGGCTGTCGGTTACCGACTTTATGAAACGCACCAGCTTCATCCGCTGCGACGAACAGGCGCTGGCCAATATTGGTCCGGCTGCGGTTGCCCTGGCAGAAGCAGAGGGCTTGCCTGCCCACGCCGCCAGCGTACAGAAGCGGCTCGACCGGCGCTGACCATCAACAGAAAGACAATGCCATGACCATTTCGCTATATGATGCCGTAATTCCCAGCCAGCTGCAGATCATCGCTGCGGTTCGCAAGCTGGTCGACAAGGCCAAGGCCCATTGCGAGGAAAAGGGAACCGCACCCGAAGAGATTATCGGCGCGCGGCTGATCGAGGATATGCTGCCCTTCGCCTATCAGGTGAAGTCCTGCCGCGAACATTCGCTCGGCGCGATCGAGGGCGTGAGGGAAGGCGTATTCACGCCAAGCCTGACCGCGCCACCGAATGACTGGGCGGGACTGTATGAAAAGCTCGACGAGGCCAAGGCCGGTCTGGAAGCGGTCAGCGAAGCCGAGATGGAGGGCTTTGTCGGCCAGCCTATGGAATTCCGCTTCAAGGACGCGGTCATGCCGTTCACCGCCGAAAATTTCCTGCTGAGCTTTGCCCAGCCGAACTTCTATTTCCATGCGACGACTGCCTATGACGTTCTGCGCGAGCGCGGACTGCCGATTGGCAAGCGGGATTTCCTCGGCATGCCGCGGATCAAAAGGGCATGACCGCAAAATCCACATCGCGATCGGCCGCACGGCTGGCGGCTGTCCAGGCGCTGTTCCAGCACCAGATGGAAAAGACGCCGGTGCCAAAGCTGCTCAAGGAATTTCACGACCATCGGCTGGGCAAGGAAATCGAGGATGATCAATATCATCCGGCCGAGCGCGATTTTTTTGACGAGCTGGTCATCGGCGTAACCTCGCGGCTGGAAGAAATCGACCAGCTGGTGGCATCGAAACTGGCCTCCGGATGGACGCTGGGGCGGCTCGACAAGACCATGCTGCAGATTCTGCGCTGCGGCACCTTTGAATTGGTCGCACAAGAGGACGTGCCGGTCGCAACGGTGATTGACGAATATCTGGATGTTGCCCATGCCTTTTTCAGCAAGAAGGACGCCGGTTTTGTAAACGGGCTGCTGGACAGCATCGCAAAACAGGTACGGGGATAAATCGAACCCCGTCGCACACGGGGGAAGAATTTGTCTGACTTTCTGGACCGGCTTGATCCCGCCTTCCGCGACATGATTGCGGCAGAAGGGCCCTATTTGTTCGAAATCCTGAAATCCGACGTGGCCGGAGCGCGTGCTGCGCTGGATGCGCTGTTCGCGCAGCTGGCCGTCGATCTGCCAGAATATGACGGGCAGAAAGACGAGTATCACATGCCCGGACTGGAGGGCGACCCTGACGTTGCGGTCGTCGAATATCGGGCGCGCGACATGCTCTACCCCGATTGCGCGATCCTCTGGATGCACGGCGGTGGCTATATGATGGGCAGTGCCGACGATCTGTCGGCCCAGGGCTATTCTGCGCTCGCGCCGGTGATCTCGGTCGATTACCGGATGGCGCCGGAACATCGTGCGCCGGCCGCGGCCCGGGATGTCTGCGCGGTGATCGAGCGGGTGGCGGAAAACCGCAAGCCGCGCAAGATCATCCTCGCCGGGCCCAGTGCCGGCGGCGGACTGGCGGCGAGCGGGGCGCTGATGAACCGCGACCGTGGTGGACCCGATATCGCGTTCCAGCTGCTCATCTATCCGATGATCGATGACCGGCATGACACGCCGTCGGGCCATATGGATATTCCGCCGTCGACCTGGACGCGCGAAACCTCGCTGCACGCCTGGTCGCTCTATGCCGAGGAAGGGGGCGCGAGCCCCTATGCCGCAGCGGCGCGGGCAGCCGATCTGTCGGGACTGCCGCCCGCCTATATCATGTGCGGCGACCTCGACCTGTTTCTCGACGAAGATATTGCCTATGCAAACCGGCTTCGTTCATCCGGTGTTCCGGTTGAACTTGCTATCTATCCAGGCGCGCCGCACGGATTTAACGGATTTGCCCCACAGGCAGCGGTCAGCAAGCGCGCCAACGCTTCCATCAGAATGGCACTGGAGCACGCCCTATCTTGAGCGAAATAGATTTTATTGACCGGTTGAAGAGCATCACCACCCACCCGGCCGCGCGCGGTCTGGCCGACGATGTCGCGATGATGCCGTTCGGGCGGCACAAGCTGGTGATGACGCATGACATGATGGTCGAGGGCGTCCATTTTCTGGAAGATGCCGACCCCGCCGACGTCGCCTGGAAGCTGGTCGCGGTGAACCTGTCCGATCTGGCGGCCAAGGGTGCGAAACCGCTGGGCGTGCTGCTCGGCTATGGGCGGACCTCCGGTGACCAGTGGGATGCGGCCTTTGTCGAGGGCCTGAAACAGGCGATCGACCGCTTTGCCGTACCGCTGCTTGGCGGGGACACCGTGTCGATGGGCGAACAGGCGCCGCGAACCTTTGGCCTGACCGCGATCGGCGAGGCCAAGGGGCATATCGTGCCCTCTCGCAGCAATGCGCGGTCGGGGCATGCCGTTTATGTCACCGGCCCCATCGGCGATGCCTGGGCGGGGCTGCAAATCGCTTCGGGATCGCTGCGCTCTTCGGATATCGATACCACGGCATCGCTGCTGAAAGCCCATACCCGTCCGATGCCGAGACTGGAGGAGGGCAGGATATTGTCCAATCTGGTCAGCAGCATGATGGATGTGTCCGATGGTCTGCTGCTCGACGCCTCGCGGATTGCCGCGGCCAGCGGTGTCCAGATCGAAATCGATCTGGCGGAAGTGCCCTTGTCCAGTCAGTTTCAGGCGCTGATCGGGAATGACAAGGAGGCGCGGATCAAGGCAGCGACCGGCGGCGACGATTATCAGTTGCTGCTTACCGCCAGCCCCGAAACCGTCCTGTCGGTGCCGCTGACCTGCGTCGGAATCTGTCGTCCGGGATCAGGGGTCGCGCTGCACAGCCATGGCGAAAGAATGGAACTGCCCGAGCATCTGGGGTTTGTCCACGCCTGAGCAGTTTGCCCGGTGGACGGGCTTTTGACATCCTCTATTGCCGGATCAAATCAGCACTTGCACGATTTGCGTTTCCCGCCGTATAGCCCGAATGTTGATAGCTCCGGTTACAAGGGGCGTCATATATTGGACAAGAATAGGGGAGAATGCAGCGATGACGGTTGTCACTATTTCAATTTTATGTGGTTTTGTTGCCATATTATACGGCTTCATAACCAGCCGCCAGGTGCTCAATGCACCGGCCGGAAACGAAAAAATGCAATCCATCGCAGGCGCGATCCAGGAAGGTGCGCAAGCCTATCTCAATCGCCAATATCGCGCGATCGGTCTCGTCGGCATCGTCGTCGCTGTTCTGGTCTTCATCTTCCTCGGTACCATTTCAACGGTCGGCTTCCTGCTCGGCGCGATCCTGTCGGGCGTCGCGGGCTATATCGGAATGAACATCTCGGTTCGCGCCAATGTCCGCACGGCCCAGGGCGCAAGCGAAAGCCTGCAGACCGGGCTTACCGTCGCCTTCCGCGCCGGTGCAGTGACCGGCATGCTGGTCGCGGGTCTTGCCCTGCTGGCCATCTCGATCTTCTTCTATGTTCTGACCACCCAGATGGGCATGGCAGCCAATGACCGCACGGTGATTGACTCGCTGGTCGCTCTGGCCTTCGGCGCTTCGCTGATTTCGATCTTCGCGCGGCTTGGCGGTGGTATCTTTACCAAGGCCGCTGACGTCGGTGCCGATCTGGTCGGCAAGGTGGAAGCGGGCATTCCCGAGGATGATCCGCGCAACCCTGCGACCATCGCCGATAACGTCGGTGACAATGTCGGCGACTGCGCCGGCATGGCGGCCGACCTGTTCGAGACCTATGTCGTGACCGTTGGCGCCACCATGGTGCTGCTGGCGCTGCTGTTCGGCGATCTTGTCGGCAGCGCGATGCTGTATAATCTGATGTCGCTGCCGCTGATTGTTGGCGGTGTCTGTATCCTGACCTCGATCATCGGCACCTATATGGTGCGGCTGGGCAAGGGCACGAACATCATGGGCGCGCTTTACAAGGGCTTCATCACCACCGCGGTGCTGTCGATCCCGGCAATCTGGTATGTCACATGGCGCACGCTGGGTGACATGGATACGCCGATCGGCGTCGCGCTGGACGGCACCGGCGGCTTTACCGGCGTGGCGCTGTTCTGGTCGATGATGGTGGGTCTGGCGGTGACCGGGCTGATCATCTGGATCACCGAATATTATACCGGCACGCAATATCGTCCGGTCCGCTCGATCGCCAAATCATCGGAAACCGGTCACGGCACCAATGTGATCCAGGGGCTGGCGATTTCGATGGAAGCCACCGCCTTGCCAACGCTGGTGATCGTCGTCGGCATTGTCGTCGCGTTCCAGCTCGCTGGCCTGATCGGCATTGCCTTTGCGGCCACCGCCATGCTGGCGCTCGCCGGAATGGTCGTGGCGCTCGACGCTTATGGTCCGGTGACGGACAATGCTGGCGGCATTGCCGAAATGGCGGGGCTGGACGAGAGCGTCCGCAACAAGACCGACGCGCTCGACGCGGTGGGCAATACCACCAAGGCAGTGACCAAGGGCTATGCCATTGGTTCTGCAGGGCTCGCGGCGCTGGTATTGTTCTCGGCCTATACCGCTGATCTCAAGGAATTCTTCCCGAACCTTGAAGTCAGCTTCAGCCTGGAAAATCCCTATGTGATCGTCGGCCTGCTGCTGGGCGCGCTGTTGCCCTATCTGTTCGGTTCGATGGGCATGACCGCTGTCGGCCGGGCAGCCGGTGACGTGGTCAAGGATGTGCGCGAGCAGTTCAAAAATGATCCCGGCATCATGGCAGGAACATCGCGGCCCAACTATGCCCGGACGGTCGATATGGTAACCAAGGCAGCGATCAAGGAAATGGTGCTGCCGTCGCTGCTGCCGGTACTGGCGCCGATCGTCGTCTATTTCGCGATCACGGCGGTGGCCGGTCAGGCCAATGGCTTTGCCGCCCTTGGCGCGCTGCTGCTCGGCGTGATCGTCTCCGGCCTGTTCGTCGCGCTGTCGATGACAGCCGGCGGCGGTGCCTGGGACAATGCCAAGAAATATATCGAGGACGGCAATCATGGCGGCAAGGGTTCCGACGCCCATCATGCAGCCGTGACGGGCGATACCGTGGGCGATCCCTACAAGGATACCGCGGGTCCTGCCGTCAACCCGATGATCAAGATCACCAATATCGTCGCATTGCTGCTGCTGGCAGCGCTCTATGCGGCGCAGGGCGGTATGTAAAAAGCCTTCCGCCGCCAGCCCTGAGCTGGCCGAGCCGAAGCCAGGGCAAGGCTTGTCGTCGAGAAACGGTCTTCGACAGGCCCAGACCTGACGGCACGCTATCAACGATTATCACCCCGCCGGACTTGTTTCCGGCGGGGTTTTTTGCTTGCAGCGATACCGCAATTTTGTCCGTACAGCGTTAACAAGATTTTACCCCTTTTTCGCTAGCCAAGGCAGAATTGAGATGGGTGCGAACAGGCGGAACCGATGGACTTGAGTGGACTACAGAAGTTGGAGGGCAGGGATATCCGGGCCAACCGGTTCCGCGAAACCCTGGCGCCGCCGGAATATCGTGCGGTGTTCCACCCTGCCAGAGACATAGATACGGGTCTGGTCGAAGCCTGGAAGGACCTGGCGCGCGAGGCAAGCGAACCGAATATATTCTACGAACCATGGTTCCTGCGTCCGGCCCTCGACCAGTTTGACCATCATCCCGACCTTCGCCTGTTCCTGCTCTGGGCAGGGGAGCCCGGGGCTTCCCGATTGCTGGCGCTGCTGCCGATCGGCCCCGCCAGCCATTTCGGCCGCTGGCCGGTGCCGCATGTCCAGAACTGGCTGCATCACAATTGTTTTCTCGGCACGCCGCTGGTCAGGCACGGCTATGAGCAGCTGTTCTGGGAGCAGCTGTTGAGCGCGCTCGACGATTGCGACTGGCCGGGCTTTCTGCACATCAACGGCATGACCATCGGCGAGCCGCTCGATCAGGCGATGCGGGCCGTCTGTGGCGCGCAGAGACGGCGTTGCGATCTCGTGCACAGCGAGGCACGGGCCCTTTTGCAGAGCGAGCTGGGCCCGGATGCCTATCTCAGCGAAAATGTGCGCGGCAAGAAACGCAAGGAACTCAGGCGGCAGGCCAAGCGGCTGGATGAACTGGGCGCGGTGACTTATGCTCACCGGACCGGTGCCGAGGATATCGACCAGTGGATCGACGAATTTCTGGAGCTGGAGCGGCGCGGCTGGAAGGGCTTTGGCGGCTCGGCGCTCGATTCCGCCGGGCAGACACGGACGTTTTTCCGCGACGCTCTTCTGGGCGCGGCCCGGGCCGGGCAGCTGGAGCGCCATGACATAAGGCTGGAGGGCGAGCCGCTGGCGATGCTGGTGAATTTTTACAGCGGGCGCGGCAGCTTCTCCTTCAAGACCGCCTTTGACGAAGCCTTTGCGCGCTTTTCCCCCGGCGTGCTGCTGCAACTGGAAAATCTCAGGATACTCGACAATCCGGCGATCGCCTGGATGGACAGCTGCGCGGCGGAGGATCATCCGATGATCGACAGCATCTGGTCAGGCCGCCGCCATATCGGGCGGTTCTCGATCGAGCTCAAAGGCCTGTCCCGGCGCGCGATCTTTCACGGTCTGCGGCTGGGGGAGGATCTGATGGGAAAGATCAGGGACCGGGAAATTTTTGATCCGACGGAGAGGCAGCGATGAACCAGATTTCCAGCAGGGACATGTTCCGGCAGCAGGTTTTCGGAGACGAGGCCCGGCGGCAGTTTGATACATGCTATCCCGAACAGGCCGGGGTGCTGGATCACAATATGCTGGCGCACGAATTGCTGACGCTGGAGGCGCTGGCCGAGCTGGGCACGGCGCTGCCGGAAAAGAGCGTGGAATATAATCCGGGCGATCTTCCCGTCGGCATCAGGCCGGAGGATGTGCCGGACAACGGCATGAGCATCGGCGACACCATCCGGATGATCGACAGCGCAGCGAGCTGGGCCGTGCTCAAGAATATCGAGCAGGTGCCGGAATATGAGGCGCTATTGCTTTCGCTGCTCGCCGAAATCCGGCCGATCCTGGAAGCGAAGACGGGGCAGATGCTGAAGCCGCAGGGCTTTATCTTCGTGTCCTCGCCGGGGGCGGTGACGCCCTATCATTTCGATCCCGAGCATAATATCCTGCTGCAGCTGCGCGGCGAGAAATGGATGACCACTTTCCCGGCAGGCGACCCCCGCTTTGCCGCCGATCAGATCCACGAGGGCTATCATCTGGGCGGTCATCGCAATCTGGTCTGGCAGGAGGAGTTCGAGGCCAAAGGCACGCGCCACCATCTGACACCCGGCAAGGCGATCTTCGTGCCGGTGATGGCGCCACATTTTGTAAAGGTCGGGCCGGAACCGAGCATCTCGCTCTCGATCACCTGGCGCAGCGACTGGAGCTTCGCCGAAGCCGATGCGCGGGCGTTCAACGGCTGGCTGCGGCGGCGGGGGGTGACGCCGCGTGCGCCGGGGCGGTTTCCGGCGCGCAACCGGGCGAAGGCGCTGGCCTGGCGGGTGCTCAGGAAATTTGGCGGCTAGGGGAGAAAGGGCGCCGCAGGGCGAAGCCCCTGTGTTCCAGACAGGCTCCGGTCGATCCGTTCGCGCATTTTAACGGATTTCCTCTTTCAATCCGGCGTTATATCCTTATATGATATGATATAACGTAACAAAATAGTGAATCCATGATACCCGTCTCGCGAAAAATCTCCCCGCTGGCCCGAAATGGCAATGATCTGATCGAAGGAACGGCGATTTCGGTCTCCCTGCTCTGTCTGGTTCATTGTCTGGCGCTGCCGGTCCTGCTGCTCATTCTGCCGGGTCTGCTGGGGATATTTGCGCGGTCGGAGATTTTTCACGCGGCGGTTTTCCTGGTGATTGCGCCCTTTGCCGCGATTGCCTTTCTGATCGGCTATCGGAGCCACGGTCAGGTTGCGCCGGCGCTGCTGGGCATGGCCGGTCTGGCCTGCCTGGCCGTCGCACTGGTTCCTGGCCTGGAAGAGCAGAGGGAATATTGGATCACCGTGGCGGGCAGCCTGTTGCTGGTCATCGGTCATCTGCTCAACTGGGCAAAGCGGAGACATGGCCATTGAACGCGCGCTGGCGTGCGCAAGGGCGATGGGTTTCCGGCTGATGCGAAAGTTAAGCCCCTCCTTTTTTAAAGGAGGGGTTGGGGTGGTTTGGTGCCGCTTGTCGCTTGCGCAAGCGATACATATGCATCGCCACCACCCCAACCCCTCCTCTGAAGAGGAGGGGCTTGAAAGAGGTCAAGGCTGCCAAGGATTGTGTTCGCTACAGCTCCCAATCTTGACAAATCCAGAAAGATGTGTATATAAATACACATGGAGCGGAACAGCAAGAAGATCATCCAGCGGCTTGAGGCGGATGGCTTTGCGCTCGTTTCGATAAAGGGTTCGCACCATAAATATCGGAAGAATGGGCGCACCATCATCGTACCGCATCCGAAAAAGGACCTGCCCCTCGGCACCGCGCGAAGCATTGCGCGGGCGGCAGGATGGATTTGAAAGGTGAGCCATATGTTCTATTTCGCCGTTGTGCACAAAGAGGAAGACAGCGCCTTCGGGATTAGCTTTCCGGAGGTCCCCGGCTGTTTCTCTGCTGCGGACCGGGAAGAGGATATCATTCCCAATGCGATCGAGGCGTTGTCGCTCTATTTCGAAGATGAAGAGGCTATAACGCCCCGGTCGATCGGTGAGGTCAGGGAGCTTGCTGCCGAAGATCTGGCAGAAGGTGCCTATCTGGTGCAGATTCCCTATCTGCAAAGAACCGGGCGAACCGGCCGCTACAATGTGTCGCTCGACACCGGCGTGGTCAGGATGATCGACAGCGCGGCCAAGAACCGCAAGATGACGCGGAGTGCGTTTCTGGAGGATGCGGCGTTGAAGGAGATTGGGGCTGGGGAAGGGTGAGTTCCGATCAGCAATTTCAAAAATTTTATTCTAGTCCGAAATCATTGCCTTTATTCTGCTCAAAATCCCGGCCTTATGCTTATAAATATCAATAGTCGTATTTACAGAGTGCCTAATTTCTTCTTTTTCTGAGTCAAAGGTCCCGAGATACCGGCTCGTATCTGAATTAAAATGGAGGCGAGCGATGGGTTTGCGATTATTGTCATCAAGCAATATCGCACAATAGGATTTTGAATCCCGCATGAAGACGCGTGACGGATCCACAACTTCGGAAGCAATTGCCCGAATAATTTGAAAGCCTTCAATCTCGTCGGCTGTCGTTTCAATTTCAGAAGCGATTACAGGTTCTTCATCGGTCCCCTCATCAATCGCAGAAGTCAGCCGATCATTAAGTTTTTCACGAAGTATGGATTTAAAGGCGTTCGGAATATGTTTGCCAATCGCTGTCTTAATTCCTGCTGAGAGTCGTCCGTCGGTGACTTGTGATGCGATCAGACGGATGAGTTCGGGGGAAGGCTCTGACATCTCTTTCAACAAAGCCTTGGTGACTGCCCCTTCCATTTGAAGACTGGCGGCCGTTTCTACGATCGATTCAACATCAAAACCTGTGCGCTGAAACTTCGCTATATTCCTAAAATCAGACTTTTTTAGCTTGCTCAAATCAAACTCGAAAAAAGGTTTCTCATCCATTCTATTTGAACTGTCCAAATCGGAATAAAATTTGAACAATGCCCCGTTGGTAAGGATGGCGAATTTGGCATCCGTTACGCTGAAATACCGATACAATTGACCTGCATGTTTGAGTGAGAGCTCTTGGCTAATTGGTTTGCATTCGATGAGCATGGAAACATTACCGTCAATGACAATTGCGTAATCAACCTTCTCCCCTTTTTTTGTAGCAACATCACAAGTAAATTCGGGCACCACCTCGGAAGGGTTAAAGACATCATACCCCAAGGCTTGCAGGAAGGGCATTACAAGTGCGGTTTTAGCAGCTTCTTCGGTTGCTAAAACTTCTCTATGTTTGTTGGCTTTTTCCGCTAACGCCTCTAACTTTGCTTCCAGCTCCATGATACCCCCGATCTTTTTGTGTTGATGTTATAGGCCACAAATTTGACTTCGCCATCATTAAGTTGTGGATTGAGTATACTTGATAAAATCCATAATCAAATCGGGCAAGATGGTCTCAAAATTGGAAGTTATATTTATCGGCATTGCACCAAACCCTACCAATCACTCTCCAAACCAATCCTACTTGACTTTCCCTGCGCCGCCGTCACTCTTTCGAAAAAATCAGGAGAGAGAATATGGCCAGCATTGTCACCGCCGCGCCGATCAGCATGGGCGCCTTTGTCGAGAAGCAGGCGCGGACCGATGCGGTGGTGAATATCGTGCTGGCGGGCGGGATCAATTACTGGCTGACGCGGGGTCTGGCCTTTGTGCCGGGGACGCTGCCGCCGGGGGATACGGACCCCAGTCTGGGCGGGACTTTGGTCGGGATCGCGGTTCTGATGAGCATCCTGCTGACGCTGATCGTCTATCCGGTCACCGTTTCGCAGCGCAAGGCGGGCAGGGTGGTGCCGGCGCTCCCGGCTGATACGAGGGTCGGCTTTGCTCCCTTTCTGCTGGCGCTCAAGCATCTGGCGCTGACCCTGATCCCGGCGGTTCTCATCGGGATGGTGCTGCAGGCTATGGCGCCCGATCTGCGCTTTGCGCCGCTGGTGTTTGTCGCGATCGTTACCATTATCGCAGCGGTGCTGGCCTATTTCATGTCGAAGAGCACCACGAGGGCAACGCTGAAACTATGATCATCATATCCGCTACCTTCACCGTTCCTGCCGCCCGGCGCGACGAGATTATCGCCCTGTGCGCCGAGCATAGCGCCCGGTCTCGGGCCGAGCCGGGCTGTCTCTCGCATCATGTCCATGTGGATGCTGAGAATCCGGACCGGTTGTTCTATTACGAAGAATGGCAGGACGAGGCTGCGGTTGCTGCGCATTTCCGGGTGCCGGAATCGGGGGGTTTTGTGAAACGGTTGAGCGGACTCGTCGGGGAACGGCCGGAGATGCAGATCTATCGGGCGGAGGCGGTTTCGGTGGCGGATCTGGGTTGAACGATTTTTAACGCAGCTTCCCGATATCCGCAATGTCATTGCGAGCGCAGCGAAGCAATCCAGTGCGTCCTGTGCCGCTCTGGATTGCCGCGTCGCCTTCGGCTCCTCGCAATGACGACAGATAAGAACCCTCCGATAAGCCTATGGCTGCCAGAGCCCCTAGAACCGCTTCCTGAAATCAATCTCGACATAGCGGCCCACCGGATCGACAAAGCCGGGCTGGTAGCTGAGCGGGATCAGGCCGCTGCCGTCGCGGACGGTCTGGATATCGTTGAAGATATTGTCGATCTTGAAGGCAATGCGACTGCCCTTGAGGAACGGGACCTTTTCGGTCAGGCTGCCGCGATCGTCGAGATTGACGAACAGCCGCAGGTTGAGCGTGGTCAGATCGGAGAAGCGCAGGTCGGAGCCGGTCAGCCCGCCGCTCACCCGGGTCGCGACCTGATGCTTGCCGTCGAGGCGGAAGCCGATGCCATTGTTGAACCAGCCGCCGTTGATTTCGAACTCGTGCCGCGGGCTGCCGCCGGAGGAACCGACCGCCGAGCCGTTCAGCAGATCGAGTTCGTCGACGCCGTCGCGGATCTTGATCCGGTCTTCGAGGCGGATGGTGTGAAAGACCGAAATCTGCCAGCGCCCGCCACTGGGACGACCGCCCATGCCGGGGCCGCCGCGCGGTTTCGGAGGCGGTGCCGCCTGACCCGTTTCGGAAGGTGCGCCTTCGGTGGGTTTCTCGCCCTTTGGCGGCCGTCCCGGGGCTGCACCATCGGGCGCGCGTGATGCCCGGTCCGGTCTGCCCGGCCCGTCGCCGCGTCGCTCGCCGAAGCGTTTGGAAAAATCGATGCCGTAGCGGATGCGTTCGCTGCGGACATTGGCATAGTTGACCGGTCGCCGGTCGATTGCGATCAGCTGGCTGGCGGCATCGCGCGTCACCCGGTCGGGGAAGGCTGCCTCGATCTCGGGCGTCAGCAGCGGGAAGCTGGACGCGACATTATTGCTGTTGTTGCGGAAATATTCGCCGAGGAAGGTGAAGCCCTCGATCCATTCGGGCCGGTAGCTTACCGCGAGCTTGATATCGCGCCGCTTTTCCGCCAGCAGCGCGGGATTGCCGCCGGTGGTGATCGCCGCCAGCACGGTCTGGCCATTGACGAAGTCGAAGGTGGTGACGTCCGGCGTAATGATCACCGGATTGCCGAGCTGGGCGATACCGGGCGCGGCTTCCTCGCCGATCGCCGAGGCGGTGAAGACCAGTCCGTCGAACGGTGCCCAGTTGAGGCCAAAGCCATATTCGACCAGCCCGCCGAAGTCGGACAAATCCGAATAGCCGAGATTGCCGTTGATCGACAATTTGCCGATCGCCTCGGTGACGTCGATATTCTCGTCGGCCAAGGGGATATCGATATTGATCCCGCTGCTCAGCTTGTCGCGACCGAGGTCGGTCGTGGTGATAATCCCGCGCCGCGTTTCTCGGCTGTCCAGATCTTCGCGATTATAACCCGCCCGGACGGTGGTGGTGACCGTGCCGGAGGGCAGGTTCAGCAGGCTGCCCGACAGCGTGGCGAGATTGTTGATCGTCTGGTTGACGACGCGGGCGCTGTCGGTGACCGGTGCGCCGAGCAGATTGCCGAAACGGTCGCCCTGCGGATCGGCGAGACCGGCATCAATCGCTGTCTGCAGCGCGCTGATATCGCCGGACCGGTCGGTTTCGCTATCGGTCTGCGCGCGCGTATAATCGCTGGTCAGCGACCAGCGCCATTCGCCGAGACTGCCGTTCAGGGTCAGGCCGGCTTGCGCGGTATTGGTTTCCTGCACCCGGTTTAGCGGTCCATATTCGGTGAAATAGCGGAACAGCGGATCGCCAGCGACCTGCAGCGTTCCGTTCGGCAGGCCCTGCAGGCCCCGCGACTTGTCATAGATATAGCCGCCGTTCAGCGACAGCGACATGCCATTGTCGAAGCTGCGGCTGTAATTGGCGTTGAGCTCGACATTGTCGGACGGCGCGACGAGCGTGCGGAAATCGCCGAGATTGACCAGTGCTCCGGCCGAATCCTGGATGATGTCCCGTTCGCTTTCGGTAATCGCGGTCTTGTTCTGCCATTCGAGGTTGATATTGATCCGGCCCGTCTTGCCGATGCGGGTAAGGGTGGATTCCAGCTCGGACCGTCCCTGACCGCCCTGTGTGGGCATGCCATATTCTGCCGATGCGCTGAGCCCGGTATAATTGTCCTTGAGGATGAAATTGATCACGCGCTGATCCGGCCGATAGCCATATTGCAGCGCCAGTTCTTCCGGGAATACCTGCACCGTGCGGATCGCCTCGGGCGGCAGGTCGCGGATCTCGCGGAAACCCGAGGTGCGCTGGCCGTTGATCAGCACAACCGGCCGACCGCTGCCGCGGCCCCGGCCGGAACCGGTCTGCGAGGAGAGCCCCTCAATCAGGTCCTGGACCGACGAGGCACCATAGCTCGCGATATCCGTCTCGCTCAGTTCGACCACCGGCGGTATCTCGGTCACCACGGCGCCGCGCGGACGTTCGGCGATCACGACAATTTCGTCATCCGCATATTCGGGCTCGGCGTTGCTGGTCTGTGCGCCGGCGGGTGCAGCCAGGAAGAGGACGGCCAACACGGCAGGAGAGGAAGTGCTCAGCAATTTGGGGGAGGACATCATAACGGGGTTCATAACTCTACAAAGGGGGGGAAAGAAGATGTCCGAAGTGCCATGCAGGACCTGCCAATGGTATAATTTCTTTGTATTAAATTGTCGCAGGTAATTTCTGCCAGCCGCGATAGATATTATCATTGTGGCAGATGCAGCTAATCCTTCCCTTTTTGCACATTTGTCGTTATGGCGCACTGCGACACGCGGGATTGCCGCGATAGCAGGGAAAATATACCGCCATATGGCAAAAGAAGAATTACTGGAAATGAAGGGGATGGTTCGCGAACTGCTCCCCAACGCCATGTTCCGGGTCGAGCTGGAAAACGGCCACGAGATTTTGGGACATACCGCCGGCAAGATGCGCAAGAACCGCATCCGCGTGCTGGTTGGCGATGAAGTGCTCGTCGAGCTCACCCCCTATGACCTGACCAAGGGTCGAATCACCTATCGTTTCAAGTGACCTAATGCCGGTCGTCCTGAGCGTGTCGAAGGACAGCGATCGGCGGGCCGTGCATTTGCGCAAGCGGCTTCGACAGGCTCAGCCTGAGCGGTTCAGACGGTGTTATATCCTATGAAATTGGTGCTCGCCTCTTCCAGTCCGCGTCGTCTGGAACTGCTTGGCCGTCTGGGCGTCACGCCCGACCGGATCATCTCTCCCGATATTGACGAAACCCCGCACAAGGGCGAGCTGCCGCGCGACTATGTCTTGCGCATGGCACAGGAAAAGGCCGCGGCTGTCGAACGAGAAGATCAGGAAGTGCTGGTTGCGGGCGATACCACGGTGGCGGTCGGTCGGCGAATTCTGGGGCAGGCGGGCGATGCCGCCGAACAGCGGAAATTTCTCGAACTGGTTGGTGGGCGGCGGCATCATGTGATGTCTGCGGTCTGCGTCATCGCCGCCGATGGCACCGCGCGCACCAAATTGTCCGACAGTATTGTCAAGTTCAAGCGCTTCGAGCCGCGCGAGATCGAGGCCTATATCGCCTCCGGCGAAGGCCGGGGCAAGGCTGGCGGCTATGCGATTCAGGGCACGGCGGAAGCCTTTGTCACCTGGATGTCGGGCAGCTACAGCGGGATCATGGGCCTGCCGCTTTACGAAACCCGCAATCTGCTGATCAGCGCCGGCTATCCCCTTGGCTGATTTCGCCAACGGCTGGCTGTACGAGGCCGGGATCGGCGAGAATCGCGCGCTGCGGCTTGAACATGGTGAGCTGGTGCAAGTCCGGGTCGAGCGGCCCGATGGCCGGGCCAGGCCCGGTGCCGTGGTCGAGGGAAAATTCACTCGCCAATGGGTTGCCGGCAAATCCGGTATAGTGACATTGCCAGACGGCCAGGAAGTGCTGTTGCAGCCGCTGCCGAGAGGCCTGACCGAAGGTGCCGGTGTCCGGATCGAGATCGTCCGGTCCGCGATCGCCGAGCGCGGCGGACAGGCCAAGCGCGCCAAGGCGCAGCCGGCGGAAGAGGACAGCGCATTGCGCGACGGTCCGGACCTGCTGGCCTGGCTCGCGGCGTCCGGCCTTCCCGTCAGGAAGGTCCATGCCCACGAGGAGGATGCTCTTGCCCGGCACGGCTGGCATGAAGCCATGGACCAGGCGGAAACCGGGCGGATCGATTTCGAGGGCGGGAGCCTGCTGGTCTCGCTGACACCGGCGATGACATTGATCGATGTCGACGGGCCGCTGGCGCCGTTCGAGCTGGCGAAGCGGGCCGCGCGAGAGGTTGCAGAGGCGCTCGTGCGATTTGATATTCGCGGCAATATCGGCGTCGATTTTCCGACCCTGCAGGCCAAGGCGGAGCGGTCCGCGGTCACCGCGATCTTTGACGACCATATGACCGCCAATTGCGAACGGACAGCGATCAACGGATTTGGCTTTTTGCAGATTGTCAGCCGCAAGACCCGGCCATCGGTGCCGGAAATGCTGCAGGCCAGTCGCGTGACCAATGCGGCGCTGAAGCTGCTGCGGCAGGCGGAGCGCGATCGGGGAACCGGCCCCTTGCGACTGACCGCGCATCCGGCGGTGGTGAACAGGCTGACGCCGCCTCTGCTGGAAGAGCTGGCAAGGCGCACGGGGCGTCCGGTTACGGTCGACCCGCGCGGTGATATTGCGATCGGCGGCGGTTCGGCCGGATAATCGCGGTACCGGGCAGGGCCGGCGCTATGCCCTTGCATTTGCAGCGCCCAGTCGTCAAAGCCAAGCCATGACCGATATCATTCTTTTCGACTATTGGCGCAGCTCGGCGAGCTACCGGGTGCGCATCGCGCTCAATCTCAAGGGCGTGGCCTATGAAACCGTGGACACCAGCCTGCTCGATGGCGCACAAAAGGCGCCGGATTATGTCGCGCGCAACCCGCAGGGCTTTGTCCCGATGCTGTCGATCGACGGCCATGATCTGACCCAGTCGCTGGCGATCATCGACTATCTCGATGCGCAATATCCCGAGCCGCCGATGGTGTCCCGCGAGCCGCTGGAGCGAGCAACGACGCTGGCCCAGGCGATGGTCGTCGCGGCCGATATTCACCCAGTGAACAATCTGCGGATCCTGAAATATCTCAAGAATGAGATGGGACAGGACCAGGAGGCGGTCGACCGCTGGTATCGCCACTGGATCGCGGAAGGCTTCGCCGCGCTGGAGGCCATGGCCCCGGAAAGCGGGTTGTTCGGAGGCAACCGGCCCAATCTCGCCGATATCTGTCTGGTACCGCAGATGTATAACGCGCGCCGGTTTGCGACCGACCTGAGTGCTTTTCCCAGGCTCGTGCGGATCGATGCTGCCTGCAACGAGATGGCGGCTTTTCAAAACGCTGCTCCGGAAGCCGTGAAGCCCGCATAATGAGAAAATGGATTCTGGCGCTGCCCTTGCTGGCGATCAATGGTCCCGCATGGGGGCAAGACGGAGCCGATAGCGGCCGCGACGCGATTGTCATTGCCGATCGGCGGATATCGGAAATTGTCGTGACCGGGCTGCCTGCCTCGCGGGGGGACGCGGCCTACCGGACGCTGGATATATCCATGGAACCCGCGACCCGGGTGGAGAATATTTTGCGCGATGTTCCGGGACTGCAGCAGTTCCGCCGATCGGACGCGCGGTCCGCCAATCCGACCAGCCAGGGCATCACGCTGCGCGGGCTGGGCGGCAATGCATCCTCCCGCGCCTTGCTGATCCTCGACGGTGTGCCGCAGGCCGATCCGTTCGGCGGCTGGGTCGCGTGGCCGGGCTATGATGCGCTGGCGCTGAAAAGCGCGCGGATCACGCGCGGCGGCGGCAGCGGCGCAGAAGGCCAGGGCGCGATTGCCGGGACGATCGAGCTGTTCAGCGACAATGTCGGAGACCGGATCGAGCTGGGCGCGGCCTATGGCAGCCGCAACAGCGTCGATGCCGATCTGCTGGTCGGCCGCGAACTGGGGCAGGGGCAGCTGACGATCTCTGCCAATTATGCGAGGGGCGACGGCTTCATCCCGATCACCGAGGGGCAGCGCGGCTCGGTCGACCGGCCCGCAGAATATGAGCAGGCCGGGCTGGCCGTGCGCTTTGTCGCGCCGCTGACGGAGAGCACCGAATTGCAGGCCAATGTCCGGGCCTTTACCGACGACCGCGAGCGGGGCTTTGCCTTCAGCGACAATCACAATGACGGGGCCGATGCCAGTATCCGGCTGGTTAACCGCAGTTCAGACTGGCAATGGTCGGCGCTGACCTATGTCCAGATCCGCAATTTCGACGTCAGCTTTGGCGGCGTCGCTGATGACCGCAATGCGGTCAGCCGGGTGTTCGAGCAATATAATGTGCCTTCCACCGGTCTCGGCACGCGTTTCGAGGTGCGGCCACCGGTGGGCGATGCGATCGAACTGCGGATCGGCGGTGACTGGCGGCGGACCGAGGGCGAAACCAAGGAGAATTTCTTCTTCGCCGACAATGACACGCCGCGCCGCAGTCGCCGGGCAGGGGGCAGCACCGCCACCTATGGCGGCTTTGTCGAGGCCAGCCTGCAGGCCAGCGACGCGCTGGTCCTGACCGGTGGCGGACGGGTCGACTTCTGGTCGATCGACAACGGCTTTCGCCGCGAGATCGAGCTGATCAATCCCTTTCCCGGTTCGGTCAGGACGGACGAGACCTTTGCCAACCGCAGCGGCAGCGAGTTCACCGGACGCGGCGGCTTTGCCTATGATGCGACGGATGCCCTGACCCTTCGCGGTGCCGCCTATCTGGGCTGGCGGCTGCCGACGCTCAACGAACTGTTCCGGCCGTTCCGCGTCGGCGATGACGCGACCGCAGCCAACGAGCGGCTCGAACCCGAGCGGGTCAAGGGCGCAGAGTTGGGGTTGGACTGGAACAGCGGCGTGCTGACGCTGGGCATCACGGCTTTTTACAACCAGCTCGACAATGCGATCGCCAATGTAACCCTGGCCAATGGTCCGGGCGTTTTTCCCGGTGTTGGATTCGTCTCCCCCGGCGGGACCTATAGCCAGCGGCAGAATCTCGAAGCCATTCGGTCCAGGGGTGTGGAAATCGATGCGGCATTTGATCTGGCCGCTCTGGTCCAGGGACTGACCCTCCGGGCCGGCTATTCCTATGTCGATGCCAAGGTTGACGGCACGGGCGATGCCGCTCCCATCGACGGCTTGCGACCGGCCCAGGTCCCGCGGCACAATGTTTCGGCGACCATCGGCTGGGATTCGGGCAACGGAACCGGAGCGAGCCTGTCGGGACGCTATATCGGCCAGCAGTTTGAGGATGATGTCAATCAGCTGAGCCTTGCCGATGCCTTTACGCTGGATGGCCGCATGTCGCTGGCGGTAAATGATCGGCTGCTGGTCGAAACACGGGTTGAGAATATTTTCGATGCCCGGGTAGAGGCTGCGATCAGCAGCAATGGAATAATAGAACGCACCTTCCCCCGGACAGTTTGGATTGGACTTCGCGCCAGATTTGAATAAATATTGCCCATGACCTTTCTTCTTGATGATTTCCTGCCCTACCAGCTGTCCACCGCTTCCAATGCGGTGAGCGACCTGATTGCAAGCGAGTATAAAAGCCGCTTCGGCCTCAAGATACCGGAATGGCGGGTGATGGCGGTGCTGGGAACGCGCGGTGCCTCGACGCAGCGGCATCTGGTCGAGGCGACCCTGATGGACAAGGTGACGGTGAATCGTGCGGTGAAAACGCTTGTCGAGCGCGCCCTGCTCGAGCGCAGTCCGAACAGCGCCGATGGGCGGTCCCACCATCTGTTGCTGAGCAGCACCGGACGCGATCTCTATGGCCAGATCCTGCCGGCAGCGCAGGCGATGGACAAGAAGATCATGGCAGTGCTCAGCGAAGAAGAGAGAAGCACGCTTTCCGCCATGCTGGCGAAGATAAAGAAATCGGCCGACACCATCGCCAGAACATAGAAAGAGCGGCAGTTTCCTGCCGCTCCCTTGATTTTTCAGGCTGACTTTCCGCTATAACATGGCATCGGAGATCGAGCAGGCTGCAGGGCCGAGAATCACGATGAACAGGGTCGGCAGAATGAACAGGATCAGCGGAACCGTCATGATCGCCGGCAGACGCGCCGCCTTTTCTTCTGCGCGCATCATCCGGTCGTTGCGGAATTCCGCCGACAGAACGCGCAGCGAGGAGGCCAGCGGCGTACCATATTTCTCGGTCTGGATCATTGTCGTGACCACGCCCTTGATATGGTCCAGCGCGACGCGATAGGACAGATTTTCGAAGGCCTGTCGGCGCTCGGTCAGAAAGCCGAGCTCGATCGACGTCAGCGAGAATTCATCGGCCAGTTCCGGATAGGCGCTGCCCAGTTCTTTTGAAACCCGGGCAAAGGCGGTATCGACGGTGAGGCCTGCCTCGGCACAGATCACCAGAAGGTCGATGGCGTCTGGGAGGCCCTTGCGGATCAGATCGGTCCGCTTTGCGATCAGGTTGTTTACGTAAATATCTGCCCCTTTATATCCCAAGATCGTCGCCCCGGCAAAGACACCGAAACGCTTGAGATCGGACCAGTCGCCGAGGTAATTGAAGCCATATATCGCCAGCGCGGCCCCGCCACCCAGTAGAATCGGCAGCACCATCCGGCTGAAAATGATGAGAAAGGCGAAATCCTTAGAACGGATGCCGGCCTGCGCCAGTTTCTGTTGCGCTTCCTTGACCTGCGTGTCCTGCAGCACCTGGAGCGAGGACAGGATGTTGCGCATCCGGTCGGTGGTATCATTCTGCTGGACCAGCTTGGCCCGCTTCTTGGTGGTTGAAGCCATGATCCCGGCCTTCAACTGTTCCCGGCGCGCATTGAGCGCCTTGACTCTCTTGGCCATGGGATCGCGCACCGTCACTGCAGCATAGATCGCGAAGAAGACAGCCGCAGCCGCCACGGCAGCCAATATCGTTGCCACCCAGAGGACGTCCACGCCCATCAATGTAGGCCCGCCGCCTGTCGTCATTTGCCTCGTACCCTCATACTAAATCTCGAAATTGACCATTTTGGCCATGATGAACACGCCGATGCTCATCCAGCACAGCCCGCCGAGGCCGGCGATGATCAGCCGCTCTTCATAGAAAAATCCGGCCAGATAGGTCGGGTTCACGGTATAGACCAGGCCAAACACGATGAACGGCAGCGAGCCCACGATATAGGCGGACGCCTTGGATTCGGAGGACATCGCCTTGATCTTGAGCTTCATCTGGCCGCGCTTTCGCAGCACGTCGGCAAGGTTGGACAGCGTTTCGGCCAGGTTGCCGCCGGTCTCCCGCTGGATCGCCAGGGTGATACAGAAAAACTTGAATTCCGGCGTTTCCATGCGCTTCGCGCTTTCCTGCAGCGCATCCTCCATGGTCTGGCCGATCTTGATCCGGTCGACCACCTTCTGGAACTCCTCGCCTACGGGGCCGTCAATTTCCTTGGCAACCACACCGATGGTTTCGGTGACTGGCAGGCCGGAGCGCAGACCGCGGACCAGCAGCTCAATGGCATCGGGAAAGGAGGCGGTAAATTTGTTGATCCGCCGGTTGATCAGGAAGCCGATGACGAAATGCGGCAATCCGGCGCCGATCAGAAGGCCCGCAAAAAGGCATAGCAGGAGCGGGGCACCCTTGAGCATCAGAAATCCCGATACGACCACAAACAGGCCGCCCACCGCGTAGAAAAAATAGGACAGCGGCCATAGTTTGCCTGTTTTCTCCATCCGGATTGCGAGAGTTTCCAGCTTTGTCATGTTGGCACCCGCCGGGCGCGTGGTTTTACGGCGCGCCGACAGGGCCTTTTTCATCTGCGCTTCGACCCGCACATTGGCACTGTCCGAATGCCGATATTTGAGCTTGGTCAGCTGGCGATTCATGGATTTGGAGGCTGATGGGCCGGAAAATGCAAAGATGAGCATCAGCAAAACCACCAGAATGCCGGCACCCAATATCGCAATTTGCATTATACCCATAATGTAATTCCTTTAAAGCTGAAGAAAGCCTGCGGCTGCTTCAGACTTTAGGAGCATCCTCTTTGATCTTTTTCGAAGGCAGGAATGATTTGAAATCACCGAATTTTTCCATCAGCGATTTCTTGTCGCCGGCGGCATCCTGATCTTCCCCGTCATTGACCGCACCGAGCACGAGATTTGTCAGCTCAATGATCTTTGCCGAGGCCTTGCTGGATTTGCCCGCGTCAACCATCGCCTGACCCAGTTTTGCCGCCTGGGAGGCGGTTTTGGGATCATGAGGGATCATGATGTCGATCTTGCGTTCGATCGAGCTTTCGAAATCCTGACGGCCGATTTCCAGATTGGCGGTTTGCACCTTGTTGGCCACGACGAACACCTTGCTCTGCGCGGCATGGGATTTCAGCCAGGACAGCAAGCGTATGCAGTCCCGCGCCGAAGCCAGTGTCAGTTCGGTGACGATGATGGTGGCGTTCACATCGCCGAGCAAATGCGGATAGTTGATCAGCATGTCGCGCGGCAAATCGATTACCGTACAGTCGAACGCGGAGCGGAATTCTTCCTGCAACTGGAAGAAAGCCGTGCCGTCGGTCATGATCGGCGCGTTGATGGGCGCCTCGGCCGAGAGCAGAGACAGCTTGTCGTTGGCCTTGATCATCGCACGCTCGATAAACAGTCCGTCGATCCGGCTGGGATTGTCGATCGCATCGGTAAGCCCCCGACCGGGCTCCAGGTCAAGCGACAGGGCACCGGTACCGAAATGGACGTCCAGATCAAGCAATGCCGTCAGGCGTTCGCGATCATGGCTGAGCAACCAGGCCACCGAGGTGGCAATGGTGGAGGCGCCGACGCCCCCGCGGGTGCCGATGACGGCGGTCGAAATATGAGGCTTTTCGGCATGCTGATCTTCGTTTTTTGGAGCGTTCAGCACGGCTTGTGCCTGCGCCAGGACGTCGCGCAGCTGGTCCGGGCTAAACGGTTTCAGCAGATAGTCCTGGAGACCGCTGACGATCAGGTCGCGATACAGCCGCACGTCATTGACTTGGCCCATGGCGATCACAACGGTTCCCGGTTCGCAAACCTCGGCCAGCGAATTGATGTCGTTCAGGGGATCGCCGGATTCCGACAGATCGACCAGCAGGATATTGGGACTGGCGGAAACGGACAGGGTCTGAATGGCGTTGCGCAGTCCGCCCTTGTTGCACTTGTCGGTTGGCCAGCCCATTTCCTCGGCGACGGGGCGCAGCATCTCGAGCGTTTCGTCGTCGCATACAAAGGCCGCGAATGGTTCACGACCACCGACCGAACCGGCTTTCCAGGGAGCGTTCATTATTGTCCTCCAACTTTCTTGTCACGATAGGCCCGAATGGCCTTGGAAGCCCGCGCCTGATCTTCGCCCTCGGCATCTTGACCGCGGACCAGATCTTCGGGATCGGCGATCATCGCCGCGAGCGTGCCATTGGTTCCGCAACCATAGTTGGGACTGGTTCGTGCCTGAAAATCCGTATGGCTGCGATGGCCGTAATCAGGGCAGCCAGGGACGGAAGCGGAGGTGCGCGTGACGACGACCCGCAACTGGCCAGTCGGAACATAGCCGTCGGTAACCGGAGCCGTATCGCTGATCAGCAGCCCGTAGCGTGCGACAATATTTTCAACAGCTGTTTTTGCTGCAGAGCTTGCAGAATAGCCTGGATCGTCGATCGAAACACGATCCCCGTAACCAAGTTCGAGAGCTTCGAACCAGCCGGCCAGGCGATTTTGTTCTGCCGTCGACAGACCGCCGTTGCCAGCGTTCAGATCGAGCACAAAATTCGATTTGGAAACGACGGGCTGGCGCTCGCTGTAAACGCTACGATTTGCTGTGGTGCTGTCACAGGCCGAAACAGACAGGCCGAGCGTGGTGATGAGTGCGAGGGATATGATACGCATGATCTGTTCTCCTGATCCAGCTTATTTGTCGAAACTGAAACCGGGAGCGGTGCTGCCGGATTTCTGGGATTTCTTGGCCGATTTGGTGGGAGCCGGCGATTCCAGGCTACCAAAGCTCTGGTTCGTCGGCGTCGCCGGTGCCATCTTCGGCTTGGGTCGATCGTCTCCGGTGCCGGAATGGTTGCGATTGAGAAGGAACCGTTCCGCATCATTTGCAGCCTTGAAGCCGTCGGTGGGCAGGACGATCTCGCTGTCGCTGACCGGCTTGACCAGATACGGCGTAACCACGATCATGAGTTCGGTCTCGTTGCGGCGATAGCCGTCCGACTTGAACAGGGTTCCGAGGATCGGGACATCGGCCAGGCCGGGCGTCTTGTCGATCGCCGAGTTATAGCTGTTCTGCATCAGACCCGCGATCATGAAGCTTTCGCCCGAACCCAGTTCGACGGTGGTTTCCGCACGGCGGGTTGAGACCGCCGGTATGCTGAAGCCATTGAGGATGACAGCGCCGTTGGAGGAAATTTCCGAGACTTCCGGAGCGACGCGGATCGAAATGCGCCCGTTCGACAGCACCGTCGGGGTGTAGGACAGGCTGACACCGAAATTCTTGTACTGGACGGATACTTCGCCTAGTCCGCTGGACATCGGGATGGGGAATTCGCCGCCAGCCAGGAATGTTGCGGTTTCACCGGAAATGGTGGTCAGATTGGGTGAGGCCAGGGTACTGACCAGACCGACCCGCTCCGAAACGTCAAAGGCTGTGGCTATATCGAGGCCGAACAGGCGACCTGCCGCCTGAATGGTATTCAGGCCGGAATTGGTCTTGTTATAATTGAACGCGGTGCCGCTCGCCGTCACGAACTGGCCCGTTGCCGGGTTGAACGGAAGCGAGACCGAACCAGCTGGCAAGCCGAATAGCGACGAAGCATCGAGTTGGGGAAGGTTGGAGGTGAAATCGGTGATCGAACCGAAGTTACGTCCACGCGACACGCCGAACTGGAATCCGCCGGTGGTGTCGCGGGTCAGAAGATTGCCGTTGATTTCTTTCGCCAGCGTGCGGCTGACTTCGGCAAAGCGAACCTTGAGATTGACCTGCATCGGTGTGGCGGTTTTCAGTCGGCTGACCACTTTCGTGGCATCGCCGACAAAGGCCTGCACCAGATTTTCCGCTTCTTCCGCATCATCGGGGTTGGCGATGGTGCCGGTCAGCAGGACGAAATTGTTGGTCGTGCTCACCGCGATATTGGCTTCTGGCATGGCCAGTTTCAGCATCTGGTCAATCGAGGAAATTTCCGCGCCAACGGACACTTCGGCGGAGTAGATAACCTTGCCGGATGCGCTGGTCGCATAAAAACTGGTCTGACCGCCTTTTTTGCCGAAAATATAGATCTGGCGCGGGGACCGGACCTGGACATCGGCAATATTGTTCTCGGCAATGAAAATATCTTCAATGGGCGCGGGCAGGGTGATCAGCTTGCCGCGGCCGACCGCGACCGAGATGCGGGAATCGGGTTGAGTGATATTGACCGACTGGGCGTTGAGCGCGGTGCTGCTGTTCGCAGCCAGAGCCAGGGCGAGAGCGGCAGCGACGGCTACGCCCATTGCCTTTTTCGCCGAGCGGCTATGCTGTGCATATTCTACGGCCATCATTTGTCTCCAAATTCGATTTCATTGACCGCGTTGCCGCGTGCGACGCGAACGACCGGACCTCTGGGTTTTTCTTTCTCGGCCAGTGGTGGCGGAGAACGGGTTTCAAAGCGCGAGACGTCGCCACCGGTCGAGAAGGTTGATTTGGTGCTGGTGGGACGCGCAGCCAGCGAGCGGATCATGTCGGCTTCGACCACCGGATCATCGGTTTTCGGCAGCTTGATCGCGCCAGAGGCAATGGCTTCTTCCAGTTCGGCAGCGCTGTCGGCAAGCGAACGCAAAGACAGGCTCAGTGTACCCAGAGTCTGGGCGACGGAAATCTGTTCGGCGATTTTGGGCGTGGCTTCGAGCGTCACGAGCTTTGCCTTCTGTGCGAATTGCTGGCCCTGTTCGTCCTTCGATGCGACAACCCGGTTATCGGTCGCCAGCACCCGCAAATTGCGGATTACCGTTTCGGAAACCTTGAGCTCCGGACCTTCGCCCTGGACCGACTGGGTCAGCATCAGGTCGACCCGGTCGCCCGGGAATACGAACCCGGCGACACCGGTCAGGCCGGATACGGGAATGGTGACGGCGCGCATGCCCGGGCCGAGCGCAGCGGCCAGGAAGCCGCGATCACCCGGCGCCACGAGCGAGCCCTTGGTGAGCGGCTGGCCGGCGGTGACCGGATTGCGGACCACGGTGCCGGCGAGCGTGTTGACGTCGGTGCTTTCCTTCATGAAATAGGCGTCTTCGATCAGATCCTTCGGCCATGGCTGGAAGCGGAAACTGTCGGGCGTGATGATCGTGCCCACGGGCAGGGCGCGCGTTGCAACAAGAACTTCCTCGCCAACCACTTCCGCTTTTTTTGCTGCGACTTGCGGCGCGGAAGCGCCGTCAAACATGTTCTTGGCGAGCAGAGCCGTGACCGCAGCCACCATCAGCGCACCAATCAGCAAAATGATTTTCTTCTTGTCCATGACGTCTCACGCCTCCTGAATGCCCCCGCCCAAATTGTTCCGGTGGCGGTCACTGCCTCTTTCGAGGAAAATGGTTAAAATATCGTTTGTGAATTTTGCCCCGCGATACCCGAGATCATCCAGAGCCCGGCAAAGGCAATGGCGACCCCATAAGGCACCTTTATGGGCCCTTCTGTCTTGCGAATTTGCTTGTTGATCATCATTAACAGCGTCAGCAGACCGCCAGCGATCGACATGATCACCAGCAGTTCGAGAAATGTCAGCCAGGGCATCCACAAGGCCAGCGCCGTCAGCAGTTTGACGTCCCCGCCACCCATGGCGCCGATCGCAAACAAGCCCGCGAATATGGTAAATATGATGGCAGCCAAACCGATCTGTCCGATCATCTCCGGCCAGAACGTCATCCCGCTGACAATCCAGAACAGCGGCGCGGCGAGAGCAATGCCGAGATTGAGCCAGTTTGAAATATGGCGCTTCAACAGATCGGTAACGGCTGCAACTATCAGTGCAATTGCCAATCCGCCCCAGAGCAAGTAGATGAACGTCTCACTATCCATGGACCGACGTCTAGTTAATTTGCCTTACCAAATAGTAACCATGATCCGCAGAGCGATCTTCCATCCGACCGAGTGACAACGATAAAGCGTGATATGACAGACTTGCAAGATGAGCGCTTTGATCGGCGGTCCATCCCGCCCGATGTGATCGAAGAGCCTTGGACCGGTCCGGATGGCTGGGAATTCCGGGAGCTGGACTGGCCGCAAAGCGTGCAGCCCGGAGCGCCGCGCGGGTCGGTGCTGTTCATGACGGGACGTGCCGATTTTTACGAAAAATATCTGGAGACATTTCACGATTTTCACGTGCAGGGATGGAATATTACCTCTGTTGACTGGCGAGGGCAGGGCGGATCGGGCCGATGCGGGCCGCATCCCCATGTCGGTCATATAGATGATTTTGCCACCTGGGTGGCGGATCTTGTTGCCTTTTTTGATCAATGGCGGGTCAGCCACGCCGGTCCCCATGTGCTGATCGGCCACAGCATGGGAGGGCATCTGGTTCTGCGCGCGATGACCGAACAGCGCATCCATCCCGACGCCGCGATATTGAGCGCACCGATGCTCGCGCCTGCGGGTGGCGGCATGCCGGAATGGACCGCCCAGGGCATCGCCAAATTCATGTGTGCGATCGGCCGTGGCGAACGGCGGGCGTGGAAACCGATAGAAAATCCCCTTGAACCCTATGTGCCGCGCCAGGCCCTGCTGACCCATGATGCCGAGCGCTATTCGGACGAGTTTTTCTGGTTTCGCGAGCGCCCCTTCGTGCGGCTGGGACCAGGCAGCTGGCGCTGGGTGGAACGGGCCTATGCCTCGACCCGATTGCTGCGCGACCGGCAAAAGCTGACGCGGATGGATGTTCCGGTTCTGGTGCTGGCGACAGCGACGGACGAACTGGTCGATCATGCCACGATCGAGCGGGCGGTCCGGCTTTTGCCCAAAGCGGAGATGAAGCTGTTCGGCCCGGAATCCGCCCATGAAATATTTCGCGAGGTCGATGCCGTGCGCAATGCGGCGCTACGCAGTTGCTTTGCCTTTCTCGCCCGGGTGGCACCGAGACGATGAAATATTTTGACGTCGCCATCATCGGGGCCGGTATTGCCGGAGCCAGCATCGCCTCTGAAATTGGTGCCGATCGATCGGTGCTCATGCTCGAGGCCGAAGAATTCCCGGGCTATCACGCGACCGGCCGCTCGGCGGCTTTCTGGACCGAAAGCTATGGCGGGCCGCTGGTGCAGCCCCTGACGTCCGCTTCGCTCGCATTTCTGGAAAAGCCGCCAGCGGCTTTTTCCGAAACCGGTTTCCTGCGCGCTCGCGGTGCGGTCAATATTGCGCGGGAAGAGCAGGGGCATCTGGTCGACGAGTTTCTGGCCGATTTCGCCGGGAGCGACGTAGACCTGGAGCGCTGGAACTGGGCGCAGGCGGCAGCCCTTATCCCCGGCCTCAAACCGGCCTGGACCCAAGCGGTGCATGAACCGAATTGCCGGGATATCGATGTCGCGGCGCTGCATGCCGCCTATCTGAGAGACGCCAGGCGCCAAGCGGTCGAACTGGTCTGCCGGGCGCCGGTCAACCAGATCCGACGGCGGGAAGGCGCGTGGCAGCTGACCGCAGGGGGTCAAGTCTATCAGGCGACCGTGCTGGTCAATGCCGCAGGCGCCTGGGCGGACCGGATTGCCGAAATGGCAGGCGTCCGACCCATCGGAATCCAGCCGCTGATCCGCAACATGGTCCAGATCGAAACCGATCCGCCATCGTCGCCGGACATGCCGCTGGTGGTCGGCCTCGACGGGAGTTTCTATTTCAAGCCGGAAGCCGGTGGCAGTTACTGGCTCAGCCCGCATGACGAAACGCCGTCCCCGCCCGGCGATGTCGCACCCGACGAGCTGAGCGTGGCGCTGGCCATCGACCGGTTCGAAAAAGTGCTGGATGTACCAGTGAAGCGGGTGACCAGAAGATGGGCCGGCCTGCGCAGCTTCGCTCCCGACCGGCTGCCGGTGATCGGTTACGATTCCGCCGTGGAGGATTTCTTCTGGTTTGCCGGGCAGGGCGGTTTTGGCATCCAGACGGCTCCGGCGGCGTCGAAATTGGCGCGTGCGGTCCTGCTCGGGCAGGCGCCGGATGAGATGCTGCGCCACATCGATGCGAGCCGCTATTCCGCGTCGCGTTTCCGATAGGGGCTTTGTCGCCCGAAGGCACCTGCACAGCTGGCAGCTGCTATAGTGGCCCTGTCATCCAAGAACAGGGGCGGGCAGAAGTGGCTTGTCAGTTCGCAACAGGGGAAGGCAGGAAAGCTGAATTTCGGGTTCGTTGGCCAGTCCGGACGTCAGGACTATCGGCGGGCAACAGCGAGCGCCGCGTCGCTGGCCAGCTGGTCTGCTCGCTCATTGTCCGCGTCGCCATCATGACCCCTGACCCAGTGCCATTCGATCTGATGACGCTCAACCGCCTTTAACAAATCCTGCCAGAGGTCGGCATTTTTAACCGGCTTTCTGGCCGCTGTCCGCCAGCCATTCTTTTGCCAGCCGAAGATCCATTTGGTGATACCGTCCTTCACATATTTGCTGTCGATCGACAGCTTCACCCTGCAGGGGCGGTTCAGTGCGTTGAGCGCCTCGATCGCTGCGCGCAGTTCCATCCGGTTGTTGGTCGTGTCCGCCTCCCCGCCGGAGATTTCCTTTTCCTTGTCGCCATGCCGGATCAGAGCGCCCCAGCCGCCTGGCCCCGGATTGCCCTTGCAGGCGCCATCGGTCGCGATTTCCACAATTTTCGTGTCGGTCATATTTCAAAAATTTCCGGGTGGGTTTGGTAATATTGCAGCCGACGGAGAAAGGCCTGCGGGTCCTTGCGCGTGACCAGCGCATCGGCTGGGGTGTTGATCCAGTCGAACGCCCTGGTCAGCAGAAAGCGGAGCGCCGCGCCGCGGGCGAGCAAAGGCAGGGCCCGGCGTTCGACATCGCTGATCGGGAAGGCGGATTCATAGCCGCCGATCAGTGCGCGGGATATCGGACCGTGAAAATCCCCGCCATCCTCGGAAAAGCACCAGGCGGCGTGGGTCACCGCCAGATCATAGGCGCGGATATCGGTGCAGGAAAAATAAAAGTCGATCAGCCCCGTAACCCGATCGCCCAGCATCAGCACATTGTCCGGGAAGAGATCGGCATGAATGGCAGATTGCGGCAATGCGTGCGGCCAATGCTCGTCCAGATGATCCAGTTCCTTTGCGACCACGCTCGCCAGGCCGGGAGCGATATGGTCGAGCTGGGCCTGGCCACATTGGTCGGCCAGTGTCCGCCAGCCGTCGTGATCCATCATATTGCGCCGTTCGGGTGCAAAATCCGCGAGCGCGCGGTGCATCTCCCCCAGCGCCTGGCCGGTGGACCGCGCCTGCGCTTCGGTCGGATGGCTGACCGACACTCCCGGCAGAAAAACGATCAGACAGGCGCTGCGTCCGCACAGCTGCTGAATTTTTTCGCCTTCGCGGTCGGCAATCATCGGCGGCACCTTGCAGCCATGCGCAGCAAGATGATCGAGCAGCGCGATAAAAAACGGCAAATCGGCGGGATCGACCCGTTTTTCGTAAAGGGTCAGAATATATTGGCCCTGCGTGGTTTCCAGCAGATAATTGCTGTTCTCCACGCCTTCCGCAATGCCCTTGGCAGACACAAGCGTCCCGACATCGAAGCGCTTCAGGAAGTCGCCGATTTCCTCTGCGCTGACCTTCGTATAGACAGCCATCAGGCCGCTTCGAGGCCGCGGGGCAGTTTGAAGACCATGTTTTCTTCCGTGGTCTTCACCTTTTCCGTGCGGATATCAAAATGTTCCTCAAGCAGGGTCGTGACTTCGCGCACCAATATTTCCGGTGCCGAGGCGCCTGCGGTCAATCCGACCTTGCTGACGCCATCGAACCAGGCAAGTTCGATTTCATCGGCGCGCTGGATCAACTTGCCAATCGCACCGCCGCGTTCGGCCACTTCCACCAGGCGCAGGCTGTTGGAACTGTTGGGAGCGCCGATCACCAGCACCAGCTGACAATCCTCGGCGATTTTCTTGACCGCATCCTGACGATTGGAGGTGGCGTAACAGATGTCCTCCCCCTTCGGCCCGACGATATTGGGGAAGCGGGTCTGTAGCGCCTCGATGATGGCGCGCGTGTCATCGACGGACAGCGTGGTCTGGGTCAGGAAGGCCAGCGCCTCGGGATCCTCCGGCTGCAGCGCCGCTACATCGGCCAATGTTTCAACCAATGTCATCTGGCCGTCCGCGACCTGGCCGAACGTGCCTATGACCTCGGGATGATTGGCATGGCCGACGAAAATGATATGCCGGCCGGCGGCGGTCTGCCGTTCTGCCTGGCGATGCACCTTGGAGACCAGCGGACAGGTCGCATCAAGATATTCCAGGCCGCGCTCCTCCGCCTTGTGCGGCACTGCCTTGGGCACGCCATGGGCGGAAAAAACCACCGGGACGCCATCGGGCACCTCATCCAGTTCCTCGACAAAAATGGCGCCCAGTTTCTTCAATTCATCCACGACATAGCGGTTGTGGACGATTTCGTGCCGGACATAGACCGGCGGACCATATTTTTTTATCGCCAGCTCGACGATTTTTATTGCCCGGTCGACACCGGCGCAAAAGCCGCGCGGTGTGGCCACAAGCAAGTCTATCTGCCGTTTCTGCTTATCGGAATCAATCATGTCTAATCCTTTAGGGAATAACTGCAGCGGCGAAAAGCCCGTCTGTTCATCTTATGGACGGTTGCACCGCATTAAAGGCCCAGATAAGGGAAAGGCCACGATGAGGGTTGCGAAATTTTTATCGGTGCGCATGGACCCTATGTGAGTTGTCCGGGATCAAAGGCAAGGATTGAAAATGATGGCGAATGGCCGGTTGAAAAATATGATTTTGGCAGCGGTCACGGTCCTGGCCGTTAGCGGATGCGCGAAAGAAGGCGCGCTGGATGTCAGTTCAGGGGTCGGCGTTTCCGTGATACGATCGGGTTGCCCGGCGGTCGCCGTTCCCGACTATACCGGTGATGTCACCATCTTCAACCCTCTCACCAGCACCGACGCGAGCGCCATCGATGTGGTCGCAAATATCACCAATGTGCGTTCGACCTGCAACAGCGAAGGCGCCCGAATCTACACCGAGGCAACATTTGATGTCTATGCGTCCCGGACCCGTCCGGACGGTCCTCGCACGGTCACCATCCCTTATTTTTCCACGGTCGTTCAGGGCGGTACCGCGGTGGTCGCAAAGCGGACCGGCACTGTGACGCTGCAATTTGCCGACGGCGCCTATCGCGCGACCGGCTCGGGCAAGGCCGGCGCCTATGTCGACGCTTCTGCCGCGCGTTTGCCGGAAGATGTGGTGGATCGCCTGACCCGCAAGCGCAAGCCCGGCGATCCGGACGCGGCGCTTGATCCGCTGGCTGATCCGGAGATCAAGGCTGCCGTTGCCCGCGCCTCTTTCGAACTGCTCGTCGGTTTCCAGCTTACCCAGGCGCAATTGCAATATAACGCTACCCGATAAGGGGCGCCGGAATTGAAAGATCATTGCACCCGAACTATTCGGGCCATTTTCCTATGACGAATTGAACCAACCATGCTGTTCCATATTTTTCAGACCCATATTGATGCGATCCTGGATGAACTGACCGAGGCTGGCACGCTGCCCGCCGGGATCGACCGCTCGAATGTCACTCTTGAACCGCCGCGCGACCCGTCGCACGGCGACCTGTCGACCAATGCGGCGATGGTGCTGTCGAAAGCCGCCGGCATGAAGCCCCGTGATCTGGCAGAGATAATTGCCGAAAAACTGGCTGCGCTGGACGATGTGCAATCGGTCGATATCGCCGGTCCCGGCTTTATCAACTTGCGGGTCGCTCCGTCGGTGCTGCTCGGCGAGCTGCTGGAAATAGAGCAACTGGGCGCGCAATATGGCCGTTCGGACAAGCATGCGGGCGTCATCGTCAATATCGAATATGTTTCGGCCAATCCGACCGGACCGATGCACATGGGCCATTGCCGCGGCGCGGTCGTCGGCGATGCGCTGGCTGATCTCCTCGAGGCGGTGGGTCACAAGGTGATCCGCGAATATTATGTCAACGACGCCGGATCGCAGGTCGACACGCTCGCTCGCTCCGCCCATCTGCGCTATCGGGAAGCGCTGGGAGACGATATCGGCACGATCCCCGAGGGCCTGTATCCGGGCGATTATCTGAAACCGGTCGGTGAGGCTTTGGCCGCCGAATTTGGCGACAAATATCAACATGCGCCGGAATCCGAATGGCTGCTGATCTTCCGCAAGGCTGCGGTTGCGAAGATGATGGACATGATCCGCTCGGATCTGGCGCTGCTCGGCATCCGGCACGATGTCTTCTCGTCCGAGGCCGAACTGCACGAAGCGGGCAAGGCGGATATTGCCGAAGCGCAGCTGCGCGCGCGCGATCTGGTCTATGACGGGGTGCTGGAGCAACCCAAGGGCAAGGTGATCGAGGACTGGGAAGCGGTCGAGCTGCCCCTGTTCCGGTCCACCCAATTTGGCGACGACCAGGACCGTCCGATCAAGAAATCCAATGGTCGCTGGACCTATTTCGGCGGCGATCTCGCCTATCATTTCCAGAAAGCGCAGACGGCCGACGAGCTGATCGACATCTGGGGTGCGGATCACAGCGGAACCGTCAAGCGGATCAAGGCTGCGGTCGCGGCGCTGACCGAAGGCAAGACCAAATTCGATGTGAAGCTGGTCCAGATGGTGCGGCTGCTGCGCAACGGCGAGCCGGAAAAAATGTCCAAGCGCTCGGGCAATTTCGTCACCATCGCGGACATGGTCGAGGAAGTCGGCAAGGATGCCGTGCGTTTTACCATGCTGACCCGCAAGGCGGACGCCCAGATGGACTTTGATTTCGCCAAGGTCATGGAAGCCTCGCGCGACAATCCGGTTTTCTACGTGCAATATGCCCATGCCCGGATCCAGTCGACGCTGCGCAAGGCGGCGGCAGAAGGGCTGACGCCGTCGGCGGAGCATCTCGACCGGCTTGGCGACGAGGAAATGGATCTCGTCAAGATGGCGGCGCAATTCCCCCGGATCATCGAATCGGCAGCGGCTTCGCGGGAACCGCACCGAGTCGCATTTTATCTGAACGACCTTGCGGCCGCTTTTCACGGCTTCTATAATCTTGGCAACGACCGGCCTGAGAAGCGGATCATAATGGTTAACGACCCGGAAACGACATCGGCAAGGCTTTTCTTGGCCAAGAATATCGGGCAGACTGTCAAGAACGGTCTGGCGCTGATGGGTGTCGAGGCCGCAGAATCGATGTGATCGGCCCTTTGGCTAACGGAGCATGCAATGTCAGATACCACACGCGACGGTCTTGATCTGGACGAGGAAGAGCGGCTGCCATGGCTGGAGTCCGCTGAAGATTATGATGATGGCGAAGAATATTCTCCGATCCGGGTTGCGCTGTTTGTGGCTGCCGGCCTGCTGCTGCTGGCAGCGATTGTCGGCGGCATCTACTGGATGCAGAATCGCAACGGCGGCGGGCTCGACGGTACCGGCGAACTGATCACCGCGCAGAAGGGCGATTACAAGGTTCGCCCCGACGATCCGGAGGCCAGACAGTTCGAAGGCGAAGGCGATGCCAGCTTTGCGGCCAGCGAAGGCCAGGAAACGCCGGCGCAACTGGGGACACCGGCAACTACCGAAGCGCCCATCCGCAAGCCGGAGGATACGCCGGCGGCGGACGCGGCCGGCAGCGCGCTGATTCAGCTGGGTGCCTTCAGTTCGGCCAGTCTCGCCGACAGCAGCTGGGCGGGCTATGCGCGGCGGTTTGAATCGATCGGTTCGCTGCCGAAAAAGGTCATTCCCGGCAATCTCGACGGTGGCACGATTTACCGGCTGAACGCGGTTGCGCCCAGCCGGGAGGCCGCCCAGCAGATCTGCAATAGCCTGAAGGCTGCCGGCGAAAGCTGCCTCGTCGTTCGCTAGTCTGTGCAGCAATAGATGGTTGAAGCGCTGTGGATAAGGGCGCTTTCGCCTTTACCCGGCTGCGAAACGGGGCAAGTATAAGACATGTTGCGTGAGAATTATCTATCATGGCTATGACACCGGCGGTTTTCGGGATTGCGGGTCTGAGCCTGACCGCCGATGAACAGGCGTTTTTTCGCGAAAGCGACCCTGCGGGCTATATTATCTTCGGGCGGAATATCGAGAGCAAGGCGCAGCTCAGAGCGCTGACCGACGAATTGCGCGCGATCCACGGCCGCGATGATCTGGCGATATTGATCGATCAGGAAGGCGGCCGGGTGGCCCGGATGAAAGAGCCCGTCTGGCCACAATTCCCGGCGGGTGAAGTGTTTGACAGGCTCTATGACATTGCCCCGGCAACGGCGATCGAGGCAGCGCGGCTGAACGCCCAGGCGATTGCCGTCAGCCTGCACGAAGTGGGCATCACCGTCGACTGCCTGCCTCTGCTCGATGTGCGCCAGCCGGATGCCGACAATGTCATCGGCGACCGTGCGCTCGGCAGCGAGCCGATGCGGGTCGCGGCTCTGGGCCGGGCGATTCTCGACGGGCTGCAGCGCGGCGGTGTGGTCGGCGTGGTCAAGCATCTGCCGGGCCATGGCCGGACCAGCGTCGACACGCACAAGGCCTTGCCGACGGTGACCGCCAGCGACGAGGAATTGCAACTCGATCTGGCGCCGTTCCAGACGCTCAACCAGGCGCCGATGGGCATGACCGGGCATCTGCTGTTTACGGCCTGGGATGCCGAGAACCCGTCGACGCTCTCGAAAATCGTAGTGCAGGATATCATTCGCGACCGGATCGGCTTTGACGGCCTGCTGTTCACCGATGATCTCGACATGGAGGCGCTGTCCGGAACGGTGCCGGAACGCGCTAGGAGAGCGCAGCAGGCCGGTTGCGACATCGCGCTCAACTGCTGGGCAAAGATGGACGACATGACCGGTATCGCCGGACAGCTGGCCCCGATGTCCGACAAGACAAAGCAAAGGCTGGACCGCGCGATGGCGACGATTGCCGACAGAAAAGACGGCGATCATGACGATGAACTCGCCGTGCTGATTGAGAAGCGCGACGGACTGATCGCAGCAGCGGCATGAGCGAAGCGCCGCAAGAAGAGGGTTTCTTTTTTCCGCCCGAACCGGTGGCCGACGATGACGCGCTGACGCTGAATATCGACGGCTGGGAAGGGCCGCTCGATCTGCTGCTGGCGCTGGCCCGCAACCAGAAGGTTGATCTGCGCGAAATTTCGATTCTCGAGCTGGTGCAGGAATATCTCAAATATATCGCCGGTGCCCAGACGCTGAAGCTTGAGCTGGCGGCGGACTATCTGGTGATGGCGGCCTGGCTGACCTATCTGAAATCCGGACTGCTGCTGCCCAAGGACCCGGAAATTGATCCGTCTCCGGAAGAACTGGCGCTGCGATTGCAGATGCGGCTGGAACGGCTGAATGCGATGCGGGAGTCGGGGGCGCGGCTGCTGGCCCGCGACCGGATCGGGCGGGACGTGTTCATGCACGGCGCACCGGAAGGTCTGCGGGTGGTCAAGGAGCGCCAGTGGCAGGCGGAATATTATGACCTGATCGCGGCTTATTCGCGGGTCAAGGTCCGCGGTGCGCCAGCCATTCATATCGTCCGGCAACGGATGGTGATGACGCTCGAGGACGCCATTGCGCGGGTCTCGCGGATGCTGGGCGAAGCGATCGAATGGACGGATATCCGGCATTTCCTGCCCCCGGGCGCGCCACCGGAGCTGCGCAAATCGGCGCTTGCCTCCAGCTTTCTGGCGACGCTGGAACTGGCGCGGCAGGGCAAATTGCGATTGCAGCAGGAAAGCAGTTTTGCCCCGCTGCGCATCAGGGCAACGACACATGGGTGAAGATGATATGGAAGACACCAGCCTGATCGAACCGATCGCCGAGGCGATGGATATCGGCAAGCGCGCCGTCGAGGCGACCCTGTTCGCGGCGGAAAAGCCGATGACGATCGCCGAGATCAGGGCCTATGTCGGGGACGAGCTCGATGTCCGCCAGATACTGGCCGACCTGCAGGAGGACTTCCAGCATCGCGGAATCGTCTTGGTCAGGGCCGGCGACCGCTGGCATTTCCAGACCGCCAATGATCTTTCCCACCTGTTGCGCCGCGAACGGGCCGAGCTGCGCAAGCTTAGCCGCGCGGGCATGGAAACGCTGGCGATCATCGCCTATCATGAACCGGTCAGCCGGGCCGAGATCGAGGCGATCCGTGGCGTGCAGGTTGCCAAGGGTACGCTCGACGTGCTGATGGAAACGGGCTGGGTGCGCCCGGCGGGCCGCCGGGAAGTGCCGGGCAGGCCGCTGATCTATGCGACGACGAATGAATTTCTGACTCATTTCGGGCTGCAAAGCCGCAGGGACCTGCCCGGTATCGAGGATTTGAGAGCCGCAGGCCTGCTCGATCCTGTGGACATGGCGCTGGAGCAGCTGGAACTCGAGGCAGAAGCGGAAGCCGAGGCGCAGGAGGAGTCCGATGAGTCAGAAGAGAGAGAGTTTGCTGCCGATGATGGTGTTTTGCTGGAAAAGCATAATGAAAGCGCCTAAATAGGACGCATAAGGAGAATATCGCATGCAACCGAGTATCTGGCAGATTTTAATTGTAGCGGCACTGGTGCTGATTCTGTTCGGTCGCGGCCGGATTTCCGAAATGATGGGCGATGTCGGCAAGGGCATCCGCTCCTTCAAGCAGGGCATCACCGAGGAAGAATCGAACGCTGCCAAGCCTGCTCCCCAATCCCCGCAAGCTCCGCAGATCGACAGCAAGCCGGTCGACCCGGCCGCAGAGACCAGCAAAACCGCTGACAAGACGGCTGGTTGATCCGGTCGGCCTCTGAATTGAGGGCCGCATAGACTATGTTTGATCTTTCCATATCCGAGATCGCGATTATCGCGATAATCGCCACCGTTGTTATCGGACCCAAGGAATTGCCGCGCGCGCTGGCAACGGCAGGCCGGTGGATGGCCAAGGCGCGCGGTGTCATGGCCAATTTCCGCACCGGACTGGACGCCATGGTCCGTGAAGCGGAGCTGCAGGAAATGGAAAAGAAATGGGCTGCGGAAAATGAACGGATCATGCGCGAACATCCGGCCATTCCGGGTGACCGGGAGGTCCAGGAACCGAGAATGGAACCGCTGGACGGACCACCGGCAGATCCTGCCGGGCTCCCGGAACCGGCCGACGACCGGCCGGCACCGCCACCCGTTGGCGATGACAAGCGATGAATGACCAGAGCAAGCCCGATCTTGATGACAGCAAGGCGCCGCTGATCGAGCATCTGATCGAGCTGCGCCAGCGCCTGCTCTGGTCGGTGGCGGCGCTGACCGTCGCCTTTCTGATCAGCATATTTTTTGCCGACCAGATTTTCGGCATCCTGGTCCAGCCGCTGACCGACGCCTTTCCGGCCGGTGAAGGCAAGCTGATCTACACGAAACTCTATGAGGCCTTTTTCGTCGAGATCAAGGTGGCCATGTTCGCCGCCTTTTTCCTCGCCTTTCCGATCATCTCCAACCAGCTCTGGGCGTTTGTCGCGCCAGGCCTCTATGCCAACGAGAAAAAGGCGTTTCTGCCCTTTCTGATTGCAACGCCGGTGCTGTTCATGGCCGGCGCCTCGCTTGCCTATTTCGTGGTCATGCCGACCGCGTTCAAATTCTTTCTCGGATTTGAGGGGCCGGTTGGCGGCCTGCGGCAGGAAGCACTGCCGGCGATGGGTGACTATCTGTCGCTGGTGATGCAGTTCATTCTGGCCTTCGGCGTCTGCTTCCAGTTGCCGGTGCTGCTGTTGCTGCTCAATCGCGCCGGGATTGTGACTCGCAAGCAGCTGACCGGCATGCGCCGCTACATGATCGTGGCGGCCTTTGCTCTGGCCGCGATCCTTACACCACCGGACGTGGTGTCGCAGCTGATGCTCGGGATTCCGCTGGTTCTGCTCTACGAGAGTTCGCTGGTGATCATGTGGTTCACCGAGCGCAGGAAAAAGCGCGAGATCGTTTCACCCTGATCAGGGAATGGGCCCGAAACCCATATTGATGAGCCTGTCGAACCCCGTCTGACGGACAGACATGGTTCAACAGGCTCACGGCAAATGTTGATCAGTCAATAGCGTCCTGGCCAGCCTGGCCCACTGATTCGATGTCGCGGCCGGCACCCTTGACGGTGGCACAGGCGCTGAGCAGAAGCATGGTTGAAATCAAGACGGCTGCTGTAATTTTCTGCATTTCAAAATATCCTAAAAACTGAACTTGGCACTGACGCGAATATCACGTCCCGACAATGGTACATAGTCTTTAGTGAACGAGGCATGACGACGGGCGTTGACGTCGAAGATATTGTTGGCCGAGGCGAGCAGCGTCACATTGCCGTCCTTGCCGAAAGGACGCCATGCAGCGGTGGCGTTGACCATGGTGAAACTGTCGCTGGGGGTTTCAAATGCCGCCACCTTGTTCTGGCTGCCCGACCATTCGACTTCGGCCCCGAGGTCCAGCCGATCGCTGTGCGCCTTGAGCCCGCCGAGCAGACGCAGCGGCGGGATGCGGGGAACCGCGCCGCCGCCGTCATTGATCTTGGCGCGCACATAGTCGGCCACGCCGTCGGCAATGAAGTCGAACCCGCCGGCCCGCGCGAATACGACCGATGCTGATGCTTCCATGCCATAATAGGTCGCATCGCGCTGCAGATACTGAAACACCGGCAATCCGTCCTGCTTGGCCCCGGTTTCCGTTTCGAAAATATAGTCGTTGAACAGATTGGCATAGATGGTGGCATTCAGCTGCACATCGTCGCTGTCCCAGCGCGCGTAAAGCTCGCCGCCCCAGCTTTTCTCGGTGGTGAAATTGGGGTTGCCGATCTCGAACGCCTGGGTCGCAATATGCGGCCCGTTGGAGAGCAGTTCCTCTGCCGACGGCGCGCGTTCGGACCGGGACAGATTGGCGCCCAGCTTGATTGCCGCGTCGTCCGGGGCATAGGCAAGGCCGATGGCACCGGATAATGTATTGAAGCTGCGGTTGAAACCGATGCTGTTGGCGGAAATGTCGTTCTGTTCAAAGCGTATCGCGCCTTCTGCTTCCCAGTTCCCCAGATCCACTTCCTGCACCGCAAACAGCGCCCAGTTTTCGAGGCTGTTCTTGGGGACAAAGGCTTCCGCCCCAACGGCGTTGAAATCGCGTACCAGAACCTGCGATCCGATCACGCCCCGCCAGCCGCCGTGGTTGGCCTGCACCAGCTCTGCCCGTGCCTCGATGCCGGATACGGAGAATATGGTCCCGGTCTCGTCGCCTTCGAACTCGGTATGTTCATAGTCGGAATAGCCGGCACGGAAATTCAGCGCCTCGAAAAAGCCGCCCATATTGACGCCGCCGCGTAGATCGGCCCGGACCTGCTTCATGCCAATGGTGACCGGTCCTTCTTCTTCGGCTGCTGGTTCCTCGCCCCCTTCCTCGCCATGTGCATGGCCCGTTCCGGGGCGGGCAGGAACACCGTAATTGGTATCATAATAGCTCACCGAGACACCCAGATTGCCGCCGTCATCAATATAGGCAATCCCGGTACCGGCGGTTTTCGTCCGGCTAGCGGTATTGGGAACACGGCCACGGAGATTGGCTGTGTCGGTCAGCTCGGCGGCTTCGTCAGCATGGCCTTCCTCGGCCTCTTCCGCGGCAGAGGCAAGCACCTCGGCGCGCAGGGCAGGGGACAGGACATAGCCCGGCACCCGGACATCATCGGTGTCGCGAAAACTGCCGTCGACATGGAACACCAGTTTCGGGGTCACCGGCACATCGGCGGAGCCGGCGATGCTCCAGTCATTGGCAGCGCTGCCATAGCCGCCGACCGCGTCAAGATGGACCACGTCATCGGGAACATCGCGGGGGATGCGCTTGTCGATCACATTGACCGCTCCGCCAATCGCGTCGCCGCCAAACAGCAGCACCGCCGGTCCGCGCAGGACCTCGACTCGCTGCGCGGTCAGCGGATCGATCGTCACCGCGTGATCGACCGAGGTGTTGGAAGCGTCGAGCGAGCCAATACCGTCGGTCAGAACCTTCACCCGAGGCCCCTGAAAACCGCGCAAGACCGGGCGCGAGGAGCCCGGCGCAAAGGAGGTGGACGAGACCCCGGGCAGACCGGTCAGGCTGTCGCCGATCTGGCCGCGCAGGTCTTCCGCCAGATCGTCGCCGGACAGCACCGAGGTCCCGGCCAGGATATCGAGATGGTCGACATAGGGGGCCGTGACCACGATCATGTCATCCTTGTGGAAATCATCTTCCAGTCCGCTGGTTGTCCGTTCGGCCGGCACCTTGCCTTGCTGGGCGAGGGCAGGGGTGAGGGGGAGGGCAAGGATTGCAGCGGAAAGCAGGAATTTTCTGTGCGACATATTGGACTGACTCTTCTTTTCGGAGGGATGGTTGCCGGCTCGTTAGACAAAATGTTATGATATATCAATCCCTGAATCGGCGAGAGTCGCCAGACCGAGCGAATTTTACTGTCAATGGGGAGAACAAGCGGTGAAGAGCAAGCCGCAGTTCAGGACATCTGAGCGAACCTGTCATTCCAAACTTTGGTTTGCCTCGCCAGTCACCATTGCGAGCGCAGCGAAGCAATCCAGAGCGGCAATCATGGACGGCAAGAGCTCCTTCGTCATCCTGACCTTGTTTCAGGGTCCCCGACGGCAGCGCGCAATCTCACGGGGTCCTGAGCCGCTAGGCCACTGAAGGTAAACAAGTTCAGGATGACGAGCCGTGCTGCTTTGGCTATGACCAATCCCATGACCTTCACCAAGAAAATCCTCCTCCTCGGCTCCGGCGAACTGGGCCGCGAATTCACGATCTCTGCCAAGCGGCTCGGCGCTTATGTCATCGCCTGCGATTCCTATGACCATGCGCCCGCGATGCAGGTGGCCGATGCCAGCGAGACCTTTTCGATGCTCGACGGTGACCGGTTGCGGGCGGCGATAGAAAAGCATCAGCCCGACCTGATCGTGCCCGAGGTCGAGGCAATCCGCACCGAAATTCTCGCCGATATGGAGGCCGAGGGCTATCAGGTCGTGCCGTCCGCTCGCGCCACCCAGCTGACGATGAACCGGGATGCGATCCGCGATGTCGCGGCGCAGGAACTGGGCCTGACCACCTCGCGCTATCATTATGCCGAAAGTTTCGAAGAGGTCGCCAGCGCCGCGGCGGATATCGGCCTGCCGCTGGTGATCAAGCCGGTGATGTCCTCCTCGGGCAAGGGGCAGAGCAAGGTCGAGAGCGAAGCCGATCTCGAAGCCGCATGGAAGTATGCCGTCGCCAATATGCGCGGCGACCGGGCGCGGGTGATCGTCGAGCAGTTCATCGACTTTGATTACGAGATCACCCTGCTGACCGTCCGCACCCGCGAGGGCGTAATCTTTTGCCCGCCAATCGGCCACCGGCAGGAACGCGGCGACTATCAGGAAAGCTGGCAACCGACGGCCATGACCGGTGCGGCGCTCGCCTCGGCGCAGGACATGGCGCGCAAGGTCGTCGATAATCTGGCCGGCAAGGGCAGGGGCTGGGGCCTGTTTGGGGTCGAGTTTTTCGTGACAAAGCAGGGCGAGGTCATCTTCTCCGAACTCAGCCCGCGGCCGCATGATACCGGCATGGTTACCCTGATCGGCCAGAATCTGAGCGAATTCGACCTGCACGCCCGGGCCATCATGGGCCTGCCGATCCCGCATATTGCGCTGACCGCCCCGGCCAGCGCCAGCGCGGTGATCCTGGCCGATAGGGACAGCGAGGATTTTGCCTTTACCGGCGTCGCCGAAGCCCTGGCCTTGGGCAGCGTGGGCGCGGAAGTGGACGTGCGGATTTTCGGCAAGCCGGTGACAAGGCCTTGGCGGCGGATGGCGGTGGCGCTGGCGACGGGCGCGAATACCGATGCGGCGCGGGCGCTGGCGAAGCGGGCGGCGGATGCGGTTGGGATCGAATATCGGTAAAGTTCGGAGAAACTCCTTCTCCCGTGAGGGAGAAGGATACGAAGCCTTATCCGAAGGATTAGGCGCAGTTGGATGAGGGTGTTCCGCTGGTCGGCTGCTCTGCCGCTCAGGTGCAGTACACCCTCACCCAGCTACGACTAGGCAGCAAGCTGCCAAGTTTCCACAACCCTCTCCCGCACGGGAGAGGGCATCCTCGGACTCTGCGGCTCGCCTCCCGGTGACGTAGAGATTATGTTTGACGAACAGCAGCACCCGCGCGATCATGCGGGAAAGCCCCCACCCAGGAGAGACCCATGACCGACCGCAGCAAATTTGGCGCCGACACCACCGCAGACGAAGTGCTGGAGGGTATCGATCTCACCGGCAAGCTGGTGGTGATCACCGGCGGGGCCTCGGGTCTCGGTCAGGAAACCGCGCGGGCGATGGCGGCGAAAGGCGCGCAGATTGTCATTCCGGTGCGCGACATGGCCAAGGGCGAGGCTGCGGTGGTCAAAATCCGGAAGTCGGTTCCCGATGCCAATATCGAGCTGATGGAATGCGATCTCGGCAAGATGGCCAGCATCCAGTTTTTTGCCGAGGCCTTTCTGGTCCAGCATGACCGGATCGATCTGCTGATCAACAATGCCGGGGTGATGGCCTCTCCGCACATGACCACCGGCGACGGCCTGGAGCTGCAGTTCGGCACCAATCATATCGGCCATTTCCTGCTCACCAATCTGCTGATGCCCGCCCTCGTCGAGGCCGCAAAGGCTGGCAGCGATGCCCGCATCGTCAATCTCAGTTCGCGCGGCCATCATTTCGACACGGTGCATTTTGACGACCCGCATTTCGAAGAGCGCGACTATGACAAATGGCTGGCTTATGGCCAGGCCAAGACCGCCAATATCCTGTTCACGGTCGGGCTGGAAAAGCGGCTGGCGGGCAAGGGCGTCCATGCATTGGCCGTCCATCCGGGCGGTATCCGCACCAATCTCGGACGCCATCTGACCGAGGAGGATATGGCGATGCTGCTCAAGCGGATGGAAGAAAATTCGGGCGAGAGCTTCGCGTTCAAAACCGTGGAGGCCGGCGCCGCGACCACCTGCTATGCCGCGACCGCGCCGGAGCTACAGGGCAAGGGCGGCGTCTATCTGGAAGACTGCCGTGTCGCAGAGGTGGATGACGAAGACGAGAGCGGCGGCGTCCGCTCCTATGCGGTCGATCCGGGCAATGCAGAGAAGCTGTGGAGCCTGTCGGAAGCCACTATCGACCAGACATTTTCCTACTGAAAACCCCACATACCGGAGACTTCCCATCCATGACCGCATCCCTGCTTCTCTATGGTTCGCCCCTGTCCCCCTTTCAGCGCAAGGTGGAGGCGGTGATGGCGCTCAAGGGACTGGCTTATGACTGCGAGGATGTCAGCGTCATGGACATGCCCGGCTGGTACACGGAAATCAGCCCGCTCGGTCGTATTCCCTCGCTGCGCGACCGGAGCATCGCGGAGGAGGGGCCTGCCGGTACGATTACCGACAGTTCCGCGATCTGCGGCTATCTCGAGAAGCAACAGCCTGAACCCGCCGTCTATCCCGCCGATCCGTTCGACCATGGCCGGGCGCTGTGGCTCGAGGAATATGCCGACACCGGCCTGGCGATGACGGGTGGCCTGGGCCTGTTCCGGCCGATCATCTTCAACCTGTTCCAGCGCAAGGAACCGGATCTCGAGACGGCGCGCAAGACCTGGAACGAGAAACTGCCGCCGCTGTGGGATTATCTCGAGGCCTATCTTGACGGCCGGGCGCATTTTGTCGGGGACAGCATCACCATCGCCGATATTGCGGTCGCCTGCCAGATCGCCCAGACGGATATGGTCGCCGGCATTCCGGACAAAAGCCGCTGGCCCGCGCTCGTCGCCCATTACCAAGCGATGAAGGCGCATGACTGCTTCCAGCGCAACAATGAAGGCTGCGCCAGAATAATGGCGAAAATCGTGCCGGAGAAATTTGACCTCAGCGCATAAAGACGGAAAATAGCGCTCTCTTCACGCCGCCCGGACCATGCGGATGGGGTGGCTTTTAATAAGATCGTTGCGGAACCTTCTGCCTGATGAACCGTACGTTTAGGAACAACTTTCCGAAACAAGGTGAAACATCATGGCCGACAAGAAAAAGAGCGCTCCCGCCACCACTACCGATAGCGGTATCCGTATTCAGAGCGACGAGCATTCGCTGACCGTTGGCAGCGACGGCCCGATTGTCTTGCACGATCATTATCTGATCGAGCAGATGGCCAATTTCAACCGGGAACGCATTCCCGAACGGCAGCCGCACGCCAAGGGCTCCGGCGCGTTCGGTTATTTTGAGACCACCCAGGATGTCTCCAAATATACCAAGGCGCAGCTGTTCCAGCCCGGCGAGAAGACCGATGTCGCGATGCGCTTCTCGACCGTTGCGGGCGAACGGGGCAGCCCCGACACCTGGCGCGACCCACGCGGCTTCAGCGTCAAATTCTACACCGAAGAAGGCAATTTCGACATGGTTGGCAACAACACGCCGATCTTCTTTGTCCGCGATCCGATCAAGTTTCAGAATTTCATCCGCAGCCAGAAGCGGCGGGCCGACAATGGTCTGCGTGACCATGACATGATGTGGGACTTCTGGACGCTGTCGCCGGAAAGCGCGCATCAGGTTACCTATCTGATGGGTGACCGCGGCGTGCCGAAAAACTGGCGCGAGATGAACGGCTATTCCAGCCACACCTATATGCTGGTGAACGCCGAAGGCGAGAAATTCTGGGTGAAGTTCCACTTCCACACCGATGTTGGCAACAAGAGCGGCAATGCCCATCTGACCCAGGATGAGGCTGTGAAAAAAGCGGGCGAAGACAGCGATTTTCACCGGCGCGACCTGTTCGATGCGATCCACGAGGGCAATGGTCCAAGCTGGACGCTGAAGTGGCAGATCATGCCTTATGAAGATGCAAAAACCTATCGCATCAACCCGTTTGATCTGACCAAGACCTGGCCCCATGAAGATTATCCGCTGATCGAGGTCGGCAAGCTCGTGCTGAATGAAAATCCGGTCGATTTTCACACCCAGATCGAACAGCTCGCGTTCCAGCCGAACAATATGGTGCCCGGCATCGGTCTGTCGCCCGACAAAATGCTGCTGGCACGCGGCTTTTCCTATGCCGACGCGCATCGCGCCCGGCTCGGTGTCAATTATGCCCAGATTCCGGTGAACGCGCCGCGCTGCCCGGTGAATAGCTATACCAAGGACGGCGCGCTGCGGACGCAGAATGCGGTCGATCCGGTCTATGCCCCCAATTCCTACGGCGGCCCGGCTGCACAGCCAGAGCCCGGCCCCGAAGCAGGTCTTTGGCATACGGACGGCGACATGGTGCGCCAGGCCTATAAATTGCGGGAGGACGATGACGACTGGAGCCAGGCCGGAGCGCTGGTTCGCGAAGTTATGGACGACGAGCAGCGTGACCGTTTCGTCTCCAACGTCGCCGGACATCTCGCCGATGGCGTCAGCGAAAAAGTCCTGGTCCGCGCATTTGAATATTGGAAGAATGTCGACAAGAAGATCGGTGAACGGATTGAAAAAATGGTCCGCGACAAAATCGGCGGCAAGTCCAAGGCACCCGGCATGGCATCGGCCAAGTCGATCAGCGGCTAGGCGTCGTGCCCGGGCTTTGCTGATCGGAGAGCAAGGGTAAAGCCTCGAACAGAATAACGGGCGCTTTTAGGCTGCCAGACCTCAGGGCATTGTCAGCCCGTCCGGGGCTGGCAGCCGGACTGCGCCCGGCGTCCAGATGGGGCGGGAAATCTTTGCCATTATCGCCCATCTGCGTCTCGAAGCCGCCGCCCGCACGCAGGTCCATCCTGATCACCCGGCAGGTCATCGGCTCGGGTATCCACCATTTCTTGCAATTCCGCGGATCATCCCTCCCCGACCAGCGCCAGGGGTGCCCGGTCTTGCTGCTCATCGCATTGTCCTTCTCCAGTAATAATCGTCGCGTGCGTCAGCGCGACAGAATGAAATGTTCCAGTTTGCCCAGCGTCTGCTGGCCCAGCGCCTCGGCACCAAACCCTTTTGCTTCCTGATATTCCGCTGCGGTGGTGAAAACCATGCGCATCGTCACCCGGGTTGCGCCCTCCGCCTCTTCCAGCAGGACCCGGGAATCGGCATGTTTGGGGCCATTTTCGCCCCAGAGCAGCGTATAGGCGATGCTCTCCTCCGGCCGGACCTCGGTATAGAGATGGTGGTTCGGATAGATCGTGCCGTCGGGTCCGATCATGTCAAAGACCCATTCGCCGCCGGTTCTGAGGTCGATCCTCTTGGTCTGGCAGGTGTAGCCGTCCGGTCCCCACCACAAGGGCAATGTTTCGGGGTTCAGCCAGGCGGCCCAAACCGCAGACCGCGGTGCCTTGATCAGCCGCTCCAGGGTCATCGTGCGGTCCGGCGCATCCGGGAAATCATGGTTCATTTCTTTTCTTCCTTCATATTGGCCATAACAAATGCATCCAGCCGGTCGAGCCGGGCCTCCCATATTTCCGTCTGCTCATCGAGCCATGTCCGCACGGGATCGAGCGCGGCGGGGACAAGGGCACAGGTGCGGGTCCGTCCCTCCTTCGATGTGGTGATCAGCCCGGCCTCCTCGAGCACTGCAAGGTGCCGCATCACCGTCGGCAGTTTCAAACCGGTCGGATCAGCAAGTTCGGTCACGGGCGCAGGGGCCTTGGCCAGCCGGGCCAGAGTCGAGCGGCGCGTCGGATCGGCCAGCGCGTGGAACATGCGAGAGAGATCTGGATCATGGTTAGTCATATTGCTAACTATACGTGCGTCCGGACAGATCGCAAGAAAAACTTCGTCGATTGGCTAAGTTTTTCTTCAAGGTCTCCGGCAGACGGCTGGTTGACCCGCCAATAGCTAATTGGCCTCGTCCCGTAGTCGCGACTTTATGTCGAAAACTGGGTGCGAAGCGGACATTTGAATGATCTGATTTCAAACGGCAGCAATGGGCCGGTTGGAGACTGTCGGCTAATCGATCTCGGCTCGCATTAGCTACCGTTGTTCGGCAAAGTCAATGGCCAAGCGAGCATTGGCTCTCAAATCCAAGGCTTCAGCCAATTCTCGCTAGGTTCCAACGCCGCTCAGCAGGTGTAGCCCCTTGCCATTTGCGCTTGCCAATGAGCACTGAGAACCCCGCTCTCGCCTGTCCCAAATACGTAGCGATCGGGACGTACGAGAACCGCCTCAGCCGATTGGTGATCAAGCCACGCGCGCAATCCGGCAGCAAATGGTGCCATACGGTTTTCCTTAAGTGTCTCGCGTCCGATCAGCCAAACACCTGGCCCGAGCACTTCGTCCAGCCGGCTTCCGTCCTCTGCCACCAGTTGCGAAAAATAGCTTCCGGCCCCTCGTGATCCGGCCATAATCGCGCCTGTGCCGATCGGGGGATAGGCCGGAGGGCCGCTGGGCAGCTTGCCGAGCCTCCTGGCGACCGCCAACTTAATGTCGCGCAGCGCTGCGCCAAGCCGACTGGTGGTGCACACCATCCGGCCCATCATGATCGCCATATCGATTGTTGCGCGCAGATTGGGCGCGCGTTCCGGCTGATACGTGTCCAGCAGCGCCTGGTCCGCCTTTCCTTGCGCGACAGCCGTGAGCTTCCAGGCGAGATTGGCTGCATCGCGCAGGCCCGAGCACATTCCCTGCCCGGCAAAGGGCGGGGTCTGGTGCGCCGCATCACCTGCCAGCAGCACCCGGCCCTTGCGCCATCGTTCGGCGATGCGGGCGCGGAAGGTGTAGACCGCCGTGCGCTCGATCCGTACCGCACCCTCGACATTCCACGGCGCGAGCAAGTTCGCGACGAATGCCGGATCGCTGACCTCATCAGGGGTTTCGCCCGGCAGCATCATGAATTCCCAACGGTGGCGCCCTTCACCCATCATCACGCAGGTGGTGGCGCGCGCAGGGTCACAGATCTGGAGGTTGGCTGTCGGCAGTCGCGTCGGGTCATCGACCAGCGCGTCGACCACCAGCCAGGGTTCCTCGAAGCCGAGGTCCTCGAAGGCCGTGCCGCAGGCCTTGCGCACCGGGCTGCGCGCGCCGTCCGCTCCGACCAGCCAGCGGGTGCGCAGCGTTTGTTCGCCGTCGGGCGTGGCCAGAGTAACAGTAATGCCGTCCGCATCCTCAATGAAGGACTGCATTTCCCACTCACAGCGAAGGGAACCGGGCGCACGTTCGGCAAGGGCGGATCTCAGCGCCGCTTCGACCGAGGGTTGGTGGATCATGTTGGCGGCCGGCCAGCCGCCCGGGCCGATGCGGGTGGCGCCGTCGAAGCACAATAATACTTTGCCGCGCGCATTGCGAAACTCGTAGCGGTCGGCGCGGCGGCTGGTTGCCATCACGGCATCCGCCGCGCCCGCCTCCTGCAGGATGCGCATACCTTCGTGATCGATATGGGCGGCGCGGGGGAGCGGGAAGATCGCCGGCTCCTTCTCGGCGACGATGGTGCGCACCCCCTGCCGACCGAGCAAGGCAGCCAGCGTCACCCCGGTGGGGCCGCCGCCCACAACCAGCACGTCGCAATCAAAGCCGTCCATTATCACCCCTCCTCGTCCGCTTCAGAACGCCAGCACCATGCCGTCTTCAGCGACGGTAATGGGCCCCTTGTAGAGTTCGCTCATCCCTTCGGTGTACATCGCCCGCACCACTGCATTGTTCGGGTAAGGGATGAGATGGGTGAGCACGAGATGCTTGACGCCCGCCGCCTGAGCCTGCCGGGCAAGCGCGAGGTTATCGGCGTGATAGGGGATGGTCCGCTCCGCCACGCGGGCGTCGAATTCCATGCCGAGCTTGCGCATTTCCGGGATGGCGCGCCGCACCATGTGGCCGGCGTAGGATTCATGCACCACCATGTCGGCACCCTGCATGGCGGGCAGGTTGACCGGGCTCACTTTGGTGTCGCCGCTGATGAACAGCTTGCGGCCCTTGTAACGGAGGACATAGCCAAGCGCGGGGCGAACCGGTTCGTGCGCCACCAGCACCGCATCGATCGTCACGCCGCCCCGATCATAAACCCGCACGCTGCGCCGGCCTTCTCCAAAGGTGATTTCGCGCGCAACGGCGCCGGCAATTGCGCGGCGCTCCGCCAGGTGAGGCATATTCGCGCTGCGGTAACCCTCGTCGAGGGCATATGCTTCGGCGAAACCCGCCATCACCTGGGCAAGACCCTCCGGCCCGGCAACTGGCAGCGGAGTCTCGCGGCCCCAGATCCAGCCGGCGTTGATCAGCGCACCGAGATCGTTGAAGTGGTCCGAATGGAAGTGGGTCACGAACACCTGCTCAAGGTCGTTGACCGGAATGCGCGATGCCGACAGCGAACGCAAAGCCCCATCGCCGACATCGAACAGGAAAAGCTTGCCCCCTGCCGCGACGAGCGTGCAGGCCTGCGCTCGGGCCGAACTGACTTCGGGCGTGCCGGTGCCGCAGATCAGCACCTTGATGCCGTTATGGTCCGTGGCAAAGGCCTGGTCGGGGCCGTGCTGGATACGCTGACGGATCGCCCAGCCGAGCAAGCTGTCGCGCTCGACATAGGCCGCAGTCGCGCCGATCACGAGCACAAACACCAGCGCTATCAGGGCTTTTCGGATCATCGTCACCTCAGCCTTCTGCCATCATGGTGGTTTCGATATGGCCGAGACCGTCGATTTCGGTGCGCACCACATCACCGGGCTGGAGGAACTGGCGCGGGTCCATCGCCGCACCGATCCCGCCGGGAGTGCCGGTGAACAGGCAGTCGCCCGGCTCCAGTGTCATGCCGACCGAAAGATGCTCCACCTGCTGCCAGATATCGAACACCAAATGCCGCGTGTTCGAATTCTGCCGCTCCTCACCATTGACGTAGCAGCGGATGGCGAGATCGTGCGGATCGCCGATTTCGTCAGCGGTGACAATCCACGGCCCCATCGGAGCGTGGGTATCAAAGCTCTTTCCCAGCGACCATTGTGGCCCGGCGTGCTGCCACATCCGCTCGGTGAAATCATTGCCGACACAATAGCCAAAGATTGCAGCAGGCGCATCGGCAGCGTCGATGTGCTTGCCGCCCTTGCCGATCACCGCGACCAGCTCCGCTTCGTAATCGGGCGTTGCGGTGCCGCGTGCAATGAGCACAGGATCAAAGGGGGCGTTGACGCTGGTCTGAGCCTTGGTGAACCATACCTGCCGCTCGGGCGTGCCGAGTCCGCTCTCGGCAATGTGATCGGCATAGTTGAGGCCGATGGCGAAAATCTTGCCGGGGCGGGGGACGGGAGCCTCGAGCTTCACATGTGCCAGAGGAATGCCTCGCCCGGTCGCGCCCGTGGCTTCGAGGCCGGGCTTCAATGTATCCCATTCGCGGATCAGGTCGAGCATCGTGCCAGGCACGTCGGTTTCGACCACGGTCTCGCCGACAACGATGCCGGTGCGGGTCTTGCCGTCATGGGTGAAGGTGCAGAGTTTCATCGGTCAGGCTTCCTTGGGCGTGCGGGAGAACAGGCGCTTGAGGCGCAGCAGCATGGCGGTGACAAAGGCGACGAGGCCGGGCGGCGGGGCCATCTTGCCGGCAAACATCGGATGGGGGCTGCCCCATTGCACCGCGAGCAGCGCCTGCATGGTCTGCTTCTGCGGCGGGTCGTCGGCGGTGAACAGGTCACCGTCGGTCCAGTGTTCCAGCTCGTTGCCAAACGGGTCTTTCCAGTAATCGAAGATCTGGCTGCCCATGATATGTCGCCCCACACCCCAGGCTGCCTCGCGCTGGCGGGCCTTTAGATGTGCGTGGCCCAACATCAGGTCGTCGAGGCTCTCGACCTCGAATGCAGCGTGGAGCAGGCCCGGTTTTCCCGGCAATTGCGCGAGGAAGATGGTGTGATGATCGGAAGGGAGATCACCCCGGTCGCAGCGCATGAATGCGCCCAGCGGCACGCCTTCGGCTGCTTCGACCTCGTCCGAAGTCAGCAGACCGAAGCGATCCTTCCACCACCTCTCGGCGGTCCGAAAATCGCTCACCCTTAGAACGGCGTGGCCGATCCGGCGGATATGAGCGGGGGCAGGTTCAAGCCGTATGGGCGCGCGCTGGCGCGGCTTGGCAGCTGCGCTGTTGAACTGAGGCTCGGGCAACGGGGTGGGCGGTTGGCACTGCTGGCCCGCCACGACCTCGACCAGATAGCCTTCAGGATCGGTCAGGCGCACCACCATCCCGCCGCCGGGTTCGTCGAGCGGTTCCGGCGCCACGCCCTCATGTGTGGCAAGGCGCTCAAGATCGGCGATGCTGGCTGCACGCAAGCCTACGGCGAGAAACCGCGCCTCCCCCGGTTCGGTCACATGCACAAAGGGCCGCCCGTCGCTGGCCTTGCCGTAGAGCCGCCCGCCCTCCTCGAAGCAGGCGAGGCCGAAATCCTCGAGGAAGCCGCGCATGACAGACAGATCGGGCGCTGCAAAGCGCACATGTGCAATATCTTCGACCTTGATTACCGGCATGAGATCTATCCCGAATCACTAATTGACTATTTGGTCAAATAACTCGCAATTGACTATCTGGTCAAGTATTTCGTGACTATGACCATGGCCATGACTATGACTCTCACCATGACCACGACCTCAGCCACCGCGCTCTCGCCCCGGATGCAGCGCACCCGCGCCGCGCTTCTCGCCGCCGGGTCCGAATTGCTGGTTGATCGCCCCATTGACGCGATCGCGATTGACGAAGTGGTATCGCGCGCAGGCGTTGCCAAAGGCAGCTTCTTCAATCACTTCGCCGACAAGCAAGCCTTTGGCGCAGCCGTTGCGGCTGAAGTGCGGACGGAGCTGGAAGCCCGCGTTGCGGCTGCCAACGCGGGGGTCGAGGACCCTGTGGCGCGCATTGCTGGAGGCATGTGCGTGGCAGCGCAATTCGCTCTCGAGCACCCGCGCCGAACGCGGATATTGCTGCGCAGCCAGAGCCCGCCCACCAGCCGCTCCTACCCCCTCAATCGCGGATTGCGGGAGGATATCGACGCTGCATTGGCCCTGAACCTGTTGCGCCCTGAAGCCCGCAATGCAGGGCTGCTCTATTGGCTGGGCCTGTGTCAGGTCCTGATGGCCAATCTGGTCGAGACCCGCCCGAGCGGGGATCAAGCCACCTTGTTGTTGCGCGAAATGATGATGCTTGGACTTTGCGGCCTCGGAGCTTCACCCGGGCATGTAACGGAGCTGATTACTCACACGGCAAGTGACTGGTCCGTCGATACCCATTGATCCCGTTCGCGCCATGTCCGTTTTCGGGACGCTCAACGGCAACGGCAACGGCGAACGGGCGCATTCCAGTCCCGCGACAATTGGCCGATTCCCGACTGGCAGGTTCCAGGCGGGGGATGGGAGTTGCGGCCGCTCACTACCAGCAGCATCTGCATTAGCTCACAACAAGGTTGTGGTTATAGAGGCTGAACTGGAGGTGGCCTGAAAGGCGCGGACCTGCCCGGCGTTTTGGCAGGTCGTCGTTCACTACCAGGACCGACCGCAGCAGGCTCCACCCGATCAGCCGCGGTTTCAAGCCAGCCTTAACCACTGGTCCGAAATGGACGGCAGAAGTCGCGCAGCCCCGTCGATCTTTTTTCGTCCGGCCGCCGCGTGGTGGCATCGCACGTGCTATAATTCAGGGAAGCTCAGCGCCGATCGACAGCGATGCCAAGGCTTTGACGCAGCAATATCGGAGGAGGCAAATCGCCTTCTACCGCCACTCTTTTATGTGACCATGGAAGGTCTGTTGAATGACAATCAGACAAAAGCTCCTCACTTGCCTCGGATTATTCGCCCTTGCGACGCTTTCGATTCTCGCAGCTTCGTTCTGGTCAGCGACGAACAGCAACGCGGCGCTAGATTCAGTTCTTGACGATCGGGTCGTTCCGTTGCGCGATCTAAAGGTCGTTGCGGATGGTTATGCGGTCAACATCGTCGATTCGGCTCACAAGGCCCGGAATGGCAATATCTCGCCCGCGCAAGCGACCAAAAATATCCAGACGGGGCTCACCGAGATTAAGGCAGCGTGGGCAGGTTTTCGCGCCACCAAAATTCAGGGCGAGGAAGAGCAACTTGCAGCTGCAGCTGAAGCTCAGATGCAGAAGTCCGATGTCAGTATCGAACGCCTGCTCGGTATCCTTCGCAGCGGCGATCAGGCTGCACTCGACCGTTTCCTTAGTGGCGAGCTCTACCAGAGTATCGATCCGGTGTCGGATGCATTGGGCAAGCTCGTCAATATTCAGATCAAGATCGCGGCGGAAGACACTACCGCTGCCTTGGGAACCGCAAGCACAGCGATGGTGATAATGGTGCTCCTCGCGCTCGCCTCCACAGCTGTTCTGGTGTTTTCCGGTATAATCATCACGCGCAGAGTTGTTCGCCCAATTCAGCAGTTGGCTGAGGTTATTGAAAATCTCGCGCGTTCATCAGGCGAAGCCAGGCTTCCGAATTTGGAGCAGAAAGACGAGATCGGCGATATTGCACGCGCCGTCGACACGTTCCTGGCGGCGGCTATGGGCAAGGAGCGCGAGCGTTCCGCTGCAGAGGCTGCCGAGCAGAAAATCGTCACTGGCGCGCTGCGCGATAGCCTGGCCGCGATGACTGCAGGCGATCTGACTTCGCCTATCACTGCAGAGTTCCCCCCCGCCTACACAGAACTCAAAACCAACTTCAACGCGGCTCTGGATTCACTGCGTGACCTGATCGGTTCTGTAACCGAAAGCAGTGTCGCTATCCGCACAGGCTCGGGTGAGATCGCTCATGCCTCGGAGGATCTTGCGCGGCGAACCGAAAGCAATGCCGCAAGCCTGGAGGAAACCTCTGCCGCGTTGATGCAAATCGATACGCGGATCAAGGCTACCGCAGAGGCTGCAACCCGCACCGTATCGCGCGCCGACGAGGCAATGGGCAATCTTTCCGGCGGTCGTGCAGTCGCCGGGGAAGCGGTCGAGTCCATGGGCCGGGTAAAAGAAAGCGCAAAGGGGATCGACGAGGTCATCGAGGGCGTCGACAAGATCGCATTCCAAACGCGGGTACTGGCTATGAATGCTGCGGTTGAAGCAGGGCGCGCAGGCGATGCCGGTCGAGGTTTCGCGGTCGTTGCCGACCTTGTCAGTGCGCTCGCCATGCGCGCCGAGGAAGAAGCGAAGCGCGCCCGCGATCAGCTTACCCTCACTCAGTCCGAAATCGTAACTGCCGTGGAGGCGGTGCAGAAAGTCGATGGCGCTCTCAACGGCATTTCCGATGGAGTTGGAGAGGTTCACACGCTGCTTGGCAAGATGGCCAGCGACAATGCGGCGCAGGCGACTGCCATCACGCAGATAAGTGCAGCGGTCAATAGTATGGATCAAGCCACTCAACAGAATGCCGCGATGGTCGAGGAAACTTCGGCCGCTGCTCGAAGCCTGAGCGTCGAGTCTGATTCTCTGGCTGGAAAAGCGACACGGTTCAGGATCAGTGACACCAGCAACCTTGCTGCTGCAAATGTTGGGCGGGATGCGGAGATGCTGCACGAGTATGAGAATACAAGGGGTGTATCTCTAGCTCTTGCCAGTTGAATGCGCGAGCACTGCGGATTGAGAGCCCCGTGAGCACCCTACGCTGCGGACGGGGTCCCAGGATTTAGCCTCGGTGAGGGCTTATTCCCACCAGATGGCCCGCGCGCGCTTCACTCTTCAAGCGCTGGCGGCGGAGCGTCAAGAGGCCTGCCCCCTTTGCGCCTTTCCCCCAACGGGCGCTGAATCACCGACTTGGGCCGCGTAGCTTCCGCTCTTTCGAAACTGAATGAACAACCGCTTTCGGGTATTTGCCGAGCTAGCCGGAATGGCCGAGATGAGGGCGCGAAGCAGTCAGGCGACGGGACTGGTTTGAATGCCGGGAATTGGGGCGGTAGCCGAAGGTCCGCTTTCTACCGCCCAGCATCCAATAGCGGACTGCCCACACACGGCCCAAAACTTGCCGTAGCAATCGGATCAATCGAATGACCGCTCCCCACAACAGCGGACACAAATGTTAACGCACTGGCCGGCCGATGACAAAATCGCTTTCCTACAGCCGCATTGGCAGGATAGAATGCTTTCATGAACCACAACCGCCTCCTCAAACGCCCGCCTGCTGGACAGGCGTTTTTCGGCTGTAAGTGAGGGACAGATTTTTTCGCAATAGGGGGTGTGACCCGTGTGACCCTGTTTGGACAAAGCCCTGCTTTCCACCGGCCAAGCAAGCCCTGCTTGCGGTGGACGTGCGCCGTGCCTATTAAATATATATGACTATCACAGCCAATAGCCTCGACCTGATCGGCAACACCCCGCTGGTTCGCCTCGCCGGACCCAGCGAGGTCGCCGGTTGCGACATTTACGGCAAATGCGAATTTGCCAATCCCGGCGCTTCGGTCAAGGACCGTGCCGCGCTCTATATCATCCGGGATGCCGAAGAACGCGGGCTGCTAAAGCCGGGCGGGCGGATCGTCGAGGGGACCGCGGGCAATACCGGTATCGGTATCGCTCTGGTCGCCAATGCCAAGGGCTACAAGGCGACCATCGTCATGCCGGAAACGCAGAGCCGCGAGAAAATGGATACGCTGCGCGCGCTGGGCGCGGAACTGATCACCGTGCCGGCTGCGCCTTATTCCAGCCAGTGTCACTTCGTCCATCAGTCGCGCCGGATCGCGGAAGAGACCGAAGGCGCGGTCTGGGCCAACCAGTTTGACAATGTCGCCAACCGCCGCGCCCATATCGAGACGACGGCGGAGGAAATCTGGGACCAGATGGAGGGCAGGGTCGACGGCTTTACCTGCGCCGTCGGCACCGGCGGCACTCTCGCCGGCGTCGGCATGGGTCTGAAGGCGAAGGACGAGAAGGTGACGATCGCGCTGTCCGATCCGCATGGTGCGGCGCTCTATGAATATTATGCCCATGGCGAACTCAAGTCCGAGGGCAGCAGCGTCGCCGAGGGTATCGGCCAGGGCCGGATCACCGGTAATCTGGAAGATGCGCCGGTCGACCGGCAATATCGGATTTCCGATCAGGAAGCGATGGTCTGGGTCGAGCGGCTGCTGATGGAGGAGGGGCTGTGCCTTGGCCTGTCGTCCGGCATCAATGTCGCCGGCGCGATCGCGCTGGGCAGGGAACTGGGGCCGGGCAGCCGGGTCGCGACGATCCTGTGCGACACCGGATTCCGCTATCTGTCCTCGCTCTACAACGCCGCATGGCTCAGGGAAAAGGGCCTGCCGGTCTTCCCGTGGCTTGACCAGAATGGATAAGCGCAACCAGAATAACGGTCGCCAGGACACGATGCAGCGGATCCAGGTCGGCGTCATCGGTCTGGCTGCCGTGCTGCTGCTGGTCAGCGTCGCCAATTTCGTCATTCAGCGGGCCAGCGACGAGCCGACCGTTATCGAGGAAATGCATGAGGGCGACGAGGGCATCCCGCCGCCGCTGGCCAGCAATCCGGAAGGCAAGCCTGCCGAACCGCTGGCGGAACTGGGGATCACCCCGGCACCGGAGTCGGGAGCGGGCAAGTCCGAAGCCCAGAAGCCGGCGAAGAATCTGCCTGGACGGACGGTTCCGGATCTCAAGCCCGATCCCAATCTGGATGCGCCGATGGACCGGGAGCGGCGCTAGTTGCCCGGATTCCGGCAGAGGCTGCCACTGGCGCTCGCGGCCTTGCTGGTCCTCACCCAATGTACCGCCAGCGAGTCCCGGCCTGATCAGCCGCATGAGAAAGCCAGCATCCAGCTGATGACCAGCCTGCCGCTGGTCTGGGGCGAGAGCGCTTCGATGGAATCGATCCTTGCAGGGCAGGCGGAGCCGGCGCCGATCTATCGATACTGGCAGCAACAATATGACATGACGGCAGTCGACAGTCTGGAACATCTGGCCGAAGAGGATCCGGATCTAGTCATTCTTGCCCAGCCCCGCGCCATGGACCCGGCTGATCTGGCGGATCTCGATGCCTGGGTCCGCGCCGGCGGTCGTGTCATCATTCTCACCGACCCCGATCTGGTCTGGCCGTCCGCCTTGCCGCTGGGCGATCCGCGGCGTCCGCTGGTCAGCGGCCTGTTGTCGCCCCTGCTCGGCCACTGGGGGCTGGAACTGGTGGCTGATACCGAAAACAGCGTCGACATTGTGCTGCTGCGCCTAGGCGGCCATGCGTTCGCCACCCGGGGCGTTGGCATGTTCGAACCGGTCAATTCCGATGCCGCGACCGGCGCGCGCTGCGATCTGAACGAGGGCGGTATCGTCGCCCGCTGCGTGATCGGACGGGGGCGAGCGGTGATCGTCGCCGATGCCGATTTTCTCAATGCCGCACTGTGGCCCGAAAAAGCCCGCCGATCCCCGCAGGAAAGCGGTGCGGTGCGGTTTGTCGACTCCCTGGTTCAGGCGCAGAATGACCGGAAGGATGACCAGCGATGACCATGTCCGAGACTTATGCAGAGGTCCGCCGCAAACCGTCAGAAACAGGGGGTAAAGTGGCAAAATTATAAGGACGGTATTTCAATGGCTTAGTTGTTGTTACCCGTAAAATCCCTTAATATCCCCTTCCATCCCCGTCGTTCCCCTGATAACCCTTATTTGTTATCGGGGTTATTCTTCCTGTCCGGATTCTGTTTCCGGAAGAGCGCTGGCACGCGCGCTTCTGGATCGGGGAGATTATTGCCCCCCGGTTCGGATTGGGGATTTTCGCTGTGTCAGGTGCGTTTGCATATTCAGGCTCTGCCATATCGGCGATCGACGATAAGGGTCGGCTGTCGGTTCCGGCATTCCTGCGCAAAAATCTGATCGAAAGCAGCGACGGCCGGACCCTGTGCCTGGGCACGCATGAAAAATGGGATTGCCTGGTCGGCTTCGGCCTCAGCCGCAAGGCCGACATGCTCACCGAAATCGAAAAACAGTGGGAAGCGGCGATCGCTCGCGGCGAGTCTTTTGACAAGGATGCCGCCGGTGCCCGCAAATTCTCCTCGTTGCAGGACCTCAGCTTTGACGCCAGCGGCCGCTTCATCCTGCCGCCGCAGCTTCGGGAAATCGGCAATCTCGAGAGCAATGTCCTGTTCCATGGTATCGGTACGACATTCTGCCTGTGGAACCCCCAGACCCTGCTCGATACCACCGACGACGTCCCCGTCGATCGTCGCCTGGTCGAGCATCATCTGAAGGAAGCCGGCCAGAAGAGCGAAGGGAAGGCGAAATGACCCCCGCAGCCGCCGCCCGCCATGTTCCTGTCCTGCTTGACGAAGTGATCGTTGCGCTCGCCATCACCCCTGGCGAAACGCATGTCGATGGCACATTCGGTGCGGGCGGGTACAGCCTGGCGATGCTCAAGGCAGGGGCCAGGGTCCATGCCTTTGACCAGGACCCGGATGCCATTGCCAAGGGGCAGGCCATGGTCGACGAGTCCGGTGGCAAGCTCTGTCTGCACCACGCGCTCTATTCGGAAATGGCGGAGGTTCTGGCCGACGAGGATATTGACGGCGTCACGCTCGATATCGGCGTGTCGTCGATGCAGCTCGATCAGGCGGAGCGCGGCTTTTCCTTTCAGAAGGACGGCCCGCTGGACATGCGCATGTCCAGCGATGGCGAAAGCGCTGCAGACTTTCTCAACGAAGCGGATGAAGAGATGATCGCCGATGTCATCTATCGCTATGGCGAGGAGCGGCGTTCGCGGCGGATCGCGAAGGCGATTGTCGCGGCACGACCGCTGACCCGGACCTCAGAGCTTGCCCAGGTGGTCCGGAAGGCCCTCGGCTATCGCGCGGGCGACAAGAAGGACCCGGCGACCCGGACGTTCCAAGCCATCCGCATCCATATCAATCGCGAACTCGGCGAACTGGAAGACGGTCTTGTCGCAGCTGAGAAGCTGCTGCAGCCCGGAGGCCGTCTGGCGGTGGTGACGTTTCACAGCCTCGAGGATCGCATCGTCAAGAATTTCCTGCGCGACCGCAGCGGACAGCAGTCCGCCGGTTCGCGCCATCTACCACAGGTTAACGAGATACGGCCGGCACCCACCTTTCATAAACCAGCCAAAGCGGTGCGTCCGGCCGGGGCGGAGCAGGCCCTTAATCCCCGAGCCCGCTCCGCCACCCTTAGATCAGCGGTGCGCACAGACGCGCCGAGCAGGGGGAGCGAGCAATGAAGCTGGCAATCAAGCGCCTCGAAGGCATCGGCTGGCTCGCACTGGTTTTTCTGGTCGCGATCATGCTCTATCCCCTGTCGCTCAGCGTCGCGACCCTGCGCAGCGACCTCGCGCGGACCGATCACAAGATTATCGAGACCAAGAAGGAAATCCGCTATCTGGAAACGGAATTCAGCGCGCGCGCCAATTTGCGGCAGCTGGAGGAGTGGAACAAGCTCGAGTTCGGCTATGCCGCTCCGCAGGCCTCGCAATATCTGGACGGCGAAAGAGCCCTGGCCAATCTCGGCGGCAAGGATCTGCGCAAGCCGGTCCAGGTCGCGGTGATCAGCTCGATGGACGGGATCAAGCCCGCCGGCATTATCGGGTCGGTTTTCGGCACCGCCCAGGCGCACGAACGGAATCCGGACGGCAGCGCCATCGGCCGTCAGGATCATAGCGGATCCGCTCCGAGGGATGCCGATTCCGGCAGGGCCGCGGGAGGAGCGCAGGCGCGGACCACGCGCGTGGCGCATATCGAGGACAAGTTGCTGGATGACGGGCTGGTTCGCGATCTTGGACGCAAGGCGATCGCCGAAAAACTTGAAAGTGTGGCTGAATGACGACACTTCTGGCCAACAGCAAGAAGGTGCAGTTTTCGGGAAAAGCCAAAGAAATCGCTGCGAGCGCTCATTTTCGGTTGATGATATTGCTGCTGGTGTTTCTCGCAGCCTTCACGATCGTCATCGGCCGCCTCATCAGCCTGACCATTTTGGAAGATGCCGCACCCTATCGGCCATTGAGCAGCGCCTTCATTCCGCCGCGCGGCGATATTGTCGATCGCAACGGCGTGCCCCTGGCGCGGACGATGCGCGGCTATGCGGTGCGCGTGGTGCCCGCCCGGGTGCTGGGCGACAAGCCCGTTCTGGCGCGGCAACTGGCCGCAATTTTTCCGGATACCAGTGCGGCCCGGTTTCTGGACAAGCTCAATGGTGCGCACCCGACCTATCTGCGCCGCCGGGCGCTTCCCGAAGAGGTCAAGCAGATCCATGCGCTGGGCGAAATCGGCATCGAATTTCCGCGCGAGGACGAGCGTCTCTATCCCCAGCGCGAACTGGCGGCCCATGTGTTGGGTTATGTCAATGCCGACGGCGACGGTGTGATGGGGATGGAACGGGCGCTGAACAAGCGCCTCATGGACAGCAGCCTGCGTGCCACCCCCACGATGCTGTCGATCGACAGCCGGGTGCAGGCGGCGCTGGAAAGCGAACTGCAGGACGCGATGCTGATCACCCAGGCGCGGGGCGGCGCCGGGATTATTCTGGACGTGGAAACCGGCGAAGTCATGGCGCTGGCCTCGCTGCCGGTGTTCGACCCGAACAAGATCCGCCGGGCGACGATGAAGCACCAGAACAACGAAGTGACGCAAAGCGTGTTTGAACTCGGCTCGACCTTCAAGCCGCTGACCATCGCCGCGGCGCTGGATGCCGGCACGGTGACCGATCTGGCGGTTCGCTATAATGCCATGGAACCGATCAAGATCGGCGGCTTCACGATCAAGGACGATCACAGCCAGGGCCGCTATCTGAACGTACCGGAAACTCTGGTCCACAGTTCCAATATCGTGACCGCGCGGATCGCCGACAATCTTGGCCAGAAAGCGATGGAGAACATGTTCCGTCGCCTGGGCTTCGATGAACGTCCGCATATCGAGCTGTTTGAACGCGGCCAGCCGCTGTGGCCGCGCAACTGGGGACGGGTTACCAATATGACCGTCGCTTATGGCCATGGTATTGCTGTCACTCCGCTGCATCTTGCCAGTGCCTATGCGGCTTTGGTCAATGGCGGTATTTGGCGCCCTGCCACGCTGCTGAAGGTGGAGCCGGGCAGGGAGGCCAAGGGACGCCGGGTGTTCAAGGCCGCGACCAGTGCCCGGATGCGCCAGTTGCTGCGGATGATCGTTTCCGACGGCACCGGTCGCAAGGCCGATGCACCGGGTTACCGGGTCGGCGGAAAAACCGGATCGGCAGAAAAACCGTCTGAAGGTGGTTACAACAAGACCTCGCTGGTTTCGACCTTTGCCGCCGCCTTTCCGATGGACAATCCGCGCTATGTGGTTATCGCCATGCTCGATGAACCGCACGGCACCGCAGAAACTTCCTTCCAGCGCACCGCAGGCTGGACCACCGCTCCGGTTGTACGCAAGGTCGTCTCGCGCGTCGGTCCCATGCTCGGGGTCATTCCCGACGAACATCGCGATGTCGATGTGTCGGAGCTGACGCCGTTGCTGTGGAAACCCAAATCCGCATCGGAAGAGAGCAATGCGACTGAATAGTCTTGTCCCAGGCCTTGAGGGCGATGCCGGCGAGCAGAGCGTCACCGGTTTTGCCATCGACCATCGCAAGGTCGCGCCCGGCAATATTTTCGGTGCTTTCCGGGGCGCGAAGTTTAACGGTGAAGAGTTTGTCGAGGCCGCGGTCGCTTCGGGCGCGATCGCCATCGTGGCGCTCCCCGAGGCGCGCGTCGAAGGCGCGGTGCATATTGCGGATGAGGAGCCGCGGCGATTGTTCGCCCAGATGGCGGCGCGCTATTTCACTCCGACGCCAACCCATGTGGCTGCGGTTACCGGTACCAATGGCAAGACGTCCACCGCCGAACTCACCCGCCAGCTGTGGCGGATGGATGGCTATAACAGCGCGTCGATCGGCACGCTTGGCGTCACCACCGCCGACGACCAGGTCAAGACCGGGCTGACGACGCCCGATATTGTCACGTTTCTCTCCAACATGTCCGGTCTGGCGCGCGAAGGGGTCAGCCACGCGATTTTTGAAGCATCCAGCCACGGCCTTTCGCAATATCGCACCGAAGGTCTGCCCGTGCAGGTCGGCGCCTTTACCAATTTGAGCCGCGATCATCTTGATTATCACGGCGATATGGACAGCTATTTCGAGGCCAAGATGCGGCTGTTTGACGAGGTCGTCTGGAGCGAAGGCACTGCTGTGATCTGGGCCGATGATGATCCATGGTCGGAGAAGGCGATCCAGCGGGTCAAGGATCGCGGGCTGGAACTGCTCACGGTCGGCGAAAAGGGCACCACGCTGCAGCTGGTGTCGCAGACACCGACCCATCTGGGTCAGGTTCTGATGGTCAAGGCGGAGGGCAAGACCCACCGGATCGCGCTGCCGCTGATCGGCGCCTATCAGGCCGCCAATATCCTGTGCGCAGCCGCCATCGTGCTGGCGACCGGCGGAAGACTGGACAATGTCTTCGACCATATGCAGCGAGTGCAGCCGGTGCGCGGACGCATGGAGCGGGCGGTCATCACCCGTGCCGGGGCGCCGGTCTATGTGGACTATGCCCATACTCCGGAGGCCCTGCGCGCGGCCATTGCGGCGCTGCGGCCCCATGTCACCGGGCGTCTGATCACCCTGTTCGGTGCGGGCGGCGACCGTGACAAGGGCAAGCGGCCGGAAATGGGCCGGATCGCGGTGGAAATGTCCGATCATGTGATCGTCACCGACGACAACCCGCGCAGCGAGGATCCCGCCACCATCCGCGCAGAGATTCTTGCAGGAGCCACAGGCGCTGAAGATATCGCCGATCGCCGCGCCGCCATCGCCCATGCGATCGAGATGGCCGGCCCCCAGGACATCATTCTGCTCGCCGGCAAGGGCCACGAGCAGGGCCAGATTGTCGGCGACCGGGTGATACCCTTTGATGATGTCGAAGTGGCCCGGGAATGCGCCGGAGCGCAGCCCTTATGACCGCGCTCTGGACATCAGCTGCGATTGCGGAAGCGACGAACGGAACGGCCAGCGCCGATTTTTCGGTCAGCGGCGTCGCTTTTGACTCGCGCGAAATCGGCCCGGGCGATCTTTTCATTGCCCTCAAGGGCGAGCATAGCGATGGCCACCTTCATGTCGAACAGGCTTTCGGATCGGGCGCTGCCGGCGCCCTGGTCAGCCAGCCGGTCGTTGGTCCGCATATACTGGTCTCAGATACCGCCAAAGCACTCGATGCGCTGGCGATCGCATCCCGGGCGCGCACGGATGCGCGGATCATCGGGGTGACCGGATCGGTGGGCAAGACTGGCACCAAGGAAGCGCTATATGCGGCGCTGGACCGCTGCTCTTTCGGCAAGGCGCACCGGTCGGTCAAAAGCTACAATAACCATGTCGGCGTCCCGCTCAGCCTCTCGCGGATGCCGCAGGACAGCCGATACGGCATTTTCGAAATGGGCATGAACCACGCGCATGAACTGTCGGCGCTGACCCGCCTCGTCCGTCCGCATACGGCGATTATCACCGCTATTGCACCAGCGCATATCGGCAATTTCCCCAATGGCGAGGCCGGAATCGCGGATGCCAAGGCCGAAATCTTCGAAGGCCTGATGCCCGACGGCACGGCGATCATCCCGCACGACAGCCCGCATTACCGGCGGCTGCGGAAAAAGACCGAACGCCATGCAGCCCATGTCATCTCGTTCGGATTTGAAGAGGGAGCGGACGTGCGCGCGATCGATATCGTTTCTGCGCCGCGCGGCGGCTCGCTGGTCACCGCCAGGCTGGGTGAACAGAGCCTTTGCTTCACGATCGCCGAAGCCGGGATGCACTGGGTATCCAATTCCCTGGCCATACTCGCCGCCGTGCGCGCCGTTGGCGGTGATCTCGCCTCGGCCGGTCTCGCCCTGGCCGAAATGAGCGGTATCGATGGCCGTGGTCGGCGTCATCTTGTCTCGCTCAAATCCGGTGGTACCGCGACGGTGATCGATGAAAGCTATAATGCCAATCCGGCCTCGATGAAGGCCACGCTTCGCCATTTTGCCGGTGAGAAAAATGCCGGTCGCAAGATCGTGCTGCTTGGTGCGATGGGCGAGCTGGGCGAGCAATCGGCCCATTTTCACACCGCTCTGGCCGACGATATTCTCGCCTCCGGAGCCCAGGCGATCGTCTTGGTCGGCGACGATATGGCACATACTGCCGCGAAACTGGAACAGGGCCTTGATCGGGGCGTCAAAATGTCACATGCCGCCAACGCTTCGGAGGCGCTGACCGAGGTCGCAAAATTGCTCAGCGACGGGGATCTTCTACTGGTCAAGGGATCAAATTATCTGGGGCTTTCCTCCGCGGTTTCCGCGCTGGTGAGTGGGGAGTATTGATGTTTTATTTGCTGGCCCAATGGCTTGAATTCGAAGGCATTTTCAATGTCTTTCGCTACCTGAGCTTCCGTTCCGGCGCTGCGGTATCGACATCGCTGTTCATCGGTCTGCTGATCGGACCCAAGTTCATCAACATGCTGCGCATGCGCCAGGGCAAGGGACAGCCGATCCGCGAGGACGGGCCGATTACCCATCTCAAGAAGGCGGGCACCCCAACCATGGGCGGGCTGATGATCCTGATCTCGGTGGTGCTGTCATTGCTGCTCTGGATGGATCTCAGCAATATCTTCGTCTGGGCCTGCATTTTTGTCACGCTCGGTTTTGGTGCGATCGGTTTCATGGATGATTATGACAAGGTCAGCAAAGCCAGCCACAAGGGCGTTCCGGGTCGGGTCCGGCTGCTGCTGGAATTTGCCGTCGCCGGTTTCGCGACCTGGCTGATCGTGCAGCAGATCGGCACCAGCCTCTACGTGCCCTTTTTCAACGATGTGCAGATTGACCTCGGCTATTTCTACATACCCTTCGCGATGTTCGTCATCGTCGGTGCGGGCAATGCGGTCAATTTGACCGACGGCCTCGATGGTCTCGCGACCATGCCGGTCGTCATCGCGAGCGCCACTTTCCTGGTGCTCGTCTATCTGTCCGGCAATGCGGTATTCTCGGAATATCTGGGCATCCCCTTTGTCCGCGGTGCCGGCGAGCTGGCGATCTTCTGTGCCTGCGTGATCGGCGCCTGCCTTGCCTTTCTCTGGTTTAACGCGCCGCCAGCAGCGGTGTTCATGGGCGATACCGGAAGCCTTGCACTCGGTGGCGCGCTGGGCGCGATTGCCGTGTCGATCCATCATGAAATCGTGCTCGCGCTGGTTGGCGGCCTGTTTGTGCTCGAAGCCGTGTCGGTCATCGTCCAGGTCTTCTTCTTCAAGCGCACCGGTCGCCGCGTCTTTCGCATGGCCCCGATCCATCATCATTTCGAACAGCTTGGTTGGTCCGAATCCACCATTGTAATCCGCTTCTGGATCATCAGTCTGGTGCTCGCTCTGGCCGGATTGGCAACGTTGAAACTGCGATGATCATATCCCCCGCCTTTGCCGGAAAACGCTATGCCATTCTCGGACTGGCCCGTTCCGGCATGGCGGTGCTGGACAGCCTGCACGCGAGCGGCGCCGAATTGCTGGCCTGGGACAATCGCGAAGAATTGCGGGACAGCGTAGCCGACAGGGCCCTGATCGCCGATCCTCTGGAATCCGACCTGACCGGCTATGACGCGATCGTCGTCTCGCCTGGTGTGCCGCTCAACAGCCATCCGATCGCGCTCAAGGCAAAGGCAGGCCGCGTCCCGATCATTGGCGATATCGAGCTTTTTGCCCAGGCGCGCAGCTCCCTACCATCGCACCGGGTTGTCGGCATCACCGGCACCAACGGCAAGTCGACAACCACGGCTCTGGTTCACCATATATTGGAAAGCTCCGGCATCCCGGCGGTCATGGGCGGCAATATCGGCCTGCCGATCCTGTCGCAGGAGCCGCTGCCCGCCGGCGGCGTCTATGTGCTGGAATTGTCGAGCTACCAGATTGATCTGACTGCCAGTCTCGACTGCGATGTCGCGTTGCTGCTCAATATCAGTCCCGATCATCTGGATCGCTATGACGGCTTCGACGCCTATGCCGCTTCCAAGGCGCGGCTGTTCGACATGCTGGGAGCGGATCACGCCGCGATCTTCGCCAGCAAGGATGAAAAGACCCGGCTGGCCCTCGACGGGCTGCGGAAGCTGGGACGGGTGCAAAATATCGTCGACACCAGCCACCGCGAAATTGCCGGACAGGCCGGCTGGCCGTCGCTGCAAGGTCCCCATAATCTTCAGAACGCCATCGCTGCCATTGCCGTCGTCGAGGCTCTGGGCCTGACCGAAGCGCAATGGCGACCGGCTCTGGCCAGTTTCGCCGGCCTGCCGCACCGCATGGAGCGGGTCGCCGAATCCGGAGGCATATTGTTTGTCAACGACAGCAAGGCCACCAACCCGGCTTCGACCGGTCCGGCGCTCGGCGCCTATCCCAAAATCCACTGGATATTGGGCGGCCTGCCCAAGAGCGACAGTCTGGCGGAATGCGAACCCTTTTACCAGAATGTCGTCCGCGCCTATACGATCGGTGAGGCCGGGCCACTGTTCCAAAAATTGCTGGCCGGTCATGTGCCCGTCGAATCCTGTGAAATGATGCTGACCGCGGTACAGCGGGCGGCGGCCAATGCTGCGCCTGGTGAGGTAATATTGCTGTCCCCGGCCTGCGCTTCGTTCGACCAGTTCCGCGATTTTGAAGCGCGCGGCAATTGTTTCCGCTGCGCCGTGACGTCGGTGATCGAGAAAGGCGTGATTGGCTCTGCAAAAGGGGAGGCGATGCGATGAGCGATTCTGCACAGGGTTTGGGACCAGCCAGTGAGCGTCCCGAAATGGCCAGCGGCCTCAAGAAGAAGCGCTTTCAGTTGCAATCCCGTCTCGGGCGCAGTGACCGGTCACCGCTCGCGATCTGGTTCTGGGAACTGGACCGCGTCCTGCTTGGCCTGATCCTGACGTTGATCGCAATCGGCTTGATCGCGGTTGCCGCGGCGTCGCCGGTAACCGCGCTGAAGCAGAGCAGCGCATCGGTCTCGGTCGAACCGCTCTATTATTTTTACCGGCAGCTTGGCTGGGTGATCGTCGGTGTTCCGGCAATGCTGGTCATCTCGATGCTGCCCAAGGAACAGGCCCGGCGCTTCGCGATCCTCGGTGCGCTGGTCGCATTCATTCTGCTGTTTCTCGTCCCGGTTTTCGGCAAAACCGTCAATGGCGCGCAGCGCTGGATCGGCTATGGTTTCGCTACCATTCAGCCGGGCGAGTTCCTCAAGCCGCTATATGCGGTGGCGCTGGCCTGGCTGCTGTCGCTCAGGATCAAGGATCCGGCGCTGCCGGTGATATCGCTGTCCGTCATTCTGACCGCGATCATCGCGATCCTGATGATGATGCAGCCCAATCTTGGCGAGACCATCCTGATCTGCGGCATCTGGTTCGCGGTAATGACTGTGTCCGGCCTGTCCGCGCGGCTGATCGCCGCGATCGGTGTCGCGGGTGTCGGCGGTCTGGTCGGGGCCTATTTTCTTTATCCCGTCGCGACCCAGCGGATCAACGCCTGGCTGTTCGGCGGCGGCGAATATGACCAGGTGATGTTCGCCCACAAGGCGCTGACCGGCGGCGGCCTGCTCGGCACCGGACCCGGGCTGGGCACCGCCAAGTTCAAGCTGCCCGAGGCGCATACCGACTATATTTTCTCGGTCATTGGCGAGGAATTCGGTCTGCTCGCCTGCATGGCCATCGCGCTGGTCTATCTCGCGATCATCGTCCGTGTTTTCCTTCGCCTGCTCGACGAGGAGGATAATTTCATCATTCTCGCCGTCTCCGGCCTGACCGCGCAACTGGGCGGCCAGGCGCTGATCAACATGGCGGTGAATCTCCAGCTCTTCCCGTCCAAGGGCATGACGCTGCCGCTGGTCAGCTATGGCGGCTCGTCGATCCTGGCGCTGTGCATCGGCATCGGACTTTTGCTCGCATTTACCCGGCGGAACCCGTATCTTGACCGTTCACAATATGTCTCGGCCTGGCCCGAGCAAGGACGGATAGCGGTATGAGTTTTTCGAAACATTATGTTCTAGCAGCGGGCGGCACCGGCGGGCACATGATCCCGGCCTATGCACTGGCCAGGGAGCTGGTCTTGCGTGGCCATAGGGTGGCGCTGATCACCGATGCGCGCGGCGCGAAGATTCCCGGCATGGTCGAGGAAGGGCAGGTTCATGTCCTGCCCGCCGGCCGGATTACCAAGGACCCGCGCAGCTGGCCCGGGGGCATCCGCGCGATTCTCAAGGGCCGCCGGATGGCGATGCAGCTTTACCAGACGTTCCAGCCCGCAGCCGTCGTCGGCTTTGGCGGCTATCCTGCCTATCCTGCTCTGCTGGCGGCAAACGGCCGGGATATTCCGACGATCGTGCACGAACAGAATGCAGTGCTGGGCCGGGTCAACCGGCTCGCCGCTCGCTCGGTCAATGCCATTGCCACTGCCTATCCAGATGTCCTCCGGATCAAGCCGAAATATCAGGACAAGGTCCATCTCGTCGGCAATCCGGTCCGGGAGGAGGTGGTGGCCCTGCGCGAAGAACCCTATCCGCCGCTGTCCGAGGAAGGCATTTTTCGCGTGCTGGTCACTGGCGGGAGCCAGGGCGCGTCGATCCTGTCCGATGTTGTGCCGGATGCGATGGCGATGCTGCCGATGCATTTGCGCCGCCGCCTGCAGATCACCCAGCAATGCCGCGAGGATGATATCGAGCGTGTGCGGGAAAAATATGCCGAGCATGATATCCCGGCGGAACTGGCGACCTATCTGCCGGATCTGCCCGAGCGGCTCGGCTGGGCGCATCTGGTGATTGGCCGGGCAGGGGCTTCGACCATTGCCGAGCTGACCACCGCCGGTCGCCCCGCCATCCTGATCCCCTTGCCAAGCGCGATGGATGACCATCAGACCTATAATGTGAAAGAAATGGTGGCCTCTGGTGGCGCTCGCGCGATTCCGCAATCCCGCTTCACCGCCAAGGAGCTGGCCAAGCAGATGCAGAAAATGGCGCTGCAGCCCGGCGCGCTGGAAAATGCCGCACGCTTTGCGGCGAAATGTGGCCGACCGGAAGCGGTCAATGACCTTGCCGATTTGGTCGAAAGCTTTGGCACCTCGCCGCTCGGAACGACGATGAAGGTCGAGAAGGAAAGGCCGAACCCGCTTGCTTCCCGCAAAGAAGCGCTGGCCAAGGATATGGCACAGTGAAGGGCGTCGGCACGGATATCGGGACGATCCATTTCGTCGGCATCGGCGGCATCGGCATGTCCGGCATCGCCGAGGTTATGCACAATCTCGGCTATCAGGTGCAGGGCAGCGATATTGCCGAGAGCTATGTCGTCGAGGGCCTGCGCGCCAAGGGTATCGATGTAAAGATCGGTCATAGTCCGGAGAATGTCGAGGGCACAGCGGTGGTGGTCACGTCGACCGCCGTCAAGCGCGGCAATCCGGAAGTCGAAGCGGCACTGGCCAGCCGGATACCGCTGGTCCGCCGGGCGGAAATGCTGGCCGAACTGATGCGTCTCAAATCGACGATCGCGATTGCCGGCACCCATGGCAAGACCACGACGACCTCGATGGTCGCGGCGATGCTCGATGCCGGCGGCATCGACCCGACTGTGATCAACGGCGGCATCATCAACCAATATGGCTCCAACGCCCGCCTCGGCGACGGTGAGTGGATGGTCATCGAGGCAGACGAAAGCGACGGCAGCTTCCTGCGGCTTGACGGCACGATCGCGGTGGTCACCAATATCGATGCCGAGCATCTCGATCATTATGGCAGCTTCGACAAGATCAAGGACAGCTTTCTCGAATTCATCGAAAATGTGCCCTTTTACGGCGCCGCGATCCTGTGCATCGACCATCCCGAGGTTCAGGCCCTTTTGCCGCGCATCCGCGACCGACGGATTATCACCTATGGCTTTTCCGCTCTCGCCGACGTCAAGGGCACCAATGTCACGCCCATCCCCGGCGGCAACCGGTTTGACGTGGTCGTTCGCGATCGCGACGGGGCGACCCGGACGATCGAGGGGATTTCCTTGCCGATGCCTGGCCGTCACAATGTCCAGAATGCCATCGCCGCCATCGCCGTTGGAATCGAGATGGGCATGACCGATGCGCAGATCGTGAAGGGGTTCGATCATTTCGGCGGCGTCAAGCGGCGCTTTACCAAGGTCGGCGAAGTCGACGGTCTGACGATCATTGACGATTATGGCCATCACCCGGTCGAGATCCAGGCGGTGCTGTCGGCCGCCCGCGAAGGCGCGGAAGGGAGGGTCATCGCCGTGGTCCAGCCGCACCGCTTCACGCGCCTGCGCGATCATATGGAAGAATTTCAGGGCGCCTTTAACGATGCCGACATGGTCTTTGTCGCCCCCGTCTATGTTGCCGGTGAAGATCCGATTGAGGGTGTGAACAGCACGGCTCTGGTCGAGGGTCTGAAGACCCGCGGTCACCGTCTGGCGGAAACGGTCGAGGACCCGCAGGCTCTGGCTGCGCGACTGGCGGAAGTGGCGCAGCCAAAGGACATGATCATCTGCCTCGGTGCAGGGGACATCACCAAATGGGCAGCCGGACTCGCGGATGGGATAAAGGAGGCGCGCAAATGAGCCGCTTTCCGTCAGGCATGAGCCTAATTCCGTTAGTCCTGAGCCTGTCGAAGGACGCCTATCGTCGCGAAACGCACTTCGACAAGCTCAGTGCTATCGGATTTCCCTTCCGGTATCTGTCGGGGGCGACGCGATGACCGCCGTCGCAACCCTCCCTGCAACGCGTGGCAAGCTCACCGAAGACGCGCCACTGGCCCCGCTCGTCTGGTTCAAGAGCGGCGGGCCAGCACAATGGCTGTTCGAGCCGAAAGATATTGCGGATCTGCAGCAATTTCTCCGCGATCTCGATCCGGCCATTGCCGTCTGGCCTCTGGGGCTGGGTTCTAATCTGATCATCCGCGATGGCGGTATCCGCGGCGTGGTGGTCCGGCTGGGCAAGGCCTTTGCTGGCATCGAGGCGGATGGCCTGACACTGCACTGCGGTGCCGGTGCACCCGGAATTTCCGCCGCCAGCACCGCGCGCGATCATGGCATCGCTGGCCTCGAATTCCTGCGCGGCATTCCCGGTACGATCGGCGGCGCGGTGCGCATGAACGCGGGGGCCTATGGCCGCGAAGTCTGTGACATTCTGCAAAGCGCCGACGTGATTTTGCGCAACGGCGATCTCGTGACCCTTCCGCTTGCCGACATGGGGTACAGCTATCGTCACTCGGACCTCCCCGAAGGCTGCATCGTGACAAGCGCAACCATGGCCGGCAAAAGCGGCGACCCCGAGATCATCGGTGCGGAAATGAAGCGTATCGCCGAAGAGCGCGAAGCCTCGCAGCCGCTGCGCACCAAGACCGGTGGTTCGACCTATAAAAACCCCGACGGCCAGAAGGCCTGGCAACTGGTCGACGAAGCCGGATGCCGCGGCTTGCAGATAGGCCAGGCGCAGGTCTCGGAAAAGCACTGCAATTTCCTGATCAATCTCGGCGGCGCGACGTCCGCCGATATCGAGGCGCTGGGCGAAGAAGTGCGCAAGCGGGTGAAGGCGCATTCGGGCGTCGAACTGCAATGGGAAATCCAGCGGGTGGGGGAGGAAGCATGACGGCCAATAGCAAAAAGAAACTCCATGTCGCTGTCCTGATGGGCGGCTGGTCGGCCGAGCGCGAAGTGTCGCTGATGAGCGGCAAGGGCGTCGCCGATGCGCTGGAGAAAAACGGCCATCAGGTGAGCCGCGTCGACATGGATCGCAATATTGCGATCATTCTCGACGGGATCCGGCCCGATGTCGTGTTCAACGCGCTGCACGGCGTCCCGGGCGAAGACGGCACCGTCCAGGGCATGCTCGACCTGATGCAGATTCCCTATACCCACAGTGGCCTTGCCACCTCGGTGATCGCGATCGACAAGGAACTGACCAAGCAGCAGCTGGTCCCCGCCGGCATCCCGATGCCGAAAGGCAAGATCGTGTCCAGCGCCAGCCTCTACGAAGCGGATCCGCTGCCCCGGCCCTATGTCCTGAAACCGGTCAACGAAGGCTCTTCGGTCGGCGTTGCGATTGTCACCGATGAAAGCAATTACGGCAATCCGATCAGCCGCGATGCAAGCGGCCCGTGGCAGGAATTTGACGAGTTGCTCGCCGAGCCGTTCATCCGCGGGCGCGAGCTGACGACGGCCGTGCTCGGCGACCGGGCGCTGTGCGTGACGGAGCTGAGGACCGCGCAAGGTTTCTACGATTATGACGCCAAATATACCGAAGGGCTGACCGAGCATATCTGTCCGGCCGAAATTCCGGAAAATATCGAACGGCTATGCCTCGACTATGCCCTGCGCGCCCACCAAATCCTCGGTTGCAAGGGCACGTCGCGGACCGATTTTCGCTGGGATGATGAGCAGGGTGCAGACGGCCTGTTCGTACTCGAAACCAATACCCAGCCCGGCATGACTCCGCTCAGCCTGGTTCCCGAACAGGCGAAGCAGATGGGTATCAGCTACGAACAACTGGTCGAGATAATCGTGAGAGAAGCGCTATGACAGCCACCCGGAAAAGCACCAGTCGACAGGCCAGGGGCAAGCCGCGCAAACAGGCGAGACGCACGGTCCGGCAGGTTTCGATTTTCGACAAGATTTTGCGCGCCATGCCGGTCACCGAAGAGCAGGTGCAAAAGGGCCTGACCTGGGGGCTGGTCGCGGTGTTCATTCTCGGCGCCTATAGCGTTGCCCATTATTCCGGGATCAACGAGCGTATCAAGACGGAGGTCGCTGCTGCGGTCGGCAAGGCCGGTTTCGAGGTGAAGCGGGTCGAGGTGACCGGCGTCAACCGCATTGACGAGCTGAAAGTCTATGAAATCACTCTCGCCCAGAAAGACCGCTCAATGCTGCTGGTCGATATCGACGAGGTGCGCGACGACCTGATGGCCAACGGCTGGATCAAGGACGCCCGCATTTCCCGCCGGCTGCCCGACACGCTGGTCGTTGACATTGTCGAGCGGGAGCCGGTTGCCGTCTGGCAGAACAAGGGGCAGCTCTCGCTGATCGACGAGACCGGCTATCCGCTGGAGCAGATCACTCCGGAAGAAATTCCCGATTTGCCGGTGATCGTCGGCAAAAAAGCCAATCTGAAATTCACCCAGCTGGACTCGCTGCTCGATGTCGCTCCGGCGCTCCGGCCGATGGTGACCGGTGCGACCTGGATCGGCAACCGGCGCTGGGACCTGGAATTTGACAGCGGCGAGACGCTGGCGCTGCCCGAAGGCGAGGAAACGGCATCGGCGGCCCTGCTCAATTTTGCGCGCATGGACGGTGTCAACCGGCTGCTCGGGCGCGGGGTGGTCCATTTCGACCTGCGCGACGCGGAGCGTGCCTATCTCAGGATGCCGCCGAAACAGGAACCGGAAGACCCGGAAAGTTGACCGCATCGGATGATAATGATCAAGGGGAAGGGCTAGACTTATGCCATCACGGGTAGAAAAAATCTTCACATCCCTCGACATCGGTTCGTCGAAAATTTCGGCGATGATTGCCGGGCGGATGGACAATGGCGAACTGGTCGTTCTCGGCACCGGGCAACGCGCCAGCAAGGGCGTGAAGCGCGGCTATATTGCCGATACCGAAACGACCGAGATGGATGTCCGGGATGCGGTCGAACAGGCCGAGCGGATTGCCGGAACCAATATCGACGATGTCTGGGTCAGCTTTTCCGCTGGCGGTCTGCAAAGCCTGCTGACCTCGGTTGAAACCGAACTCGGCGGGCACCGGATCGAACAGGACGATATCGACCTGCTGCTCGACGCCGGGCGCAACAGCATCGATCCCAAGGGCAAGATGGTGCTGCATGCACAGCCCGCGCTCTACACGCTGGACGGGCTGAACGGAGTGAAAAAGCCGAAAGGCCTGCACGCTGATCGTCTCGGCGTCGATATCCATGTCATTCTCGCGGAGGCTTCGCCCGTCCGCAATATCGAGATGAGCGTGCGGGGTGCCCATCTGAACGTGAAATCGATCGTCGCCTCGCCGATCGCTGCCGGTACTGCCTGTCTGTCGCGGGAGGAACGGGAACTCGGCGTGGCTCTCGTCGAAATGGGTGCGGAAGTGACCAATGTCTCGCTCTTTGCCGGAGGCATGCTGGTCGGTCTGACCACCTTGCCCTATGGCGCAGCCGACATCACCGATGATATTGCCTCCTCCTTTGGGTTGCGCCGAGCGCAGGCCGAGCGGATAAAATGTTTCTACGGATCGGCGACCACCAGCCCGCGCGACAATCATGACGTGATCAATCTGGATCTCGACAAGACAATCGACGTTGCCGAGGAAGAGGGGCGCATCACCCGGGCGCAGCTGATCGCGGTAATCCGGCAGCGTCTCGATCATCTGATTGGCGAAATCGGCCGCTCACTCAAAGATCTGGGGTTCACCGGGCCTGTCGGCAGGCAGGTCGTGCTGACCGGTGGCGGAGCGGAACTGAAGGGCATCGCCGATTATGCCCAGTCTGCGCTGGGGCGCACGGTGCGGGTCGGTCGTCCGCAGGGGCTGAGTGCTCTGCCCGAAGCGCATAGCGGGCCGGCATTTGCCGGGCTGGCGGGGCTGGCGCTTTATGCGTCGCAGGACCCGGTCGATCTGCGATCCATGTCGAGAAGCTATCAGAATGTCCACAAATATGGCGGATCGGCAGTGCTCGGGCGGCTGATGTCGGCGATACGGGGAAATTTTTAGAAATCTGATGAAAATAAATTAACTTTTCGGGTGATTCCGGCGTGAAATTTGTGCAAAGCGTGAAACAAATATTACACGACGATAAAATGTCTCGGGAGACAGTGAGATGAGTATCAATATTGGGCCACCGGAAGTCGAAGAACTGAAACCGAAAATCGCGGTTATCGGAGTCGGCGGTGCGGGTGGCAATGCCATTGCCAACATGATTGCAGCCCAGGTTGAAGGCGTGGATTTCATCGTTACCAATACCGACGCACAGTCGCTGAACAGTTCGACTGCCGAGCGGCGGATCCAGCTCGGACCCGATATTACCCAGGGACTGGGTGCCGGATCCCGGCCCGAGGTTGGCCGGGCAGCGGCGGAAGAAACCATCGATCTGGTCGAGCAGGCACTGGAAGGCACCCATATGTGCTTTATCGCCGCTGGCATGGGCGGCGGCACCGGTACCGGCGCTGCGCCCGTCATTGCCAAGGCAGCACGCGACCGCGGTATCCTGACCGTCGGCGTTGTCACCAAGCCGTTTACCTTTGAAGGCACGCGCCGGATGAAGGCTGCTGAAGCGGGCATCGAGGAACTTCAGAAAAACGTCGATACGCTGATCGTCATCCCGAATCAGAACCTGTTCCTGGTCGCCAATCCGAACACCACCTTCAAGGAGGCCTTTCTGCTCGCCGACGAAGTGCTGCAGCAGGGCGTTCGCGGCATTACCGACCTGATGGTCATGCCTGGCCTGATCAATCTCGACTTTGCCGATGTGCGCAGCGTGATGCACGAAATGGGCAAGGCGATGATGGGCACGGGCGAAGCGGAAGGCGACGGACGGGCGCTCGAAGCGGCCGAAAAAGCCATCGCCAATCCGCTGCTCGACGGCGTTTCAATGCAGGGTGCCAAGGGCGTTATCGTCTCAATCACCGGCGGCGAAGACATGCGTCTGATGGAAGTCGACGAAGCCGCCAACCATATTCGCGAACTGGTCGATCCCGACGCCAACATCATCTGGGGCAGTGCCTTCAATCCAAATCTTGATGGCCGTATCCGCGTCTCGGTTGTGGCAACCGGCATCGATAGCGAGGGCAGCATGTCCTCGACCGCGCCGCCGGCATCCTTTGCGATGAGCAGCCCCGCGAAAAAATCCGAGGACGCGCCCGCTTCTTCCAGCTTCGTCTCCTCCATCGCCAGCGATGACAGCGAAGCGGAGTCCGCCGAAGAACCGGAAGCAGAAACCGAAGCCGAATTGGAGCAGGAACCCGTTGCGGAAGCCGAGCCGGTAGCGCCGGCTGCGCCAGTGACCCCCGTGGCGACTTATGGTGATGATGACGATATTTCCGTCGCGCCTTCCTTCGCTTCGCTGACGCCTGGCGTGGGATCGGCAAAGTCCGCGCCGGAAGAAGACGAACTGGTGCTCGGCGACGACGCCATCCAGCGTGACGAGGAAGACCAGGCGCCCGCCAGACGTTCGGCCAGCCCGGTGCCACCGGCGCCGCGCGTCGCTACCGGCGGCGGGACCTTGTTCGAGCGGATGTCCAATCTGACCCGCGGCGGTTCGAAAAGCGATGATGATGACGATAGCGATGACGACAAGTCTCGCGATCCGCTAGACATCCCGCGCTTCCTGAACCGGCAGAATAATCAGTAAGGTTGAGTTCCGGCCAGCCGGCCTGACAGACCGATGGCGCGCGGCGAGGGAGCTTGTCTTTCGCGCGCCACCACTGGCCTTGCTGGATCGTTGGAACGATTGATTTCATGAGCAATCCTTCCTTTATATGTCTTGTGACATATCGATTCAAAATTTTGCTGCTGGTGTCCGCCGCTCTGGCGACCGGGGTCGTGCCCCAGCAGCAGGCCCTCGCCCAGTATAATTCTCAGGCCAGCAGCGAAAATCTCCAGGATGCGCTGCGCCGGATTGCACTCGACTCCAATGATTCCTCGGCGCTCGCCGATGCCGGTCTCGCGGCGCTCGAAATGGGCGACTTGCGGGCGGCGATCGGCTTCCTGGCCAAGGCTGACCAGATCTATGGTTCGAGCGGCAGGGTCAAGGCCGGGCTCGGCAGGGCGCTGCTGGCCGAAGAAAATCCCTTTGGTGCCCTGCGCTATTTCGACGAGGCGGTGGCCAATGGCATCGCGCCGCGCGAAATTGCCGCTGATCGCGGCCTCGCCTATGATCTTATCGGACGCAACCGGGATGCCCAGAAAGATTATGAACTGGCGATCCGCTACGGCAGCACCGATCAGTTGGTCCAGCGCTATGCCATTTCGCTGGGGATCAGCGGCGACGTCGGCCGTGCAGAAGCACAGCTCAATCCGCTGCTGATGAAGAGCGATCGCGAGGCCTGGCGAAACCGGGCCTTTATCTATGCCATGAACGGCCGCAAAAAAGATGCGGACGATATCGTCGAGCAGACGATGGAGCGGCGGATGGCGAAGGCGATCAAGCCGTTTTTTGAACGGATGCCCAAGCTGACGGCCGCCCAGAAAGCGGCCGCCGTACATTTTGGCCATTTTCCTGCCAGCGAGAATATCGGTGTCGATGTCGCGGCGGTGCAACTGGCTTCCAACATGGCCGGCCGGGGCGGAGATGGAGCGGATGCCGGTCTGGTGCCTGTCGGCGAGGCTCTGGGTGCGAAGAGCGATCGGCCCCGGGTGCTTGCGATGCCGGACAAGTCGCCGCGCCGGCGCCCCGGCGTTGCGGACCGCAAGAGTACGGAACGAAAATCCACCCGCCGAGAAAAGAAAAATCAGGTCGAGCAATCCGCCGAAACAGAAGTGGCTACGTCCGCTGGCGCGAGACCCGGTCGCGTGACCAGCTTCGCCATCGCAGAGCCGACCCCGAGAGAAGCAGTTGCGGCAAAAAGCGTGCCGGATCCGATCAAGACCACCGAAATCAAGCCGGCCAGCAAAAGCCCAGCCCCCGGTTTTGCGACCACGCTCGGGGTTGGCCAGCCACCCGTGCTGGTATCACAAAGCGTCGAACGCAAGGTTGAAATTGCCGGCCGCCAGCCCGCTTCCCGGACGCCGCTCGCATCCCAGGCATTGACACCATCCACCGCGAAGCCGCTTTCTGAGAGTCCCTCCGGAGCGAGGACGGCGACGGGTGCACCGGTCAATCTGGTCACTTTCGATCTGGCGCAATCGCGGTCCGCATCCACCGGTACCGCGTCCGTCGATATGGCAGCCAGCAGGCCGCTTGCCGACATCATCAGCGGCATCGCCATTCCTGAGCAGGAAACGAGAAGCGCCGTCATTCCCGTCGATCTGGATGAAATCGAACCGGCCAAGCCGCAGCCGAAAATTGTCGCCAAGCCGGTTGAAAAGGCACCGGTCAAACCAAAGGCGCCCGTGCACCCGAAACGCTACTGGGTGCAGATCGCCACAGGCGCCAATCTCAATGCGCTGAAATTCGACTGGCGCCGGATGACGAAGAAACAGCCCGACCTGTTCAAGAGCCAGAAGGCATGGACCTCGCCCTGGGGAGCGACCCGCCGGATGGTGGTCGGCCCGTTCGACGATTTCAAGGCCGCCAAGGCATTCGAAGCGGAATTGCGCAAGGGCGGCGGCGACGGCTTTGCCTGGGCCAGCGCCGATGGTGTCGAGGTCAACGAGCTGACCAAATGACAGGGTTACAGAGCTATGCCAGCGATCCGGCACACAGCCGGGGGCGGCTGCACGACGAAAAGCGCGATGTGACGCGCGGTCCGCGCGACGATTTTCAGCGCGACCGCGACCGCATCATCCATTCGATTTCCTTTCGCCGCCTGCGCCACAAGACCCAGGTCTTTGTCGCCCCGGATGGCGACCATTACCGGGTCCGCCTGACCCACAGTCTCGAGGTGGCGCAGATCGGCCGGACGCTGGCGCGGGCGCTTGGCCTGAACGAGGATCTGACCGAGGCGCTGTGCCTCGCCCATGATATCGGCCATCCGCCCTTCGGCCATGCCGGAGAGGATGCGCTGGAAGAGGCGCTGGCAGATCATGGCGGCTTTGACCATAATGCCCAGACGATCCGCACCCTCACGCTGCTGGAAACACCTTATCCGCGCTGGCAGGGCCTCAACCTGACATGGGAGATGCTGGAAGGCCTTGCCAAGCATAATGGCCCGGTGGCGGCACCCACTTGGGCGCTGGTCGAGGCCAATGAAGCGATGGATCTCGATCTGCACAGCTGGCCCTCGCTCGAAGCGCAGGTTGCGGCCATTGCCGATGATATTGCCTATGACAATCATGATATTGACGACGGCATGCGGGCAGGGCTGCTGACGCTGGATCAGCTGCTCGAGCTGCCGTTTATTGCCGAGCGCTGGGAACTGATCTCCAGCCGCTTTGCCGATGTCCCGCAAGAACGGCTGCTCCCGGAGCTGATCCGCGACCAGATCGGCCTGATGGTCAATGACGTGCTGGAAACCACGCGCGAGTGGATCAAGCGGATCGGCGTGCAGAGCGTGCAGGACGTAAGAGATGCGGGCCAGATGATCGGCGGTTTCTCCGATTCGATGGCCGAGCGGGAGCGGGTGTTGAAACGCTTCATGTACGACAATCTCTATTATCACCCCGAGCAGATGGCCGCGGCCGAAGAGGGCAAGATGATGGTCGGCGATCTGGTCAGGGTCTATCGGGAGCAGCCGGCGCTGATGCCAGAGGACTGGGCCGCCGCCCTGCCGGACGAAGAGCCCGCGCGCATCCGGCATATCGCCGATTTTCTGGCCGGCATGACCGACCGCTACGCTCGCAACCGGCATGGCGAGATATTTGGCGAGCGGACCGGCAGGGTTTGATCTGATGCCCCGAGGAGGGCTGGAGCATAGCCCAATCAAGTGGGTCTCTTAAATATTGGTTTGGATAGCGGCCTTGGCTGCTATGACGGCTCATCACCAGATGATTTGCGGAGACCCTGACCATGGCCGATACAATCCTGATCGTCGGCGCAACCGGCCTGATCGGCGGCCTGCTGACCCGCAAGCTGGTGGAACAGGGCAGGGACAGGCAGCTGCATCTGCTGCTCCGCCGACCCTATCGGGAGGATGTGGGCAAGGCCAAAATCCATGTCCAGTTGCAGGAAAACTGGCCGGCAACCATCGCCAGGATTCAGCCCGATATCGCGATTTCCTGCCTTGGCTCGACGATGAAGAAAGCGGGGTCGAAAGCTGAATTTGCCGCCGTCGACCGTGATCTGGTCGGGGCGGTGGCGTCCGCTGCCAAAGCGGCGGGTGCCCGTCAGTTCATCGCCATTTCCTCGACCATGGCCGACAGCAGCGCGTCGAGCTTCTATCTCAAGACCAAGGGCGAGGCCGAAGACCTGCTCCGCGCGCAGCATTTCGACCGGCTCGATATCATCCGCCCCGGCTTGCTGCGTGGCGAACGCAGCAATGATACCCGCCTCGGCGAAAGCCTCGCCATCGCCGCCAGCCCGCTGATGGACCTGCTGTTGCACGGACGATTCCGCCGCTTCCGCTCGATTCTCGCTAGCGATGTGGCCGCAGCTATCCTGGCGTTGATCGGGAAAGAAGATCACGGGACGTTTGTCCACGAAAATGATGCGGTCTGGGAAATGGTCTGAAAGACCGTTGCGCCAACAGCGGACCTTATCAACCAACATCCCGAGCGGGATTGAAATCCTATTGTATTGCTGTACTACTACACTAGAACATCAAAGGGAGTCATCAATTGGGTAAATTTTTGCTTATCGGGACCGCATGTATCCTGTCGCTCTGTCCCTCCGGCGTTGCGGCACAGCCAATGGCCGATAATGACAAACAGCCGCAAATCTCTCCTGCGAGTAGCGATGCTGAGGCTCTGCGATCCCGAGTGGCTCAGAAGCTACAGTCATCACTGGCAGAAAATGACGTGCCCAGCGCCTCGATCGCCTATATTGAGGACGGTAAACTGGCCTGGCAGTTTGCTGCGGGAGAATCCGAACCGGGCAAGCTGGCGACACGCGATACGCTCTACAATATCGCGTCGATGACCAAGTCGATTGTCGCTGAAACAGTGGTACGGCTTTCCAGGAGCGGCGCCTTTTCAATGGATGACAGCATGGCCGATGCATGGGTTGATCCGGATCTGAAGGATGACCCACGCCACAAGCTGCTGACTCCGCGGCTCGCCCTGACCCATCGGACAGGCCTGCCCAACTGGCGGTATCTGACCGATGATATACTGAAATTCCAGAATGATCCCGGCACGCAATTCGGCTATTCCGGCGAAGGCCTGCAATATGTGGCCCATTTCATCGAAAACAAGATGGGTCGTCCGCTGGAGGATCTGGTTGCGGAGGTGGTTCTTAAACCGGCAGGAATGACCGAAACCACATTCACCGACAAGACTTGGCTGGATGGTCGCATCGCCATGTCTCAGACCAAGGCTGGCGAGCATAAATTTGCGCCGCGCCGAACGGAATGGAATGCCGCCGATGATGTCTGGAGCAGTACCGGCGATTATGCCCGGTTCATGATCTGGGTCATGGCCAATCCGGTCAGCGCAGAGCGCGCGGCAACCTACTGGATACCTCGCGATAATCTGAAATATCAGATTTGTCAGGAAGATCGGGTGCCGCTTCCGATCTGTCCCAGGAGTCTCGGCTTTACCGCTGGCTGGACCATTTACGACACGCCGGATAATCTGATCGTCATGCACGGCGGCGGCGACGACGGTGAACATACTCTGGGCTTCTTCAACCCCGTAACGGCCAGCGGAGCGGTAATCTTTACCAATGGCGACAATGGCCAGAAAGTGATCCGCGACATTGTGGAAATTTTGCTGCCTGATCCCAGTGTCAACGCCTTCATGAACATGCAGTCGGGGGGATAGAAGGCCAGCTGAGTCCTCATCCACAAACGCGCTGCAGCGTCCGATATGATCACGCACCGCCGACGGTGCTGCCGGTTGTTGGTGCCGTCTGGATATTTTTCCGCACCGCACAACAGAATCATTGACTCGCACCCCCCGCTGATACAGTCAGGAGACTGCTTTTTGATAGGCGCCCTCGGGCAAGCATCATGAGGCGTTGCGGGAGAGCGTTTTTCTGTCCCAACAGACCGAAAGGCCGCCGAAGGAGCAACCGCCCCGGAAACTCTCAGGCAAACGGACCGCAACCGCCTCACAGGCACTCTGGAAAGAGTCCGCCACAGCTTATAGCGACGGCGGACCACCGAAGGGGAAATCCTCCTTCGCGAAGACCAAGGCGGACTTGTCCGCCGAAGCCTTGGCGCAGGCAGGAAAACTCTCAGGTTCCGTGACAGAGGGGGCAGTTTTGCAGGGCTTTGCTGCGGGCTGTCTTCATGGATGCGGGAAAAATATGAGTGAAACCACCGAGAATCTGAAACAATTGCCGCTTGGTGACTGGCACCGCGGCCTTGGCGCGCGCATGGTTCCGTTCGCGGGCTATGAAATGCCGGTGCAATATGAAGGCGTGATGGCCGAACATATCTGGACCCGCACCGAGGCGGGCCTGTTTGATGTCAGCCATATGGGCCAGTTGCAGCTGACCGGCGAGGGCGCCGCCGATGCGCTCGAGACAATCACGCCGGGCAATCTCTCCGCTCTGGCCCCGGGAAAGATTCGCTACACCCTGTTGCTTGCGCAGGATGGCGGCATTCTTGATGACCTGATGGTCACCAACGCCGGACAGCATCTCTATCTGGTGGTCAACGGGGCGACCAAGCATGACGATATCGCCTATATGCGCGACCAGCTGCCGCAGGGCCTGACCCTGGATCATCTGGAAGACGCGGCCTTGCTGGCGCTGCAGGGGCCAAAGGCGGAAGCGGCGCTGGCCCGGCTGGTGCCGGATGCCGCGAAACTCTTTTTCATGGAGGCCGGACCGTTTGAATGGAACGGCATTCCGCTGGCGATCAGCCGCTCGGGCTATACCGGCGAGGACGGCTTCGAGATCAGCGTGCCGGCCGATCAGGCGGTCGCGCTGGCCAATGCGCTGACCGCGATGGACGAGGTGCGTCCGATCGGCCTCGGCGCGCGCGACAGCCTGCGTCTGGAGGCAGGCCTGCCGCTCTACGGCCACGACATGAATGCGGATATCCTGCCGGTTGAGGCCAATCTGTCCTTCGCCCTGTCCAAGGCGCGGCGCGAGCAGGCCAATTTTGCCGGTGCCGAGCAGGTGCTGGCGCAATATCCGGATAAGGCGGCGAAGAAACGTATCGGCCTGTTTGTCGACGGCCGCCAGCCGATCCGCGAAGGGGCATCGGTGGTGGATGACTCCGGCGCAACCATTGGCAACGTCACCAGCGGCGGCTTTTCGCCGACTCTGCAGCGGCCCATTGCGATGGCTTATGTGCCCATGGAACTGTCGCAAACCGGCACCGCCATCACGGTCGAGCAGCGCGGAAAAAAAATTGCCTGCACCGTTGCCGACATGCCCTTTGTGCCGCATCACTATCACCGCAAACCCAAGCCATAGATTTGACAGGAAGAGGAAACGACCATGAGCCGATATTTTACCGATGAACATGAATGGGTCGAGGTCGAGGGCGACACGGCGACCGTCGGCATCACCGACTATGCCCAGGAACAGCTGGGTGACATCGTGTTTGTCGAAGTGCCGGAAGTCGGCACCGAACTGGAACAGGGCGACGATGCCGCTGTGGTCGAGTCGGTCAAGGCCGCCTCTGACGTTTATGCGGCAGTGTCCGGCGAGGTAATCGAGGTCAACGAGGCACTCGAGGAAGAGCCCGGCCTGGTCAACAGCTCCGCCGAGGAAGACGGCTGGTTTTTCCGCCTGACTCTCTCCGACAAGGAAGAGCTCGACGATCTGATGGACGAAAAAGCCTACAAGGCTTTCGTCGACGGCTTGTAACCAATCGCCCCTCCTCTTCAGAGGAGGGGATCAAGGAGGTGGTGGCGTTGCGTCAGCATCGCTCGCGCAGCGACAGGCGGCACCAAACCACCTAACCCCTCCTTCGAAAAGGAGGAGGGGCTAATATGAAGGAAGACACTATGCGTTATCTCCCGCTGACTCCCGAAGACCGGCAATCGATGCTGGCCAAGATCGGCGCGCAATCGGTTGACGATCTGTTCGTCGATGTGCCGGAGGAAGCCCGGCTGACCGGCCCGATCCAGGGCCTGCCGATGCACGCGGGCGAGATGGCGGTGGAAGCGCATATGAAGGCGCTGGCAAAAAAGAATCACGCCGCAGGCGACATGCCGTTCTTCCTGGGGGCAGGGGCCTATCGCCACCATGTCCCGGCCAGCGTCGACCATATCATCCAGCGGGGCGAGTTTCTTACCGCCTATACCCCTTATCAGCCGGAAATCGCGCAGGGCACGCTGCAGACGCTGTTCGAATTCCAGACCCAGGTGGCGCGTCTGTTCGGCGTCGATGTCGCCAATGCCTCGATGTACGACGGCTCGACCGCCTGCTGGGAAGCGATCACCATGGCTCGACGGGTCACCAAGCGCAGCAAGGCGATTCTCTCCTCGGGCCTCCATCCGCACTATGTTTCGGTCGCGAAGACGATGGCAAAATTTACCAAGGATGATCTGGTCTATGAGGTGCCGGTGCTTGATAGCGCAACCGATGGCGACAGCCTGCTCGACCAGATTGATGACAGCACCAGCTGTGTTGTCGTGCAATATCCCGATATTCTCGGCCGCATCGCTGACCTGTCTGCGCTCGCCGAAAAGGCCAAGGCGCACAAGGCGCTGCTGATCGCCGTGGTCACCGAGCCGGTGGCCCTGGGCGCGATCCGGTCGCCTGGCGAAATGGGCGCGGATATCGTGGTCGGCGAGGGCCAGTCGCTCGGTGTGGGACTGCAATTCGGCGGGCCCTATGTCGGGCTGTTCGGCTGCAAGCAGAAATATCTGCGCCAGATGCCGGGCCGGCTGTGCGGCGAGACCGTCGATGCCGAGGGCAAGCGCGGCTTCGTCCTGACGCTGTCCACCCGCGAGCAGCATATCCGCCGCGAAAAGGCGACCTCCAATATCTGCACCAACAGCGGGTTGTGCGCGCTGGCCTTTACCGCGCACATGACCCTGCTCGGTGAGAAAGGGCTGCGCCAGCTGGCCATGCTCAACCACAAAAAGGCGGTGCAGGCAGCCGAGCGGCTCGCGGAAATTCCCGGCGTGAAATTGCTGAACGACAGCTTTTTCAACGAGTTCACGCTGGTTCTTGACAAGGATGCTCGCCCCATCGTGCGCGCTCTGGCCGATCAGCGGATCCTGGCTGGCGTCTCGCTCGGCCGGCTCTATCCGCAGGAAGGCCCGCTCGCTCACGGCCTGATCGTTGCGGTGACGGAAACCGTCAGCGAGGATGATGTCGAGGCCTTTGCCACGGCTCTGGAAGGAGCATTGTCATGAGCATGCTCGCCGAAGGCCGCCCCACCAAGCAGGAAGAAAATCTCACCATGCCCGCACAAGATGCGATCACTACCCATACCGGCAATCGCGCGCTGATGGTCGATGAGCCGCTGATCTTCGAAACCGGCTCGCCGGATCGCAGCGGCGTCGACCTGCCGGAGGCCCCGCAGGTGGAAAACCGCCTTGGCGGTCTCGACCGCAAGGCGCCGATCGGTGTTCCCGGCCTGTCGGAAGCGGAAATGGTTCGCCATTACACCCGCCTCAGTCGCCAGAATTATGCAATTGATGTCGGCCTGTTCCCGCTCGGCAGCTGCACGATGAAGCACAATCCCCGGCTCAACGAGAAAATCGCTCGGCTCAAGGGCTTTGCCGATATCCACCCGCTGCAGCCGGTCGACAGCGTGCAGGGCGCGCTCGGCGTGATCAACGAGCTGGCGGTCTGGCTGATCGAGCTGACCGGCATGCACGGCGTGGCGATGACACCCAAGGCCGGTGCCCATGGCGAATTGTGCGGCATCCTCTGCATCCGCGCTGCGCTCGAGGCCCGCGGCGATGCCCGCGAGGTCATCCTGGTGCCGGAAAGCGCCCATGGCACCAATCCTGCCACCGCTGCCTTTGCCGGCTACAAGGTCGAGAATATTCCGGCCAACAGTGATGGCCGCGTCGATCTGGAAGCGCTGAAGGCGCGGCTCGGCCCCGATGTCGCTGGCGTTATGATCACCAACCCCAATACCTGCGGCCTGTTCGAGCCCGACATGAAGGCGATTTCCGACGCGGTTCATGCCGCTGGCGGATTCGTCTATTGCGACGGCGCCAATTTCAACGCCATCGTCGGCAAGGTCCGCCCCGGCGATCTCGGCGTCGATGCCATGCATATCAACCTGCACAAGACCTTCTCCACCCCGCATGGCGGTGGCGGTCCCGGCTCCGGCCCCGTGGTCCTGTCCGAGGCGCTGTCCCCCTATGGTCCGCTGCCGTTCACCGAGCGTCACGCCGACGGCCATCTCACCCTGGTCGAGGAAGAGACGGTGGAAGACCGCCATCCCCACACCTTTGGCCGGATGAGCGCCTTTCACGGCCAGATGGGCATGTTCACCCGCGCCCTGACCTATATCCTCAGCCACGGCGCGGACGGTCTCAAGCAGGTCGCGGAAGACGCGGTGCTCAACGCCAACTATATCCTGCGCAGTCTCGAGGACGTGCTGGATGCGCCCTTCGCCCACAGCGGCCCTTGCATGCACGAGGCTTTGTTCTCCGACAAGGGTTTCACCAACGACCTCACCACGCTCGATCTCGCCAAGGGCATGATCGACGAGGGCTATCATCCGATGACCATGTATTTCCCGCTGGTTGTTCACGGTGCGATGCTGGTCGAGCCGACCGAGACCGAGAGCAAGGCCGCGATCGACCAGTTCATCGGCGCCTTCCGCTCGGTTGCCGGGCGGGCCAAGGCTGGCGACGAACTGCTCAAGACCGCCCCCCATTTCGCTCCGCGCCGCCGCCTGGACGAAACCCAGGCCGCGCGCAACCCGGTCTTGACATGGACCGAACCGGAGGATTTTGCCGAAGCGGCGGAGTAAGGGGGCGCGGGTGGCCGTCATCTATTTTCCTCCCTGTTGCGCAGCAATGGGGAGGGGGACCATCCGAAGGATGGTGGAGGGGCCCCTCCGTCAGCCGTTCCGGCTGCCACCTCCCCATCGCTCCACGACAGGGAGGACAGTTTGATCCACCGGCTCACCAATCTCTTCGCCCTGTGGACAGTTTTGGGGACAGCCTGGGCATGGTTTGTCCCCGACCATTTCATCTGGGTCGTAGACGGCCGCTTCCGGCCGCTCGGCCAGCCGCTAGTCAGCGTCATGCTTGGCCTGATCATGCTCGGCATGGGCCTGACCCTGTCCTTCGCCGATTTCCGGCGGATCGCGAAAATCCCCAAATGCGTCGGGGCAGGGGTGGCCCTGCAATTCACCATCATGCCGCTCGCCGGGATCGGTCTTGCCATGGCCTTTGGACTGGAGACCGGGCTGGCGGTCGGTCTGATCCTGGTCGCCTGCTGCCCCGGCGGCACCGCCTCCAATGTCGTTGCTTACCTGGCCAATGCCAATCTGGCGCTGTCGGTCACGATGACCATGGGCTCGACCCTGTTGGCGGTCGTCGCGACGCCGCTGCTGACCGGCCTGCTCGCCGGAAAATATGTCGAGATCGACCAGTGGAACCTGTTTATCAACATGGTCTCGATCGTGCTGCTGCCGGTGATCGCCGGCGTGCTGCTCAACGGCTATCTGCCGAAACTCACAGAGAAGATTGCGCTTATCTCACCGTTGGCCTCGGTCATCGTCGTAATCCTGATCGTTGGCGGTTTTATCGCCAAGAGCAAGGGCCTTATCGAGGAGCATTTCGGGGTGCTGATGCTGGCGATCTTCCTGCTCCACGCCTTCGGCTTCGGTCTTGGCTATGTGATCACCAAAGCGATCGGCTTCGGCGAGGAGGAAAGCCGCACGATCAGCATCGAGGTCGGCATGCAGAACAGCGGTCTCGGGTCCAGCCTTGCCTCGACGCCGACCTTCGCGGCGCAGTTCGCGACCCCGATGCAGGCCGCGCTGGCACCGGTGCCAAGCGCGATATCGGCGGTCTATCATGTCGTGATCGGCAGCTTTCTGGCCGCGATCTGGCGTCGCCGCTCTGCAGCGAGACCGGCCCATGACTGATCCCAAACCCTGGACCATCGGCGCCTCTGCGCCGGGCGAGCAGCGCCACGCCCCGGCAACGATGCGTAATCGCGATGCCATCGTCGCGGTCCTGCACAATATCCTGCCGGACCACGGCACCATATTGGAAGTCGCCAGCGGCACCGGCGAGCATATCGTCTATTTCGGCCGGGCCTTCCCCGACCTGATCTTTCAGCCCAGCGATCCCGATCCGGCCTGTTGCGAATCGATCGCCGCCTGGACGAAGCGCGAGGATATGGCCAATGTGCTGCCGCCGCTGCCGCTGGATGCGCAGGCCAGGGAATGGGATATTCCCAAACCCGCCGCGATCCTGTGCATCAACATGGTCCATATCAGCCCGTGGGAATCCAGCATCGGCCTGTTCGAAAAGGCTGCCGATCTGCTCGATCCGGGCGCACCGCTCTATCTCTATGGCCCCTATCTGCGCGCCGATGTCGAAACCGCACCCGGCAATCTCGCTTTCGAACGCAGCCTGAAAAGCCGCGACCTGAGATGGGGCCTGCGCGATGTCGCCGATATGGATGCCCTCGCCGAAAAGACCGGCTTTGCCCGCGAAAGCCTGACCGAAATGCCCGCCAACAATATCTCGCTGGTGTACAGAAAACAGGATTAGGCCCCTCCTCATCAGAGGAGGGGTTGGGGTGGTGGCGATGCGCAGCATCGCTCGCGCCAGCGAATTGGGGCAGCGCGGGCAGAAATGTCAAGGAAACCAGAGTTCCGTTTTTCGCCGAGAGAAACCCCCCCAACCCCTCCTTTGAAAAGGAGGGGCTAAACCCCCTCCTCCCGCCCGTCCCCCTTGCCATGCCTTAATCGCGCGATTAACAAGGGGAGATAAATATAAAGGAGCGGATGAATGACCGAGACAAGGCGTTGCATGGGCTCGTCCATTGCCCACTGGGCGGCAAAGACTCCCGACCATATCGCGATCGACGATCCCGAAGGCATGGTCAGCTATGCCGAGCTTGACCAGCGGGTCACCACATATGCCCGCGCCTTCACCGGCGCCGGCCTCGCCAGGGGCGACCGTATCTGCTGGCTGGGCAAGAACAGCGGCCTCTATTTCACCCTCTTCGCCGCGGCGAGCCGCGCCGGCCTGGTGATCGCGCCGATCGGCTGGCGGCTCGCTGCCCCTGAGGTCGCCTATGTCCTGAAGGACACGCGCGCGCCGCTGCTGATCTGCGAACCGGAATTTGCCGAGATCGCCAGAAAGGCGGCGCAGGAAGCGCCCGACACGAACACCATTCTCTGCACAAAACCCGGCACCGACCTGCCGGTCCTGGCCGATTTTGTCGCCAATACCGCGCCCGGCGAGCTGCCCGAGACCGACCCGGCGGAAGGCGTGTTGCAGCTTTACACCTCCGGCACCACCGGCAATCCCAAAGGTGCGGTGCTGACCAATGACAATCTGTTCAAGATGCGGCCGCTGGTCGAGGACAAGCCGGAACATGCCTGGATCGATCTGAAGCGCGGTGACAGTACCCTGGCGGTGATGCCCTGCGCCCATATTGCGGGTTCCGGCATCGGCCCGATCGCCTTTTACAATGGCGCGACGATGATGGTGATCCCCGAATTTCACCCCGACAGCGTGCTCGACTGCATCGACAAGGGCCTTAACCAGTTCTTTCTCGTGCCGACGGCGCTGCAGATGCTGGTCAACTGGCCGCGCGCCAAGGACACCGATTTCTCCAGTGTCCGCAGCGTCACCTATGGCGCCGCGCCGATCCCGCTGGAGCTGCTGCGCCAGTGCCTGCAGACCATGCCCCGTGCGCTGTTCTGCCAGCAATATGGCATGACCGAGACCACCGGCACCGTCTGCATCCTGCCGCCCGAGGACCATGAGCCGGCCGGCAACGAGCGGATGCGCGGCATCGGCATCCCGCTGCCCGGCGTCGAGCTGAAGATCGTCGATGAAAACCGGCAGGAAGTCCCGCCCGGCACAATCGGCGAAATTGCCACACGATCCGGGCTCAACATGCTGCATTATTTCAACAATCCGGAAAAGACGGCAGAATCGGTTGATGCCGATGGCTGGCTCTACACCGGCGATGCGGCGATCATGGACGAGGACGGCTATTTCTACATCAAGGACCGGGTCAAGGACATGATCATCTCCGGCGGCGAGAATATCTATCCCGCCGAGGTCGAGAATGCGATCTTCGGCCATCCGCAGGTAAACGAGGTCGCGGTCATCGGCATTCCCGACGCCAAATGGGGCGAGGCGGTGAAGGCCGTCGTCTCGCCCAGGCCGGATGCCGGAGAGATCGACACCGACAGCATCATCGCCTGGGCGCGCGAGCGGATCGCCGGCTTCAAGGTGCCGAAAACCGTCGATGTGATCCCGGAACTGCCCCGCAACGCGTCGGGCAAGATCCTTCGCCGCGAACTGCGGGCGCCTTATTGGGAGGGGTAGGAGCGCGGGGTGAGTTGAGCAATCGCTGTTGCGGTCTATGCGCTTGGTCCGATCGACCTAGTTTCCGACTTCCTTCCCGTCCTTGGCTTTCTCGACGATCTGATTCGCGTCCCCCCGGGTATCGCGTCCTGTTGTCAGACTGGCTGCTTACGAAAACCGTCTGACCCGTAACGTCGACGATCGACATTGTGCAATGCGGAATCATTGGCCATCGCTTCGAATCTATATTAACCGCCAGGTCATAGTTCCCCCGCTAGGTACCCTCCCGATGCCCGCCAAGACCCTCTTTCGCATTCTCTTCTGGCTTTTGCTCGCCATCATCCTGGCCATATCGCTGATGCCGACCGGAGACGCGCCAGTGCTTTTCGCCAATGACAAGCTCAACCACGGCCTGGCCTTTTTCACCCTGTCGCTGATGGCCCGGTTGCTGTGGAACCGTACCCACGCCGCGGTGCTGTTCGTGCTGTTGATGGCGCTGGGCGGCGGCATCGAGCTGCTGCAATTGGCGATGGGCTTCGGTCGCGATGCCGACTGGATGGACTTTGCGGCGGATGTTGCGGCAATCGTGCTGGGCCTGCTGGCCGGAAAAATATTCTGGAGCCTGACCCGCAAAAGCTCGACAGCGGACTAGCGCACCCATGGCCTGCGTCCGACTATAATCGTCCGTTCGTGCTGAGCCTGTCGAAGCACCCTTAGCAAGCCCTTCGACAAGCTCAGGGCAAACGGAATGGGTGAAACAAATCTAGAACCAGAAGCGCACCCCGACCACATAATTGGTGACGCTGGCATCCTCGCCCGCCGCCCGTGCATAGTCGCGGCTGCCGTCCAGCTTCCATTCCTGCTCGATCCCGACATAAGGCGCAAATTCGCGCGCGATCTCGTAGCGCAGCCGCAGCCCCAGCTCGAGATTATCTATGCCCGAGCCGATCCCCAGCTCTGCAATATCCTGCGCCGACAGATTGACCTCGGCGCGCGGTTGCAGGATCAGGCGCTGGGTGATCCGCTGGTCATATTCCGCCTCGATCCGCGCGGTCAGATCGCCCTTGTTGGACAGAAAAGCCGCCGCGTCGACCTCGAACATATAGGGCATCAGGCCCTGCACGCCGATCACCGCGTGGGTCCGGTCCGGCCCGGTCAGGTCCTGCCGGACACCCGCCTGCAGATCAAAAAAGGGCGCGATCGCGCGGCTATACAGGGCCTGCACCTCGGCCTGTTCGACCGGTTCGCCAAAGCTGCCTTCGCCCTCGCTCTTGAACCAGAATTTGTTCAGATCGCCGCCAAAATAGCCCTGCACATCCCAAAGATAGCCGTCCTTGCCGTCGCGCATGCGCAGTTCGGCGCGGTCGCCCTGGAGCCAGAAGAGCTGCATATTGCCATGTTCGTCATAGGCGGCTTCCCGCGACGCCCGCATCGCCTCGGCGCCCCAAATCGCGTCCGCTGCGTTGGGCGGGCCGGTTTCCGCATTGGAGACAGTTGCCGACGCAGCGGTGCCATGGTTCATCGGGCCATGATTCATGGTCGAATGATCCATCGGCTCTGCCATCTCTTCGGCATGACCCCTATCGCCATGATCCATCTGGCTGTGATCCACGGGCGGCGCGGCCTCGTCTGCCGCCGGCATCCGGTGCATGCTGTGATCCATCGCGCCCTGATCCTGTGCCATCAGCGGAGAGACGGCGGTCGATGCCACAATGATCGTTGCCCATGTCCGGACCATCATGCGTCTCCCGGAAAGGCGACGCTGACCGTCTGCATCATCCCGGCGTGCATATGATAGAGCAGATGGCAGTGAAAGGCCCAGTCGCCCGGCTCGTCAGTGGTCACGTCAAAGGTCGCGCTGCTGCCCGGCTGGACGATCACCGTATGCTTTTTCGGCTGGTAATGGCCCTGGCCGTTGACCAGTTCGAAGAACATGCCGTGCAAGTGGATCGGATGCGCCATCATCGTGTCATTGACCAGCTTCACCCGCACCCGCTCGTCAAAGCCGAAGCGGATCGGATCATCGCCGACCGCGCTGAATTTCCTGCCGTCGAACGACCACATATAGCGTTCCATATTGCCGGTCAGATGCAGTTCCATCTCGCGGTCCGGCGCGCGCTTGTGATGGTCCATGGCGAGCGATTTCAGCATCCGGTAGTTGAGCACCCGGTGCGGCACGTCATCCAGCCCCAGCCCGGGATAGCCGGTCCGGTCCTGCGGGTTCATCGCCACCATATCGATGCCCGGTCCGACCTTGACGCTGGCCGGCAACAGGCTGGTATCGCGCATGTTCATGCCGCCGCTCATATCCATCGCGGCCATGTCCTGACCGGCCGTTGCAGCGGCCGGTGCCGGCATCGCATGCCCCATGGCCGCATCATCCGTCTGGCCGTGATCCATCGTTCCATGATCCATTGGCGCATCCGCCTTGGAACCGTGACTGCCATGATCCATCCCGCCATGGCCCATATCGACCATCGACAGCAGAGGCGGATCGCGCAGGGCAGGGAAGGCGGCCTTGCGCCCGGGCCGCGAGGTCAGCGTCGCCTGCGCCATGCCGCTGCGATCCATCGACTCCGCCGCCAGCGCAAAGGCACCCGGCTCGGTGGGCGTCACGATCACATCATAGGTCTCTGCAACGCCGATCTGGAGTTCGTCGACCGCGACCGGCTGCACATTCTGGCCATCGGCCTGGACCACGGTCATCGGCAGGCCGGGCAGGCGGATATTGAAAAAGGTCATCGCGCTGCCGTTGATGATCCTGAGCCGGACACGCTCGCCGGGCACGAAGGACAGTTCCAGACCGTCCTCCGGCCCATGACCGTTGATCAGATAGGTGTAGGTCGGCGCCGAGACATCGGCGATGTCTGTCGGCATCATCCGCATCCGCCCCCACATCAGCCGCTCTTCCGCGCTCAGTGGATAGTCGTCCGCCGCGCTGGTCTTCTGCAGGCTGAAATAGCCTTCCGAGACTTTCAGCTTCTTCATGATCTGATGCGGATGCATCGGCGTGAATTCGCTCAACAGGATGATATGTTCGCGGTCATATTGCACCGGATCGGGTCCGGCGGGATCGATGATGATCGGACCATAATGGCCGGCCTGCTCCTGCAGCCCGCTGTGGCTGTGCCACCAGTAGGTGCCCGACTGGCGCGGCGTCAGCGGCACGTCAAAGCGCGCGCCCGGCTTGATCCCGGGAAAGCTGATCCCAGGGACGCCGTCAAACTGGAACGGCAGCAGCAGCCCGTGCCAGTGCACCGAACTGTCGACATCCAGCATATTGTGGACCGAAAGTATCGTGGCCTCGCCTTCCTTAAGCCGGATCAGCGGCCCCGGCACGGTACCGTTGACCGCGATCGCATGACCGGAGCGGCCGCCTGTGGCAAAGCGGCCGTCGGCAATATGCAGATCGACCTTTGCACCGGAAAGCTCGTCCATACCCTTGCGGACAGCGGCTCCCATCTCGCCCATCGCCCAGAGCGGCATGGGCAGTGCAACTGCAGCTCCGGCAAGCGCGGAATGGCCCAGAATCTGGCGGCGGGAGAAATTCATATTGGCTTTTTCCTTCGACATGTCATATACCCCTATAAGGTATATATTCAAGGACGAAAACATGGCTAAAGGTGCAGTGGATCAGAAAATAAACCGGCTCCGGCGGATCGAGGGACAGGTGCGCGGCATCGCCCAGATGATCTCCGACGACCGCTATTGTATCGATATTCTCCACCAGGTGCAGGCGGTAAAATCCGCGCTGGCCAAGGTCGAGAGCCAGATATTGAAGGACCATGCCGCCTGCTGCGTCAGCGAGGCGATCGCCACCGGCAGCCCGGCTGAACAGAAAGAAAAATTCGACGAGCTGATCGACCTGTTTGAAAAAGTGAAGCGCTAAACGGTTTGAGTCCCCCGGATAAACGCTTGTATGCGGAACCTTTCCGCCTTTTGCGCATAGCATACCCCTAGAGGGTATTAACGCCATATAACCTGCAATCAGGAGGCACAATGTCAAATTATACCAGATTCATCGTGATGATCGCTACCTCCACGCTGGTCATGTTCGGGCTCATGTATCTCAACACCTACGCGCTCGATCATGTCTATTTCAGCGAAACCCGCACATGGATGGCGCTCTATATGGGGGCGACCATGGCTATCGTCATGCTGCTGTTCATGCTCGGCATGTATCAGGACAAGCGCAAGAATGCGCTGATTCTCGCCGGCGCGGCGATCCTGTTCGCCGGCTCGCTCTATCTGCTCCGCTCGCAGGACACGATCTCCGACCAGGCCTGGCAGAAGGCGATGATCCCGCATCACTCGATCGCGATCCTGACCAGCGAACGCGCCCATATCGAGGACCAGCGGGTTCGCGAACTGGCCGACAGCATCATCCGCGCCCAGCGCAGTGAGATCAAGGAGATGCAATGGCTGATCCGGGATATCGAAGAGAATGGCAAGGCAACCACCGAAGCCGAAGCAGCGGCGCGCCCGGTACCGAAATTTGAAGGTGAACTATGAGCAATCAGAAGACTGCACGACTCTATCGCATGGTGATGGAGAAGCATATCTGTCCCTATGGCCTGAAATCGAAATTCCTTCTCGAACGGGAAGGCTTTGCGGTCGATGACCATCATCTGACCACGCGCGAGGAAACCGATGCGTTCAAGGACAAGCATGAGGTCAAGACCACGCCGCAAACCTTTGTCGACGGCAAGCGGATCGGCGGCTATGACGCGCTGCGCGTCTATTTTGGCAAGGACAAGCCAGAGGAGGAACGCAGCGATACCAGCTATCAGCCGGTCATCGCCCTGTTTGCCATGACCTTCCTGATGGCGCTGGGTGCCGCCTTTGTCGCAACCGGTGCCTGGTTTTCGGTCAGGACCGTCGAATGGTTTGTCGCCTTTTCGATGTGCGGTCTCGCCTATCTGAAGCTGCGCGATATCGAGAGCTTCTCGACCATGTTTCTCAACTACGACCTGCTTGCCCGGCGCTGGGTGCGTTACGGCTATATTTACCCGTTCGGCGAAGCTCTCGCCGGCGTGCTGATGATTGCCGGGGTCGGCCTTTGGCTGGCGGTTCCCGTGGCGCTGTTCATCGGGACCATCGGGGCGGTCTCCGTCTTCTACGCCGTCTATATCCAGAAGCGCGAACTGAAATGCGCCTGCGTCGGCGGCGACAGCAATGTCCCGCTCGGCTTCATCTCGCTGACCGAGAATCTGTTCATGATCGGGATGGGCCTTTGGATGCTGCTGAAGGTGGTTCTGGTATAAACGTCCACGCCCTGATTTCTCTTCTGTTGCTTATTCTCTGAACGGATCTGCTTTCTCTGGCCGAGGGGTGGATAATAACAGCTAATTTGTGAGGTGCTATTAATAACCATCTGTTAAATTGGGAATATATAGAATTAATACTCTCGATTCTCGGTTCATAAAAAAGCGTTCTTGGCCCGAACTTTGACGAACTTTGGGAAGTGCGCCGCGCCATCACCGTTCGTCCTGAGCCAGTCGAAGGACCCCGGCAGGCGCCCATTCAAATGCTGTCGATCGCCCTCGCGATGGTTTGCCTGCTCTCCCGGACATGTTCGCGCCAGGCAATGAACAGGCCGGATCCGATGATGATCGGCGCGCCGATCCAGATCGACAGGCCGGGATATTGGCCGAAGATCAATATGCCGAACAGGGTCGCCCAGATCAGCGCGCTATAGTCCATCGGTACGATGGTCGACACCGGCGCATAGCGCAGCGACTGGGTGATGCACAGCTGGCCGAGCGCGCCGAAAATGCCGATGCCGAGCAGAAAGCCCCAGGTCTGCGCATCATGGCCGCCGCCGTAGATGAAGACGCAGATGGTCAGAAAGGGCAGGGTATAGGCGGAGAACCAGAAAATCGTGACGATGCTGGTCTCGGTGCGCCCCAATATCCGGATCAGCAGGGTCACCCCGGCGGTGGCCAGAGCGCCGGCCAGCGCAACCGCCGCGCCGAACGCGGGGATCAGCGTCCCGCCTGGCCGGACCACGATCAGAACTCCGACAAAGCCGATCAGGATCGCCGACCAGCGCCGGATGCCGACTTTCTCGCGCAGGATCAGCGCGGCGAACAGGGTCGCGAAAATCGGCACGGTAAAGCTGATCGTCGTCGCATCGGCCAGCGGCAACAATGTCATCGCCCAGAAATTGAGGCCCATTGCGAAAATGCCGAGAATAGAGCGCATGATGTGCAGCCGGTGCTTGTCGGATATAATCGACGGCCAGCCCCGCTGGCTGCGCCAGATCAGAAAGCAGATCAATGGCATGGCGGTCAGCTGCCGGTAAAACAGGCTTTCGGTGACATGCACGCCATGCTGGCCGGCAAGCTTGACAAAGGCAAACATGAACCCGAGCGACAGCATCGCGCCAAGGCGAGTGAGGATTCCGGCCATCGGCCGGTTCTGTCCGGTGGCGCTCTCATCGCTCACGCAGGATTGCCATAATTGCCATAAAAGATAGGGTAACAGCGGTTGTGCATTGCTGCGGTAAATAGCATATAGCCCGCAAAAGCAATCAGGAGTCTCTAGAATGCGCACAGTAACCCATGTTCTGGCTTCCGGCGGATCCGCTGCAGCGGCCCGTCAGAGCGATATTTTCGATCCCAATAATGGCGGTGTCCAGGGGAAGGTGGA